>Ga0070766_10000651_pt1 | contig 15761 bp, 18 predicted proteins | sample HubBroMetageWFT6_FD_69782 | JGI IMG/M metagenome (GOLD analysis project Ga0070766, IMG submission 69782) | Warmed and freeze-thawed soil microbial communities from the Hubbard Brook experimental Forest, New Hampshire - Hubbard Brook CCASE Soil... | ecosystem: Environmental > Terrestrial > Soil...
AAATCGTGGGTCAAGTGGTGGGAGTAGCGATGCGATTGGGTCCTAGTTAGACTTCCTGGAAGAAAAAATCGCCAATAGAGCTGTCATGTTCGAACAAAACAGATCGTCGAGATAATCCGGCATGCCCTCCGGGCACATCCCCCGAAAACTGGGATTCTCACGCCAACTTTCCACCGCGTCCCAAAACGTTTCGCCCGCCGTGTCAAAACAGGCGCGTAAATCGTCCTCTTGTTTTCTCAAAGGCGTTTCCAGAATCCTGGAAAACAGCTCTTCGTGGCAGTGTGAAAGCGCCGCCTGGACAGCGTTCTCGGGATAGAGGCTGGTGAGGCCGTCGTGCTCATACCGGCCCGAGTTCGAATCCTTCAATGAACTGACGTAATGGAGCCGTCCAAAATCGCTGGAGATGGCCGCCAGCGTTCGAGATGAAAAATCCTCGATAACCGCGCGACTTTGCTGGAAACGCTCCAGTGACTCCATAACTTCACCTGTTCTGATTTCTGAACTTTTTAGTCTGCAACCCTGTCCAGGCTGAAGCTTGCGTGTATCTAAGTGGCGACTCTGGAGGGTCATCCACCATGAAAAAAATTATCACCGCATCGTTTGTAGCAGCTCTTGCGTTGACCATGCTACTCCCCGTTGCATGGCAAGTCAACGCTGCATCGGTTAATCATTCCGTCTTGCGCCAGGGCGGTAATCCAATCCCGCCTGGTGGCGGCGGCCACTACCAAGGAGGCAACCCAATCCCGCCTGGTGGCGGCGGCCACTAAGTTCTTAGGGCTCGGACCGAAGGGATTCGCGCGAGGATGTAGCCCGGAGAGTGAAGTCAACCTTGTGGTATAATTCGGGCGGTCGGTCCGGGCTCATGAATCATCTCGAAATCGCTCTCTCGTGGTCCACGACATTATTTGAAGTCGTACTCTGTGGGTTTGTCTTCGCTAGAAAAGCACAGCGGATACTCCCGCTCTTTGCAATGTATACGTGCGTTCTTTTGGCTTGCACGAGTGGAGTTTGGCTCACGTATGAGTATTTCGGATTTACTTCCTTCACCTCGTATTACGCTTATTGGGGCACCATCCTCTTGAACACGGTCGCGCGCAGTCTTGCGATTGTGGAGTTGTGCCGCTACGGACTGCGTTCCTATCGAGGCATCTGGGCGCTCGTGTGGCGTGTCCTCGCGAGCCTGTCGATACTCCTTCTTGCTCGTGCAGCTATCGATGCGCGGGGACAGCCCAATGCGGTAGCTATTTATGGAACAACTATCGATCGCGACCTTGCCCTTGCGTCGATCGTGATTCTTGCCGTTCTCTTAATCATCCGAAATTACTATGGACTCGCCCTCGAAACACTGCAGAAGTCGATCGCTATCGGTATATGCCTTATCTGTACAGTCGACGTAATCGGGAACACGATTCTTCGGAGCCTGTACACGGGTTATCTATTCTCATGGTTCTTGAAGAGCCAAAACGCTCTCTGGCCCGCATTGAGGCCCCAATACATGCGCGTGAATGATATAGCGAGTACGGTCCATCTCTTCTTTTTCATGTGCGCGATGGGGATCTGGTGTTTTGCGCTGCGAAAACCGTTGCCCGCGCCATCGAAAAGCCCCGTGCTACTGCCCGCCGAGGTCTATCGGGAAATGTCGCCGGCAATCAACATGCGTCTCGCCACCTTCAACGACCGGCTGATGGAGCTGCTGAAGCCATGAATGATCTAAGCATCGTCATTCTCCTTGCGTTGGCCGTCTCCGGGGTTCTCTTATGGCTCCTGCTCCCCAGGCATAAAGCGTCCAGAGCCGACGCCTCGTCTCTCCATTCCGATTTCAATGAAGCGCTCCCCACTGCAAGGCACTACGCCTATTTTCGCCAGATTCGCCAGGCGCTTTCCGCGGCAGACACCGAATACCTTGTGCATAATGCACCACCGCATGTAGCAAAGCAGGCGCTCCGCGAACGGCGCGCGGTGGCCCGGCGCTTCCTCATGGGTCTGCACGAAGACTTTTCGAATCTCGCCAGGTTGGGCCGGATCATTGCGGCGCTGTCTCCGGAAGTCAGCCACAAGCAAGAGACAGAGCGGCTCATTCTGGGCCTGAAATTTCAAATTCTGTACGCGCTGGTGTGGTTGCGTCTGTCCACCGGCAATTTGCCGCTCGAGCAGCTGGAACATCTGACGGGATTGGTGGGAAGGCTCGCAACGCGCCTGGACACAGCCATGACGGAGATCAGTGCGCTATCGGCGGGCCGTCTTCCCGGAAGCCTCGGCGCTTAAGGATCAGTCATTCCGGTTTTCAACTGTCCTGACTCAGTTTCCGAGGGGTTGGTTCCTGACACAAGAAATCGGTTCCTTTGCCGATAACAGTGGTAATTGGCATACCTGATAGCGCAATCCAATCGCAGCAAGCTCCCCCGTTACGAATTTAGCACGCAAATTTTTAATTCGACACTTGGGCGTTTGTGGGGACCCACCCTGCCGTATAATTAGCTCCTTTGAGGCTTTAGGTGCCCAAAACCAAGATATTGATCGTGGACGATGAAGAGGCTATCCGGGAAGTCGTTTCGACCCTACTGGTGGCCCAGGGCTACGAGTGCGCTTCGGCTGGCAACGGCCTCCGGGCGCAGGAGTACCTCGGAAAACATAGCGTGGACCTGGTCTTAAGCGACATGGTCATGCCGGAAATGGACGGCATGAAGTTAGTCAAATGGCTTCACAAGGCCGAGCCGGATGTCCCCGTCATAATGGTCACGGCCAACGGGGAAATCTCCACGGCGCTGGAAGCGATCCGCCAAGGCGCTTACGACTACATCCTTAAACCGTTCGAAAAAGACCAGCTTTATATCGGCGTGCAGCGGGCCCTGGGGCACCGGCAACTGGTGCTTGAAAAAAGGGACTATCAGCGAAATCTGGAAAGGCTGGTCGAAGAGCGGACCGCGCAACTGCAGGGCGCTCTCGAGCAGCTTGAGCAGTCCTATGACGACACCCTGGAGGCCCTGGGTGGCGCTCTGGACTTAAAGGACGCCGAAACCGAAGGCCACTGCAAACGCGTGACGGCTTTCACCATCGCCATCGCCAAGGAGATGGGAGTGGAACCGGCGCTGCTGCCGCAAATTGCCCGCGCCGCATTTCTTCACGACATCGGGAAAATGGCGATTCCGGACCATATCCTGCGCAAGCCCGGGCCTCTCACGCCGGAAGAACGGGACATCATGCGCACCCATTGCGAAATCGGATACAACATGGTGAAGCGGATTCCCTTCCTCCGGGAAGCCGCTGAAATCGTCCTCTCCCACCAGGAATACTTTGACGGGACCGGGTATCCCCGCGGTTTGAGCGGAGAAGAAATTCCCCTGGGCGCGAGAATTTTCGCGGTCGCCGACGCACTGGACGCGATGATATCTGACCGGGTGTATCGCAAAGCATTGTCGATCCGGCATGCGCAAGAGGAAATCCAGCGATGCTCGGGATCGCAGTTCGACCCGAAGGTGGTAGAGGTGTTCGTCAAGATGCATTCCACGCTTTGGACCGAGCTGCGGGAAAACATCGGCACGCCGTACCGCCTTTCCCAATTAAAACCCGCTTGAGGAGCTTTACACCCGGCTGGAATTTCGCTGGAGGGTCTTGCGCAAGTTGCTCGCTGCCTGTAGTATCCTGCAGAAAAGGACAAACACAATGGCTCTGGTGCCGATCAAGACGGCTTCTACGACGGGGTACTGCGACTGCATCCACGGTTGCTATGAACTAGCCAGCCTGCGCGACGAAGACACGGGCAAATCGTATTGTCCTCGCTGCGCAAAAGAACATCTCGAAATGAACGCCGGGATCGGTCTGCCCCAACCCGCGCCGTCAAAAATCTCCGCAAACTCGGGCTCTCCTGCGGCGACCCCTCATATTCCTCCCTCGGCCGATCCGCCGGGCCGGCTCCGGTAGACTCGCGACCTAAGTAGTGATCCAGTTTGACCAAAGAATAGGGTCGTTCCGTCCCAAAGAACGCGGGACGATTCCCCGTGAACGGAACACCGGTGAATGTGTGACGTCCCGGCGCGCTGGTGTCATAATAGAGGGGTCCCGCGGGTCATCCGATGCCTCAGGCTACGACTTACGACATCTTCATGGACGGCTCCTGCTCGTTCTGCCGGTGGTCGCAAGGAAAGATCGAGCCTTACGATTCCGGCTCGCGGCTGCGATTTCTGGACTACAACGATCCCGCAGTGGCGGCGCAGGCCCCTTTTCCGCGCGCCGAAATGGACAATGAAATGCACGTTCGAACGCCCGACGGCGCGTGGCTGAAGGGATTCGCGGCATGGCTAGCCTTGCTGAAAGTGCTGCCGAAGCTTGCCTGGTTAGGACGCTTCGCCAGTATGCCCCCAATGCGCTGGATGGGGCCTTCTGTGTACGCATTTATCGCCCGGCACCGTTACAGCCTTCCGGGAGCTCCCGCGCGCTGTGAGAGCGATTCTTGCGCGATTCCCGGGCACTCGTCCAAGTGACCCGCGCGCATGCGGCGCGTGATACGATATTCGGACAGTGAAACTTCTCCCCACCTCCCGGGACCATTCGAATCCACAATGAACGCGCCACCGCGCCCGTCCATGGAAATGATTCCGATGCTCGACTTGCGAGCACAGTTCGAATCCATTGCTCCCGAGATTCGCGCCGCCGTTGAGGCGGTGCTGACGGCGCAGCAGTTCGTGCTCGGGCCGCAAGGCGAGGCGCTAGAGCGGGAAATCGCCGAGGCCAGCGGCGCGCGCTTCGGCGTTGGAGTCGCCTCTGGAACGGAGGCGCTGGAACTCGGGCTGCATGCCTGCGGCGTGAAGGCCGGAGACGAAGTGATCGTCCCGGCGTTTACGTTTATTGCCACGGGCAGCGCCGTCAGCGCCCTGGGCGCTCGCCCGGTGTTTGCGGACATCGAGCCGGCGACGTTCAATCTCGATCCGGAGCAATTGGAAGGGCTGATTACTCCGCGCACGCGCGCAATTGTCGCTGTCCACCTGTTCGGCCTTGCGGCCGATATGGACCCGATTCTGGGGGTCGCGGAAAAGCACGGCATTCCCGTCATCGAAGACAACGCTCAATCCTTTGGCGCAACTTACAAGGGGCGGAAGGCCGGCTCGATGGGGCGCCTGGGCTGCTTGAGTTTTTATCCCAGCAAGAACCTGGGCTCGTATGGCGATGCGGGGATGATCGTGACGAGTGATGAAAAGCTTGCGGCGCGTCTGCGCGCGCTTCGCAATCACGGGCAGACGGGGCAATACCTCAGCACCGAGCGCGGCTGGAACAGCCGCCTCGATGAATTGCAGGCCGCGATCCTGCGGGTGAAGTTACGCCATCTGGCGGATTGGACGGCCGCGCGGCAGGCGCACGCCAGGCTCTACGACTCTTTGTTGAAGGATTTGCCCGGAATTGTTCTGCCGCGCGTGCCGCCCGGAAGAGAACATGTCTACTACCTCTATACGATCCGGGTAGAGGGGCGCGCCAGCGGCTCTAGTAGGGCGAAAGACCGCGGAGATGAAACGCGCAGCGATCTCGTTCAACAGCGCCTCAAGGAACGCGGCATCGCCAGCACCGTCTACTACCCGGTTCCGCTGCACTTGCAGCCACTCTACGCCTCGCTCGGAGGAAAGCCCGGGGAATTGCGGGTCAGTGAACGCGCCGCGCGCGAAGTGCTTTCCATTCCCCTTTACCCCGAACTGACGCGCGAGCAAATCGAGCGTGTTGCGGCGGCGCTGCGAGACGCGCTTCGCGAGTAGTCTGCTAGCTCAAGATCCGCTTTCCCATCCCGCTTGTATTCCTGCTTCGATATTGTCAGCGCCTGGGCGGCCCGGAGAGCAAAACAATGCTCGCTGGAATCAACTGAAAATGATAGTGTCACCGCCATCAATTCGCGATGATTGGCCAAACCATCTCGCATTATCGGATTCTGGAAAAGCTCGGCGGCGGCGGGATGGGTGTGGTGTATGAGGCCGAAGACCTCAAGTTGCACCGCCATGTCGCGCTGAAGTTCCTGCCTGCGGAAATGGAGAACGATGCTGCTGCTCGCGAACGATTCCAGCGGGAAGCCTTTGCCGCGTCGGCGCTCAATCACCCGAACATTTGCACGATCTACGAGATCGACGAAGCGAACGGGCAGTATTTCATCGCCATGGAATTGCTGCAAGGGCAGACGCTCAAGCACTTGATCCGAGGAAAGCCGCTCGAAATGGAAGAGGTCTTGGATTTGGGAGCGCAGGTGGCCGACGCTCTCGATGTAGCTCATGCGCAAGGAATCGTGCATCGTGACGTCAAACCTGCCAACATTTTTGTCACCAAGCGTGGGCACGCGAAGATTCTGGATTTTGGCTTGGCGAAGCTGACGGCTCAGCCGAAGTCTGTTCCGCCAGGAATAGGACAAACAATGTCTACAGGAACGACAGAGGTTCCTGAGGAACAACTGACCAGTCCCGGCACGACGTTGGGCACGGTGGCCTACATGTCTCCCGAGCAGGCGCGAGGGCAAAAACTGGACGCACGGACGGACCTGTTCTCGTTTGGCGTGGTGCTGTACGAGATGGCGACCGGAAGACTGCCATTCCCAGGCAACACGTCGGCAAGCATCTTTGGAGCCATTCTCCACACAGCACCGATTGCGCCAACACGCTTGAATCCGGAACTGCCTCCGAAGCTGGAAGAGATCATCAACAAAGCGTTGGAGAAGGATTGGAAGTTGCGTTACCAGAGTGCGGCGGAAATACGGTCGGACTTGCAGCGGCTGAGGCGAGACAGCGACTCGCGAAGACTGTCAGGAGTGATACAGACACCGCCAGGCGGGCCGAGCAAACGATTGCCCCGGATCGCAGGAGCGACCCTGGTGGTGCTCGCTCTGGTAGGGGCGGCCTATTTCCTTTACCGGCAGCCTGCCAAACTCACGAACAAAGACACGATCGTTCTGGCCGACTTCACGAACACCACCGGCGATCCCGTGTTTGACGGCACGTTGCGGCAAGGACTTACGGCGCAGCTCGAGCAATCGCCGTTTCTGAGCCTAATTTCGGACCAGCGTATCGCACAAACGCTGGCGCTGATGAGCCAGCCGAAGCAGGCACGGCTGACGCAAGAACTGGCGCGCGCCGTTTGCCAACGCACCGACAGCGCGGCCACCATTGAAGGCAACATTTCGAGTTTGGGCAGCCAGTATGTCCTGGGCCTGAAGGCGGTGAACTGCCGCAATGGCGACGTGCTGTCGCAAGAGCAGATAACAGCTAATGGCAAAGAACAGGTCCTGGCGGCTCTCGGGGACGCAGCGACCAAGCTGCGCGGCAAACTGGGAGAATCGTTGGGCTCAGTTCAGAAGTACGATGCTCTACCTGAGAACGTGACCACGCCGTCGCTCGAGGCGCTGCAGGCCTACACCCTCGGCAATCAAACAATAGACGTGGCAAACGATTACGCTGCCGGGATCCCCCTCTTCGAAAGGGCCGTTTCCCTGGATCCAAATTTCGCCTTGGCTTATTTGCGGTTGGGCCAGAGTTATCAACCCCTGAGTGAACTCGACCGCTCTGCCGAAAATACTCGCAAGGCTTACGAATTGCGGGAACGGACGAGCGAGAGCGAAAAGCTGGCCATTTCCTCATTCTACCAGCTTGTCGTCACCGGAAATCTTGAGGCAACCCGCACTTCTTATCAGTTATGGACGCAAACCTACCCCCGTGATGAGGAGCCGCAGGCTAACTTGTGGATCACTTATACCTTCATGGGAGATTACGAGAAAGCTCATGCCGCGGCGCTGCAGGCGCTGAAGCTCAACCCCGGCAGCGGTAATAACTATGTGAATCTGGCCTACAGCTACCAGTGGATCGACCAACTCGATCAAGCCAAGGCGACAGTACAGGAGTCGCGTGCCCATAATCTCGACTCGCCTTGGCTTCCTCTGGTTCTTTACAGCGTGGATTTCCTTGCACACGACGCCGCCGCGATGGAGCGGCAGGTCGCCAGCGAGACGGGTAAACCAGGAGTCGAGGATCAGATGCTCTTCCTGGAATCTGAAACTGCAGCATATAACGGCGAGTTCGCCAAGAGCCGCGAACTGACGCGCCGCGCCGCCGATTCTGCGCAACGAACCGATGAAAAAGAAACGGCGGCGGAGTATCAGGCGCACGCCTCGATCCGCGAAGCGTTAGTCGGCAACATGGATTTCGCGAGGAAAGAAGCGCAAGCCGCTCTCGCGCAGGCAAGTGGCAGAGAGGCTGAGCCACTCTCGGCCATCGCACTCGGGCTGGCAGGCGATTCCGCGCAGGCCGAGCGATTAGCCGCCGATTTGGGCAAGCGCTTCCCGGAAGATACAATCGAGCAGTTCAATTACCTGCCAATGATCCGTGCCGCCATCGCGCTTCACAGCGGCGACGGCAAACGAGCCATCGACGCGCTGGCCGCGTCTGCCCCTTACGAATTGGGAGAAACCAATAGTTCCTTCACCTTTGCCCTCTATCCCGTTTACTTGCGCGGCGAAGCGGACTTGGCAGCGAAGCAGGACGCCGCAGCGGTTACCGAGTTTCAGAAAATTCTCGACCATGCAGGAGTGGTTGGGAACGAGCCGATTGGCGCGCTGGCACATCTCGGGCTTGGGCGCGCGTACGCGATATCGGGCGACACCGCCAAGGCCCGCGCTGCGTATCAGGATTTCCTCGCACTTTGGAAAGACGCCGACGCCGATATCCCCATCCTGAAGGAAGCCAAGGCGGAGTACGCGAAGCTGCAGTGATCTCCTGCGTTCGGACCCGCGCTTCTACGATCTTCTACACCGGTTGAATCTGCAGCCATAGCCGGTGGGGTCCCGGGTCTTCAGAGGCGGGGGGCCTTCCATCAAAGACGATAACTCGGGATTAAGCTGTAGCGGAAACCGCGCGGCGGTAGAGCAGGAACATGACGCCAAGAAACAGGGTCAGCGCGGGAGTCAGTAAAGCAAGAATTCCATAATCGAGCGAGCGCTGGCCGGACGCGCCCAACGCGGAAGCCGACGCATAGCAGAGGGCGCAGCCCTGGGCGAAGACGCCTTGCGCCGAAACTAGAACCGCCGCAAAGGCTACTAGAACTAATTTTACGCGCATTTCAATTTCCTCCAAAAGCTTTCCGACCGCCTGTCTATTCTACCTCAATGCGGCGCCATTTGAAGCAGCCGGAAGGCATCCGGGAAGAAAAAAATAAACATCATGCAGAGGCAAAAAATCGTCGCCGGAATCAGCAATAGCACCAGGCTGAATTTTTCAAATTTCAAGTGCATGAAATACGCCATGATCATCGCGGCTTTCACCACCGACAAACAGACTAGCACGGTCAGCATAAGCGTAGCATTCAAATGCTCGTACGCAAGGAAGACCTCCAGACCGGTGATCGCAACCAGGCCGACCCAGATGGCAAAGTTCGTCCCGACGCTGGCCCCCGCGTGCGCTTCGGCAGCATGTGCTTCTGAGCTCATAGAATTGCTTTCTCCCGGATGGTCAAATTTAGTACTTCACCGACATCAGATAAATCATCGGGAACACAAACATCCAGACCAGGTCAACAAAATGCCAGTACAGCCCGTTTACTTCGACGTCCTCGGCCGAAAACTTGCCTCGCCCATAACCGATCGCCACAATCCCCAGGTAAATTACGCCGATCATGACGTGCGTCATATGCAGCCCGGTAATCCCGAAGAACACGGCGCCGAAAAGCGGGGTGCCTTCCGGGTTTCCCGCAATGGTGAAGTGCTCTTTGAAAATCATGTTCATCCATTCGGTCAAGTGCAGGCCAGTGAAGAGCAGCCCGCCCACCATGGTCGCCACCATCCACATGACCGTTTTTTTTCGGTCGTTGCGCTGGGAGGCCATCACGGCCATGACCATGGTCAACGAACTTGCCAGCAACACCACGGTCATCGTCGTGGAGAAAGCGATGGCGGGAAAAATGGGAAACGGCCGCGGCCAATCGGGATTGGTGAGCCGCGAATAACTATACGTAATGAGCAGCGCCGAAAACGTAAGCGTATCGGAGACAATGAACAGCCACATCCCCAATTTCTTCGAGCCTATGGCGAAGGGAGACTTGCCGCCGGACCATGCCGAATCGAGGGCCACTTCCGTTTTTACATCATGCACGATTCACCGTCCCAGAGTTAGAAGTGCGAACAGGAAAATCCAAAGCCCATCCATGAAGTGCCAATAAATCGACGTCAGCTCCGCAGCCGTGGACTGCGTGATCCGTGAACGGCTCCACGGGCGGAACGTGACGTAGATCAAAGCCAGGATTCCGCCGGCGAGGTGCGCGCCGTGAGCGGCGGTCAAGAGATAGAAAAAGCTGCTGCTCGGATTCGTCGCCAGCAACATTCCCGCGGCGGCGAGTTGGCGCCAGGCGATAATCTGGCCGGCCAGGAAAAGCAATCCGAGCCCGGTGGTCACCCACCACCAAGTTCGGAACGCTTCCCGCTCGCCGCCCTCCAGTTTCTTACGCGCCACGATAATGGTGGCGCTACTTGCGAGCAGTATCGCTGTATTGAACCAGAGCACCCGGGGCAGCGGAGTGGTCTGCCAGTCCACGCCGAGCCCCTTGCGCACAATGTAGGAACTCGCCAGGGCCATGAAGAACATGACGATGGCTGCCAGGCCCAATTGGAGCGCGGTGAAATAAGCGCGGCGCGGTACGGGCCGCCGCGAACCGGAAGAATCTCCATCGTCGTCGCCCCCGGCGGGCGGAGGAGTCCCTCCGCCGTGACCGGCGTCTATAAGCTCGACATCATCTACAATTGTTCCCGGCATGGCATGCCCCAGTGAGGGCTAGGCTTTGCGAACCAAATTCGGCGCGAGATGCTGCGGAATATAATCATCCGCCGCGCCGGGCACACTGAACTCATACGGGCCGTGGTACACGACCGGCTCCAGACCGCCAAAATTATCGTGCGGAGGCGGCGAAGGGATGGACCATTCAAGAGTCGTCGCATGCCAGGGATTTTCTTCCTTGGCTTCTTTCCCCGCGAACAGGCTCCAGATGACGTTGTACAGGAAAAGCAACTGCGCCGAGATCGTGAGAATCGCCCCAATTGTGATGAACACGTGGACGGGCTGCAGCTTCTGGAGGAACGTCACCGCGCTGGAGTCGAAGTAGCGCCGTGGATGTCCGGCCAGGCCCAGGAAGTGCATCGGCATGAAAATCCAATAGACGCCGATGAACGTAAGCCAGAAGTGGACTTTGCCGATCCCTTCATTCAGGAACCGGCCAAACATTTTTGGGAACCAGAAATACGCGCCTGCGAACATACCGAAAATCGCCGCCACACCCATTATCAAATGAAAGTGCGCGATAACGAAGTAGGTATCGTGCAGGTAGAGATCCAAAGACGGTTGCGCCAGGAACAGCCCCGAAAGTCCGCCGCTCACGAACAGCGACACAAAGCCGAGCGCGAACAGCATCGCACAGGTGAATTGGATTTTGCCGCCCCAGAGCGTTCCCAGCCAATTGAACGTTTTAATCGCCGAGGGCACACCAATGGTCATGGTAAGAATCGAAAAGGCGAACGCCGAATAGGGGCTCATCCCGCTGACGAACATGTGATGGCCCCAGACGCAGAAACCGAGAAAGCCTATGCCGCAGACGGCCCCGACCATGGCGCGGTAACCGAATACCGGTTTGCGAGCAAAGGTGGCGAGCACGTGCGAGGTCACGCCCATCCCCGGAAGAATTGCGATGTACACCTCGGGATGGCCGAAGAACCAGAACAGGTGCTGCCATAACAGCGGGGAACCGCCTTTGTGCCATGTGATCACTTGATCGGTGATCACCAGGCCGGTGGGAATGAAAAAGCTTGTGCCGGCAACGCGGTCGAGCAATAGCAATATGCACGCGGCCAGAAGGACGCCGAAAGCAAGCAGGCCAAGAATGGCGGTCACCAGCCAGGTCCAGCACGTCAGGGGAAGGCGTCCTAGGGTCATGCCCTTCGCGCGAAGATCGATCAGCGTCGTAATGAAGTTCAGCGCGCCCATCAGCGAGGCAGCACAAAAGATAGCCAGCCCTACAATCCACAGCGTCTCGCCCGCACCTTGACCCGGACCGGCACTTTCGCCCAGGGCGCTCAATGGCGGGTACGAGGTCCATCCGCCAATCGGCGCGCCGGCAGCCACAAAAAACGCCGAAACCATTACCACCAGGGACAGAAACGTGGTCCAAAATGACAGCATATTGATGACCGGGAAGGCCATGTCGGCAGCCCCGATCTGAATGGGAAGGAAGTAGTTGCCGAATCCCGATTGCGGCGCCGTGGTCAGCACCATGAAGATCATAATCGTTCCGTGCATGGTCACCAGCGCCAGATATTGCTCCGGGGTCATGAGGCCGCCCTTGAAGAAAAACCAATGCGTGGTCGGCCACGCCAGATGCAAGCGCATCAGGAGAGACAATCCCATGCCGAGGAACACAGAGAACAACGCCAGGCATATGTATTGAATCCCGATGACTTTGTGATCGATGCTGAAGATATACTTTCGTATGAAACCGGACGGAGGTTGATGTTGCCCGTGACCGCCGCCGTTTTCGTGAGTCACCATGTAGCCTCTCCTCAGAGTCTTTCTGCTGGCCCGATCCTGCTGCCTGCGAACGCGTCGATTTTACTGGTTGGCCGCTTCCTGATCCTTCATCCACTTCTCGAAGTCCGCCTCAGACATCACGGTGAGAATGCTGTGCATTCGATAATGTCCCAGGCCGCAGAGCTGCGCGCAAACAATTTCATAATCGCCGGGATCATTTGCGGTGAAGTGCATGTGAATTTCCATGCCGGGCACAGCGTCTTGCTTCAGCCGCAGTTCGCGCACGAAGAAGCTATGCGTAACGTCCTGCGACCGGATAGTGAGCTCGACTTCGCGTCCCGATGGAACGACGATCACGGGGGAAACAATGTCGTCCTTTGATGCCGGATCGGTGGGATCGAGGCCCACAGGATTGCCGGTGGACGCGCTGACCAATTCCGGCTTCTCGCGCCCAAATTTTCCGTCGGGGCCGGCGTAGCGGAAATTCCAGACGAATTGCTGACCGGTGACTTCGATTTGCAGCGCGCCGGGAGCGGCGCCCATAAAGTGCACTTCCGCCCAGGCGTTTCGGGCGTACAAGCCGAGGCCGACAAACAACACGATCGTGGCAATCGTCCAGACAATTTCCATCGTGTTGTTGCCTTCAAAGGAGGCGGCCTTCTGCCCCTGATCGCGAAACTTGAAAATCGCGTAGGCGAGACCAAGCTGAGCCGCCACAAATACGATTCCTGTGATCAGGAGGGTGCGCATGAATTGCGCGTCGATTTCATGGCCGACGTCGTTGATCGGCGCGGGGAACCACCACACTTTCGCCCAGAAGATGTAAACGGTGACGACCGTCATGACTATGAGAAACACCGCAAAGGCAAGGGCAACAGAGGTGGAACCGCGTTCCATTCGTCTACTCAGCATCGTTTTCCGCTCCAGGATGTTGGGGGCCTGATTCCCGCAGGCCGAAATTTCCGCTCAATAAGCCCTTCGTGCCCGGCGAAATCAATGTCGATTGCCTGAACGGGACATCATATACATCCCGGAGGAAATTTCAACAAACTTTCTCGCTGGTATCGAAAAAATGGATCGTAAATAGTGAAGCGTTAGCCAGGATGGCATAAAATACATGGAAATGACGAGAGAGGTGAACAAAGGAGGGGTATGCGGAAAGCCGGTTTATTTTTCGGCGCATTTCTCGCGGCGCTGGCCGCCGGCGCGATTCCAACCGAAGCCCAGCTTGCCAGTCCTGCCGCGAGAGCCGCATGCAAATTTGCGGATGGCAAGACGATCGCCGTGCGCTATTCCAGTCCGCGCATGCGCGGGCGCAAGATTTTCGGCGATCTGGTTCCGTTTGGAGAAGTTTGGCGCGCGGGGGCCGATGACGCGACTTCCTTTGCGCCGAATGGGGACGTCATCGTAGGGGGCAAGAATGTCCCCGCGGGCAAATACACTTTGTTCACTCTGCCCGCGCAAAACAAGTGGACCTTGATCATCAGCAAGCAAACGGGCGAATGGGGCATCCCTTATCCCGGCGAGAAATTTGATTTCGCGCGCATGGAAATGAAAGTTTCAAAGCTCCCGTCGCCGCTTGAGAACTTCATGATTTCCTTCGATCAGACGGGGACCGGTTGCACGATGAAAATGGATTGGGAGACGACACGCGCTGCGGTGGACGTTGCGGAGAAAAAATAAGTGTGGCGCGCAAATTGCTTTGATCCTAGTGGCGCAGGCTTTGGCTCGTGGGGTTTGGAACTTTCAGCTACGAACCCCCGCAGGCTGAAGCCCGCGCCACTTGGAATCTAGTCTGAACCGCGGACGGCCGCGGAAGTGCGGGCGGCTTCGGCATCGGACTCTTCGATGATTTCACTTTCCCATTCGACTGTGATGCCGCGCCGAACGCTTTCCGACGCCGCGCAAAGTCCTTCGTGATGTTCCAGCGCGCGCTCGACCGTGGCGCGCTTCTCCTTGGGCACTTTTAAACGGTAGTGCAGCTTGATGCCCGTCAGGATCATCTTGCCGTCCACATCTTCGATACGGCCTTCGGCTTCGACCTGAAGCTTGTCGGGATTCGCGCTCACGCCGCGCGCCTCGAGAGCGCCGGCCACGGTTCCAGTCATGCAGCCGCCGACCGCCGCGACGATGTAATCGAGCGTGGAGGCCATCGGCTCATCCGGGGAGAGTTTGAAATACTGAGCGATGCCGCCGTGAATTCCCATGCGCAGCGCGCCGGGAAAGCCTTCAATTTCGGCGCGCTTGATTTTGCTTTTTCCGGGTTCCTTGGAAATTTTCACTTTGGAGGTTTGAATCAATTTTCCCATTGGAGTTCCTTTCGGTACGAAATTTCGATCGCAATTTAAGAGAGCGCTTCCAGCAATTCCGTTGCAGACAGAGGCTGAGCTGTCTTCACAAAAGCCGTGAACAGACTGCGCGGGTCTGAGCCGTAAGAAATAGAATACTCCTTTCCTCGAAACAGTTTGCGGGAAAAGAGCTGAAAGTCCTCGTCAAATTCCTGGCGCGTGGCGGCGTTATTGGGAGCAACCAGGCGGTCATTGATGAAAATTTCGATGTCCTGCCCGTTAAAGCGGAATTTACCGCCGAGGCGAGGCTCCCCTTCTAATCGGCGGCAGGCCGTAAGCGCCGCGCGGGCGGCCTGCGTCAAGCGGTCCTGATTGCTGCCGTCGAGGGCGGCCTTGCGGTTGTAGCGAACGCCCAGACGGTTGCCCGTATTGTCGACGCTGTAGTTTCCCTCGTGCCCGATCAGGACGATTCCCGGTCCCGCGGGAACGTGGGTGTAATCGGCAACATCAATCAACAGCTCATCGCCGTTTTGGTTTTCAATCCAACCATGAAAGACCGGGATCAGCGGCTCGAGGCCAGCCTCGTTGGGATTCTGGACGAGGAGTTTCACATTGACGTGCTGAAGTTGCATCCGTTGGAATCCCTTTTTCGCGGCGGGCGCCACGGTTCATTTTCGCCCCCGCGGGGGGTGAATCGTTCCGTGTAAGAGGCGAGCCCGCGGGCCTGACTCAGACGGGCGCCGGCGCCGAAATTCGATTGTAGCAACTATGCGCAGCGTCAATAAAAAGTTGCGCCTCGTCGATCAAGTAGCGTGTCGAGTCCTGCGTGTAAGGCTCGCCTGATTTTTCCTGCGCGCTGAACAAGTAGTGAGCGAATTTGCCGCCGGCGAAAGGATCGAAGAATTTCTGCGTGTCGTAGAACCGCGCGCGGAATTCCTTGACGATTTGCGCC
>Ga0070766_10000652_pt1 | contig 15757 bp, 13 predicted proteins | sample HubBroMetageWFT6_FD_69782 | JGI IMG/M metagenome (GOLD analysis project Ga0070766, IMG submission 69782) | Warmed and freeze-thawed soil microbial communities from the Hubbard Brook experimental Forest, New Hampshire - Hubbard Brook CCASE Soil... | ecosystem: Environmental > Terrestrial > Soil...
CAGGCCGTCGAGCATGTGCTCGTAGTCTTCCGGGCGGTGCCACGGCACGCGCCGGCGGACGTACATGTCGAACGTCCCCGCCCCGATCGCAACGGCCTGGTCGAGCGCCTCTTTCGCCTCGTCCGGACGGTCGCACATCTGGCGCGGCTGCCTGAGATCGCGGCCGAACTTGTACGGATGAAGCCCGACATTATCGTGGCGCTGAACACCCCTGCGGCGGGCGCGGCGATCGGGGCGACCAAGACAATCCCGATCGCGATCTTCACCGGCGATCCTTTAGGAACCGGCTTCGTCAGCAACCTCGCCCACCCCGGTGGAAACGTTACCGGCGTATCCAATTTCATCAGCGATCTCGCCGCGAAGCGCGTCGAATTGCTAAAGGAAATGAGCCTCGACCTGAGGCGGATTGCGGTTTTGTTCGACGCCGATGATCCTCTCACAGAACCGCAGCGCCGCGAGACCGAACGTGCCACTCGTGCTGGCGTCGATCTCCGTTTTTTTCCAGTGCCGACCCAGGAGCATTTGACCGTGGCACTCCAACAGCTTCTCGACTGGAGGGCGCAGGGATTGCTGTGGCTTTCCGGCCAGGAGCGCCCTTTCGTTCAAGCGACTATCGATTTCGCCCTTGAACATCGAATTCCACTGGAGGTCCCGCGCCGCGAGCAAGTGATCGCCGGCGGCTTGATCTGTTACTATCCAATTCAGTCGGAGCTCGTTCATAGCCTGGCGGTTCAAGTGGACAAGATTCTGAAGGGCGCTACGGCCGGAGAGCTTCCTGTGGAGCAGCCTGCGAAATTCGACTTGGTGATCAATCTGAAAACCGCGAAGGCGCTCGGGCTCGCGGTGCCGCAATCGATCCTCGCCCGCGCCGAAGAGGTCATCGAATGAGGCTCACTCCATGAGACTCACAGACGAGCAACGCATGCTGCGCGACACCGCTCGCGAGGTCGCGCAGAACCTGCTCGTGCCCCATGCCGCGGAATGGGACCGTGAGGCGCGGTTCCCGAAGGAGACACTGGCCGACCTCGGCCGGCTTGGGTTTATGGGCATGCTGGTGCCGCCGGAATATGGCGGCGCCGGGGCCGACCATGTCGGCTACGCGCTGGCGCTGGAGGAGATCGCCGCCGGCGACGGCGCCACATCGACGATCCTTAGCGTGAATTCGCTGTGCTGCTCGGTGGTGCAGCAATATGGCTCGGAAGAACAGAAGCGGCGTTTTCTGGTACCGATGGCGAAGGGCGACATGCTCGCCTGCTTCTGCCTGACCGAGCCGGGCGCCGGCTCCGACGCCGCCGCGTTGAAGACCAGGGCGCGGCGCCACGGCAACCGCTGGGTGCTGAACGGCACCAAGCAGTTCATCACCTCGGGCTCGACCGCCCAGGTCGCGATCGTTTTCGCCGTCACCCAGCCCGAGGCCGGGCGCAAGGGGATCAGCGCCTTTATCGTGCCAACCGACACGCCGGGCTATCGGGTCGCGAGAGTCGAAAAGAAGCTCGGGCAGCGCGCTTCGGATACCGCGCAGCTCGTGTTCGAAGACCTCGAACTGACCCCCGATCTGATGCTCGGCGCAGAAGGCGAGGGCTACCGCATCGCCCTCGCCAACCTCGAAGGCGGGCGCATCGGCATCGCTGCGCAATCCGTCGGCATGGCGCGAGCCGCCTACGAGGCGGCGCTCGCCTATGCCAAGGAGCGTAAGACGTTCGGCGAGAAGATCATCAGCCATCAGGCAGTGGCGTTTCGCCTCGCCGACATGGCGACGCAAATCGCCGCTGCCCGCGGCCTGATCCTCGATGCGGCATCGCGCCGCGATGCCGGCGAGCCTTGTCTCAAAGAGGCGGCGATGGCCAAGCTGTTTGCCTCGGAGATGGCGGAGCGGGTCTGCTCGGACGCGATCCAGATCCATGGCGGCTACGGTTATCTCGCCGATTTCCCGGTCGAGCGCATCTATCGCGATGTCCGCGTCTGCCAAATCTACGAGGGCACCAGCGATATCCAGCGCCTGATCATCTCCCGCGAGATCGCAAAGGATTGAGGGATCGCGGGCGGCAATTCTCCGTTTCCCGTTCGACAACGGAGGGTGCGGTGCCGGAACTCAGGATCAGCACGGAAAAGGTCTGCGATTTCATTGAGACGGCGCGCGAGATCGCTGGCATCGTGCCGTCGACCGCCGGCGATCACACGACGACCGGCGACGACAGCAAGCTTGAGACCATGGAAGGGGATCCCGACAAGGATGTCCGCCGGATCGAGGCGATCGCGTTTATCGCCGGCCTCAATGTCGAGGAGCAGACCGATCTGCTGGCGCTGATTTGGCTCGGCCGCGGCGATTACGACATTTCCGAGTGGGATGATGCGGTCAGCGAGGCTGAGGGCCGCATCGCCGCCCGAGATCCCGACTACATGATCGGCGATGCCGCCCTGCCGGCATACCTCGGCGACGGTCTCGAAGCTTTCGAGAAGAGCTGCGATTAAGAGCGGCGAGCCTACTCCGCATCGCTCTCCGCCAGCACCTCGGCGAACAGGGCGCGGTCGATATTGCCGCCGGATTGGACGACCGCGATCCGCTTGCCGGAGCGCCGGTCGCGTTCCTTGAGCGCCGCCGCGAGCGCGGCGGCGCCCGCGCCCTCGGCGACATTGTGCGTATCGGCGAACAGCGCGCGCATCGCCTGCCGGATCTCCGCTTCCGAGACGGTGACGATCCGCGCCGCGCTCTTCAGGATAATTGCCAATGCAGCGGGATCGGGTACCCGGCAGGCGAGGCCGTCGGCGAGCGTGTCCGCCGAATTGGTACTGACCGGCTTACCGGCGGCGAACGACAGGGCATAGCTCGGCGCGTTCTCGGCGACGACACCGACGATCTCGGTCTTAAGCCCGAGCGCCTCACGCGCGGCAATCATGCCGCAGATGCCGCTGCCCTGGCCGATCGGCACGTAGACCGTATCGAGAGCAGCGACCGCGCGGAACAGCTCGAGGGCGTAGGTGGCGACGCCGCGCATCAAGAGCGGATGGAACGTCGGGACGAGGTGCAGGCCATCGCGCTCGGCCGCCGCGATCGCGTATTCGTACGCGGCCTGGAAATCGTGCCCGACCTCGACGAGCGTCGCGCCGAACGCCGCCATCGCGCGGTTTTTCTCGACGCTGTTGCCGTGCGGCACGACGATCGTCGCCTTCAGTCCCAGCCGCGAGGCGGCGTAGGCAATGCTCTGTCCGTGATTGCCGCGGGTCGCGGTGATGACGCCGGCGATCTCGGGACGGCTGCGGCGCAGATCGTCGAGATAGACGAGGCCGCCGCGGATCTTGAAGGCGCCGATCGGGCTGTGGTTCTCGTGCTTGACCCACGTCTCGGTGCCGACTCGCCGCGACAACAGCGGCCAACAATATTGCGGGGTCGGCGGCACCACCCGACGGACGAGATCGGTCGCGGCTTCGAGGTTGGCGAGATCTATCATCGGCTAAAACTGCATTGCTGCAATGCACCAACATCAGGCGTAAACGCGTCAGTTCGCCTGACCTTACGCATGGCTGCAATGCACGGGTTTTGTTTGGCTAACAGGGCGTCGCTGCCCATTTTCGCAATGCACCATAGGAGGTGAGGAGTCGAACCATGTCGCTGATCAATCTCGTTGTTGCCGCCGGCAACAGCTTTGGAGACTGGCGGCGGCGCCAGCGCGCCTTCCATGAATTGATGGCGCTCGACGACCGTTCGCTTGCCGATATCGGCATTCACCGCTCGCAAATTCCGGCCCTCGTAGAAGGCATGTATCAGGCCGCCCATACGGTCTCGGCCAATGCGCCTGCGCATGGGCCGCGCGCGGCGCGGCTCGCCACGGGTCATCGCTGATCGCCGCCGATTTGATGCGCTGGCCGACCCGAACGCAAGATCAGAGTCGACCAGCCCTCGATGACAAGCCGGTGGTCGAGCGCCAACCCTTGAGCGCGATGCGCCGCCAGTACCAGCGGCTCCTGCCGCCGTAGCAGGCCCGCCAGAACCGCAACCCCGCCCGGCATCAGCGCGCGCTTTAGGTCGCGCGCCATCGACGCCAGCGGCCGGGCCAGAATATTCGCCAGGATCAGATCGTATTTGCGGCGCCCGACGGTGCGGCTGCGGTAACCCGGCGCGCAAACAATCCGCACGCGGCCGGCGAGGCCGTTGCGCCCGACGTGATGGCGCGCCACCCGCACCGCCTCGCAATCGATGTCGCCGGCGAGGACGCGACGGTTGAGGCGCTTGGCCGCGGCGACCGCCAACACGCCGCTACCCGCGCCGATGTCGAGCGGGCGGCGAAACCTGCGCCGCCGCGCCAACGCGTCTAGCGCCAGCAGACAGCCCCGCGTCGAGGGATGCTCGCCGGTGCCGAAGGCGGTGGCCGCGTCGATTTCGATGGCGAACGTGCCTGGCGGCGGCCGTGCCCGCCAATGCGAGCCGTGCACAAAAAATCGCCCGATGCGCAAGGGCGGAAAGGCGCGGCGATTTTCGGAGAGCCAGTCGCGCTCCGGCAATCTTTGTTCGACGACATAATCCAACCGGCCGCCGGCACCAGCCGCGGCAAGCGCCAGCCGGATTTCGACATCCGGATTGAGAGCGGGCGTGCGCGGATAAGCCTCGACCCGCCATAAGGCGGCGGTGTCGCCGTCATCGGCACGGGCTTCGAACGCTGCGACCGCGCCGGCCAGCTCGTCGAGCGCGGAAGCGACCGCGATCGCCGCTTCTGCCCCCTCGACCTCTGCCAGAATCCGCCACGGGCCGGTCATGGCTATGCGGTCATTGCGAGGAGCGCGTCAGCGCGACGCGGCAATCTCGCTGGGTGGAATCCGATGGGTCCGAGATTGCTTTGCTTCGCTCGCAATGACATTCGCGGTAGTCAGGCGCGCTCGACAAAGGCGTCCATGACTTTCTTGTCGCCGGCATGCTCGAATTCGATCTCGAGCCGGTTGTCCTCAACCGCGCGCACCTTGCCGTAACCGAATTTCTGATGGAACACGCGGTCGCCGATCGAGAAGCCGCCGACCTTGGGGATTTCCTGCCCACGCAGCGGCACTCGGGCGCTTTCGATCAACAGCGGCGAGCGCGCGGGACGGCCGGTCTGCGTCTCGTTCCAGGTGGCGCCCCAATTCGCCGCGCCGGCGGGAGCCCAGCCCGGCCCGGGCCCGAGCCCCGGCTCCGCCAGAAACTCGATCAGTTCGGACGGCAATTCGTCGATAAAGCGCGAACGCGCCGTGCTCTGCCACTGGCCGTGGATACGCCGGTTCGCGGCGAAAGAGACGAAGACCCGACGCCGCGCCCGGGTCAGCCCGACATAGGCCAGGCGGCGCTCCTCTTCGAGCCCTTTCAGCCCGTGTTCCTCGACCGAGCGCATGCTCGGAAACAGCCCTTCTTCCCAGCCCGGCAGAAACACCGTGTCGAATTCGAGCCCCTTGGCGCTGTGCAGGGTCATCAAATTGACCATGTCGCCATTGCTGTCAGCGGCGTTGTCCATGACCAGGCTGACATGTTCGAGAAACCCGGCGAGGTTCTCGAACTCGGCCATCGCTACGACCAACTCTTTGAGGTTTTCCAACCGGCCCGGCGCATCGGGCGAGGTATCGGCCTGCCACATGCCGGTGTAGCCGGATTCGTCGAGCACGGTCTGTACGAGATCGACGTGCGAGACCCGTTCGGCCATCGCGCGCCAGCGGTCGAAGGCGGCGAGGAAGCCGGCCAGCGCATTGCGCGCGGCGCGCGGCAGCCTGTCTCCGCCGATCAGCCGCCGCGCCGCCTCGACCAGCGGCAACGACTCCGCGCGCGCAGCGGCGTGCAGCTGCTGCAACGTGGCAGTGCCGATCCCGCGCCGCGGCGTGTTGACGATGCGCTCGAAGGCGAGGTCGTCGCTCGGCTGCCGAACGAGGCGCAGATAGGCGAGCGCATCGCGGATTTCCTGGCGCTCGTAGAAGCGCGGACCGCCGATCACCCGATAGGGCAAAGCAAGCGCGATAAAGCGCTCCTCGAATTCGCGGGTCTGGAAGCCGGCGCGCACGAGGATCGCGATTTCCCGAAGCGCGTGCTTTCGCCGCTGTAGCGCCTCGATCTCGTCGCCGACCCAGCGCGCCTCCTGCTCGGCGTCCCATAAGCCGCGGACGACGATTTTGTGTCCCGAGCCGGCGCGGGTCCACAGCGTCTTGCCGAGCCGCCCGCGGTTCTGTGCGATGATGCCGGCGGCGGCGGCGAGGATCTCGGGGGTCGAGCGGTAATTTTCTTCCAACCGCACGATCAGCGCCCCGGGAAAGTCGCTCTCGAATTTGAGGATGTTGCCGATCTCGGCGCCGCGCCAGCTATAGATCGACTGATCGTCGTCGCCAACGCAGCAGAGGTTCTTGTGCTGCTGCGCCAAAAGCCGCAGCCAGAGATATTGGGCGAGGTTGGTGTCCTGGTATTCGTCGACCAGCAGATAGCGGAAGCGGCGCTGATAGCTGGCGAGGATGTCGGGATTGGCGGTGAAGAGCGTCAAGTTGTGCAGCAGCAGATCGCCGAAATCGACCGCGTTCAGGGTCAGAAGGCGCTGCTGGTAATCCCGGTAGAGCTCGATCGCACGGCCGTCGGCCCAATCATTGCCCGAGTTGGCACCGACATCGCTCGCCGGCACTTTGTCCGGGGTAAGCCCGCGGTCCTTCCAGCGCTCGATGACGCCGAGCAGCGCGCGCGCCGGCCAGCGCCGCTCGTCGATATTGGCCGCGGCGATGATCTGCTTTAAGAGCCGCAGCTGGTCGTCGGTATCAAGAATCGTGAAGTTCGAGGTGAGGCCGACCGCTTCAGCGTGGCGGCGTAGGATCCGCGCCGCCAGCGCGTGAAAAGTGCCGAGCCAGAGCCCGTTGGCCGCCTCGCCGATCATCGCGTCGAGCCGCTCGCGCATCTCGCGCGCCGCCTTGTTGGTGAAGGTGACGGCGAGCATTTCGCCGGGGTAGGCGCGCCCGGCCGCCAGGATATTGGCAAGCCGGGTGGTCAGCACCCGGGTCTTGCCGGTCCCGGCGCCGGCGAGCACCAGTACCGCGCCGTCGATCGCCGCTACGGCACGGCGCTGGGCGTCGTTTAGCCCGGCGAGAAATCCGGCCTCGGCTGCAGCCGGGTGGTTGGCAACGGTATCGGTCATCTCGCGCATCATATAGCAACTCGGCACCGTCGGCGCACCATAGGTGGGCCATTACCCGCGATGGCACGAAAGCCACGCTTTCCGGCAAAACTGTTGCAAAATAGGCCAAGGCCCGGGCACGGCTGCGCCGGCTCGCCTATGATGCCGCGTCACCCGACATTGGGTCTCCGATGCACGCCGCGATCGTCCTTCTGGTCCTCATCCTGAGTTACATCGGCATGGCCGCGGGCCGAATCGCCTGGTTGCAGGTCGATCGCACCGGCATCGCGCTGCTCGCGGTCATCGGGCTGTTGGCGAGCGGCCAGATGACGCTCGACGATTTCGGCAGCGCCGTCGACATGCCGACCGTGGCGCTCTTGTTCGCGATGATGATCATCTCGGCACAATTCGCCGAATCGGGGTTCATCGACCTTTGCGCGCGGACGATCGTTCGGGGTGAGGGGACGGCCACCCTGCTGGCGCTGACGGTAGCGATCGGCGGCATCCTGGCCGCGGTCCTGGCGAATGATATCCTGGTCATCGCGATCGCGCCGCTGCTGCTGGCCGGGGCGCAAAGCCGTGGTCTCGATCCGCGGCCCTTCGCGATCGCGCTCGCCGCCGCGACTAATGCCGGATCGGCGGCGACCCTGATCGGCAATCCGCAAAACATCCTGCTCGGCGCCATCGGCAGGCTTAACTTCTGGACCTTTCTCGGGGTCTGCGGCGTGCCGGCGTTATTTGCGCTGGTGGTGGTCTTTGCGGTCGTTTGGCTGCAATGGCACCGCCGCATGCGCGAGAGGGAGTTGCCGCCCGAGGAGGATCCCCCATTCGTCGCCGCGCACCCTCTCGATCGCACCCAGACGATCAAGGGCGCCGTCGCGGTGCTCGCGCTATTGATTCTGTTCGCCACGCCGCTGCCGCGCGAGATCGGCGCGTTGATTATTGCGGCGCTGTTGCTGGCAAACCGCAAGATCACCAGCCGGACGATGATCGCGGCGATCGATTGGCCGCTGCTGCTGCTGGTTTCCTGCCTATTCGCGATCACCGCCCAGCTCAACGGCGCTGGCATCGCAGCGAAAGCGCTCTCGGTTCTCGATGACCATGGGCTGCTGCCAAACAATCTGCTGCTGTTGCTGCCCTACAGCCTAGTCACCACCAATACGATCGGCAGCCTGCCGGCATCGATGCTGTTGCTGCAAATATGGCCGCTACCGCCGCCCGGCGTGCTTTACGGCTTGGCGCTGCTGTCGACGCTCGCGGGCAATCTGCTGCTGAGCGGGAGCCTGACCAATCTTTTGATCGCCGAGCAAGCCGAGCGGGTTGGCGTGCGGCTCTCCTTTGCCGACCATGCGCGCGCTGGCATCCCGATCGCGCTGTTGTCGCTGGCCTTCGCCTTCTTCTGGCTCGACCTGACCCACGCCCTGCCGGTGCATCCGGCGACCATACCAGCGCCGTAGCGGATCCCGCCGCTCGGGCGAGGGTAGCAGCGGCGCGGCGGGCGGGTTAGAACAACCGGACCACGCTTAACAGGAGTTCTCGTGCTGGCTCGGCCTCTTCGTATCGGTACACGCGGCAGCCCGATGGCGGTTTATCAGGCGGGGCTAGTCCGCGACCGCCTGCAATCGCTTCATCCCGGGCTAGCGGCCGAAGGTCAGGTCGAGATGGTGCCGATCCGCACCACCGGCGATCGTGTCCAAAACCGTCTGCTCGCGGAGATCGGCGGCAAGGGCTTGTTCACGAAGGAAATCGAGGAAGCGCTGGTTGACGCGCGCATCGACCTTGCGGTGCATTCGCTGAAGGACATGGAAACCGTGCTGCCGGACGGCCTGGTCATCGGCTGCGTGCTGCGGCGCGACGACCCGCGCGACGTGCTGGTGTCACGCACCGGCGCGGCCCTGCGCGATCTGCCGGAAGGCTCCCGTATTGGCAGCGCCTCGCTGCGGCGCCGGGCCCAATTATTGCGCGATCGCGACGATCTCGACATCGTGCCGATCCGCGGCAATGTCGATACCCGGCTCAACAAGCTCGCCGCCGGTGAAGTCGATGCGCTGGTCCTGGCGCTGTGCGGCCTCGAACGGCTCGGCAGGGCGGCGGCCGCTACCGAGATCCTGACGCCCGAGCGGATGCTGCCGGCAGTCGGGCAGGGGGCGCTCGCGATCGAGTGTCGCGCTGACGACAGTGCGCTGCGGCAGCTCCTGGCGCCGCTCAATGATCCGGAGAGCGCGGCTTGTGTCACCGCCGAGCGCGCCATGCTCGCGGCGCTCGATGGATCGTGCCGCACCCCGATCGGAGGGCTCGCGGCAATCGACGGCGATCGGCTCACTCTCGATGCGCTGCTGCTGGCGCCGGATGGCAGCGCCGAGCGCCGCGGCCGCGGCACAGGTCTGAGCGCCGAGGCGGCGGCTATCGGGAATGAGGTTGGCGAGAGGTTGCGCCGCGGCGCCGGGCCGGAATTCGGCTTCGGCTGATCAGCCCGCTGCAGATCCCGAAAACCAGCGCTCATTGCGGTGTTCGAGCCGGCCGGCGCGGCGATGACGTTGCAACGCCATACCGAGATGGTTTGGACGCACCTGCATGCCGAATTCCCGGGCGAGATAATCGCGAACATCTTCAGCTGACGCACCCTGGGCATGCGACGAGACAGCGCGCAGTGTCGCGTCGCCCAGTGCCAGCTTAGACTTCGCTGGTGCAGCTCCTCGCGCACGGCGCTGCCGTCTGCGCCGCGGCTCGGCCGGTTTGGCCGCCTTGGCGGGTTCAACCGTACGCGCGCGGCGGCCGCGCCGGCTAGCTGGCGCTCGCGGCTGACTGAACCGGGACAACACCCGCTCCGCTGCTTCCAGCTCGACGAGCTGCTCGGTCAGTTTCACCCGCTCGGCGTCGACTCTCGCCAGGCGCTCGGCAATCCGCTGCCGTTCTTGTGCAATATCGTCCAGGGTGGACATTCTCTCTCCTTCGCTTGATTGCCGGGCGCCGCCAAAGCACTTGCATATGCCCAGTGGGGCAATAGATGGCAGAACCGAGCGCCAAAAACAGCCCCCAGTCCAAGTTTTTATGTCAATTCTGTGACTTAGTGGCGCAGGTGCCACTGGCTTTACCGGCAACGCCTCTCCCACACCTCGGTGCGGGAACAGGTGCTGCCAGTATGGCGGCTACAACACGCCTTCGTTCCGGAGCCCGTCCAGCTGGGCGGTGCTGATGCCGAGCCAGCTTTTCAGCACCTCCGCAGTGTCCTGCCCCAGTGCCGGCGACCCCTTCAGTCGCACCGTCCTGCCGTCGACCCGCACGGGCCAGGTCGCCATCTTGTAATCGCCATTGTGCTGACGCACGCTTTGCATGATGCCGCGCTCCTCGAAGCTCGGCTCGTCGCGCAATTCCATCGTGTCAAACACCGCGCCCGACGGCACTCCGACGGCGATCAGTTTCTCCATTGCGTCCCGCTTGTCGTGCTGGCGGGTCCATTCGCCGATGATCGCGTCAAGCTCCTTCTCGTGTGCGACACGATCATTCCCGGTGGCGAACCGGGGATCCTCGATCAATTCCTCGCGTCCGATCAGTTTCATCAGCCGCGACCAGTGCTCGGGATTGGCCCGGCTGGTGGTCAGGTAGACGTAATCGTTCGGGCCGCCGCCCTTGCAGGGATACAGGCCCGATGGCGCATTGTTGCCGCCACCCGACTTGGCGCCGCGCCGCGGCGCCGGTTTGCCGGTGCGCGCCATCGTAGCGAAGCAGGTGCGCATGTAATGCACCATCGCATCCTGCATCGCGAGTTGCAGCCGCCGGCCCTGGCCGGTGCGGTTGCGCTCGTGCAGCGCGCCGAGAATCGTCGCCGCCATCAGCATGCCTGTGCCGGTGTCGCCAAAGCTTAAGCCTGGCTTGACCGGCGGCCGGTCGGGCTCGCCAGTGACACTGATCGGTCCGCCGGCGGCCTGCGCGATCATGTCGAAGGCGAGCCCCTTTTCGTGCGGGCTACCGCTGCCGAATCCCTTGATCTGGCAGTAGATGATGCCAGGGTTGAGTTTTTTCACCGAATCGTAGTCGAGCCCCAGGCGCTCGATCGTGCCGGGCGCCATGTTCTCGGCAGTGACGTCGGCTTTTTTCAGCATCTCCTTGACGATCTCGAGCCCCTTCGGCGACTTCAGGTTGATCGCCAGCGACTTCTTGTTGACGTTGAACTGGTGGAAATACCAGGGATCATCGTCGGGCTTGCCGGGGCGTAGGCGGCGGCCGGGATCGCCGCGACCGGGGTTTTCGATCTTGACCACCTCGGCACCGAACCAGGCGAGCACCTCGGTGCAAGTCGTACCCGCCTCGAACTGGGTAAAATCAACGACTTTGATCCCCTGAAGGAAATTGAAATCCTGGGTGATCTCACTCATGGTTGGTTCCTCCCGAGAGTGCGTTTGGCAAACAGCGTGCGCTTTATCGCGTCTGGCCGCAACGCCTTCCCGCTGCGCTCGGCCCACCGTGATACAGTGGGAAACGCGATGCGGATTTGGGTATCCTTAACACCCGCAAGCACAAGGAGGAGATCGTCATGAAGGTGGTCACGCTCAAAGACATCCCCGACGTTCCGGTGGAAGGCGCCGACCGGATCGAAGGGTGGACGGGGCCGGTTTCCCGGTCACGCCAGACAATCATTCAGCCTGGGGACTCGGCGAACTACAACTGCAGCGTGGTGAACTTCAGCCAAGGCTGTACGACCGGCTGGCATACGCATACCTGCGACCAGATCCTGGTCGTGACCTCGGGCTCGGGCATGGTGGCAAGCGAACACGAACAGCGCGAGATCAACGTCGGCGACGTCGTTCATATCAAGGCCGGCGAACGCCACTGGCACGGCGCCAAGGCCGATACGACGATGGGCCACATCACGATAACGCTTGTCGGCGGTCAGGCCACCTGGGGATAGCTCCACTACCGATTTGGCGGGTGGGCGCGGACGAATTCCTCGTTGACGTCCGCGCCCCAGCCGGGACCGGTCGGCAGTAGAAGATCGCCGTTGTCGATGACCGGTGGCCGGGTGACGATATCGTCCTTCCACAGCACGTCGTCGATGTCGATCTCCATGACCTTGAAGTTCGGCACCGCGGCGCAGAAATGCGCGCTGATCAGCGAGCCGAGATGACCGTTGAAATTGTGCGGCGCGACATTGACCTCGTAGGCATCTGCCATCGCCGCGATCTTCACCGATTCGAGAATGCCGTTCCAGGCCACGTCGATGATCGCGTAATCGACCGATTGCTGCTCGAAATACGGCCGGAACTGGCGGCGGCCATAAAGCGACTCGCAGGACGAGATCGGGGTGCGCGCCGAGCGGCGGATCAACGCCAGCCCCGCCGGGTCGTAGAGATCGATCTCGAGCCAGACGAGATCGAGCGGCTCCAATGCACGCGCGAGTTTGATGTAGCCGTCGATCTTGTAATTGAAGTTGGTGTCGAGATGCAGCCCGACCTCGGGTCCGGCGCCTTCGCGAAACGCGGCGAGCTGGGCATAGGCGGCATCGACAATCTTCTTGTCGATGTTCAGTTCAGGAAACCCCGGCGGGTTGCCGGTGCCAGGATGGTACATGTAGGGCCTGTCGCCGTCGAAGCGGATGATGTTGGTCTTGAGGCCCTTGAAGCCCTTTGACTTCACCTCTGCGCCAAGGCGCACGATGTCATCCAATGACCGGATCGGCTCGACCCCGGCCCACTCCTTGATGCGATCGGCGTGGCGTGCGCGATAGCTGCCGCAATGCGACCAGTACACCTGGAGCCGGTCACGAAACGGCCCGCCGAGCATCTCATAGACCGGCACGCCGAGAGCCTTGGCCTTGATATCGACAAGCGCGTTCTCGATCGCCGCGATCGCCTGCGCGTTGACGCCGCCCGAAGCCTGTATCGTCACGGCGTATAGCTGCGCGGAGATGCGCTCGACCGGCCGCGGGTCCTGACCGATCAGCCGCTCGCCCAGTTTGCGAATGACGCCAGTCAGTCCCTGCGCGCCATAGCCTTCCATATATTCCGACCAGCCGATGATGCCTTCATCGGTGGTGACTTTCAGAAAGGAATTGACCCGCCAGCCGGCATCGCAGTGCAGGTCTTCGATCTTGACGATCTTCATCGGGATCTCCTCATGCCGAGCCCGCCGATCTCTCTGCCGGCACCGGTTCGCGATACGGCAGGGACAGTAGCGGATTCCGTCCCCACGATCGGCCGGGCAGGATCATGCGCCTCGCGGGCAGCCCGGCTCAACCCTGCGCCGTGATCTGCGCTGCCGGCGCATGAAGAGCCGGCGCAGTGACACGGCAACCAAGCGCGAAGACCGCGACTGCGCACGCAAGTATCGCGTCGCTGGCTCATGCAAGAAGGCGCGGGCCTTCGCCCGCGCCTCCGGTTGCAGCGCCAGATCGGCAAGCGAGTCGGGGTCAAGGGTTCAGTGAGAGTCCGAATCCCCGGCGCCGGCTGGCGGGTTTTGCGTCTGACTGCTGGGCGGCTGGCTGGCTCGAACCGGTCGCGGTCTCGGCGCCCTCGACCCATTCGGGCATCGCTTTCAGGCTCGCCACAGTGGTCGGCAGCTTGAATGCACCCTTGTCGGCATCCCAGGAGAATTGATCGACCGGGATCGCGACCCGGTGCCCACCGACCCCGAGCACGCCGCCGGAATTGACGACGAGCCGGTCGATCTTCTTCGACTGAGGGTCCATCAGCACCCGGTCAACACTACCGATCTTCTTGCCGTCGCTGCCGTACACGCTGGTGCCTTCGATATTCGAGATGTCCTGCTGGGCGAGCGGGTTTGGCGCCGGTTGGCGTTGCGCGGGCGCCGCGGTGATACCGGGAGAAAGCGGACGCGGTGTATTCGTCGAGCCAGTGGTCTGAGCAGAAGCCGCGCCGGTCATGATCGCCAGCACCGCGACCGCGGCAATCGGATTCGTACGCATAGCAGGCCTCCAATGCCGTTTTGGCTAATCTGACAACACAACGCCGCGAGGCCGGGTTCCGGCCCGGCAGTGCCTGGGCCCTGCCCTGGTTCGCGAAACCGATGCCGGCCCGGTTGCGCGGATCGGGCTGGCGACGATACTGTCTCGCACTGCCAACTTGCCGAGGACCGCCAATGCCGTCTCGCCCGAACACCGCGCTCTCGCAGATCCATATGCAGATCATGTGGTCGCGGCTGATCGCCGTCGTCGAGGAGCAGGCGCAGACGCTGGTGCGCACCGCGTTCTCGACCTCGGTGCGCGAGGCGGGCGACCTCTCGGCCGGCGTCTTCGACCGTGACGGCAAGATGCTGGCGCAGGCGGTGACCGGCACCCCCGGCCACGTCAACTCGATGGCCGCGGCGGTCAAGCATTTCCTTGCCGCCTTTCCGCTCGACACGATGAAGGCGGGCGACCACTACATCACCAACGACCCGTGGCTGACCTGCGGGCATCTGCACGATTTGACCGTGGTCAGCCCGACCTTTCTGCGGGGCGAGCCGGTCGGCCTCTTCGCCAGCACCGTGCATGTCGTCGATATCGGCGGGCTCGGCATGGGGCCGGACGGGCGCCAGGTGTTCGAGGAAGGCCTCGCCATCCCGCTGATGCCGCTGGCGCGCGAGGGCCGTTTCAATGACGATTTGATGCGCATCATCCGCGCCAATGTGCGCGAGCCGTTGCAGGTCGAGGGCGACGTCTATGCGCTCGCCGCCTGCAATGACGAGGGCAGCCGGCGCCTCATTGAGATGATGGAGGAGTTCGGCATCGCCAATCTCGACCGCTTGGGCGAGCACGTGATCGAGACATCGCGCCTGGCGACGATCGAGGCGATCGGCAAGCTCACGCCCGGCAAGTACCGCAATAGCGTGACGATGGACGGCTACGACCGGCCGCTGACCTTGGCGGCCGAAATGACGATCAGCGGCGACAACATCCATGTCGACTATACCGGCACCTCGCCGGCGAGCGCCTTCGGCATCAATGTCGTGATGAACTACACGCTGGCTTACACGGCGTTTGGGGTCAAATGCCTGGTGGCGCCGGAGGTGCCCAACAACGCCGGCTCCTTGGCGCCGATCACGGCGAGCGCGCCCGACGGGTGCCTCCTCAATGTCAAACGCCCGCGCGCGGTGGCGGCGCGGCATACGGTCGGGCACATGCTGCCCGATGTCGCCTTCGGCTGCCTGCATCAGGTCATGGCAGGTGGGGTGCCGGCGGAGGGCGCCTCCTCTTTATGGAACCCGCAGATTTATGGCGGCGCCGATGTGCAGGACGAGCTCGGCGGTGCCACCAACGAGGAGTTGCCGGCGTTCAGCACGGTCATCTTCCATTGCGGCGGCACCGGCGCGCGTCCCGGCAAGGACGGGCTCGACGTGACCGCCTTTCCGTCGGGTGTTCGGACGATCCCGGTCGAGGCGACCGAGTCGATCGCGCCGGTCATCTTCCGCCGCCGCGAGTTCCGTGAAGGCTCGGGTGGGGCTGGCCGCCATCGCGGCGGGCTCGGCCAGGTCATCGAGTTGGGCGGCGCTGATGGCAATCCGATTGCGATGCTGTGCAATTTCGAGCGCATCAACAACCCGGCGCGCGGACGCGACGGGGGCGGTCTCGGAGCGCCCGGCCGGGTGTCCCTGGTCTCGGGCAAGCCGATCCGCTCGAAGGGGAGGCAGAGCGTTCCGGGCGGCGATTTCATTCGGCT
>Ga0070766_10000653_pt1 | contig 15755 bp, 11 predicted proteins | sample HubBroMetageWFT6_FD_69782 | JGI IMG/M metagenome (GOLD analysis project Ga0070766, IMG submission 69782) | Warmed and freeze-thawed soil microbial communities from the Hubbard Brook experimental Forest, New Hampshire - Hubbard Brook CCASE Soil... | ecosystem: Environmental > Terrestrial > Soil...
CCGTCGTGGAAGGATCCATTAACTGGAAACCGAGTTGGGCTGCTTTCTTGCGTAAAGACTGGATCTGTTGGTTGCGATACCGCCGTTCGTAGTTCTCTGCTCCTTTGTCGACATATTGTTGACCGTACTTCAACATCCGATAGACGAGTCGGGCGAGCCGATGGCCCATGGCGGTGATGGCCTTCGGGGCTCCCAGTCTGATTCGCAAACGACGGTATTGGGCGCCAAGGTAGGTTTGGCTACGCCACAGTGCGTTGGCGGCCATGCGCAGGGAGGTGGCGGCGCGGTTGACCACATGGCGTGTGCCTCGCCCAACTACCTTGTCGCCGGTGATGCGATTGTCGGGGCACAATCCCAATCAGGAAACGAAGTGCCCTTCGGTTTTCCAACGACCTATATCAAGCCCGACCTCGGCCAAGATCGTTTGTGCGACCATGACGTCGATTCCATCAATTCGCGTGAGATCCACTCCGGCAACCCGCTGCAGCTCTTGCTGCAGGTTAAATCGTGGCGCATTCTTAGCCAGCTTTTTGCGCTTGACCGTCGCTTCTTTCGGCTGCTCGTCTCCTTGTGCTTCGGTCATCGGTGCTGCCGCCGCTGCGGACGCTGCGCTCGCAAAACTCGCAAGCTGCTGTTGTAATTGCTCATCACACTCGGCAATGCGTTTCTGGTAAGTGTCGTAGGTGTCCACTTCCTGTTTCACCAAGAACAGCAACTCCGGACGCCAGTTGCCCTCCAAGCTCTTCGCAACCTCTTCCGAGCTGTGCGCGTTGCGCCGCGGGGAATTGTCGCGCATGAACTGCGAGCATCTGGCGATGCGCGACGGCCGCTGGGTGTTTCTGGATTTCCTGGGGAAGGGAAACAAGACGCGATCGGTGGCGGTGCCGCTGTGGGAGCAAAGTCGTAACCAAGGATCTTGAAAGGCGGTTCATCGACATCCCTCCAACCCCTACGGTGCCACCTTGAAACCATCAATATCGCGTCATTGCTCTAGACGGATCGGCGGCGCTGGTCCCGAGAGTTCGAGCGTCCAGGCTCGTCGTCTCGCCGAAAACTATAGCACCGTTGTTAGCAAACGTTTACTATGTTCTGGGAAACGGGAAGGAGCGGCGGCGTGAGGGCTCGTCCTCGGCTGCTTTTGGCTTCCGCTTTCCAGCGTCCCGCGCGAACGTGCGTGGGCGGCAATTGTCATTTTTCCCAACCAGAGGTGAACTCATGGCCATCGTCGCAGGAGTCGATTTCGGAACGCTGAGTGTCCGCGTGTCTCTGGTGGATAGCGATCGCGGGCTGATCGGCTCTGCCCTCGCCGAATATCCTTTGCACCGGAAGCGCGAGGATGCGGACTACGCGACGCAATCGCATGAGGATCATATGCGGGCGCTGGCATCTGCCGCCGAGCAGGCGCTGAAGGACGCAGCCATTTCGGGTGATTGCGTCGAGGCGATCGCCCTTGACACCACCGGCTCCAGCGTGATTCCAGTGGCCGCGGATCTGTCCCCGCTTGACGACTACTATCTCTGGTGCGACCACCGCGCAAAACGGGAAGCCGCTGAGATTACCGAACTCGCGCACCGGGAGAAGTTGGAGGCCATCCAGTGGTGCGGAGGCGTGTATTCCTCGGAGTGGGGCTTGGCGAAGCTGCTCCACTGGATTCGGCACAATCCCAGCAAGCGCGAGAAATTCGCCAGTGCTTTCGAACACTGCGACATGGTTGCGGCCACACTGTGTGGGATTAACAACTGGGCGAGTGTCAAGCGCAGCGTCTGTGCCATGGGTCATAAATGGATGTGGAATTCCGCCCTCGGGGGGCTGCCTCCGGAAAGCTTTCTAGCGCAGGTTGACCCGCTGTTGGCGGGGATGCGGGCGAAGCTCGATGGCGAGTACGCTACCTCCGACAAGATTGCGGGAACGCTGGCGCCACGATGGGCGGAGAAACTCGGCCTGCGCGCAGGCATTCCCATACCTGTCGGCGCATTCGATGCGCATTGGGATGCTATTGGCGCCGGAGCCAAAGAAGGTGATGTGGTCAACGTGGTCGGCACTTCTACTTGCATCATCGCGTACGCAAAGCAGGCGGAGTTGATTCCGGGAGTCTGCGGCGTGGTGAAGGGAAGTGTGCACCCGCAATATACCGGCGTTGAGGCTGGCCTCTCGGCGACGGGAGACATTTTCAATGCGATTGCTCAGCGGGGAAATACGACGGTTGCCGAAATGAGCAAAGGCCTGGAGAGTTATCGGGCCGGGCAAACCGGACTGTTGCGCATGACGTGGGACAACGGTGACCGAACTGTGCTGGTTAATCCGAATCTCGGCGGGATCACACTGGGATGGAATCTGCAGCACACCGCGCAAGACGAACTATTCGCGGCTATAGAGGGAACCGCTTTTCACACTCGCGTGATTCTCGATCGCATGAACGAATACGGTGCGCCGACGGCACGAGTCATCAACGGCGGTGGCATTCCGCAGAACAATCCCGTCCTAAACCAGGTCTATGCGAATGTCCTGGGGAGGCCGGTGCTCGTGCCCAGCCGCAAAGTGACCGGAATCGGCTCCGCGATTTTCGCTTTTCTGGCGGCCGGCACGTTCAAGACCGTTGACGAGGCCCAAGACAGGATTTGTGCGACGTTCAGCGTATACGAGCCTGAGAAATCAGCCCAGCGAGTGTATGCCGATCTTTACGAGCACTATCGTCGACTCTATTTCGCCTTCGGCGAACCGGGAACGAGCGAGTTCGGCCAAGTGTTACCGGCTTTAATCAATGGCGCGAAGGCGGCCAGAAAGCAATGAGTTCCAGATGTTGTGACCAGATGCCAATCCGGCCAGGTGGTTCCCAAGCTTGCCGCAGCCTCTGCGATGCGGAAGGTCGCTATGGTCGGACTTGCTTCTTGCCGGCAACGACCTTCGCAGGGCTGCCGGAAACCAGACGGGTCGATTCGCGGAGCACGAGTTGCGTTTGCAGTGCATATTCAGTTCCTGTAGGTGAGGGCGTTTCCCGCTGCAACTCGGCGAGAAGTGCGTTGAACGCCAGACGGGCGAGCTCAGCCTGGGACATCTGAACGGTCGTGAGTGCCGGCAGGACAAATTGTGCGAGCCGAATATCATCAAAGCCAATCACCGAAAGATCCAGGGGAATCTGGATTCCTTCTTCATACGCCTTTCTCATTACTCCCATCGCCGTCATGTCGTTAGAACAAAGCACGGCGGTGGGCTTTTTGGCTCCGGCCAGGAGTTTGCCAAAGGCTGCGATTCCTCCTTCGATCGTATGAGTCCCCTCTACCACCAATGCCGGGTCAGCCTCCAATCCGATCTCTGCCATCGAACCCAGAAACGCCTGTTTGCGAGCCTCGGCGGACTTCAAATGCAAAGGGCCGGAAATGAAGGCGATCCTCTGATGACGAAGCGCAGCCAGATGCTGAACCGCTTGACGGATACCGTTCAGGTAGTCGATGCGAATATTGCTGACCCTGGGACGGGGGGGCCCGACGTCCACGAACACCAGGGGCACTTTGCGCAATTTCAAATCCTCCAGCAACACCTCTTCCATTCCGAACGTCATGATGGCCACGCCCTCGACGCGGCGTTCGATCATCCGCCGTACGGCCGTCTCCATACGGGTAGGGTCATTTCCAGTCGAAGTCAGCATGATTTCGTAGTGGTGCTGAACCGCGATCCGTTCGAACACCTGCACGATTTCGGGAAAGAAGGGATTGGTGATCTCTGAAATGATGAGCCCAAAAATTCGGCTTCGACCGGAAACGAGGGCGCGAGCCTGGGTGTTGGGATAGTAGCCCAGTTCGTCAATGACGTTCCATACTCGCTTGGCGAGCTGGGCATTGACGGTCGGAATCCGATTGATGGTGCGAGACACGGTCGCGGTGGAAACTCGTGCGCGCTTTGCGATTTCGCGAATATCCATGTTGTTTTGGGCTGAACGTAATGTTGCAGGACCGCTGCAAGAAAAACGATGATATCAAACGGGGCAATCGTTTACGCGGGAATTTGCCCTCTGCAACATAGATCTGCAACATAGAGTTGATGGCGCAGACTCACAAGCCATGGGCTCAGGGTATAATCGCAGCAAACGTTTACTGATGCAACCGGGGCGAAGGACCCTCGCGATGACGAATGCATGTCTGGCGACGGTTTGAAGAGAGGACCGAATGATCGATCTATCGAATCTGGAAGCTTGGTTCGTCACCGGAAGCCAGCACCTCTATGGGCCGGAAACTCTGAAAAAAGTAGAGCAGCATGCCAACTCCATCGCGCGTACGTTGGCGTCGTCTCCAGAGATGCCCGTGAAGATTGTGGCGAAACCGGTGATGACCAACGGCGAATCCATTCACCGGTTGTGTCAGGACGCCAACAGTTCGAGCAACTGTCTTGGTTTGATTACCTGGATGCATACCTTCTCGCCGGCACGCATGTGGATCGCTGGCCTGCGCTCGCTTAGCAAACCGCTAATGCACTTGCACACGCAATTCAATCAGGAATTGCCCTGGGCCACTATCGATATGGACTTCATGAATCTCAATCAATCGGCCCATGGGGACCGCGAGTTTGGATTCATTGGAGCCCGGATGAGGCTTGGGCGCAAGATCATCGTCGGCTACTGGCAGGATGCGGATGTTCACGCTCAGATGGGCGCATGGCTGCGCGCAGCCTGTGCTTGGCACGACGCTCAGCAACTGAAAGTCGCGCGCTTCGGGGACAACATGCGGAGTGTTGCCGTGACCGAGGGAAACAAACTCAACGCCGCAATCAAGCTGGGCTACAGCGTGGAAGGGTATGGCGTCGGAGACTTGGCAAAGTGCGTGGACACCGTGGCCGACGCCGAAGTCAAGCATCTCGCGGCCGATTACGATCAGGCCTACACGGTCGCCGAGCCGCTCCGTGAGGGCGGATGCAAACATCGAGCTTTGCTCGATGCTGCCAAGATTGAGATAGGGCTGCGGCATTTTCTTTCGGAAACCGGCTCGCACGCTTTCACCGATACGTTTGAAGACTTAAACGGACTGGCGCAGCTGCCCGGAATCGCCGTGCAACGGTTGATGGCTGATGGATACGGTTTCGGGGCCGAAGGAGACTGGAAAACTGCCGCTCTGGTGCGCGCCGTAAAAGTCATGAGTCACGGACTCAAGGGCGGAGCCTCTTTCATGGAAGATTACACTTATCACCTGAAAGATGGAGGGCAGGTGCTGGGGGCCCACATGCTCGAGGTTTGTCCGTCGATTACAGACGAAAAGCCGTCCGCTGAAATTCATCCGCTTTCGATTGGAGGCAAAGCAGATCCGGTTCGCCTAGTGTTTACTGCTGCCGCTGGCAAGGCCGTGAACTCTTCGGTGGTCGACATGGGAAGCCGCTTCCGGTTGATCGTCAACGAAGTGAATATAATCCAGCCGCAGCATCCTCTCCCCAAGCTGCCCGTTGCGAGGGCCATGTGGATACCTGAACCAAACCTGAAGGTTGCAGCCACCGCATGGATTCATGCCGGTGGCGCACATCACACAGCTTTGAGTCGCGCCTTGACGGCGGAACACCTTGAAAACTTCGCCGCCATGGCGGGCATCGAATGTTTATTGATCGATGGCAAGACCGAGGTTTCAAACTTTGTTAAGGAGCTGCGGTGGAATGGCATGTATTACCATCTGGCCGACGGATTGTGATCTGCGTTCGACGAAACGGAATGAACAAGATCGAAGAAATTCAGGCTGAGTTGCGGGATCGCCAGATCCCCGCGTGGCTTTTCTATGATCACCATCATCGGGACGCGATTTCTTACCGGATCCTTGGATTGCCGGAATCTCTGATGGTCTCCCGGCGCTGGTTCTATCTGATTCCAGCCGAGGGCGAGCCGGTGAAGCTGGTGCACAGAATCGAGCCTTACCACCTCGATACCGTGCCCGGTAACAAACAGGTTTATGCGTCCTGGCAGCAACTCGTTGGATAAGCTGCGCGAACTGCTTTCCGGCTTGCCGGCGGTTGCCATGCAGTTCTCTCCGAGCAGCATGATCTTTACGGTGTCAACAGCGGACGCCGGCACCATCGATCTGATCCGCAGTTTCGGAGTGAAGGTGATCAGCTCCGCGAACCTGGTGGCAAGATTCGATTCCACTTGGACCGAGGAGCAGATTCTCTTGCACCTCGCTGCAGGAAAATCCATCGATTCCATCAGGGCAGCGGTCTTTCCGGAAATCGGCAAACGCCTTCGAAGCGGCGGCACGAATGAATTTGAAATCCAGCAGTGGCTCATGGAAGCTTTCCGGCGCGAGGATCTTATCGCCGATGCCCTCCCATCGTGGCCGTGAATCGGAATAGTAGTGATCCCCATTACGCCCCGACAGCCAATGAAAACGCCAGAATCCGAGAAGGAGATTTCTTACTGCTGGACGTTTGGGGCGAGAAGAACAATCCCGGAGGAGTTTATTACGACATTAGCTGGACTGGCTTTGTGGGCCGGTCAGCTCCGGATCGCATTCGCGAAATTTTCGACATCGTCGTCCGCTCCGGGACGCAGGGATAGAGAAAAGTTACGAGTACGATCGCATTGGGGAAGCACCTCTCCGGCTGGGAGGTGGACAAGGCGGCGCGCGACGTAATGGACGCTGCCGGGTACGCGAAATACTTGAATAATCGCGTCGGACATTCCATTGGCCAAGAGGTCCACGGCAACGGCGCCAATATGGATAACTTCGAATCCCACGACGAGCGGGAATTGCTTCCGAATACCTGTTTCTCGATCGAGCCGGGGATTTACCTTCCCGAATTCGGTTTGCGCAGCGACGTCAACATGCTGGTGCGTCGAGGTTCGGCGGAAGTCACCGGCCGAATCCAGAGCGAATTGGTATTGATTTGAGTGCACCTGTGAGCTTATCGACAGGGTTGCGTGGTCGCGATCGCCGACAGCGAAGCCTTCCGGGAGAGGATCTCGGGATTACGAATTGAACGGACCATTGATTTGAGTTGCTTGGCGGGGAACGGTGCGCGGTTCGAAACTCCCGAGAATATCGAGTCGAACCGATCGTCATCGCGTTCGTTTCTGGTGTTCATTGAGGCTTAGTGTGGGTTCGTAGTCATGGACGCGCGGTGTCCAGTTGTCCCCCAGTAACCGATCCACCGTTGGGGCGATAGCCGGGACGCTCCGGACTAAAGCGCCGGGTGTGACCGACAAGATCGAAAAGGTTCGTTTTCCCGAGCGCACTGTCGTCAAATTCCATGACGATCACGTCGCCGTTGGTCGAGACCTTACCGATGGCCCGTACCGGTTCAACCTCCTCCTCTTGGGTGTATGACAGGCTCGAATCGAGGAGCAGTCCACAAAAGAATAGAATTCCAGTTCGCAATGAACAGCCGGTACATTTCTTCATGCGATCTGGGGGGTGGCGATTTCTGAAAAATCTGAGAATGCCTTGTCGCGTCGCATATGTTATATACAATATCCTTCCTGGTGTAACTTACCAGTCGGAACAATTTGCTTAGCTGCTTTTTGGGGAACTGAAAATATGCGATCACCATGTGCCTTTGCAGCAGCGGTATTGTTTACGAGCGCGATTGGGTTTCCGCAATCCGTTCTTCCTTCGGCGCCGCACCGGCATATCGTGACGGTTTCACCGGCGGACATTCGCGGCAACGAACCCTCGATCGCCGTGAATCCCAACAACCCTGATCAAGTAGTAACCGCATTTCAGCCGGCGGCCATTGCGTACTCCGCCGACGGTGGTAAGACATTTGCAATGGCCGGGCTTCCGCCGGTCGAGGGCTGGCGCGGTGGCGGCGACGTGTCGGTTGCGTTCGACAACAAGGGTAGCGTTTATCTCGCCACGCTGCACTTCGACAAACTCGGAAGCGCGTCGTATTGGGCGCATGGCGCCGGGCGAAACGGCATTTTCGTACGCCGCTCAGTGGATGGCGGCAAGACCTGGGACAAAGATGCTGCAACCGTGAAGGCCTTCCTAGGGAACGAACCCAACATCGAGTGGGAGGACATGCCCCGCGTGTTTGCCGATGCGCGTTCGCACAGTGCTTATGCGGGCAACGTGTACGTCGGCTGGATCGAGTGGCAGCTCGATCAATCGATCATTTTGTTTGCCCGTTCTCGCGACGGAGGCAAGACCTTTGCAGAGCCGATTCGCATCAGCACGCATGCCGGTTTGCCGCGTGACGACAACGGCGGCCTGGTAGGGTTTGTGGGGGTTGTCGGGGCTGATGGAAGCATTTACGCCGTCTGGAATGATGGCAACACAATCACTTTCACGCAGTCGCACGACGGCGGCGAGACGTTTGCGCCGTCGCGCGCTGTCATGGATGTGGCGCCGCCCTATTTCGGCGGGGCGGGCGGCATCCCGGGCGTGTCACGCGCCATGGGTTTCCCACAGATCGGGGTGGATGCGCGCGAAGGCAAACGAGGAGGAACCCTTTATTTGGCGTGGAGCGATTACCACAACGGTGACGTCGATGTGTTCTGCGCATCCTCCACGGACGATGGCCGCACCTGGTCCAAGCCGGTGCGGGTGAACACCGATCCTATTCATGACGGCATTGACCAGTTTTTCCAATGGATGGCGGTCGACCCAGTCACAGGCGAGGTGTATGTACAGTTTTACGATCGACGCGACGACCCGGCCAATCGCAAGACCGGCTTCACGGTTGCGCGTTCCACCGATGGAGGGAAGACGTTTGTAAATTACGCATGGGCGGAGAGTCCGTTTGAAAGCGAGCAGCCAGCGTTCCTGGGTGACTACACGTGGCTGACAGCGTACAACCGTAAGGTATTCGGCGCTTGGACCGAAGCCTTGCCCACGGCCGATCCGCCGGCGAATGCCGGACGTCGACGTGGTCCGAGCACTGCGGTGCGCGTTGGCTTTGCGGATTTTTCGGGCACCGAGTAGTCAGCTTTCGTCTGCGCTTGCCTAGTTCTCTCAATGTGGTGAGACTTACGCCGATAGGCGGGAGTAGCCCAGCAATGGTTATGAGGAAACTGAAGTTCCATCTTGCCTTGATCGCAATTTTGGGCGGCATGCTCTCGGCACAGGCCCAACAATCGGACCCCTCTGAGGAAGGCCAGCTACGCTTCCGCTTCGTCGGACCAAAGGTTGGCAATCGCATCGCGGCCGTCGCGGGGGTCCCGGGCGATCCAAGTACTTACTACGCGGGAGCCGCGTCAGGCGGCGTCTGGAAATCGACTGATGGGGGCAATCGCTGGACACCGGTTTTTGACAAACAAGCTGTGGCGGCGATCGGCGCTCTCGCCGTGGCGCCTTCCGATCCGAGCATGGTGTGGGCGGGAACGGGCGAGGCGTGGACGATCCGCGACGCCGACGTGATGGGCAACGGAATTTACAAATCAACCGATGCCGGCAAAACCTGGACCAACATGGGACTCGAGGAAACCGGTCGTATTGGGCGCATCGTTGTCCATCCGTCCAATCCCGACATCGTATTTGTCTGCGGTCTGGGGCGCACCACGGGACCTCAACAGGAGCGCGGCGTCTTCCGCACCGTCGATGGCGGTCAGCATTGGGAGCGGGTGCTCTTTGCTGGAGAAAATGTTGGTTGCTCCGGATTGTCAATGGATCCACACAATCCGCGGACTCTATTTGCGGGAATGTGGCAAGTGGAGATGCACACCTGGGGCGAATTCAGCGGCGGCCCCGGCAGCGGTGTTTACGTTTCACGCGACGGCGGGACAAAGTGGACTCGCATCGAAGAACATGGCCTGCCCAAGGCGCCGCTTGGCAAGATCGATGTCGCGGTGGCTCCAACGAATTCAAGTCGTGTCTTTGCTCTGATTCAGACCAAAGATCAAGGATCGCTTTGGAGATCGGATGACGCTGGAGAACACTGGAAGGCGGTCAATTACCAGCGGGCCTTGATCGGCCGCGCGGGCTACTATATTCGAATCGCCATATCAACTGGCAGCGATAATGAAGTCTACGTCGCGAACAGTTCGTTCCACCAGTCCCTGGATGCGGGCGAGAATTTTCACACCGTCCCGTGGGGCGGGGACACTCACGATATCTGGATCGATCCTGCCAATGCCGATCGCTTCGTCATTACTGACGACGCGGGCATGCAGATTACGACCGTGCACGGCCGCGGTTTTCACCGGGTTACTTTGCCCATTGGCCAGATGTACCACGTCGACGTTGACAACCAAATTCCGTACTACGTCTACAGCAACATGCAAGACGATGGGAACATGCGGGGTCCCAGCGTACCCTTAGACTCCCGCGAAACCGGTTGGGATCACGCGATGGGTGGTTGCGAATCCGGCTTCACCATTCCGGACCCGACCGATCCCAACGTAGTGTGGGCTACTTGCTACGGGAATACCGTTACTCGCTGGGATGCTCGGGTCAAGCATGCGCGCTCCGTCAGCCCCTGGATGCACACTCTGGATTCGCCACCCAACGATCTCAAGTACCGATGCCATTGGACGCCGCCTCTCGCAATCGATCCCTTCGACCACGACACCGTCTACTACGGCTGCCAGGTGATGTTTAAAACCACGAACGGCGGGCAGAGTTGGTCCGTGGTGAGCCCGGATCTCTCAACCCAAGACCCGGCCCGCAATGTTCCCTCGGGCGGAATCGTCGGAGACAACCTCGGGCAGTTTTACGGAGAAGTCATTTTCTCCATTGCTCCTTCCAAGGCGCAGAAGGGACTCATTTGGGCCGGGACCAATGATGGTCAAGTCTGGTACACCAAAGATGGTGCCGCAAACTGGATCAATGTCACCAAGAACATTTCCGGTCTTCCGCCGTGGGGCACAATTACCAGCATCGCGCCTTCGACCTTCGATCCCGCCACTGCTTATATCAGTATCGACTTCCACCTCGTGGATAACCGCGATCCGTTCATTTACAAGACCACGAATCTGGGCAAGACTTGGAAGCAGATCACCGGCAATCTGCCGAAACATCCTTTGGGCTATGTCCGCAGTATCGCCGAAGACCCCAATTGTGCGGGCCTTCTGTTTGCTGGCACGGGAAATGGCGTCTACTATTCGCTCGACGACGGCGGGCAATGGATTGCGCTGGACACGGGTCTACCGCATTCCCCTGTAACCCGCGCCGTCGTGCAGAAGGAGTTTCATGATTTGGTGGTTTCCACTTACGGCCGCGGACTGTACATTCTCGACGATATTTCACCTCTGGAACAGCTCGCAAGGAATCGCTCAGACGCAAGCGCCGTTCTGTTCGAACCGCGCCAGACATATCGGTTTACACGCGGCGGCCAGGCGATGCTTAACTTTTCACTCAAAACTGCGGCAAAGGATCCGGTCGAGCTCGAGATTCTGGACTCGGAAGGCAAGCTGGTCCGAAAACTCGAGACGAAGGGTCGCGCCGGCATGAATCGCGTGAAATGGGACCTTCATTATGAGTCTCCCCGATTGGTTGCACTGCGCACCCTGGCCCCCGACAACCCGCACATCTGGGACGAGCCGCGCTTCCGCGATTCCGATTCACGGCCTATCACGCACTGGGGCACCAAACCAGCCGAGGTAGGTCCCATCGCGGCCGCTGGCAAATATAGTGTGCGCCTGAAAGTCGAGGGGCAAACTTACACCCAACCGATCAACATCTTGCGCGATCCCCGGTCGCCGGGGTCCGATGCAGATATCGAGCAATCGGTGAAAACGCTGCTTCGAATCCGCGACGATATTAGCCACACTGCCGATACCGTCAACCAAATCGAATGGCTGCGCAAGCAACTCGAGGTCATCGAAGCGATGCTTCGTCCGCCAAAGAAAAAGGAGAAGGAAAAGCCGCCTTTTGCGCAGGAAGACGACGAAGACTCGGAAGTAGTCACGCCGAGTCCAGCCCAGGCATTGGACGAGGTTCAAGTGAAGGGCAAGGAAGAGCTTCTGAAAGCGGCGGAAGAAATGGACCAAAAACTGCAAACCGTCGAGCACAAGCTGGTCTCGCCAGCGCTCACCAACAGCGATGACAAATATTTCGTCGAACCGTACAGAGTTTATCTCAACCTGATGTGGCTAAACGGGGAAGTCGGGACAGGAGGCGGCGACGTTGCCGGGGGCGCGGACTTTGCCCCCACCGATACTCAATTGGACTTGCTTAAGACATTTGAGACTGAAATGGCCGGAGCAGACGCAGACTATCAGAAGGTTATGAAAGATGATCTTCCGGCGTTGAATCGCTCTCTCGCCGAAAGTGCTGTCGCTCCTTTGGTGGTTGCACACAACCTCGAACCTGCGAAGCAGCAATAGGGGACGAATTACCTCGAACCGCCCGAGACACTAGATAATTGGTGGCGGGCAGGATCGGAAAAATACGAATAAGCACGACTCTTCCCTTGTGCGCCTAGATTACTCAGTGAAACCGGGCGTCGTCCCGAGCCAGCAAGCCTATGCCGACTTCTGGTTAACCTTCCAGTAGACGACATAACGCTCGTGAATCACTTTGTAAAGGGGAACCATCGTCAAGGGTTGCGCCTGCCCCACAGCATGGAACGTAAGCGGCTGCCTGTTGTCAGGTTCAATCCAGGCGGCGGCTCGGCCAGGATCGGCGGCGATATCCGGCACATTTTGCTGGTTGCCGGGCTTTGGTTCGTAGTCACCGTAACTCATTTCCTTCGCAACCGGATTCAGTCTTCCAGCAAGGACCAGCGGGCCGTACATGGCGGCCTGTATCGTCTGATCGTCGGGCATGGGGTCGATGTGCAGTCCCATCGGCAGACTGAGTTCAATCTTGTCACCGGTTTTCCAGATGCGGTTAAGCGTCAGATAACTGCTCGGGCTGGCAAACGCTGGAAGCTCGGCCCCATTGATCTTTACACTGCCGCTTCGAACCCAATAGGGGATACGAAGGTTGATCGCCAGTTGAGACGGGTTCTTTGCGGAGACGGTAATTGTCGTGCCCTGTTCTTCTGGAAAACGAGTTTCCTGCCTGAAGCGAAGTCCTTTCTCAGGCCACTCCAGCTGCGAATCAATGTAGAGGTTTACGTACAGCGAGTCGTCATCGTGGAAGTAGATCGTGTCAGTCAGCTTGGCATATTCTTCCGATCCGGTGCCGGTGCAGCACCACAAGGAATCGAAAGGTTTGCCGAAGGTTTTCCAGTACCCCGTCGCAAGCGGCAAATAGTACATCATAGTTCCATCTTCAGGATTGATGGTGCCGAGGCGGTGATTGAAAACTGTGCGTTCGTAGTAATCCATGAGGCGAGGGTCGGGAGACCATCCGAACAGGTGTCGAGTCAACTTCATCATGTTGTAGGCGCAGCAGCATTCCGTGGTACTCGGTCCCAATTCGGTCGAGAGCTTGCCTGGATCCGTGTTCCAAGATTCGCCGTTGCTAGTGCCACCGGTGCAGTACGAGCGCTCGCTCACTACTTCATCCCAGAAATACTCTGCGATATCCCGGTAGCGGCGATCGCCAGTCAGTTCGTAGTACCGTGCCGCGGCGATGACCTGGGGGATGTGAGTGTTGACGTGCAAGCCTTTGAGTTCGTCGCGGTGAGCGGCCAGCGGATCGAAGAACGCCTTCTTATCAAAACGTTGCGCCACCTCGAGGTAGTACTGCTTGCCGGTTACCGCATACAAGTTGGAGAGGACTTCGCCCATGCCTCCGTACTCAGTGCTGAGCACACGCTGCATGTGGTCGTAGCTGAGAGGACCGGTGTAGCCCGCCACCCATCCTGCCACTTTCTCGACTATGTCAAGCGCCTGTTCGTTCCCGCAATAGACGTACATGTCCAGGAGGCCCGCCATAATCTTGTGGATCGTATAAAAGGGTGCCCAGACGCGCTGGCGCTCGCGCAAGCGGTCGAAGAATTCAATTGGGAAGGCGCTCAGGTATCCGCTCTTCAACGCAGCTTGGCACTTGCCGAGTTCCACCACGACCGTGCTGGCGTTGATCTTAAGTTCTTCGTCGCCGGAACTGGCGTACATCAGCGCACAGGCCGAAAGGTAGTGACCGCCCGCATAGTGGCCGCGGAGTTCGCAGTCAGGCGCCTCCCACCCTCCCAGCGGCTTCGCCGAGGAGGTAATGCCTGCATTGCTTCGGAAGGTATGCAGCAGTCGGTCCGGAGGTAGAGAATGCAGATATTGTCGATCGGCCTCCATCGCGATCTTGCAGGGGCCATCTCCTAAGCGCACTTGCTTCATAGGGAAGGGAAGCACTCTCCAAGAGACTTTCTCGCGGCTGACAGGCTTGCCATCTTTCTGCGCCGTACCCACAACTGGGGCTTGCGGCGGACTTGCCACCAGGGCTTTCGGCAGCAGAGTCGAGCCTGCGGTAGCGGCCACTGTCGTCAGAAAATTCCTGCGGGAAAATTCTCCAGATGGGGTCATATGTGCCCTCCCGACTCAAGGTTGTTCGTAGCACTCACGATGGATATTGTATACACTATCTCGGGAATCATGCGAAACGTCTGGCCGCGAGTCTTGTCGTTTTTGGGGTCCGCTTTGCGTCGCAGCGAGCAATACCGCCTTCAGGATCACGCGATATACTGCGCCGAGGTGCGGTAGTGGGTCAAACTTTTTCCATGTCTAAACTGCTCCTTGTTTGCACCCTCGTTTTCAGTCTCTTCGGATTTATGGGTGGGCGGTCCAGTGGACAGGAACCAGCGAAGGCCACCGCCACCGACGCTTCGTCCAATGTAGAACGTGGCATCAGTTTGGCGGTGAAGGGCCGATGTAAGGAAGCCTTGACGTTTTTGGCGAAGGTTGGCGCACAGGTCACGAAAAAGGAGCTCAAGTATGACGCGGAGATGTCCACCGCACGATGCGCCATGAGTCTAGGGCGGACCGACACAGCAGTGAAGGCGTTGCTCGAACTCAATCGGGATTTTTCCGACGATCCTGAGGTTCTTTTCACGACAACCCACTTCTACTCCGAGCTGGCTGCGCGTGCATCGCAACAGTTGGCGGCGACGGCCCCCACTTCTCCGCAGGCGGAGCAGCTTGAGGCTGAGGCTTTCGAGGCGCAAGGAAACTGGGATAAGGCGACGGCCGAGTACAGAAGGATACTCGACCAGAATCCCCGACAGCGCGGCATTCACTACCGGTTGGGGCGCATCTTCCTGGCTGAGTCTCCGCCGGATGCGGAGAGTGCCAAGAAGGAGTTCGAGGAAGAACTGAAGGTCGATCCCAATCATGCGGCGGCGGAGTTTCAACTCGGAGAGACGGCGCGTCAGGCCGGGCAGTGGGACGAAGCGATCGGACATTTCTCACGAGCGTCGAAGCTTGATGAGGGATTCCAAGAGTCTTACCTGGCCTTGGGGATGTCCCTGAATTCCGCGGGGAAGTTCGCGGATGCGATCGCGCCCCTCGAAAGCTATGTGAAGATGCAGCCGGGAGATCCCGCCGGTCATTACCAACTGGCCTCGTCCTATGCACGGACCGGACGCAAACAGGAGGCCGAACGAGAGATGGCACTTGAGCGGGAGGCGGTCGCCAAGAGCCCACGAGGAACGCAGGCCCCGCAGCCGTGATGAGGCACAAAGGATCGTGGAACTCGGGGCTGAAAGGCGATTTGCAGAACTTGCTGTCTCGCCGCCGCTTCCTCCAGGCCCTTGCCTGGACCGGGATCGGAGGCGTACTAGGGGACGCGGCAGTGTTCTCAGCATCCGCTACCGCACAGAGCGGAGCTACGCCAGCGTTCGAGGAAGTTTCTGCTACTGCCACTGGGATTTCTTGGGCGCACGTGAGTGGACGTTCTCCGATGGCGCATTTGCCGGAGACGGTGGGAGCAGGTTGTGCCTTTCTCGACTATGACAGTGACGGCTGGATGGAC
>Ga0070766_10000654_pt1 | contig 15736 bp, 8 predicted proteins | sample HubBroMetageWFT6_FD_69782 | JGI IMG/M metagenome (GOLD analysis project Ga0070766, IMG submission 69782) | Warmed and freeze-thawed soil microbial communities from the Hubbard Brook experimental Forest, New Hampshire - Hubbard Brook CCASE Soil... | ecosystem: Environmental > Terrestrial > Soil >...
TCGCAGCGTGGGGATCCATGCTACTCCTTATCCTTCAAGTATTGCTTTAACCGTCCCAGTTCATCTGCATTCAAGCCAGAGTCTTCCAAGATGTTCAGCACCAGCAACTCATGCGAATCACGAAACAACCGCTGTACCAGATGGCGAACTTCCGAACGGGTAGCGTCCGATCGCTCGACCAGCGGCATGTAGACGTGTGCCCGACCGTCCTTCGCGTGGGCCACATAACCCTTTTTCTCCAGTATGCGGATGGTCGTCAAAACCGAGTTGTATGCCAACACCTTTTCGCCAGAGAGGGCGTCCAAAACCTGCTGGACGGTCGAAGGGCCACGCTGCCACAGCACTTCCATAAGCCTCAGTTCGGCCTCAGTAAGAGTCGCGGATGCTTTCGGTGGCACCTAACCATTCCTCCCATCTTCGGAATTCACAGGGATATTGACGCCCGAATCGCAAAAAGGTAACTAATGGTTTAGTTGACTTGTCCTACCGACTAAATATCGGGGTTCGAGCTATCCAGATACTCCCGGAAATCGCTGCGGCTGTGCAAAATCCGGAATACAATCGACTTAGTGTTTGCACCGTGGGGAAGCTCCTAAACAAGTCAGGATTTCGTTGAAAACGAGCATCTTCGAGATTTTCAAAGTCGGGATTGGACCCTCGAGCTCACATACTGTTGGGCCGATGCGGGCGGCACGCCAATTTGCCCGGGATCTGCATGATCGAGAACTGCTTAGCCAGGTTGCGCGGGTGCGGGTCGAGCTGTTTGGATCATTGGCCCTGACCGGCCACGGTCACCAAACGGATCGAGCTGTGCTATTGGGATTATCGGGGGAACAGCCCGAAAAGGTCGATCCGTCGAGCATCGACGAGAAAGTCGCCAAGGTCCGCCAGGAGCACACGCTTCGCCTCCTGAATTCGATCGAGATCCACTTTCATGAAGACCAGGACCTGTTGTTTTTGAAGACGCAGGTCTTGCCCGGACACTCCAACGGCATGCGGTTTACCGCATTCGACGACGCAGGCAGCGAACTGTACTCGGCCATTTTCTATTCCGTTGGAGGTGGATTCATCGCCCGCGAAGGCGAGGATCCTGGTCACTCCGAATTGAAGGCGCCCCCCTTCCCATTTTCCAGTGCCGATCAGTTGCTGCAAATTGGCGATCAGCGGCAGTTGCCGATCTGGCAAATCGTTTTGAAGAATGAGGAAACATGGCGCGACGAGACGCAAGTGCGCAGTGATCTCGTCCGCATCTGGGACGTCATGCAAGCTTGTGTTCATCGCGGACTCGAGACCGAGGGCACTCTGCCGGGAGGATTGAACGTAAGGCGCCGCGCTCCGCGCCTGGCGCGCAAGCTAAAAGAACAAGGTAGCGCGGATCCTCTGGCGCCAATGGATTGGGTCAACGTATACGCCATGGCGGTGAACGAGGAGAACGCCGCGGGTGGAAGAGTCGTCACCGCTCCGACGAATGGCGCGGCCGGAATCATTCCTGCGGTTGCACACTACTACAAACGGTTCGTCGAAGGCGCGTCGGACGAAGGACTGTTTCGCTACTTCCTCACGGCGGGGGCGATCGGCATCCTTTATAAGGAGAACGCGTCGATCTCGGGCGCCGAGGTCGGGTGCCAGGGCGAGGTTGGCGTAGCCTGCTCGATGGCGGCCGGCGGTCTGGTGGCCGCGCAAGGCGGTTCGAACCGACAGGTCGAGTATGCCGCTGAAATCGGCATGGAGCACAACCTCGGAATGACATGCGATCCGATCGGTGGATTGGTGCAGATCCCCTGTATCGAGCGGAATGCGATGGGATCGGTCAAGGCGATCAACGCCAGCAGGATCGCGATGCGCGAGACCGACGAGCACAAAGTATCACTCGATCAGGTGATTGCGACCATGTATCAGACCGGCCTCGACATGCAGTCGCGCTACAAGGAAACTTCATTGGCAGGACTCGCGCTAAACGTGATTGAGTGCTAAGGCACAAATCGTAATTAACACCTTCGCGCCTCTTCAGACGCATAGAAGGTTGCCTTCTTTTCTTTAACGATCACTTAACCGTTCGTAACAAAACGACACACTGACACCTGGTTTCCAATAGGAAAATTGAGGTGTAGTCTCAGACTCATTCCTTGACGAGCGTCGCTGAATGCTGGCGTACTGGTTACTGCATCGGCGCACAGCTCAGGTGGCTAACCGTAGCTCCCTACTTCGCACCTCGGGAACTGAGTGCCTAAAATGGGTGAATACAGGAGTGGATAGTTTGTTCGAGCACCTAGCTGCGAAGCCGGTCAAAACCTATGCGGCAAATGTCGCAACCGTTGTGCTTTTGTCTGTGCTGAGCATGTTCGCGCAGGCCGCTCCTCAGCAGACACCAGCGCCGGGTCCCTTGGCCAAAGCGGTGGGAGAGATCAAAACTCTCAGCGGCACCCGTCTTACGTTGACGACCGACGACGGAAAGAATGAGAGCGTCGCCTTGCCCGAGAATGTTCGGGTTGTACGAATCGCGCCGGGCGCAACTGACCTGAAGAACGCAACGCCGATCACCGTGGAAGATTTACAGAAAGGTGACCGCGTGTTGGTGCAGGGCAAAGCCGCCGATGATGGAAAATCGATGATCGCGGTGCGCGTCGTCGTGATGAAGCAGTCCGACGTCACCGCCAAGCAACAACAGGACAAGGACGATTGGCAGAAACGTGGCATCGGCGGATTGGTGAGTGACGTTGATCCCACCGCCGACACTGTCACCATTTCCGTGACAACTCTTGCCGGAAGCAAGAAAGTTCTGGTGCAAACCACGAAGAAGACGGCCATCCGCCGTTACTCTCCGAACTCAGTCAAATTTGATGATGCCAAACCGAGCAAGCTGGCGGACGTTCATCCAGGTGACCAGCTACGTGCGCGGGGCAACAAGAATCCCGATGGCACCGAGTTCGCCGCTGAAGAAATCGTGAGTGGGAGTTTCCGCAATATCGCCGGCACAATTACCACCGTGAATGCCGCTGACAATTCGCTGACGGTGATGGATCTCCTGACTAAGAAGCAGGTGGTAGTAAATGTCACTTCGGATTCGCAACTGCGCAAACTGCCGCAAATTATGGCGCAGCGCATTGCGATGAGGCTGAAGGGTCAGACGCCCGAGGGACAGCCCCCTGCCGGTGGAACCCCTTCCGGCGGAGCCCCTGCCAACGCTGCGGCCGCCAGTCCTCCAGGCGGCGCTGCCCCAGGCGCGCCTGGTGGAGCTGGTGCATATGGAGGTGGAGCCGCGCGCGGGGGCGGCGGCGATCTCCAGCAGATGCTCACCCGGTTGCCGGCGATGACGGTCAATGATTTTCAGAAAGGTGATGCCGTGATCCTGGTTTCCACAGAAGGCACCGATTCCGCCGTCACCGCGATCACCTTAGTCGGTGGCGTGGAGCCAATTCTTACGGCATCGCCTGCGGGTCGTCAGGGCATGGTTCTTTCCCCTTGGAGTTTGAGTGGGGGCGCAGCCGAAGGACCATCTCAATGACTCTCGGCGTCAGCTATCAGAATGGTCGGACAGAAGCGTTCAGGAGAATTGCCGCGCTCCGGAAATTGATACGAATCGTATACATCGCGCCTGTGTTCATCATGCTATTTGCCAGCCAGCTATGGGGGCAGACGGCCGCAGGATCGCTTCACGGACAAGTCACGGACCCCTCAGGCGCGGCAGTCACCAAAGCCGATGTGCAGGTCGTCGGACCGGATGGCAAGATCCTTAGAGCTACTACCAGCCAGACTGGCACCTATGAAGTGAAGGGACTCGCTGCCGGCACGTATGGGATTAAGGTTTCGGCGAAAGGGTTCTCGCTGTACGAAGTCGACGGAATCAACATAGCCCCCGGCCAATCGCAAAAGATGGACATCTCGCTATCAATTGAGGTGCAGCAGCAAAACGTCAACGTGTCAGATCAGGCGATCGGGCTCGACACTTCAGCCGAGAACAACGCTACCCAAATGGTCCTGACGGGCAAGGATCTGGACGCGCTGTCGGATGATCCAGACGAACTGTCGACCGATTTGCAGGCGCTGGCCGGACCGTCTGCGGGACCCAATGGCGGGCAGATTTACATCGACGGATTCACGGGCGGGCAGCTTCCGCCCAAGTCTTCGATTCGAGAGATTCGTATCAACCAGAATCCTTTCTCGGCTGAGTACGACAAGCTGGGTTACGGACGCATCGAAATCTTCACCAAGCCTGGCACTGACCAGTATCACGGGCAGATTTCAGTGATAGGCAATTCGTCGTACTTCAACTCGACAAGTCCGTTTGCCACCAGCACACCTTCGTATGACACGACCCAATACGCCGCTAGCCTTGGCGGCCCGGCAGGCAAGAAAGCGTCATTCTTCATCAACTTCGAGCGGCGAAACATTGGCGACAACGCGATCGTAAACGCCTTCGTTCTGGATCCGACGACGTTTGCGCAAGTACCATTCAACACGTCGGTGCCGATACCGCAGACCCGCACCAACGTGAGCCCACGCATGGACTTCCAGCTCACGCCGACCAACACCCTAAGCGTGCGATACCAATATTGGCAAAACAACCAGCAAGACCAGGGCGTAGGACAGTTTTCGCTACCAACCCAGGCGTACAACCTGACGACAACCGAACAGACGGTGCAGGTGAGCGACACGCAATTGTTCGGCGCGAAAGTGGTCAACGAGCTGCGCTTTCAGTACCTGCACGATACCGATAACGAGATCCCGGCCTACACCGACGCCACCATAAACGTGCAAGGCGCGTTTGTGGGTGGCGGAAGTAGCTTGGGCTACAACCTCTACAAGCAAGACCATTACGAACTGCAAAATTACACGAGTGTGCTCGAGGGCAAGCACATGTTCAAGTTCGGCGGAAGGTTGCGCGCGGAGCGCGATTCCAGCGACACCAACCCGAACTTCAACGGTACGTTCACGTTCAATTCTCTGACTGCCTATCAGATCACCGAACAAGGCATCGCCAACGGCTTGACGCCGGCCCAGATTCGGGCGGCAGGCGGCGGCGCGGGCCAGTTCGCCATCACCTACGGGACGCCTGCGGTCGCCATCACTTATTACGACCTGGGGCTGTATTTCTCTGACGACTGGCGGTGGAAACCGAACTTCACGATCAGCTACGGTTTGCGGTTCGAGACGCAGACCGACATCCACGACAATGGCGACCTGGCGCCACGCCTATCGTTCGCTTGGGGATTGGGAAAGGGCCCTACTCCGAAGACGGTGTTGCGTGCTGGATGGGGCATGTTCTACGAGCGCTTCGAAGAACAGTATGTTCTGGAAGCTGCCCGTTTGAACGGAACGACGCAGCAGCAGTACATCGTGGATCAGCCAGACTTCTATCCATTCGTTCCGCCGCAAGGCAGCCCGCTGCTGAATACAGCTAAAACATTTCCTACCTCGTACCAGCTAGCACCCAACCTTAGGGCAGCCTACATTATGCAGACCGCGGTGAGCGTCGAGCGCCAGATCAACAAAAACGCCAACATTGCGATTTCGTATCTGAATTCAAAAGGTGTGCATCAGTTCCTGACGCGCAATATCAACGCGCCGCTGCCAGGGACTTACGACCCAAATGATCCGACCAGCGGCGTGCGACCGTTGGGGAATGCCGCAGGAAACATTTACCAATACGAATCGGACGGAGAATTTGAGCAGAACCAGCTCATCGTGAATGTAAACGTCCGGGTCGGTTCGAAGGTGTCGCTCTTCGGCTGGTATACGCTGAATAATGTGGATGCGAATACGAACGGCGCGAGCACCTTCCCCAACAACCAATATAACCTGGCGCAAAACTACGGGCCAACTCAGTACGACGTACGCAATCGGTTATTTATCGGTGGAACGGTGGCACTGCCGCGGGGATTTCGCCTGAATCCGTTCTTGGTTGTGAGTTCGGGAATCCCGTTCAACATCACACTAGGACAGGATTACAACGGCGACTCGATCTTCAATGACCGGCCGACATTTGCCACACCGGGGCAGATGGGGCAGAACATCGTCGTGACGAAGTGGGGCACATTCAATCTGACGCCGCAGCAGGGGCAGACGGTGATCCCTCCGTACTACGGATTGGGCCCGGGCCGGTTTTCGCTGAATCTGCGACTGAGCAAGACGTTCGGGTTCGGACCGGAAACCAAGGGCGGTGGCGGCGCAGCGGGTGGTAGTCCTGGGAGCGGACGAGCCCCTGGCGGCGGACGAGGACCCGGCGGTGGTTTTGGCGGCGCAATGGGCGGAGCCATGGGTCTGGGGAGCTCGAACAGTCGCCGCTACAACCTGACGTTCAGCATAAACGCAAGGAACCTTTTCAATGACATAAATTACGCGCCGCTGGTGGGCAACCTGAGTTCTCCACTGTTCGGGCAGCCGAATGCCCTTGCAGGCGGGCCGTATGGATCTTCTTCGGCGCCACGCAAGATCGAATTAGGGGCGACGTTTACCTTCTAAACGGCCGGCCGCACGTCGAATCGCTATCCGCACACGCAATACAGCCGCAAAGTTACTGCCGGGTCTCCTCCGCTGGGACCCTACGGAACTCATGCCACCGGCTCTTCCACAAGCCAAATTCAGGTTGCCGAAACCGGGGTCTGCTTATAAACTCGGCGTACCGAAAATCAGCCTTCCATTACTTTCACATCGGTTGCTGAAGTATGGTCCGACATCATCCTTCGGGATTGCAGCGATTCCGTGATCGCGATGTGCGACACACAAGCATTGATGTCCTTCGTGGCGGTGGCGAATCCACTCCAGATCGAGTCCACCGTACGCCTTTCGCAGGAGTCAACGACCAAGGATGATGCCGGGCTTGCTTACGAGGCTATTGCTTGCCGTTCTCCTGGTGGGCGGTCCCTATGCACCACGACTGGCGGCGCAGGATCAGCCCGAAGTACTTACGGTCGACCAGGCGGTAAAGATCGCACTAGCCAATAACCGCACTCTGAAGATCGTGTCGCTCAATCTCGACGTCCACACCGAGAAACTGGCGGCGGACAAGACGAAGCGTCTGCCTTCGTTCAGCACCTACGTTTTTGGCTCCCAGTTACTGACCCCGATCTCATACTCTGTGCCGCCCGGCCAATTCGGCTTCTATTCCGCCACGGGGCCAATTCCCGCCACCACCTCGAACATCACGACGCCCGCCCATCCTACAGCCCTGGTAATGGCCAGTGCGTCGCAACCGCTGCTCTCGCTTTACCGCATCAACCTTTTTGTGAAGGGACAAGAGCTCTCGTTGGAACAGGCCAAGGAGCAACTCCGGGCCGAGCGGCAGACCGTTGTCGATAACGTCCGGCAAGCCTATTACAAGGTGATGCAGATTGAGAACGAGATTGACTCGATCCAAGCCAGTATCAAGCAGTACGAGGAACTGGATCGCATCACTCAGCAGTATGTTTCTGAACAGGTGGCGTTGAAGTCGGACAACCTCGACATAAAGGCCAAGCTGGCACGTGAACAGCTAAACCTGCTAAAGGCCGAAGACAAGTTGATCACCGCCGAAGAGACGCTCAACGATTTGCTGGGACGCGAGATTAAGACGCAATTTCGTACTGCCGCTGTGGCTCCGGTTACTCCCGAGGAAAGCAGTCTGGAGACAGCCGAGAGTAAGGCGCTGGAACAGAATCCGCAAGTGGCGGAGGCGGCGATTGAAGTGAAGCAGGCAGCGAACGCGCGACAAATAGCAAAGTCGCAATACATTCCCGACCTGAACCTGTCGATCCAGTACACCTCGCCCTTCGGATATGACTTCGTGCCACAGAATGTTGCCAACGCCGGCTTCGAGTTCCGCTGGGACCCCTTTGATTGGGGCAGGCGTAAACACGAGGTCAACGAAAAAACCATCAACGTCGAGCAGAGTAAGCTCAAGCTCACCAGCACCAAGTCGCAAATTCTGATCGATGTCGGTGATAAATTCCGCTCCCTGCAGGAAGCCCGGGCCGCGGTTACTGTAGCGCAAGCCAAACAAGAAGCAGCGCGCGAAAAGCTGCGCGAGGTTACCGAGCAGTATGCGCAGAAGACGGTGCTGTTGCGCGACGTACTGCAACAACAATCTGCCAGGGAGAGCGCGGATTCCGACTACAACAACGCAATCGAAGAATTCTGGAGCGCCAAAGCAAGCTTCCAGAAAGCGACAGGTGAAGAATGATCCGGAGAGGGACTAAAACCCGCACTGCGATGGCGGCATCCCTGCTGGCGATCTCACTGACCAGCGTCACGATGATGCTTGGCTGCCACGATACGGCCACCGTTCCCAAGCCCCTGACGCCGGTCCGTACCGGTCAAGTCCAATCGATCGATGCCGGCACTTCGAACACCTACTCGGCGAACATCCAGCCTTATCAGCAAGTCGATCTGGCATTTAAGTCGAACGGATACCTCTCCAGCATGCGGCAGGTCAAGGACGCCAACGGACACATTCGCAACATCGACCAGGGCGACTGGGTGACTAAGGGCACGGTGCTGGCGACTGTCGATCAGGGCGATTACAAGGAGAAGCTGCAACAGGCCAACGCTCAGCTAGCGCACGGCCAGGCAAACTACGACCGTGCCAAGCTGTCGTTTGACCGTACCTCTGTGCTGTATCAGAACGGAGCGGCAACCAAGCCTGATTACGACAACGCCAACGCGCAGGTGCTCGACACTCAGGCCTCCATACAGAGCGCTAAAGCCAGTATTGCTGAAGCCCAAATCGCTCTGGAGTATTGCCAGCTAAGGGCGCCATTCGATGGCTGGGTGGTGAAGCGTAATGTCGACGTTGGGCAACTCGTAGGGCCCGCCACCAACGGCTTCACCATCGCCGACGTTCGCTCCGTGAAAGCGGTCTTCGGCGTTCCGGACACTGCGATGGAACACATCCGGCTAGGCAGCCCCGAAACGATCACCACCGATGCAGTACCGGGTAACTTCAACGGCCACGTGACGTCGATCTCGCCATCAGCCGATCCCAAGAGCCGCGTGTATTCGGTAGAAGTGAGCATTCCTAACACCGACGACCGGCTGAAAGCTGGCATGATCGCGTCCATCACCATCTCGCCAGGAGCGACGAATAAACGGGTAACTGTCGTTCCGCTAACCGCAGTTGTGCGCAGCCTGGACAACCCGAATGGTTTCGCTGTCTTCGTCCCAGAGGGTAGCGGCGACACCGTGAAAGTGCACATGCTGGATGTGGAGCTAGGCGCGGCATACGGGAATTTGATCGCTGTAGTGCGGGGCTTGAATCCTGGCGACCGGGTCGTAACGACAGGGGCCACCATGATCAAGAACGGGGACGAAGTAAAGGTAATTCCGTAGGGACACGCTTATCGTAGCTGCGGAGGCAGTCGCGAGCGGCTGCTAGTTACCGGTAGCGAGGCGATGCGCAGCGAATAGTGCGATGGCACACCTACACAAATCCGACGCGCAGTACATTGCCGACACGCACAACATGGCGCGGTTCTTTACCGAGCACCGCCAGGTCGCTCTTGTGCTGTTGCTGGCTACGTTTGTTTGGGGCTGGTATGGCTACCAGAACATGCCCAAGCGTAAAGACCCGAACATTCCCGTTCGGGTGGCGGCGGCGCAATGCCAGTGGCCGGGTGCAACAGCAGAGCAGGTGGAAGAACTGGTCAGCCGTCCGATCGAGCAGACTATCGCCCTCAACAGTTCGATCAAACCTCCTAGTCCCTCCGACTTCGGAATTCGCTCCATCAGCTTTCCCGGCGTGTCGATGGTGTACGTTCAGCTTTCAGATAACGTAACCGACAAGACCCGCCAGTTCTCCGACATCAATCTCAAGCTCAACCAACTCAACGCACGACTCCCACACGGCGCAGGACCGATACAGTTCAACAGCGACTTCGGAGACACGGCGGCGCTGATGCTCACCGTGGCTAGCCCCCTGGCCTCGCCAACAGAGATTTCCCTTCGCGCCCGTGCCGTTCGTGACTTGATCGAACGGACGCGAGCCCAGGAGCCACGAAACGCTCCGCAACCCAGGGTCAGCATTGTTTCGTCGTTCCCCATGTCCATCTCACCGATCTTAGTAAGACAAGCGTTTCAGGAGGTAATCGAACTAGGGGCGCTAAAAGGGGCGCTGCGCGATTTGCATTTCTTCGAAGCCCCGGGATTCGTAGGCGTCGACGTCAACACGAGCCTGGACGATACAACACTGCGAACTTTGGGCAACGACCTCATCAACGAACGCGTGCACCGCTCCGAGCTTCATCCTGACGCGTGGGTGGCGATGTTCGTCCGCAATCCGGCCGACACTGAAGCGCGAATGAAGGAGGTGGCCGGCCCCAAGTATTCCTACAGTGAGCTCGACAACTACACTGACCTGATCCAGCGCACTCTGCAGGGCGCGCCGGAGGTGTCGCAGGTGTCGCGCTCCGGCGTTTTGCCGGAACAGATCTACTTGGATTACTCCCAGCAACGGCTGGCGCAGTATGGGTACGATCCATCGAAACTCAAAGACGCCCTGGGTGCGCAAAACATCACCCTGCCCGCTGGAGCACTGGAAGTAGGCTCGAAAGACATCAACATTAACCCCTCAGGATTATTTCCCGACGCTCAGGCCATCGGAAACGTCATCATCGGGGTTTCAAGTTCGAATAGCCCAGTCTATTTGCGCGACTTGGTCGATATTTCGCGCGGTTACCAAAGCCCTCCGCAATTCTTGAACTTCCTAACCTGGCAGGGCCCTGACGGCAAGTGGATGCGCAGCCGCGCCATCACGCTCGGTGTGAACATGCGCGACGGCCAACAGATAGCCCTGTTCGGTCAGCACATTGAAGAAGCCCTCAAGACCGTCAAGCAGTACCTGCCCGAAGATCTAATCATGGTCCACACCTCCGACCAGCCGATTCAGGTCAAGGAGAACATCGACCTCTTCATGGATGCCCTGTACGAGGCGATTGCTCTCGTCGTGCTTGTGTCCCTGATCGGCTTCCGGGAGTGGCGCTCCGCGCTCCTGATGGCAATCTCCATTCCCATCACGCTTTCCCTGACATTCGGCATGACCTACCTGCTGGGCATCGACATCCAGCAAGTCTCGGTTGCATCGCTCATCATCGCATTGGGCTTGCTCGTGGACGACCCGGTTGTAGCAGGCGACGCCATCAAGCGTTCTCTGGCGGAGGGTGAATCACGCGAAGTTGCCCCGTGGCTAGGGCCGACCAAACTGGCGACGGCCATCATGTACGCTACCGTAACCAACGTGGTTGCCTACCTGCCGTTTTTGCTGGTTACGGGCACCACCGGCGAGTTCATCTACAGTCTCCCCGTTGTAATGACATGCGCCCTGCTTGCATCGCGACTGGCATCGATGACATTCATTCCGCTTCTGGGTTATTACATTCTTCGCCCTGACAAGAAGCCGGAAGCACCAATCGAGGAACGTCGCAGTAAGGGATTCACCGGCGGCTACGCGCGCGTCGCGAAGTTCTGCATTGAGCATCGCTGGAAAGTAGCAGTGGGATCGCTCGCTTTCCTGCTATTGGGCGCCGTTCTGTTCAAGCAGCTTAAGTCGTCATTCTTTCCCGATGACGTGCAGTACTGGTCGTACATCGATGTCTGGCTGCCCAATGACGTGAACTTGGAAGCAACACAAAAGGCCGCCACACAGGTTGAGAACATCATTCGGCAACAGGCCGATGAATGGGGAAAGAAGCATCCTGGCAAAGATGGAAAGCCTAGTGACATTCTGCGTTATTTGACCACATGGGTGGGAGGCGGAAGTCCGCGATTCTGGTTCTCTTTGTCACCGCAAGGCAGGCAGTTGAACTACGCGCAGGTGCTCGTGGAACTCACCGACAAGGAGATCACGCCCGACTTTGTAAACCAGGTGCAGCCGATTCTCACCGCTTCCCTTCCCGGAGTGCGTGCCGACTTCCGCCAGTTGCAGACCAATCCGGTGAACTATCCGGTTGAGATTCGAATCGCTAATCAGGCGGACGTCAGCACCACTGCGAGCGCCGAAGACATCCGTACTCTCCGTAGCATTGCACGCCAGGTAGAGAACATCCTCAACTCCGCGGATGCGGCCCGCCGGGTCCGCAATGAATGGCAGAACGAAAGCTCGCAAGTGACCTTGAAAATCGATCCCGCACGGGCAAACCTGGCGGGAATCACCAACTACGACGTCGCAAACTCCGCCACTGGAGCCCTGAGCGGTGTTCCCGTGACCTCGCTGCAAGAGGGTGACAAAAATATTCCTGTGGTGGCCCGGCTGCGCGGCGACGAGCGGGCTCAACTTTCCGACATTCAGAATCTCTACGTGTATTCCTCGCAAACCTCGACCAAGATCCCGCTGGTACAGATTTCAGAAATCCAGAACAGCCTCGAGAACGAGCGAATCATTCGCCTCGATCACTTCCGCTCGATTTCTGTCTTCGCCTTTACCGCTCCCGGCCGATTGGCGTCAGAGATCATGACCGTGGCCCTTCCGAAGCTGCACGACTTGCAAACCAAGTTGCCTCCGGGATATGTGCTCCGTATCGGTGGCGAATACGACAAGCAGACTAACGGGTTCAAGAACCTGGCCGTGGTGCTCGCGATCTCAGTGGCGGCAATCTATCTGGCACTTCTCTTCCAATTCAACAACGCCATCAAACCTTTCCTGGTGTTTGCCGCCGCTCCGTACGGCGTGATGGGCGCGGTGCTCGGGTTGTGGGTGATGAACACCTCCTTCGGCTTCATGGCGTTTCTCGGAGTCGCCAGTCTGATCGGCGTCATCGTTAGCCACGTCATTGTCCTGTTTGACTTCATCGAGGAAATGCACGCCAAGGGCGAACCATTCGAACAGGCGGTAATCGACGCCGGCATCATCCGCCTGCGTCCGGTGATGATCACCGTGAGCGCGACCGTGCTTGCGCTCTTCCCGTTGGCCCTGCACGGTGGCCCCCTCTGGCAGCCACTGTGCTACGCGCAGATCGGCGGCTTGACCGTGGCGACATTTATCACTTTGTTGATGGTGCCCGTCCTGTACTCGATCACGGTGCTCGACCTGAAATGGCTAACCTGGGAAGAAAAAGCTGCACCTCTCCAGGATGGAACCGAGGCAACGTTGGGCGATCACGCGTCCGCTCGACCCTTGGCTTCAGAGACATAGTGCGATGTTCGAGTAGAATCGCACGGGAGCCAAGATGCCGACTAAGACGATCGTCGAGCCCTTCCGCATCAAAAGTGTAGAGCCTATCCGCTGGACCACCCGGAGTCAGCGCGAACATTTGCTGCGCGCCGCGCACCATAACTTGTTTCTACTTCCCGCCGATGACGTGCTGATTGATTTGCTGACGGACTCGGGCACTGGGGCGATGTCGACTCACCAGTGGGCGGCGATTATGGAAGGTGATGAAAGCTACGCCGGCAGCAGAAGCTTCGATCGCTTCCGCAACTCCGTCCACGACATCTTCGGCTACGAGCATGTCATTCCGACGCATCAGGGCAGGGCGGCCGAGCGAATCCTGTTCAACGTTATGTGCAAGAAGGGTGATGTCGTTCCCAATAACACCCATTTCGACACCACCCGCGCCAACGTTGAATTTGTGGGCGCCGAAGCCGTCGATATTCCAATCCCCGAAGCGCGTCAACCCTCGACGCGGCTCGCCTTTAAGGGAAATATGGATGTTGCAGCCTTGGAGAACTTGATTGCCCGAGTAGGACGGCCACGTATCCCGTTGGTTATGCTGACGGTGACCAACAACTCCGGCGGCGGACAGCCTGTGTCTATGGAGAACGCGCGGGCGGTGAGCGCCTTGTGCCACAAGCATGGTATCCCTTTGTACTTCGATGCCTGCCGCTTTGCCGAGAATGCCTATTTCACAAAGCTTCGCGAAGCAGGCTACGACTCAAAGACGCCCAAAGAAATCGCGCAAGAGATGTTCGCATTGGGCGATGGGTGCACCATGTCTGCCAAGAAAGACGGCATGGCGAACATCGGGGGGTTTCTCTGCACCAACGATGACGTTCTTGCCCGCCAGGAAAAGGACTTCCTGATTCTGACCGAGGGCTATCCCACTTACGGCGGGCTAGCCGGCGCGACCTCGAAGCAATTGCCGTCGGAGTGCAGGAGGCCCTCGAGGAAGACTACTTGCGATATCGCATCGCCTCCACCGCTTACCTCGGCAACCACTTGTCAGAGCACGGCGTCCCCATCGTTGAACCGCCCGGCGGCCAAGCCATCTATCTCGACGCCCGGGCATTCCTGCCCCACATACCTCTAAACCAATTTCCGGGCGTCGCCCTCGCGACCGAGCTTTATCTGGAAGGCGGAAGCCGGTCAGTAGAAATCGGAACGCTGATGTTTGCAGATTCCGCCACGATGGACTTGGTACGCTTGGCAATTCCTCGCCGCGTGTATACCCAGAGCCATATCGACTATGTGGTGGAAATGATCCTAAGGGTCTGGAACCGCCGCGGTCAGATCAAGGGAATGCGCATAACCTACGAGGCGCCGTTCCTGCGCCACTTCACCGCACACCTTGAACCCGCCACCTAGTGCGTCGCCAAGTACCTCGTAGCGCTTGTGCACGACAGCGTGAAACATTTGTTTCTGTGTTGATAAGCTAAGGCGGGACCGCCAGGTTTACGCCCGAAGTAACGCGTGGGTCGCCGACAAACAAGCCGACACCACGCCTCTTGTAGCGCCCTATCTTCATTGGCTCAAGTCTCGCGCGAAAAATCAATAACGTAAAACCACTAGCTCCTTCCTTTGGCCTCACGTCACACAGTTGATGTTCATATGTCACCGACCTCAGTACGCCCGCGCGGCTAAGGTACTGACACGAAATGAAACGGTTGCTGCCAAAGTGAATTCTCGCTGGAACGGACAATTCTCGTGCTACGACCTTGTCGCCAAAACGTCGGCACAGGCGAAGACGATCGTGCAACTGGGCGACATTGCCATCGGCGGCGATGACTTCGTTGTTATGGCCGGCCCTTGCGCCGTCGAGTCGGAACGCCAGCTCCTCGATACCGCTGTGTCGGTCGCCCGGGCCGGCGCGCGAATCCTCCGCGGCGGGGCCTACAAGCCGCGGTCGTCCCCGTACTCATTCCAAGGCATGGGGCTCGAAGGCCTCAAGCTATTGAGCAAAGCAAGGGATTGCACCGGCCTTGCCATCATCACCGAGGTAATGACGGAAACCGACGTGGACGTAGTCGCCGAGTACGCCGACATCATGCAGGTAGGCGCTCGCAGTATGGAGAATTTCTCGCTGCTGGAGCGCTTGGGGAGTTGCGGACGACCCGTCCTATTGAAGCGTGGTATGACCGCCACACTGGAAGACCTGATGCGATCAGCACAGTTCGTTGCCGCCAGTGGCAATCCTGACGTCATTCTGTGCGATCGGGGAATACGCACCTTCGAGACCGCTACGCGAAATACCTTCGATGTGGCGGCGGTCCCAGTGCTCAAGGCTGTCTGTCACCTGCCTGTAATCGTTGATCCCAGCCACGCCGCGGGAGTTCGCTCGCTGGTTCCAGTTCTGGCGCGAGCAAGTGTAGTCGTGGGGGCCGATGGCTTGCTCGTCGAAGTTCATCCTCAGCCCGAAAAGGCTGCCAGTGACGGCGAGCAGTCACTAACCTTCGCACAGTTCGATTCCATGATGCTCGACCTTGAGCCATACCTTAGTCTTCGTCCCACTGCCGACAAACTCTACGCTGCTGCGGGAGGGCTCGACTGGTGCGCGTCGGAGCCATTGCTGCCTTCACGCTCGCCCTCATTGCCTGCGTTTTCTGGATCAAGGTC
>Ga0070766_10000657_pt1 | contig 15718 bp, 9 predicted proteins | sample HubBroMetageWFT6_FD_69782 | JGI IMG/M metagenome (GOLD analysis project Ga0070766, IMG submission 69782) | Warmed and freeze-thawed soil microbial communities from the Hubbard Brook experimental Forest, New Hampshire - Hubbard Brook CCASE Soil... | ecosystem: Environmental > Terrestrial > Soil >...
CAAACAGGAAACCAGGCCAGCAACCGCAGGTGGTCACGCTCAAGGAAGTTGCCCATCATCTGGGGTTGACTCCGGGGACAGTTTCCGCGGTTCTGAATGACGCGCCGTCGGCGCGCTCCATCCCACAGGAAACCAAGAACCGCATCCACGCCGGCGCGAAGGAACTGAACTACCGTCCGAATTTTTTCGCCCGCAGTCTGCGCAACAAACGCACCTACACCATCGGAGTGATTGTGGCAGAGATCGGCGATACTTATGGCGCGGCAGTTGTAAGTGGTATCGAAGCTTATCTGCGGCAAAAAGATTATTTCTTTCTTACTGTCGTTCATCGCCACAAGCCTGAGTTATTGAGCCGCTATTCGCAGTTATTGTCGGAGCGGGGCGTCGAAGGTTTTATAACGGTGGACACGACCATTCACGAGATGCCGACGCTTCCCACAGTTGCTGTGGCGGGACACAAAAAGTTGAAGGGAGTCACGAATATTGTGCTCGATCATCATCGGGCGGCGTTCCTGGCTCTCAGCCATCTAAAGGATTTATCTCACGAGCGCATCGCCGTCCTGAGAGGGCATCCTCTAAGCGCCGATTCGGATGACCGATTCAACGCCATCTGCGAAGTGGCGGAGCAGTTGGGGATCGGCATCGATTCCGAATTGACGGTCCACATCGACCTTGATGATCCAACTCCGCACCTGGGTTATCCGTTTGCGAAGCAACTGCTGGCGCGCAAAAAGCCATTCACGGCGCTTTTTGCCTATAACGATATTTCGGCGATCGGCGCCATACGGGCTTTTCAAGAGGAAGGATTGCGCGTGCCGCAGGATATCTCTGTGATGGGCTTCGACGATATTCCGGGCGCGGCGTTTCACTCGCCGAGTCTCAGCACCGTGAAGCAGCCATTGATCCGAATGGGACAGGTTGCAGCGCAAAGCCTGCTCGAAAGAATTGAGACTAACCAGGAATATCCGGAGGAAATCGCGATTGAGCCGGAACTTGTAATCCGGGAATCTACTGCGGCGGCTCCTAAGCTGTAGGCCCAGAGCGCGCCGGCATTTCGCTCCTCCTGTTGCTTTCTTCTGCCCGCCGTACACGAATCCAACTTATGAGAACGCCCTAGGCCCCGGTTCTGCGGCGGCGTGCACCACTAACCGTGGTGTTATAGTGGCGTGCGCCAGTTGGATCGCTGGCGCTCCGGAGGCTCAGGTGAAAGGCCGCTTTCAAATTTCATTCGTCCCAGTGCTTTTGACGGTTGCAGTTTTGTCCGTGGCTTTGGCTGGCCTTGCCCAGGAGATTTACCCGTACCGCGACGCCAAAAGGCCAGTTGAACAGCGCGTAGCCGATCTGCTTTCGCGCATGACTCTGGAAGAAAAGGTGGCGCAGCTGGAGGGCACCTGGCAGAACCGCCAGTTTCCCGTAACTTTTTTCGTCGATGAGAAGGGCGCGTTCCAGCCGGATCGTGCCGGGCTGGTGTTGAAGGATGGCCTGGGAGAAATGTCGCGGCCGAGCGAGCACCGTGGGCCGCGCGAGATGGCGGAGTTCACCAACACCATTCAGAAATGGCTGAAGGAAAATACCCGCCTGGGCATTCCCGTCCTTTTTCACGAAGAGTGTTTGCACGGTTTTGTTGCGCCGAAAGGAACTTCGTACCCGCAAGCCATCGCGCTGGCCTCCACGTGGGACCCGGCGCTGGTCGAGAATGTTTTTTCCGCGACGGCTGCCGAAGCTCGCGCCCGGGGAGCGCAGCAGTGCCTGGCCCCGGTTTTGGATCTTGCTCGCGATCCCCGCTGGGGGCGCACCGAAGAGACCTACGGCGAAGACCCTTACCTTGTCACGCATGTTGGCCTTGCCGCGATTTTGGGCTTGCAGGGAAACGAGCCGTTCCTCGACAAAGCTCACGTGATGGCCACTGCGAAACATTTCGCTGTACACGGCCAGCCCGAAGGCGGAACGAATGTTGCACCGGGGAGCTATTCCGAGCGCGTAGTCCGCGAGTACTTTCTAAGACCCTTCGAGTACGCGGTGAAGGAGGGTCACGTTCGAAGCGTAATGGCTTCCTACAACGAGATTGACGGCATCCCGTCGCACAGCAACAAGCATCTGCTCGATGACATTTTGCGACACGAGTGGGGCTTCGACGGGCTCCTGGTTTCGGATTATTTCGGCATCACCGATTTGAAAAATCTTCATCACGTGGTGGCTTCGAACGATGCAGCTGCCAAGATGGCGCTGGAGTCGGGAGTTGAGGTCGAACTACCGTTTGCCGACGCTTATCCGAGCCTGCTGGAGGAAGTGAGAGAGGGCAAAATTGCTGAGGCCACCGTCGATCGGGCCGTGGTGCACGTTCTCGAGGCCAAGTTTATGCTTGGACTCTTCGACGATCCGTACGTCGACCCGGACTACGCGGAGAAAATCTCGAACAGTGCCGAGCACCAGCAACTCGCGTTGAAGGCGGCGCACGAAGCCATCATTCTTTTGAAGAATGAGAATCATCTTCTTCCTTTGGATCAATCGAAGTACAAACGGATCGCGGTGATCGGCCCCAATGCCGCCGATGTGCATTTGGGCGGCTATAGCGACAATCCGGGACGGGGCGTCAGCATCCTGCAGGGAATCAAGAATCATCTGGGGTCTGCGACAGAAGTCCTCTACGCAGAGGGCTGCAAAATTACAGAGACCGTTCCCGACTGGAATGCGGACAAGGTGGTGCTCGGCGATCCTGCGCTGAATGCGAAACGAATCCAGGACGCGGTGAAAGTGGCAGCGCGCGCCGATCTGGTAATTCTTGCACTGGGCGGAAACGAGCAAACCTCGCGGGAAGCGTGGGCGGTTGATCATCCCGGAGATCGGGACAGTCTGGATCTGCTCGGCAATCAGGACGATCTGGTGAAGGCGATGTTAGCCACGGGAAAACCCGTGGTCGTGTTTCTGCTGCATGGCCGTCCGAACTCGATCAATTACATTGCGGAACACGTTCCTGCCGTGGTTGACGGCTGGTATCTCGGGCAGGAGGGTGGAACCGCGGTTGCGGATGTACTGTTCGGAAGTTATAACCCCGGCGGCAAGCTGCCCATTACCGTGCCTCGTTCTGTAGGACAATTGCCTGACTATTACTATCAGAAGCCTTCCGCAAGGCGGGAATACCTGGGCTCGACGGTCAAACCTCTTTATCCGTTTGGCTGGGGGCTAAGCTATTCGACCTTCCAATACGGAAACTTGCATGTGTCTCCCGAAGAGATTGGACCAGAGGGCAAGACCAAAGTTTCGGTGGATGTCAAGAACACGAGCGCGGTTCGCGGAGATGAAGTGGTTCAGCTGTACATCCGCGATGAAGTGAGTTCGGTGACGCGGCCGGTAAAGGAGTTGCGCGGGTTTCGCCGTGTGACGCTCGATGCGGGCGAGAGCAAAACAATTGAGTTCACTCTTGGCCCGGATGAACTTTCCTTCTTGAATCGAGAAATGCGCCGCGTGGTCGAGCCGGGAATTTTCGACATTATGGTGGGCGGAAATTCAGTCGATTTGATCGAAACCAAACTGAATGTCGGCGCAAGATAATCGCTGGCTGCGGCCGCCTCATGATCTAATGTTTTCCCGGGCCTTGCGCTTGCTGATCGGCGGTGAGCTTGTCGACGATTTCTCTTTCTCTGGCGCCGTCAGCGGGTCGATGTAAACGGTAATACAGGGACGCCAGTTCGACGTGCGGCTCCAGCCAGTTGGGATCGTCCTTAACCAGTTTCTCCAAAGCCTGAGCGGCCGCTTCGTACTGCCCCGCCGTGCTTTCGAGCATCGCGGATTCGTAGCGAGCCATGGAAGACGTGGGATTGAGTTGCAGGGCCCGGTTGAGATAAGGCTTTGCCTCGTCCAGAGCGCGCCGCTTGTAGAGAATTGCGCCCAGATAAAGGTTGGCGTTGAAATCGTCGGGGTTTCGTTTGAGGGCTTCCCGGAATGCGGTTTCTGCGTTCGCAGTATCTCCGGTTTTGTCTCTGGCGGTTCCGAGAAGCGTGTAGATGTCGGGAAGTTTAGGGTCCAGACGCAGCGCGGCCTCGAGGTCGGTGCGAGCGGCTTCGAAATCGTTCAAGTCTAATCGAGTGGAGCCGGCGAGCAGATAAGAATCCGCGCTGTTGCCCGATTTTGCCACCTTCTCGATACGCTCCACGCCGTCGCGCCGCTTGCCGGCCTTGATCAGCGCGAATCCGTAGGCATATTCAAAGTCAAGATTGTGAGAGTTTGTGTTCTCCAAGGGCTCAAGCAGGGTGACGGCAGTAGCCGGTTTTCCGAGCCGGACATCGGTGTCACCTAGCAGAATCGTAATCCGTATGTCGTTGGGCTGCGCCGTATGCAGAGCTTCGAACTGCTCGTTCGCATTTTGGAAATCACCTTTCTTGTAATAGGCGAGCGCCAGATCCCGAAGGACGCCGTTTTTCTGGCTCATCGACGGCAATGCGGATTTGTACATCGCAATCGCGCCATCGAAGTCGCCAACGTGGACCAGCGCCGCTCCCAGATTGACCTTCGCCTCCACTGTGTTGGGGCGCAGTTCGAGAAGTTTACGGTAGTCGCGGATTGCGGTCTGATAATCGCCATGCTGCTGTGCCTCGATGGCGCTATTGAGAAGCTGCTCAGGGTCGGGCTGCTGCGCGAGGGCAAGGCTTACGGATAAAGAGAAAATGGCTGCGATGGATAGGACAACCCGCATCTTCGATAGCATAGCGCATGTAATCAGTTGCCAGTTGCCGGTGGCCAGTTAAAACCTTAAACCTTCGGGCCAGCCACGATTGCAGAACGCTCTATTACGGTTACACAGTTTTGCATAAGTCGACAAATCTCTTCATTCACTCGGGTTTCCGTGGGTTAACTTAAGTACAAGGCGCGATGCCCGCGGTCGAGAACGTTTCGCGAGGCAGTCGAATGTTGGATAATAGTGACGTGAGGTCACGAAGATGAAGTTGTCCTTCTTTGCCTTTCTTGCCGTTTTCAGTCTTAGCTTTTTTTCCTACGCCCAGACGCCGCAATCTTCCACTCCAGCTCCTCCCTCAACGATCACGCGTCCGGACTCAATCCAGGATAGCGGCCTTTACGGATATTGGACTGGGATGACCGGCCAAGGGCGGGCGGGAGGAGTGCTGATGGGCAAGGTCAAAGTCGAGGGCGAACCGCTGCTATGGAATCCGGTCCTCATCTCGGTCATCTGCAACGGGACGAGCGTGTACAGCACGCAAACGGATCCCAAGGGGAACTTCCAAATATCTTTCCCGGTGCCCGCAAATGCCAGCCAGTCGGACGCGCAGCGGCAGATGGAGACTCACTACGAGGGATGCACAGTGCAACCCTCATTTACCGGGTTTCACGCCACGACGACTACGATTACGCAGCACAATTTGCGAGATGATCCGGATCTCGGGACCCTCATACTTTCCCGGGCCGGAGGCAGAACGGCAGGGACGGCGGTGAGCGCGACGATCGAATCCGCTCCCGCAAACGCCGTGAAATCTTTCGATAAGGCGCGCACTGAATTGCTGGACCAAAAGCCGGATCGCGCCCAGCACGACCTGGAGAAGGCGGTGCAGATTTATCCGTCCTTCGCGGAGGCCTGGTATCAGCTCGGAAGGTTACAGCAGGTTTCAGGTTCGGCGGATGCGGAAAAATCGTTTTCGAATGCAACCAAGGCTGATCCGCAATTTGTGTTGCCCTACGAGCAGCTCGCGACATTGGCCGCTCAGGACGGGAAATGGCAAGAAGTGGTGGACAATACGAGCCGCACTCTGCAACTTGATCCGGCAGGTTCAGCGCGGACGTGGTACCTGAACGCGCTGGGAAACTTTCAACTGGGCAAACCGGACATCGCCGAAGCCAGCGCGCTTAAGTCACTGGCCATGGACCCCACGCACACAATTCCGAATACGGAGCAATTGTTGGCAGTGGTGCTGGCGCAGAAAGCGGACTACGCGGGCGCGCTCGCGCACCTGCGTAATTGCCTTAGTTACCTGCCGAAAGGGCCGGGCGCCGATGTTGTCAAGCAGCAGATCGAGCAACTCGAACGCCGGTTGCAGGCCTCGAAGTGAGGAAGCAATCGAAACGCGGCGTTCATTGATAGTTTTCGAGCTCCAAGGGGACCATGGCGGTCACTTTACTCACTACAGCGTCGTGGCGTAAGCCGAATGGAGGCTCCAATGACGTTAACGACCATTGAGGTTCGCGCGCGATGTGTGATGATGGTGGCGCTCATCTTCTTCGCGGGAGGTCTACTGCCTGCGCAGCAAAAACCCTCGGCATCTCAGGCTCAAACCAGCGATCTGGTTTTCAGAAGCGTGGTCAACCGCGTCATTGTCGATGTGGTGGTAACCGACGCGGCAGGCAAACCGGTACACGGGCTCACCCGGCGGGATTTCTCGGTAACCGAAGACAACGTGCCACAGCGCGTCCTTACTTTTGACGTGCACAATTTGGATGAGGCTTCCGAATCCGTTCCGCCCAATCTGCCGCCACTGCCTGCGAATACATTCCTGAACCTGCCGCCTGTGCCGGAACGAGGGCCGCTCTACATTCTTCTGCTGGATTTGGTGAACACAGAAATGGCCGATCAGATGTGGGCTCGCCAGCAATTGCTGAAATTCATTGAGGGCAAGCCCGCCGGGACGCGCTTCGCGCTCTTTGTGCTTTCCGACACTTTGCAGCTCGTGCAGGGATTCACAACCGACAAGGATCTGTTGTATGCCGCACTGGACCCGCATCATCCGAGACACCATGTTCCCAAGGTCTTTCTCTATTCCAAGAACTATGGAGAGGGCGATCGGGGAATGATGGTCTCGGTTTTCCAGCACATCGCCCAATACCTCGATGGGTTGCCGGGCCGCAAGAACATAATGTGGATGGCGAATTCGTTCCCTATCTCGATGTCTCCAATCGAGGGCGACCCCTACGACTTGAGCGACGATATTAAGGAGACAATCGACACCCTGGCGCGTGGCCAGGTGGCGGTTTACACCTTCACCGCATGCGGCATATCAGTGGAGGACCCCAGCTGCGGAGGAGCCGGCCTACCTCCGCAGCCGGGTGGAAACCTGCCTATTTTTGACGCCGCGATTGGCACAAATATAACCACCTTGACCGGAGGCAAGAGATACAGCACGAATGATTTCAAGGGCGAGCTCGACGATGCCACCGAGGATGGAGCCAATTACTACACGCTCAGCTATGCCCCGGCCAATTCGAATTACAACGGCAAGGAGCGGCACATTAAGGTCCATGTTGCCAAACATGGATATCGGCTCGACTACCGTCGTTCGTATTACGCCGTCGACCCCAACGCGCCGGTGCCGCACAAAGTTTCGGCGAAGTACGAGCCCGAGCCGTCGGCGCCGAGGAAGCCCGGCGACTCGCTGATTGCGAATATGGAGTTCGGCGCGCCGCTGGCGCACCAGCTCATTTTCAGGGCCCACCTGCAGAAGGTGGGAGCGCCGGCGATGGGCACCCCGGTGCAGATGGACAATTTGTCGCAGCAGCCGGCTTACTTTCAGGTGCGCCGGAAGAACCGTCCGCCGACGCCGCTGAAACCCATCGAGCTGCAAACCTATGCCGTCGACTACACGGTGCTGCTTCCGAAGACAGAGGGCCACGGCGGCGCGCATCCTCTCGAACTGGAGTTCGCGACCGCAGCTTTCGATGTTGACGGGACGATGTTGAATGGAGTGGTCGAAAACGGCTCCCGAATCAGTTCGCCGGTGGACTCAAAGGGTCAAGGTGCGACAGCCGCATCGGATGCAAGCAAATTCTACCGGGCGCAGGTGCATATCGATGTTCCGCTGGCTGCGGTTTCGATCCGTGTCGCGGTGCGTGATATGGCCACCGACCGCATCGGCGCTTTGGAGGTGGCTCTGCCTCTGGCGCCCGAGCCGCAGACCGCCGATAATCGGATTGCGGCACCCGCGGCGGCAGACCCGCCGCATTGAGGCTTGTTGTCGGCAGCCGCCGGCGCTTCAAGCGCTGCCCAGAAGCCCTGGCTCTTGCGGAAATCGGGAACTATTCGGCGGGCTGGCGCGTATCGATCTTTGTCGGGCCAGTATTGCCGGGCCGCCTTTGTCGAGGCCAGTATTGTCAACGTCAAGATGAGGCGCACCGATATCAGTATGGGCCAGGCACTCCGCAATCGTAGTAGGCAGGAGACGCTCCAGTGATGTCCGCTGCTTTCCGACCCCGTACATGTGTTTTGTTAGTGGTCGCGCTGATTTTTTGCTCTGGACATCCGCTCACTGCTCAGCAAGAGTCCGCGCAGTCGCAGGCGCAGCCCAGCAATCTGGTAATCAGGAGCGTTGTTCGGCGCGTCATTCTCGACGTGGTAGTGACGGGGCGCGACGGCAAGGCGGTGCACGGGCTCACGCAGAAGGACTTCACGGTTAGCGAAGATGGGAATCCGCAACGGATTCTCTCTTTTGACGTGCATGCCCTTGAGGAGGCCTCGGATTTTGCCAAGGTGCCGCCGTTGCCGCCAAATACCTTCGTCAATGTTCCCACCATGCCTGAGCGCGGCCCCCTTTACGTGCTCTTGCTGGATTTGGTGAATACCGAAACTGTGGACGAGCCATATGCACGTCGGCAACTGCTGAACTTTATCAGCGACAAACCGCAGGGTACGCGATTCGCAATCTTTGTACTTTCCGACGGGCTGCACCTGGTGCAGGGATTTACCGACGATCAGAAGCAGCTTTACGCGGTGCTCGATCCGGCGCATCCCAGGCCTCACCTGCCGCGAATTTTCCTTTACCAGAACAATAATTACCGGCATGACGCGGGACTGATGATTTCTGTATTTAGTGACATCGGCCAATACCTGCAAGGGTTGCCCGGACGTAAGAACCTTATCTGGTTCTCGGGCGAATTTCCGATGCAGCTTTTCCCCAGCGATGGCGACCCCTCGGAGTATCGGGACGAAGTGAAAGCGGCGCTCGACACCATGGCGGAAGGCCAAATAGCGATCTATCCGGTGGATGTCCGTGGGGTTGTGGTAGAGAACGCTCATGCTCCCTCGGGCAATACCGGAGGCGGCGGTCTGACCTCGGATTATCGCAATGGGGGAAATCCGTCACCCTCTGGAGGCGCAACCGTGAATGCTTCAAGCGCGCCGGCGGGACAGACTTCATTTGCTAATACGCCGCATGATGGGAGCGACCAGGGTTATGCCCTCCTTCCAGCCAGCTACATGGTCCAGGACGAAATTGCCAAGACGACCGGCGGGCACGCGTTTCACAGCAACAATGGGCTCAAGGATCTACTGGAGCAGGTTGTGGAAGACGGCGCCAACTACTACACCCTCACTTATGCTCCGTCGAACAATAAATTTGACGGTTCGCTGCGCAGCATTAAGGTAGAGATTTCCGGGAAGGGCTATGAGTTAGCCTACCGCCGGTCCTACTACGCCGACGATCCTGACTTGTCGGTGCGACCCGTGAGCAGCCATTCCTCCGACGTACAATCGCAGCCTCCGAAACGAAAGCCGGGAGATTCGCTGGCTGCCAATATGCAGCACGGAGCGCCCATGGCGCACCAGATCGTCTTCCGGGCTCACGTCCACACTATGGGAGCACCGGCAATGGCCACGCCGGAGCAGATGGCCAACCTGGCGGAGTCGGGCTTTTTTGTAGTGCGCCACAAGAACCGGCCGGCGAAGGCCATGCCGCCGATCAAACTTCAAAGCTACGCCATCGACTACGCCGTGGTAGCTCCCAGGGTCAGCGTGGCAGATCGTAGCCCGCGCCCGGTCGCCTTAGAAATCGCGGCGGCGGCCTTTGATGCCGAGGGCACAATGCTCAACGGCGTCGTCGGAACCAGCGATGTCGGCGTCCCAGCAAAGTCAGGAGAGACGGCAAAGCCGGGGTTCTTTAGGGCTCAGCAACAAATCGACGTCCCGCTAAACGCAACCTTCATACGGGTCGCGGTGCGCGATATTTCTACCGACCGCATCGGCGCGATGGAAGTGGCTCTGCCGCTGGCGCCCGAGCCCCAGACTCAAGCCGCGGCACCGGCCCAATCCGGTTCAGCCCAGTCCGGATCAGCCGGGCTTCCTTCTCCGAAGCAGAACTGAGCCCGCTCGGAGGGCAGATATTTCTGGAAAAGATGGAGCAATCGGACCAGAGCGGAGCTAGAATGTTTCGAATACAGGCTAGCCATTCTCGGGCTAGTCATTCTCGCAGTAAGTAGGCGCTTCTCCGATGTCCTCAACCTTCGCACTGCGGCTGCGCCTTCTGCTCACGGTTGTGATCGTCCTCTGCGTAGGAAACTTGCTTCCCGCTCAGCAAGACGGCTCGCCGGCACAGACTCAGCCGCAAGCTGAATCGAGCAGCGTCGTCATCCGCAAAAGCGTTCGCCGCGTGATCGTCGATGTGGTGGTAACCGATTCAAGCGGCAAACCTGTTCACGGACTCACGCGCGGAGACTTTTCCGTTGCCGAAGACGGCAAACCGCAGCGCGTGCTTTCCTTCGACGTACACGACTTCGAGGCAGCTTCCAGTCTTTCTGCAGCACCGCCTTTGCCGGCGAATACCTTCATGAACCTTCCCACCAGGCAGGAGCGGGGACCGCTTTACGTGATCCTTTTGGACATGCTGAACATGAAGGTCGAAGATCAGGCCACAGCGCGGCTGCAACTGCTTCGCTTTATCCGCGACAAGCCCGAGGGCGCGCGCTTCGCGATTTTTGTTCTGAGCGACGGGCTGCGATTGATTCAGGGATTCACCGCCGACCAGGTGCAATTGTTTGCCGCCATGGATCCGAGAACGCCGCGGCCTCACGTGCCCAAGTTATTTTTATACGCGGATAATTTTGGAGTCGGTGAAGTCAGCGTCATCGCATCGGCGTTTACTACAATTGCGCGGTTTCTCGACGGCTTGCCGGGGCGCAAGAATGTGATCTGGGTTACGGGATCGCTCTCCAGCTCTATTCTGCCCACGGGAGATTCCGAGGACAACGCCGCAACCTACAGCGACGAGATAAAACAGGCTGTTGATGCGATGGCGCGAAGCCAAGTGGCCGTTTATCCCGTGGATGTTCGTGGCGTTATTACCACACATGTGGGAACCAGCCCTGGAATGGGTAGCGGCGGTGCAGCCATGATGACGACCAGCGACAGTTCCATCATGGAAGCCAGCTATGCCACCGAAGAAGAGGTTGCGCGCGCAACCGGAGGCCACGCCTTCTACAGCAGTAACGATTTGAAAGAGTTGCTGACGCAGGCAACGGAAACGGGCTCAGAATACTACACGCTCAGTTATTCGCCGACCAACCAAAACTATGACGGCCGAATGCGGAAGATCGGTGTGGAACTTTCGCAACGCGGTTATCGCCTGTCCTATCGCCGCTCTTACTATGCCGACACCGATTCGCTTCGGCGCGGGAAGGGCTACGCATCCGATCCCGAGGCCGCGCCCAGGAAGCCGGTCGATTCCCTAATCGCCAACATGCAGCACGGAGCGCCGCTGGCGCATGATTTGCTTTTTCGGGCGCACATTCAGCGAGTTGGCTCTCCAGCCAAGGCTACGCCCGCGCAGATGTCGAATCTGGAGAAGCAACTTGCGTTCTTCGGCGCGCGGCCTAAGAACGGACGCGCTAAGGCGCCGCCTCCAGTACCGCTACAAACGTACGCCATCGACTTCGCTGTCATGGTCCAGCGGCCCAAAGGGGCAGATGCGCCTCAAGCAACAGCCCTGGAGTTTGCGGCCGTGTTCTACGATGCCGAAGGCCAAATGTTGAGTGCGACCGTTCAATCTGCCCTCGCGGGAACTACGACGGGGCGAAACGACGCGAGCGACAAGCCTGTGTATTACGCCCAGCAGCAGATTGATGCGCCACTGAACGCGGCCTCGATCCGCATTGCAGTGAGAGATGCGTCCACAGACCGGGTTGGTGCGATGGAAGTGACCTTGCCGCTGGCGCCTGAGCCGGAAGTCCAGGCCAGCGCTCCCGGTCACGCCGGGCTAGCCGATCAATAGCTTCTCAGACCGGAGCTTCTTAGATCGGAGCTTCTCAGATGGTACGATGACCATTTGCAAGCAGATTGAATTGGGGAGCGGCTTTCCAGAAGATGACGGTAGTGGCAGCGATGGCATCGGTGAAATTCGAGACCAGGGCTGCCGACTGCAATCGAAGAGCGCGCCGCGCCAGGGCTTTCGTTTTGCAATTACTCATCGTGGTTTTTCCCCTCTTCGTTGTTCTATTTCCGATTTTCGTGCTCGCACAGGCGAATCCTGCCGGATTTGACGATTTGGTTCTAAGGGCAACCGCGGCCCGGGAGCAAAACGATGTGCAGCAGGCCATCGAACTCTACGGACAAGCGGTGCAGCTCAAACCCGACTGGCCCGATGGTTGGTGGTTTCTTGGTTCGCTGCAGTATGCGTCTGACTCGTACGCTGCCGCTCGCGACGCGCTGAGCCATTTTATTGAGCTTACGCCCGAGGGTGGCCCAGCCTTCGCGTTGCGCGGTTTGTGCGAGTTTGAAACCGGAGAGTACACGCAATCGCTGAAAGATATCGAGCGGGGATTGTCACTGGGTGCGGCGAACCAGCCCCGCAACGAAAAAATTCTCCGCTACCACGAAGCGCTCTTGCTTACGCGGTCCGGGAATTTCGAAGCTGCATTGCAGAAATACGCTTTGTTTGGCGGAGAAAAGGTACCGAATCCCGAGTTGCTGGTTGGCATTGGCCTGGCCGGGTTACGGACGCCACTACTACCAAAAGAATTAAGAGCGGACCAGCAGGATCTATACTCGGCTGCGGGCAATGCTGCCTTCCAATTTATCTCGGGCAATCAAAAGGCTGCCCAGGAGGCATTCCAGGATCTGTTTCAGCGTTTCCCGACAACCGCCAATGCTCACTATCTCTACGGCTACCTGCTTTTTCCCACAGACCCGGACCAGGCGATCAGCGAATTTCGACGAGAGTTAGAGGTGTCGCCTTCCAACGCAGCCGCGCAACTGATGGTGGCGTGGGATTCCCTGATGCGCAACAACTATTCTGAGGCGCTCGCTTATTCCAAAAAAGCGTTGGCCGAAGATCCATCGCTCGCCGTGGGGCAGCTTGTACTCGGAAGAGCGATGGTGGAGACAGGAAATGTGAAGGACGGCGTTGAGCTTTTGGAAAAGGAGCTGCAGGTTGATCCGAATAATCTTGAGACCCATCTCGCGCTGGCCAAAGCGTATTCAAAGCTGGGCCGCAAAGAGGATGCACGGCATGAGCGCTTGCGGTGCCTCGAGATCGAAAAGAGTGAGAATGCTCCGAATGCGCGCCCTTAATGCATTGTCGGGAGTTTTTGTATTGGCTGTTTGCGTCAGCGCCGCCGCTCAGGCGCGAGCCAGCAACCCGGCATCGAGCTGTGGTCAATGCCATGCCGCCCAGGCAAAGTCCCAGCCGTTGACGCCGATGGCGCGGGCGATTGAGTTCGTCGACGCAAATCCGACGCTCAAAACAAATCCGAAGATGACGTTTCGGCGGGAGCCTTACTCCTACACGGTTGAAACGGTTGGCAGCAAAAGCACCTACTCGGTCACCGACGGCACCAACACGATTTCCCTGCCCATTCTTTGGAGCTTCGGAGCCGGCGGGCAGACGTGGATCTTGCAACTTAACGGCCAGCTTTACGAGAGCCTCGTGAGCTACTACCCGAACCTATCCGGCCTCGATATCACGATCGGCGACGAGAGGATTACCCCGCACAACCTGGAAGAGGCGATGGGGAGAAAACTGGGGCAGGGTGAAGTAAAGGCCTGCTTCGGTTGCCACGCCACGCACGCCGTTTCCGACCGGAAGCTGACCCTCGACACTCTGGAACCGGGCGTGACCTGCGAGCATTGTCATTTGGGTTCGAGCGTCCACATGACGGACGCCATTCAAGGAGATCTCGACACTACTCCCCCGAAGCTCGGCAAGTTGTCTACTGAGGATCTATCGAGTTTTTGCGGTCAATGCCATCGCACCTGGGAAGGCGTCGTGCGCGGCCACTTTCACGGCGAGATCAATGTCCGCTTCCAGCCCTACCGCCTGGCCAACAGTAGATGTTTCGACGGAACCGATCCGCGCATCAGTTGTCTGGCCTGCCACGATCCGCATCAGGATTTGGTTCGCCAGGATTCCTCCTATGACTCGAAGTGCCTGGCCTGCCACGCTGCTCCTTCAACAGCAACTCACGCAGCGTCCGCGAACATTCCGGCAGGAGCGAAAACGTGTCCGGTCGCGAACGCAGACTGCGTGAGCTGCCACATGCCGAAAATTAATCTGCCCGGCGGGCACGCGAAGTTTACCGATCACGAGATCAGGATCGTCAGGCCCGGCGACCCGTATCCAAACTAGAGCAAATATATACTTGCGGCACATTGCGAAGCCTTTCACAATTGCAGTGCGTGCCGCATCCGACCACCCCCGTTATCGTCTCATATTTCGTCCTTGTCGCTGTGGGCGTTCTGGTTCACATTATCGACTGGGTTAGGAGACCGGCAGCGACGGGAAAACTCTCGACTACTGGCAAAAGCGGTTGGCAGCGATTCCTCGATTTTATCGAGCAGCCGCTTTTCTTGGTTGTGGTGTCAATCATCGGAGGCATAGTAGGCGTACTCGTCTACACTCCGGTGTTCTTGGTATGTGATGTGTGCGTACTTTTAGCTCTGCATCGATCACAGGCTGTCGCAGACAAAGGCACGAAGACTCAGGTCTTTTGGTATCTCCTGCTGTTGCTGATAACAAGTTCTGTTCTTGTGGGAGTTGGGATTAGCCTCAGGAAAGGCGGTCGTAATTTCGTCCATGAATTAGCGAGGGCTGTTGCTGAAGCGACAAAGCCAACAATGGAGCAGCCCATGCGAGCGCAATCGCAGGTACAGCCGCAAGCGCCAGAGAATCCGCCAAGGCCCCAAGTCCCGCTGCCTATTCCGCTAAAAGCCTATGATGTAAGCGGGCGAAGAGGAGAAGTTTTGCTGACTCTCCTCAGTGCGCAATTGGAGCCGCGAGACACCATAAGAGTGGGGTGTATCAGTTGGATTGAGGATTCCTGTATTGCGGCTGGTAGGTTTCTACTTCTGTTTAGTCAAGCTGGATGGAAAATCGACTCTAATCGCGTCTTTCGTTTCGACCCTTCGATTCCTCGGGAGGGCATGACGATGGCTGCGAAGACTCCAAAATACACTGACAACCTACCGCCGCACTTGGGGCACTGGGGTCGCATGGACACAAGTCAGGTAACATTCTGGCTAACATTTTCATGGTTGCAGATTCCAGTAGACGCCTCGGGCGATCCAGACATGCCAGAGGGTACTATAGGGATATATTTTGGCTCTGAACCGAAAAATGTAACCGTGAGAACTGCAGCGCAAGCGCAAGCACAATTGGCAGAGCATTTGGGAATGATTGTCCCTGAACTGAGGGCAGTCAAGCTTAGTTGCCCAGCGCAAGTTGATACATGCAACGCGCGGAGACTTCAGTGGACTCAAGTTGTATCCGTGTTTTTAGATGACTGCGATTGTGGATTAAGCAAAACCTGGTCGAAGAAGTGGAAGGCCGCTAGTGACGATGCAGGGACGGATCCGGTAACGATAATTGATCGTCAAAAAGAGGTGCTACAGCAGTTTATTGTTGCACTCAAAAAGGCAAAACACTGAACTCTGAACTCATGGACGAGCGGCATCCGGATAGATGCCAATGCGGTGATTGCGGACCCTGGGTTTCAATTTTCGTCCATTGGTATCGGA
>Ga0070766_10000658_pt1 | contig 15715 bp, 13 predicted proteins | sample HubBroMetageWFT6_FD_69782 | JGI IMG/M metagenome (GOLD analysis project Ga0070766, IMG submission 69782) | Warmed and freeze-thawed soil microbial communities from the Hubbard Brook experimental Forest, New Hampshire - Hubbard Brook CCASE Soil... | ecosystem: Environmental > Terrestrial > Soil...
GAATGGCCCACATCCTTCGAATGCATGAGCAAATGGATCTCGCGGTTTACCGGGATGGCCATCTCAGCGGTGACGATGTCGTCTTTGGAATCCTGGTCGTGGGTAGTATCGAGCCCGAAGAAATTCGCGTTAGCCTCACTGATCTGGTCGGCGTGAATTGGGCCGAAGGTTCCGTCCGGGCCGGGATAGCGGAAATAAAATGCGAATTGCCCCGCCTGCACCTGGACCGGCAGCGCGTCGGCAGCGGGAGGTGTGAAATAGACGCTGGCCCACGCCTTTACGCCGAACACACCCAAGGCCAAACATTCGGTACCTACCAACAGGAAAGCGGCTATAACCAATCCCGCAGCTCCGCCGGGGAAACGCTTAATTTTGTCGCTCGGCTTATGGTTGGAAAACTTCCAGATGAAAAACGCCAGCAGGAACTGAGAGGCCAGGAACGAAATACCGGCTTCCAGCATGGTATCGGCATACTGCTCGTCGATCAGATGACCATGGGTGGAGATGTCGGGCGGCATCGGCCACATGTGCATCACGATGGGAATCGCTGAAGCGATTGCGATAACAACGATCGTCACCGCGAATAGTTTCGCCATATCGTCCGCCTTTGGCCGAAAATGCCCCGGCCTCATGATCGAATCGCCGCAAGAGCTTAATTGCGGCGATTCGGTTCTTCACTTGGTGATCCTGGAGATCTCTCTGTTCTCTGCCTCTGTTTCCCTTACTTCTGCTTGAAGGTGAAGTCGGCGGTTGCTGAGGCTCCGGCGGCGACTGTCACCTTTTGCGTCATGGTGCCGGCGGCTTCCTGCCATGCCGTCACTGTGTAACTTCCCGGCGGCACGTTGTTGATGGTGTAGGCACCGTTCTCATCGGTAGTTGCGTAGGGCCCTTTGACCACAGCGAAATAACCGTGCATCCAGGGATGGATGTTGCACTTTACATCGATAAACTCGGGAGCCTTCCAGCTCTTCTCGACCGGTGGCGCACCCGGCGGCTGCGATTGGTTCCAGGGGATATTACCGGTCATGGGGTTCGGGTTGGGATGGATATTGTGTGCCGTCTGATCGCTGGTTTGAACTTTGAATGTCTCGCCCACATCCATAGCCAGCACGTGCGGCGTGTACATACAATTCTTCTGATCGAACACTGGGACTGCAGTTGTAACCTGCGCGGGGCCGCTCCAGTCGGAGATGTAGAGAACCACATTCGCGAGTCCCCCGTTGGCGCCCGTCACGTAGGTTTCGAGATGGCCGGGATCCGTGGCATGGGCTTTCGAGCAGTAGGGATCCTTCGACATGTCGATGCCCTTCATGTGCGGGGCGGGACCGTCGAGTTTAACCGTACCGGTAATCTTGCCTTCTCCGGCAGCGTTCACCTTCTGACCCAAAATCAACGCCCCACAGCCAACTAAAACTATCAGCGATAGTACTACTGCAGGATTGTATCGGTTTCTCATAGAAAGTCTCCTTAAAAGAACTGCCAAGGTGAAGCCGTGATTGTGAGACCACGGTTCCCGTTGTCTCCGCTCAAGGTTTCTCTTCCAGCCTATTGCTGTGCGACCGGGGCATTAGGATCAACCGGCTTCAGACCGAGCCCTTTTGCCAATTCCTTTTCCCGGCTCTTCTGGGCCATAAACGTTCGCAGATAGAACACCAAGTCCCAGGCCTCATCGGGCTTGATGTTGTCGGCAAATGAAGGCATTGGTGTGCCATCCAGGCCGGTCATGAAGATCCGGTAGATATCCTGATCGGTGTCGCCGCACTTCGGCCGCGACCCGTCGGTAAAGTTGAAGGCCGCGATCGGGCGGCCGAGATCATCCTGAAGCGTCGAAGCGGAGGGACCATTGGCCATGCCCTGGACGCCGTGACACTTCCAGCACTGGACGCGGGCGAATACATTGCGCCCAGCCTTGATGCGCTCTGCGGTGACTTCCGGCTCGGGCGGAATGCTGATTGGCGTTCCTGGCTTTTCATTCGCCCAGCGCGGAGAGAAGTGCTTCACCCAGGCGACCAGGTCGGCGCGCTCCTGCTTGGTCAACGTGTTCCACTGCGGCATGTTTGAGCGGTCGAAGCCGCGAGTGATGGCGTCGAAAAGATCCTGATCAGTTGGCAGGGTTCCGGTCGGAGTGGAGCGACACTTGAAAATCCCCAACTGGAAGTCGCGTGGCTGTTGGTACATGGGAGGCTGCATCCAGACAGCGTTTTCGCCATTTCCGTCGCCCAGCGGTCCGTGGCAGCCAACACAGTACCGGCGGTAGGGGAGAGCGGCGTCTTTGGCATGGCCGGTAATAGTTCCAACGTGGCTTTCCGCACCAATGCGCGTTTCTATGTCGTAGGTCGTGAGCTGCGCCGAGGAAGCCGACGGAAACGCCAAAAGGGCAGCCGAGCCAAGCAAAAGCGTCCAATTCTGCAATCGTGTCCGCATGTCATCCTCTCTAGAAGTCGAAGTCAAGTCCCATCAGAATTTCGCTGGTGTTGAGGTTGGTAAGCACCCCGGGGGTAAGACTCGGCCCCGTGCCGTCCTGGTGCAGCCAGTTGTATTCGTTGTGCCAGGCTAAGCCGGCGCGGCTGGTCATGAACGGGTTGTAGCGGAAGCCGATGGTGTAGGTTGAAATGTTGCCCAGGTTAGAAGGCATGGGGCCTGTGAATCCGTTGGGTCCGGTGACCGCAACGCCGTATCCCGACCCGTTGGCCTGTTGCGACATTTTCTCAAACTCATACCGGCCGATGAAGATCAGCTGCGGACTGTAGATGTAGTGACCCTCGAAGGTGGCGCCGTTCCAGCTGGGCGCTTGCGATCCCGCGTTAAGAGTTGTTCCCGGCACATTGTTCGGAGGGCAGCCGTTAGGAATGGGGGCTGTACAGGTTGTGCCGCCATTGCCGTCCGTGGCTTCTGCATTGCCGTAGCCCTGACCGAACCACGCGTTATCCGAGCCGTGCTGAGTCACGATCGTGAGGCCGATGTGCGGCCCGGCGTAGAACTGTCCCACGAAGCCTTCGCGGGTGAAGCTTTTGTTGCCGATTCCAGAGCCAGCAATCGGGATCCCCCCGCCGGAAGTGAGATAGTAAGTTGACGCTTCTCCGGCCATGGCGTAGAACCCGACCCGTTGCACCCCCAGCCTGCCGGCGTCAAAAGCCTGGCTTCCGGCGAAGAATGCGGTATAGGCGTTGGCTGTGGTACTCAGGTTCACGTTGCCATCACTCGAGCTGACAAGGGACACCGAAACGCGTGTCCGATCGTCCACGGAGTGTCCCAAATATTCCATACCGAGCTGGTTGTCTCCGATCTGCCCAAAGATGTTCCCGTCACCCTGTGGGATGAAGTGATAGGTCTGATAAATACCGCCGTTCCCGGTCAGGGTGAGAATGCGTTTTTCGGAAAGCAGGTTGTCGAGTTCGAATCGACCGAGCTTGAAATTAAGCCAGGGGCTGTGGGCGATGTTGTCAAAGCGCACAAAGACCTGCTCAAAGTGGAAGGCGCCAGTAGAATCGGAGGACGGAAGCAGATAGAACGAGATGTTCTTCTCGAGAGTGCCGCCAGTGTGGAAGTCGAGGCCGCTCAAGTCAAAGCCGGAACTCGAGATGCGTTGAATCGCTTGACCTCCGTCGGGCGCTCCAGCCGTGTAGGTGTCAATCTCGACCTTGCCGGTGCTTACCCGGTGCCAGATCGGCGTGATGCGGAAGACCACTGGCCAGTAGCCGGGGTTCTGCCAGATCGGGGCATCGCGGTCGTTCATCAACTGGTACCCATTGTCTTTGAACTTCTGTCCAAAGTAGTTGAGCATGGGCCAGGACTCGTGGCAGGCCGAGCAGCGCAGGCCATACTTCCGGGCGAAGGCCGGCAGGGCGTTCGCGGGCTGGCTGCAGGTGAGCACTACGGACGCAAGAACCAGAGCGACAGCCGCGAACGACGTCGCAAGGCGAAAAATGCTGCGGAGAAGAGAACTACTCGAAACGCGCATGGCCGGACTCCTCGGCAAGATCAAACTCAGGATCGGTTTTTCGAAAACTAACTTCTACTCAAACGAAGGCCGCAGGTAATACCCCAGCAATGAAGGCCTCGAACGGGAGGTGGCTCCCATTCAGGCCGAATAGTAGAACAGTGGACGAAAGGTTCTACCACCCTACCGGGGGTGAATCCTACTACTATCGAAAGAAAAAGTTCAAGAAGTTTTTTTACATTTTTTTTACAAGGTTAATGGTCCCTCGGTCACATGGGAGCTGAACGGCGCAGGATGAGTTGACAGCTTTGCACCAAGAGTACGAGACTCTGTGAAGTCTGGAAGCGAAGACGATGGAAGACGAGTGGATGGACATGCGAGAGAGGGGCCGGTTCTTCGGTGGCGGGAAAGTGGCCGGGGGAAGCACGATGCGCAGTGTCGGCGGTGCTTCACGGAGCCTGTTCCCTGGCCGGGCGTGTTGGTCTGGTCGCTCAGCTTTCCTGCTTCTACTGCTTTTCGCGGTCGTTCTACCTGCCGCCGGTCGCGAAAAAAATAAGGCCGCCTACGGGGAAGGCTTGACTGTCAGCGTTCCGCTGCCGGAGAGCGAAGTGGAGCCGATAGTGGAAGACGTAGTGCAGAACGGCGTGATCCGGGGAACCAAAGAATACAACAAGGACGAGTTTGTCGCCGGCGCGGTAGCCGCCTCATCCTCGTCGGTCTTTCCGCCCTGGAAGGAAGGAGGCAAAGTCTTCTACAAAGTTCGCGAGCATGCCATCGACCCCCGCAACTTCCGGGACAGCAGCAACTCGGGGACTCTCGTCGTGCGATATGTACTCAAGGACCAAGGGGGAAAAAATACCATCCTGCGTATTGATGCGCTTTATCAGGAAGATTTCCGCAAAGTGGTGCATCAATCGAATGGTTCGGTGGAAACCGCCGAATACAAGGACATTCAGGAACGGGTTGGAGCCATCGAGGTGATGAAGAAGCAGAACGTCGAGGCCGTGAACGAACGGCGGGAAAAGTTGGAGAAGAAGCAAACCTCCTCGTCGTCGCAGGCTGAGGCCGGGGCCTGGCCGGTGCCACAATCCGAGCAACCGCCGGTGGCAGCGCCCGTTGAGAGTCACCAGGATGCTGCTCCGAGCGGAACTGCGCAGGTTGCAAGCCAGAGCATGCCCGATCAGAGCCAGCCGATCCAAAACCAGCTCGGCCAAGATCAGACGGGGCAAGATCAGCCTAGCCAGAGTCAGCCGAGTCAAAGTGGACTGGCGGTCGTCGCATCCGGTCAGAGCTTGGAAGAGCACGTCAAAGATCTCCGCCGGCAGCTCGAGCGGCAGGTGAAAGACCCGGGAGCACCGCTGAAGTCTGCACCGTTCCACACCGCGAGCACGCTGCAGTCGTTACCCACTGGAACGGAAGTCCTGATTCTGGTTTCGACGCCCTACTGGTACGGCGTAGAAACACACGAGGGGCAGCACGGATGGATTATGCGGGATGACTTGGTGCAGAAATGAAGGGTCGCGGAGCGGAATTCAGGCTGGCTCTCGTATTGGCGCTGGGTTTTTCTTGCGTGCAGCGGGGCTACGCGCAAGGCAACGGATCGGAGCGGGCCTTCCCACAATCCAAAGCCCAAGTGGAGAAGGCCTTGCAAGAAATCCAGACCGCAACTGCGGGACGCCTTCCGGTGCTCGACGGGTTCGCGACCTCGGCCGATCATCCCCTCGACCGGTATCGGCGCGGCTACTATCAGTCAAAAATTCAGGTTACGGCGGCGCCTTCCGGGGGATCGATTGTGAGTGTGAGCGTCTTGGTGACGGCTTGGTATACCGACCCAGTAGCGGCGCGTTCCGGGTATCAGGTGCTGACCTCGAATGGCCGGCTGGAAGCGGACCTGCTGGATCAGTTGGCGGATCAGCTCGCTACCAGGGGACAGCAAGTTGGGGCAAGCGCTCCCGTGAGCGCAGAGCTCAAGCCGGCCCCATCGCAGAAGTATTCTGCGGCGCCGACGGCATCGACTCCCGCACCGACCTGGCCGGCGCAAACTCCGCCGGCCCAGACTTCCGCGGCGCAATCTCCGGCACGGCAACCTGCCGCACCCGCGGCCAAGACGCCAAGTGCAGCGGAACCTTCCCTCTCGGCTCCGCAGCCAAGACTTCCAGAGACCAATGGCGGTTTGTCGTCCTCTCTGGCACAGACTTTAGCCGAGCAAGAGAAAGCTGGCGCTGCGGGTAAGAAGCCTGACGAAGTTTCAAGCCTGCGAGCCGAAGCGGAGAGTCTAGAGGAGATTCTCAAGAATCAGGCTCATCCCAAGAACCTTGTCGCAGTAAAGAAGTCGGGCACGCCTGTGGTGGAGACCGCCAGTCTGACGGCCAAGACTCTGTTCCTGGCTAGCGCCCACGATGAGTTCGAGATGCTCGACTTCAATCGGGATTGGGTGCATGTGAGGATCTCCGGAATATCGCGAGGATGGATCTGGCGTAACAGCCTGGAAATGCCTGACAGCATCCCGGATGGCGATCCGCCCGCGAGTGCTTCGCAGGGATCCGTGGCGGCGGATTTGTTTCATGTGACGCGGGAAGAGACCGCGCCTTTTCCGGGAGACTGGGCGCCCCTTCGCGGCAAAAACGTTAAAATTGTTTCGGTGGAAAAAATTGACGACAAACAGAGCCTGGGCCCTCAGCTCAGACTGGAGTTCGCGAAGTCCCTGCTCGACAAGGATTATGCGGAACTGGCGCAGAAGCCGCAGGAACTCGCCGGGGTCGTCGTGATCTTCGATGCGGTTGACGGCGGGATGCTCGCAGCCACGTATGAGACGCTTCAGCAATGGAAGGCGGGCAAATTGTCCGACGCGGCTCTTTGGCATCAATGCTTTTTTGATCCCCCGGAAACTTTCAGTCCGAGTGGGGCTTCGGCCAGCCAGTAGGTTTGAGCGCGGAACTCCTGCTGGCCTAATCCTTCCAGCAGTTCTGTTATGCTCAGTTGTTCGGAACGGGTCTAATCTACGATAAATGCCGGCTCCTTCAAGCATGTGAGGCCCGAAATGCGCTTCTTCTCCGCTATTGCTGTTGCCCTCGCCCTCTTGGTCTCATCTTCCCTTTGTGCCCAAACCGCAACGTCACACCCTGCGCCTCCGCAGACAGCCCGCCAGGCGCTTATCGAGATGTTTTTCGGTCAGGGTCCGGACCATCTGGAAAAGCATCTTTCTGACAACACCCTACGCACTTATCAGAAACTCGGCGGGGCGAACGGTCAGGGTGGTCTTGACGCTTTTTCCATGTTTGCGATGCAAGCCAAGTCCGGAAAAGAGAAATTCGAGACCTTCGACACTGGCTCAACCTTTCTGACCGCCGCCGGACCCGTTGGCGCAAGCTACGACAAAATGGAGATCACAGTTGAGCGGGACGAGCTGGTTGGTGACCAGGATCAGATCGAACTGGCCCTGCATCTGGTTAGCAATGGGAAAGACGAAGCTATTCTTCCCTACACTCTGCGGTTCACCTTTTCAATGAAGATGGAATCCGAAGTCTGGCGCTTGCACGAAGTTGGCGCAGCTATGCGATTTCCTATTGCCGATCCAGCTTTTCTGAAGATCGTCGAAGAACAGCAGCTTCGTCAGAATGAACAGGCGGCACTCTTGTCGGTGCGCGCGATCAACACCGCCCAGAAGTCATACCAGTCCGCGCAAGGCCGCTTTGCCTGCACGCTTTCGGAACTCGGGAGTGCAGGCAAACAGTCCGGCGTAGCCAAGCGCACCTACCTTTACGACTCGCAATTGGCCAGCGGCAGGAAAAACGGCTACACCTTCACCCTTTCGGGGTGCGATATATCCCACTACCAGGTCGTGGCTGAACCCGAACTGCCGGATTCCGGCGAGCGTGCCTACTGTTCCAACGAAAGCGGCGTCGTGCGCTCCTCCCTCGATGGAAAGGCGTCCACCTGCCTGGTCAGCGGCGAAGTCGTGGAGGAGAAAATTCCTGCCGCCAACATTCGATTCAGCGCTCCCGCCCAAGGCAACGCTGCGTCTGGAACATCGCAGCCTGAACAACGGGTTCACATTGCTCAAGGCATATCCGCAGGACTTCTCATTAACAGAGTGCCACCAATTTATCCGCCATTGGCGCGACAGGCGAGGATTCAAGGAACGGTAGTGTTGAAGGCGAAGATCAATCAGACGGGTGACGTCGTAAGCCTCGAACTTGTTTCGGGTCATCCCATGCTGGCTCCGGCCGCCATCGAGGCAGTAAAACAATGGAAATACCTGCCGTACATCCTGAACGGAAATGCCGTGGACGTGGAAACGCAAGTGCGGGTGAACTTCACTCTAAGTGAACAGTAAAGGAGTTGCACTTGGTGAAAGCCAGAATTGTCCTAGGTCTTGGATTCGCCGTCCTCCTTTCGTGTAACTTCGTGGTTGAGCTTTCTCAAACTGCCCCGCACTCGCCGAGTTTTCGACTTGACTTTCGAAAGCCATCGGAGTACCCATACAATTCTTAAAGTATTTGGGCCGCTTTGTGTCAGCTGCCCTCTTTGCTAGACTCGGAGGGCCTTTCCGAGTGTAAGGAAAGCAGTACGACCGACCACACCACTGACTCTCCCATGAGCGCGATGACCCAACCACTGGTTTTATTTCGCAAGCAGGCAACTTCTCTCCTGCGTGATTATGCCGAATTGATGAAGCTGCGCGTGACTACTCTGATCGTAATGACGGCGTGGTGCGGCTACTATTTCGGCGCGCAGAAAGCTGGGGTTTCTTCGCTGTCCTGGGGGCTTTTGCACGCCCTGCTGGGGATCGGACTTGTCTCAAGTGGAACCGCTGCGCTCAACGAAGTGCTGGAGCACAAAGTGGACGGGCAGATGCGCCGGACCGCACAGCGTCCGCTGCCGGCGGGCCGTATGAGTCTGGCTCACGCTACGACGGCCGGGCTGCTGGCTACCTTGGGAGGGTCAATCTATCTGGCGGTTTTCACGAATCCGCTGACCGGGTTGCTAACCTTGCTGACGTCGGCGGTGTATCTGGCGGTTTATACGCCGTTGAAACGAGTCTCGCCTATCTGCACGTTCGTGGGCGCTTTTCCCGGAGCAATGCCTGGAGTTTTGGGTTGGGCGGCGGCCCGCGGGCGGCTGGAGTGGGGCACTTTGATATTGTTTGCCATCCTTTTTGTGTGGCAGTTTCCGCACTTTTTCTCGATCGCGTGGCTCTATCGCGAGGATTATGCCGCTGGCGGAATTCGCATGCTGCCGGTCGTGGAAGAGGATGGACGGTCTACGGCTCGGCGCATCGTGGCTTACTCGCTGATTTTGATTCCACTCAGCGTTTTGCCTAGTGTTTTCGGGATGGCAGGAAAGATCTATCTGGTAGGTGCGGTGATTCTTGGTGTCGCACTTTTCTACTTTGGGGCCCGGCTGGCCTTTCTCAAATTACCCATTAACGCCCCGCGATCGAAAATGCTGGCTCGTCATGTGTTGCAAGCCACAGTTATCTACCTTCCACTTTTGTTTGTGCTGATGATGGGCAACTCGTCGCGCCCTTAAGCCTTCGAAGACGAGCTCAGAAGTTTTCCGAATGGGCTTGCTTATTGGATGGTGCTGCCGACCTGCGAGAACACGTTGCTCGCGTTCGCGCCGATCAGGCGGACGGTGCTTGCCACAATGACGAGAACGACGGCCAGCATGACGGCATACTCAGCAACGTCCTGCCCGTCTTCGTTTGACCAGAGTTTGAATAGAAGGTAGCGCATAATGTTTCCGGTTCACACCGTGGCCGAGGCGCCGGTTAGCGGCTGTATGCTGGAAATGAAAAGGTTCATCCCCCTGCCTTCCTTTTCCTGCGAAAAAGCCTGCAGGCCAACCTGGTACTCGCTTCTTCCATCCAGCAACTTGGTCCACACCACCCTGAATTCCATTTTGCGCTGGCGATAAAAAATGGTTAGCGTGTCTAGCGCTTTCAGTTGGTGGCGAATCGACCCCAGCCGCGCACCGTTCGCCGTAAGGTCGAGGGTGTGCGCCAGGATTTCGAACGACTTGCCGGAAGAGTCGGTCCCCCGAACCCGGACGGGAAGCACAGCCTGAATGCGGTCTTGACGGCGGCGGTTGGTGTTGGCAGTGGGTGCTTGCATAATTGCGGCCTGAAGACAGTGTGCGGCAATCCCGAGAGGATGGGAATAGCTCCGACGAGTGAGGCACGAAGGTAACCAGCCACACCGGGGTACAGCTTTGTGGGCCGATTCCAGAGCGGGAAAGAGCACCAGAATCTGGCGAAATACAAGCTCAGTGGTTACTTATCGGGGGTAAACTGGGAACGCCGGACCGAGAGCGGCTTTTCAGCATCCAGGGGTCAACATGACGTGCGCGCGAGTTGGAATGCGGGTTGGAACTAGTCTCGTGCTGGGTTGGAGTCTCGCGGCTTGCTGCCAGACACCTCCACAAACAGTGGATTCCGCACGATCTTCGCATACCGCGGAGAACGCTTCCCCGTCGGTCGAGCAGATAGCCCAAAAACTTCAAGAGCGGAACGCCGAGCGAGCTGCGGCGCTGGATCAGTTCAACGGAATCCGGGTCTACCGTATGCAATATCGCGGGATTACTGGTGATCGGGACGCCGAGATGGTGGTCAACGTGACCTACCGCGCCCCCGATGCCAAAGAATTTACCGTCGTGTCCCAGAGCGGCTCCAAGTTCGTTATCGACCATGTATTCAAGAAGCTCCTCGAGGGCGAGCAGGAAGCCGCGAATGAAGAAAACCGCAGGAATTCCGCGCTGACGACCGAGAACTATGAATTTACTTCGGCGGGATACGAAACCACGCCGGAGGGCGCGGAGTACGTCCTGAATCTGCTGCCCAAGACCAAGAACAAGTTTCTCTATCGCGGGAAAATCTGGGTCGACGCGAAAGACTTTGCCGTCGTGCGAATCGAGGGAGAACCGGCGAAGAATCCGTCATGGTGGATCAAGAAGACGGAAGTGAAGCACAGATACGTCAAGGTGAATGACTTCTGGCTTCCGGCTGAGAACCATACGGAGAGCACCATCCGGTTGGGAGGCCGCGCCATCCTTTCCATTGAGTACAAAGATTACAAAATCACGAAAGCTTCGCCGCTGCGCGGCAGTGAGACCGCGCGCCAAGGATCGAAGTGAGTAAAGAAGCGACGTGACCTGATCTGCCCGCCTTACCTCTGAACACCACGGAAATGTATAGTGTGAATTGCTGCTACGAGCAAGGGCAGCAATCCGAACCCTGCGGAAAATACAAACTTTGATTGGGCTTATTCTCTATTTCGTTTTAGGTGTGGCGCTGATCGGCACAGTATCTTCGGCTGTGTTCCTCGGTCTGGCCGTGCTGGGAGTAATCCGGTTCCGTGCGGACGCACGGAAGCAGGTCAGGTCCGTTACTGACGACGGGCACTTGCCTCCGGTCTCGGTGCTGAAGCCGGTGCACGGTTTGGAAGCGCGGCTCAAGGAAAACATTGAGAGCTTCTTCCGGCAGGACTACCCCGATTACGAAATTTTATTTGCGGCGGACGAAGCTGATGATGCGGCTCTGGACGTAGTGCGTGAAGTTTGTGCCCGCTATCCGTACATCCGCAGCCGGGTGCTGGTGACGGGTGCGCCGTGGCCCAACCCGGTGGTTCACGCGTTTCATTGCATGGCCGAAGCCGCGGCCCACGACATTCTGGTCACCACCGACAGCGATGTGGAAGTCGACCCGCACTATCTGCGGGAAATTGTGCCGCCGCTGCTGGACCCACAAGTCGGCATGGTGACGTGCGTGTATCGCGGCAAAAATGCGGCAGGATTTTTCTCGGGCCTTACCGCCATCGGCATGTCGGTGGAGATGACGGCGGGAGTGCTGGTGGCGAATTTGCTCGAGGGCATGAAGTTCGGATTGGGGCCAACGACTGTGGTTCGCAAAGATTCTCTGGCGAGCATCGGCGGCTACACTGCGCTGCGGGATTACATCGCTTACGATTTCGCGATTGGCAACTTGATGGCGAGGAAAGGTTACCAGGTTGTACTCTCGGGTCACGTCATCGATCACGTCGTGAATCAACCATCATTCCGCCGCATGTGGCAGAACCAGCTGCGCTGGGCGCAGACGACACGATATTCGCGCCCCAAGGGACACTTTGGAAGCGGGCTGATCTTCGCCATGCCGTACGGCCTGCTCGGATTTTTTGCCGCCGGATTCTTAAGACATTGGGGAGCAGGAGCGCTGCTGTTGACTGTGGCCGTGCTGAACCGCCTGACTGAGGCGTGGCTGGTGGGTTGGCTCGTGGTTCGGGATCCGCAGATACGGCGTGCGCCCTGGCTGTATCCCCTGCGCGATTTGCTCGGATCTCTGGTGTGGTTCGCGAGTTATCTCACTCTGCGTTATGTTTGGCGCGATAGCCGTTTTGAGCTGAAGGGAACGCGAATTGCGCTGCGGCAGACTTCTTCGGATAGCAGATAGACTTCCTATACATCAGCGTCTGAGAACTATCCAGGTTTCGGTTTTCTACGGAGGCTATCTTGCGCGTTTTGGTTACTGGTGCGGCGGGATTTATCGGCAGCAATATGGTCGACCGCCTTCTCTCCGCGGGCTACCGCGTCGTCGGATTCGATAACCTGTCGACGGGACAGATCCGGTTCCTGGAAAGTGCGCTGGCGCATCCGGAATTCACTCTCCATCAGGCCGACTTGCTTGACGGGAAAAGTCTGGCGCAGGCGATGGAGAGCGTGGAACTCGTGGTTCATTTCGCAGCCAATGCCGATGTGCGTTTCGGCACTGAACATCCGCGCAAGGATCTGGATCAGAACACGATCGCAACATGGAACGTGCTGGAGGCGATGCGCGAGCGAAACTGCAAACGGATCGTCTTCTCTTCGACGGGATCGGTTTACGGAGAGCCGGATATTTTCCCCACGCCGGAGACGTGTCCCTTCCCCGTCCAGACTTCGCTTTACGGAGCTTCCAAGCTAGCTGCGGAAGGCCTGATTCAGGCTTACTGCGAAGGCTTTGGAATGCAGGGCTATATTTTCCGCTTCGTGTCGATTCTCGGCGAGCGCTATTCGCACGGGCACGTCTTCGATTTTTATCAGCAACTTGCCGAACACCCGGAACATCTCCATGTGCTCGGCAACGGGCATCAGCGGAAATCGTATCTATACGTCCAGGATTGCATCGACGCGATTCTTACCGCCATCGATCGGGCGCAGGAAAAAGTCAACATCTTCAATCTCGGGACCGACGAATATTGCGAGGTCAACGACTCCATCGGATGGATCTGTGAACATCTCGGTCTTCATCCGAAACTTACGTATTCCGGCGGCGAACGCGGCTGGGTCGGGGACAGTCCCTTCATTCTGCTCGATTGCTCGCGCATCCGCGCGTTGGGCTGGCGTGCGCGATTGACTATTAAGCAAGCCGTGTTGGCCACAATCAAATACGTCAGCTCGCACTGACCCGCTCACTCAGAAAACCCGGAGCAACCTCCGCTCCGGTATCTTCACGCGCATGTACAACTCGCGCACGGTTGGCGGCTGAGCGCGCTTCAGTTCATTTTGTTAAAGTGAGTTTGGCATGCATCGCGGTAATCCAGAGATCGGAAATCAGGCTCAAGGGTTGATAGAGAGATTTACTCAGCTTTTTAAGGCGGCGCCGCGCATCTTTCAGGCGCCGGGCAGGGTGAATCTCATCGGCGAACACACAGACTACAACGATGGCTTTGTTATGCCGGCGGCGATCGGTTTTAGCACGCGGGTAGCCATCGCTCCGCGCCATGACCGCAAGCTGGTAGTTCGCTCTGAGAATTTTGCCGAACAGCTTGAGTTCAACCTTGACGCGCTACCGGACAAAGGCTCCAAGCATTGGAGCGACTATGTGATTGGAGTCGCGGAAACCCTGGCATACTCGGGCAGCAGGCTGATCGGCGCCAACTTGCTTGTCGAGGGCGATGTGCCGCAGGGCGCAGGTTTAAGCTCATCGGCTTCGCTTGAAGTTGCGGTCGGCTACGCGTTGTTAGATGTGGCAGGAGATGCGATCGACCTGACGAAACTGGCCTTGCTGTGCCAAAAAGCCGAGAACGAGTTTGTGGGTGCGCGCTGCGGAATCATGGACCAGTTTATTTCCAGCCATGGGCAAAGTGGCCAGGCCCTGCTGCTAGATTGCCGCTCGCTTGAACACCGGCTGCTTCCACTCGGCGACGAGGCTAGTCTGGTGATTTGCAACACCATGGTTCGCCACAGCATATCGGGCGGGGAATACAACCGCCGGCGCGCTGAATGTGAAGCCGGGGTGCGATGTCTTGCAGCGCATCTGCCGGGCATCCGCGCCCTGAGAGACGTCACCCTAAGCGATTTGACGACCTATGGAGGAGACTTGCCGGAAAAGGTCATGCGCCGTTGCCGCCACGTGATCACCGAGAACTCTCGTGTGCTCCAGGCATCATCGGCTCTGGAGCGGAGGGATCTTGAGACTTTCGGACTCCTGATGCGAGAGTCGCACATAAGCCTTCGCCAAGATTTTGAGGTGAGCTGCGCCGAACTCGATTTGATGGTGGAACTGGCTGGTCAAGCCCCAGGTGTTTACGGGGCCCGAATGACAGGCGGTGGGTTCGGAGGCTGCACCATCAACCTGGTTCGCAAGGACTGCGTCACGGAGTTCAAAGCGCACGTAGAGGACCGGTATCGGCGTTCGACTGGCCGCTCAGCTGAGATCTATGTCTGCTCGGCCGCGAACGGAGTGAAGCGGGTAGCGTAACGAACCACAGCAAGACGTATCGGGATGAAAGATGAAGAAGGTCTGCTGATGAACTCATCCGATCTGACGGCGTATCCGCATCGCCGCTTCAATCCGCTGAAGCGGGAATGGGTGCTGGTTTCTCCGCAGCGGACGCAGCGTCCATGGCAGGGTCAGGTTGAGAGCGTTCCGCTTGAGACGCAGGTGAAGTTCGATCCCAATTGCTACCTTTGTCCCGGCAATGTGCGAGCAGGTGGAGCGAGAAATACCGCCTACACCGGGACGTTTGTTTTCGACAATGATTTTGCAGCTCTCAAACCAGAAACTCCCACCGCAGAGATCCAGGAAAAGGGACTTCTCGTTGCCCGCAGTGAAGCGGGACGCTGCCGTGTCGTGTGTTATTCACCGCGGCACGATCTCACCACGGCGCGAATGAGCGTGCCGGAAATTCATCGCGTGGTCGATACCTGGGCCTCCGAGTTCCGCGAACTCGGAGGTCAGCCAAACATCCGGTCGGTGCAAATTTTCGAAAACCGTGGCGCAATCATGGGATGCAGTAATCCACACCCTCACGGGCAGATCTGGGCCAACCAAACCCTGCCCAACGAATCTGCAGAAGAATTGGCCTCAGTCCGGGAGTACTACCGGTCGCATGCCGCGACCTTGCTGGGAGATTACCTTGCGCTCGAACTGGAAAAGCAGGAACGCGTGGTCTGTGTCAACGACCATTTCGTGGTGCTTGTGCCGTACTGGGCAGTGTGGCCTTTTGAGACGCTGCTTGTCAGCCGAAAACCCGTATCAGCGTTGCATGAACTGAATCACGAGGAGCGCGATGCTCTGAGCGACATACTTTCGCAAACCACGGTTCGGTATGACAACCTGTTCAAGACTTCGTTCCCCTACACCATGGGTTTTCATCAACGGCCGACCGATGGCGAGGCTCATCCCGAATTCCACCTGCACGCGCATTTTTACCCGCCTCTGTTGCGTTCAGCGACGGTAAAAAAATTCATGGTGGGATACGAAATGCTCGCCATGCCGCAGCGGGACATCACCGCTGA
>Ga0070766_10000659_pt1 | contig 15710 bp, 15 predicted proteins | sample HubBroMetageWFT6_FD_69782 | JGI IMG/M metagenome (GOLD analysis project Ga0070766, IMG submission 69782) | Warmed and freeze-thawed soil microbial communities from the Hubbard Brook experimental Forest, New Hampshire - Hubbard Brook CCASE Soil... | ecosystem: Environmental > Terrestrial > Soil...
GGCGTTCGCCAAGGATTCGCAAGCGTGATGGAACGTCTGCGATTTCAAGACTGGCTGCCGGCCGATCGCGTTTTTCACGAGGAGCAACAGACTTTTTCCGCCACGCTCAAAGCGGTACACCACGTTTACGAGCTGCTCGGCGAAAATACCTGCGAGCATTGCCGCCGGAATGAGGCGACCGGCGCCGAACTGCGCGAGCTTTATTATTTGGTCTAGACCGCAGATAGCAGCTCCGCATCGACTCGCCGTGCTCCCGCTTCGTACCATCTCCAACCAACCCGGCGAAAATTGTCAGTCGCTAGTGGGGAGCCGCGGCGTCGATGCGTGCGCAATGGATTACGCTGCCGTCGCTATAGTGAAGCGCCATTTCCACGACCTTGCCGCCGGCATCCTTCATGAACTCAATATCGCCGTCGTCCGTGCGTAGAAAGAATTTTGTCTCCGAGCTGGGAAATAGCCAGTAGTAAGGATCGCCCGGAAATTCCAAAACAAGGTGATGATCCTGCACAGTTACCGTTCCCGTACGGTTGAAGGCGCTGTACAGACCGGCGTAAACGGCAAGCTGGAGGTCGGTGAGCGGAAATTCCTTGCGGGTCGTCTGCGAAACAAAGCGATTAAAACGCGTTACAACTTCTGCGGGACGCTGGATCTGAATCAGGTGGCCCGTGTCCTTCCACACTTCGAATGTAACCATCGGCAAAGCCGCTTCGATTGCGCCGGAAAAAGCAAACACGTCCGCAATGTCGTCTTCACCCACCAAAACTAACGTTGGGACGCGAATCTGGGTTAACCGCATTGCCGTAGGTGGCGAAGGACGAATCTCCAATGCTCCACCAGCTTTCAGAACCTGCGGGTTCTGCACTAACACGTCAAAGAGTTGTTTGCGCGCAGGCGGAGCTTCGCCGGCGAAAATGAACCGATCTTCGGACCAGTTTTTCGCAGCAGCCTTTACATCGCCACGATCCATGGGCGCACTATTCTTGGCAGCGCGCTCGTTAAAATAATCTGAACTGGCCATACCGTGAACGGTTGGGCCGATCAGAAATAACGCCTCCACCATATCCGGATGCGCCAATGCAAAGTCGAGCGCGAGGGCGCCTCCCGAAGAATTGCCCATGATGATGGCGCGGTCCATGTGAACTTCGCGCATAACTTTGTAAAGGTCATCTTCGGGAACAAATGGAGTCTTCGCCGGATCGGAGCGCCCGTAGCCGCGGCGGTCGTAGCGCACCACGTGATACTTCGTGCACAGCCGCTCCCACACTCCGTCCCAAGTGATCGAGTCAACGAGCCCGTCGTGCAATAACACTACGCTGGTTCCAGGATTTGCCGCGCCGCACTCTTCGTACCAAAGCTTCTGGCCGTCCAGCGTAATGAACTCGCCCACAGCCGGCGCCGCGCGAGGACTCTCACTTTGCGCCGCAGTTGCAGTCGGCGCCGGAGTTGGAGCCTGCGCGCAGACACCCGTGGCAGCAAGCGACATCCAGCTAACGCAAACGAGCCACCGGATCATGCCAATTTGTCGCATAATTCACTGATCGTCGCGCGTTACACCAATCGATTTGTCCGCGCAAGATCGAAATCTATAGGTTATGTCAGCCGTGGCAATCTTGGCGTGGCGAATTATTCCAGGGTCTTCAGCCCAGTAGGAACCGGCAGGAAAAGTGGATTTATTGCTGTCGAGAAACTCCTCAACCAGATCGTAATCGAGAATGTCTCTGGTCTTTATATTCCAACCCAATGCGTCTTGGGTGTTAGCGTCTAGACCGTATACTTCAATTTTGTCGATCCGGTATTGGTTACCCTCGACAAGATCCATGCCGATTGAGTAAATCTGAAGCACGTCGTCTACGCGGGTAATCGAGATATAGTCCCGACGCCTGCCTGCGTAGCTGCAAGGAAGCGAGCTCAACATTAGAGGTTTGCGCCTATGTAGCTACCTGATGCGACGCGTGAATTGCTTCGCACCGCAATTTGCAGTCTCTATCGAACTAATTCCTGGGTTGCACTGCCTTGCTGTCATACGCGCGATCGATACGGATGAAAGTCAGACACTCGCTCTTCGCGCTGCACACAAATTGATGCTTCTCGTTGCTCGGAATTTGAGCATAGCCGCCCGGTCCGAGAATTGCCGGAGTCATGCTGGCCATCTCAACTTTCAGTTCGCCTTTAATCACAATCAACTCTTCAGCTGCCGTATGGAAATGCCACGGGTCCATGCAGCCTTTCTCCATCTTGACTAACACGGCCGACGGCGCAGTGGCGGGGTTCCCGGCTTCGACGGCGGTGCTAAGACATGCGGGGTCTGAAGCGGAAACAAAATTTGCGTTCTGCAAAGGGTGAATGATGGCCTCGCGCGGCGAATCAGAGGAAGCGGACGTGGCAACGACAACGAGTAGGATGCCCAGCGGAATCGCGCGCAGAACGCCGTCGCGCAGACTGCTGCCGTTCGCTAATTTTAGCTTCATGATGAACCCCGCGGCGGCCGCTGCACGCGCGCTGCGCCGACGCCGAAAGAATAGCAGAATTTCGCCGCGTCGGATTAAGATGCGTTTTTCCGACGCAAGCCTGTAAACTATTCACGAAACAATTCTGCGGCGTGATTCCTTTTCTCCATCTCGGACCGGTGATCATCCCAACGTTTGGCCTGATGGTGGCCTGCGCGATGCTAGCCGCGTTTTTCATGTTGCGCGCGGACTTGATTCGCCGCGGCCTTGTCGCGCCAGCCGGCAAGCTCCCCTTGAAACGCTCCAGCAAGCCCGCCGCGGATATCCGCGCACGCGTGAACGCCGAAGCGGAAATGTTAATCGCGATTCCCTGCCTGGCCGGAATCGTTGGAGCAAAGTTGTACCACGTCCTCGAATCGCCCGCGGATTTCTTCGCGCATCCGCTCGACCAGCTCATCAGTCCTTACGGCTTCGCATGGTTTGGAGGTTTGCTCGCCGGATTCGCGGTCTTCGTCTGGGTCGGACGCCGGCAAAAAATCCCGCTTCTAACATTGCTCGATGCAGGCTCCCCGGCCGCCGCTCTAGGTTACGGCATCGGACGCATCGGATGTTTCCTATCCGGCGATGGCGATTACGGCATTCCCACTTCTCTTCCCTGGGGCATGAGTTTTCCAAACGGTTTGGTTCCTACCACGCAGCGCGTCCATCCCACGCCGATTTATGAATTGATCGTGGCGTGCTTCATCGCGTGGTGGCTCTGGAAAATGGGCGCGAGCCAGATTCAGGCAGGAGGTCTGAAATACGGACTAATATCGGCGGGCGGGCCCGCGAATCCCGAGCTGTATGCGAAGTCAGAGTCCCGACGGCCATCTCCGCTGAAAGTCACGCCGACACGAGCCTCCCGACCTGACCAAGGCCAGCGGCGTCCGCCAGATGGATCGGTCTTCGCAACCTATTTAATATTGACGGGCCTGGCGCGTTTCCTGGTGGAATTTATCCGCATCAACCCACGCTCATTTCTAGGAATGTCCAACGCGCAGGCTGCCGGCCTGGGATGCGTCATCGCCGGAGTGATTCTGCGATGGTGGCTTGCGAAACTCCATGTCGGCACCGCGACTTCGTCGTGAAATGAAGCCCGTGGCCCCAAGGCTGCCATTGCAGAACACGCTCCCGGTGCTTTCCCGTCGGGATATCTATGCTGCTTCTCGCAGCCATCTACCGCGAACCCATCACACTCCTAAACTGGCGTGCGACGTATCGCAGAAAACAACAATGCGAAGAGTAGTGAGCGATATAAGGTTCCCCATTGAAGTCCGTGCGGCTGAAACGGCTGCAATGCTTGTGCTCCCATCGATACCGCATGAGGCTCGTGACATATGCGAACGATCCGAAACAACACGGCCTTCGGACTGACCTCTGTTTCGCACTGGCAAAGCGCCCTCACAGCAACTACCGTCTCTGGCGCTAAGACCGTATGCAACCGGAATTTACAACCCGACTCGCTAACATCACACGTTTCCGTGCGCTCGCTGAAATAACGTGAAAAACAATCAAAGCCACTAACCTCTATAGTCAACTCGACGGGCATGCGTTTTTCGAGTCGCCGATCGGCCGTTGCCTGGGTTCCCAACTGCTGCGTACCTACTTGGTAGTTCTCCATGGCCCATCCTCGCCGTCGCCAACTCGGCGTCTACCGAAACGCGAACGCTCGGTTAAACGCCTGAGTTGTGTTGGGCTGCACGCGAAGCGGGCATCCAGGAATGTAGAAAGCGTGGACCAAATGGCGTTGCGAACGCACACGTCAACGAACCAAAAACTCCACGACGGAAATTGTCTATCTCTTCCAGGGCCACTTGCTGCAACTACTTGTTGGGGGGAGCAAGCAACCCTGGAAAGAGATAACCCATTTCCATCCATTTCCCTGTTCACGGAAATCCTGGAACCAGATGCCAGAAGGATTTCCAGCCACTCCCTCCTCTTCTCCTCAATCTAGGCCTGGCAACCAAGGTTTCAAGTCGCAACAGTACGGCATCCTGCGTACGGCGATTACCTACCGAATCTTCGCGTTCGTTCCACGAAATCCTGCAAAGCGCCAAATCTGTGTTTCCGTTTCGACTCACATTATGGCGTGAGGAGCCATCGGCCGGGATTCCGCGCCGTTGCACGAACTCTGGCCAAGCGAATACCGAGCAATCCGTTGGACACAATTGCTGTGCACGACGCCGGGTCTACCTCCGCAGGCAATTCACAAATACAAAAAAGATGCGCCGGAGCTACACCACTACTCTCGCCATGCATAAGGGATTGATCTCGCGCCGCGTGCACGCACATAGCGGCCAGCGACTCCGCAGCATTGGGCGGAGGGCCGCGCAATGGATCGAGCGCATGCACAACACGAGACATGTTGACATGATCGTCGCAACCGCTGCGTGCAAATATCAGCAACCATCTCGGTTCTACCCCCAAAGAAATATCCGCGCTCCGATAGCCGGGCACCGACGCCAGCGCATTTACGAAATCACCGGATTCCGCGATGTCCACTTCCATTTGGCCCAGCAGTTCGCTCTCCGCATCGAGCCAGTCCTCCAACTCGTTGCCAGCGGAATCCTTACCGCGTACACGGAATTTCTCGTAGGCCAGACGGGCCACGCCGTCGTAAGCCGAAAGCAAGCAGTCCGTAAGTTCGCATAAGGTCACGTGCTCTCTTAACGACTCGCCAAGCGGCGCTGCTTTAACAAGCTTTTGCGCCGGAACCGCGCGCCCCGCGATCACCGCTGGCTTCATGACCATTCCTCCTCTCGCAAAAGATTCCGCACTCTTTTATCGCGCCAGCCATACAACAGCGGAACTGTGACGCGTTACAACGCTTTTGCCGCAAGCGCTTTCTCAGTGATGTGTTTTCGAGGCTTTTGACCGGCAGCCGCCGTCACGCTGGCCGCATCATCGCCGAGCCTCGTCCGCAACAATTTCTTCGGATCGCCAAGGTTTTGAAGACGAAACCTCTCCTTTCTTCCGGACCTGTGCGTTGATCGAGCCCGCCATAAGCAGATGCGACTCCGACTCCGGCACAAACGCGTAGGGCGAAGGAGCCACCAAATGTTCTGCGTGCACCGCCTTTTCGTTCAACAACGCCGTGATTTCCGATTGCAACGTATGCGAATTCAATGCGCGGTCGCCGAGTGTGCGGACGCCGTGCTGCACCACCGGCAGCCACAAACATGCTTCCGATAAAGCGATTGCCACGAGCAAAGTCGCCGAGCGGTCCACCACGCAGCCGGTTAGATCGTACCCACGACCGTCTGGCATAAATTCACCCGCAAGAACGATGTCGAACAGTGTCTCACGCAGCGATGACTCCGCCTCCGCAACAGTTTCTACGGATTGAAAAACGCATCCCTCGCGCTCAAGTTGTTTAAGGATGAAATTGGTGGACGGTGAGGTATGGCCGGCTACAAGAATGCGACCTTCGGTGCTGCACGGCATGACTTCCCCTTCTGACGGGGAACGAGCGATTCGATGCCGAAGCGTCCGCTATCCCGAAAGTCTCCTGCCTGCGAGGCCTTCGCGGAAAGCTGACGAATCGGAACGTGTGCAGCGCGCGTCAGATGGCGCTGCAAGCGCATGCCTCGGTGAACGAGATATGTGGGTCACTAACAATTTGCACCTTCCAGTGCCGGTTGCGATGGTAAGTTTCTCTCGAACGTCGTTTCGTCCGGGCCGCAACCGGCGCTGTCCAGAGCGCGTCAACCATTCCGTCCATTCCCATATTCCTTATCGGGAATTCTGGAAAGAAACATTAGACATTCCCTGGTCACTTCCCCTTCCGGCTCGACCAAATGAATATAGGTGCGCGAAGTTTGTGTTTCAATTCGCAACAGTACGGCATTTTGTTTGCGGAGCTTACTTAAGTTTAGGATTCAAAAGAGGAAAACGTCTGTTTCGTAACGATTGCTTTCCGCACGATCTTTCTTTTATTCCCCCCAGGTTGAAAACCAAACGTAATGGAACCCGCCTGGCCCTTAACTAAAGTTTACATTTCACCGCTTTTAGTTGAGGTTATTACTTAATAAACTAATCTACAAAAAGCGACGAATCGTCGGGTAAAGCTCTGCAAAAAGCCCTTCCCTGCTGTCAAATGAACCCGCCGTATACAAATTCCTTGACACACTATTAACGCGCGAGTAACGTAACTCCGGAACGGCGATCCTGGGTTCGCCTTCCCTTTTACCAAATCGATTTAGTTCTCGCTGCTACGGGTTTGGCTGTGTGCTTATGCGACGCAACCACAAGTTCAAATGCAACCCGAGCGGAAACATCTAGTCGTGTCCCGAAAACTACGAGAACCAGATAGCCCATCTTCGAAACGGCGCTCGCAAAGCGCGGCCGATAATTCCATTCCCGCAGGTATCTCTAGCTTCCGATCCAAACATGCGCTCGAATCCGCTTCGCGCACACTTGCTACGCTGGCAAAAACTTTTGACGAGTTTTTGTTCGAGCTAGATGCCGACGGCAAATTTCTGGGTGTGTGGAGTTCCAGTCCCGTATTGACGAACGCACGCCGCGGAGAATTTCTGGGCCGGCACGCCATGGAAGTTCTGGGAGAAGAGGTTTTTCTACCGTTCAGCCCGGTTTTTCACCGCGTTATCGACAGCCAACAAAGTGACAGCATCGAGTTCCGCATAGACTCGAAGGACGGCGAACGCTGGTTCTACGCTCGTGTTTTACCGGTGGCCCGCCGCTCAGGACAACCCCCTTCTGTTTCACTGCTCACCCGCGACATTACCGAACAGAAAAGGATCGAAGAAAAGTTCCGCAAGAGCGAAGCCTTGTTGGCGCAGGCCGAGCAACTCGTCAACATGGGAAGCTGGGAAATAGATCCGCAAGTTCGGACTGTTCTCTGCTCCGATAATCTGTATCGAATTTTCGGTTTTGATTTCCAAGGACGCGAAATCAAAATGCAAGAGCTGCGCCAAAATGTGCACCCCGACGATTTCATCGAGGGGAACCGCCTTCTCGAAATGGCGATCTCGCAGGGCAAACCTTTCGAGCACGACTTTCGATATGCCTTGCCAGATGGTGGCGGGCAACGCAACCTTCACGCTCGCGGGTTTCCGTTGCGCGACGCCGAAGGGCGCGTCGTCCGCGTTGTGGGAGTCACCGAAGATGTGACCGATCAATTGAAAGTTGAGGAAGGCTTGCGGAATGTGTCCGAGCGACTGCTTACATTGCGTGACGAAGAGCAGCGCCGCGTGGCTCGAGATCTGCACGAAACTGCTTCACAAAACATGGCCGCGTTGAAAATGGCGCTCGCGCGTGTGGGCGATACTTTGCCGAAGCGCAACAAAATCGGTAACAGGTTTCTGCAATCGGCACGCGATTTTGCCCAAGAGGTGATACAGCAAATTCGGACGCTTTCCTACGTGTTGCATCCCGTTTTGCTGGACGAAGCAGGGTTGGGGCCGGCGTTGCGTAGCTTCGCAAACGGATTCGCGGAACGTAGCGGCATTCCGGTGACGGTTAAAATCAAGCGTGGTTTCGGACTGTTGCCTAAAGAGATGGACATCGCGCTGTTTCGCGTGGTGCAGGAAGCGCTTACCAATGTCCACCGGCATTCCAAGAGTCCTGTCGCGAAAATCACGTTGGAACGTGGGGGCGGTAAAGTGCGCGTCACGGTAGAGGATCGCGGAGTAGGCATGCCGCCGGCGTCTGCCGCAACGGGTTGGAATCCGCCCATGGGTATAGGTATCGCGGGAATGCGCGAGCGTGTGAAACAACTCGGTGGCGTGCTCGATATTCAAAGTGAACCGGGGCGCGGAACTACCATCAACGTCGAGCTACCGCTGTCGGAGGGCGCGAGAACTGGCGACGAAACACAGAACGAACCTTTACGCCGCAGAAAGGCGTCAACGACATCAAAGCCGAGGCCGAATCGCGGCTAATTGACCGAAGAAGGTTTTGCGAGCAAGCGAGGCCCAGACCATGTCAAAAGAAGCGGCAGCAACAGCTGTCAAAGAAACTCCGGCACCGCCACGGCCGCCCGTCGCGAAAATGTATCGCATTCTGGTGGTTGACGATCATTCCATCGTGCGCCGAGGAATTCGTTCGCTGCTGGAATCGCATCCCGGTTGGGAAGTTTGCGGCGAAGCTAGCAACGGAGCCGAGGCGTTGTATAAGGTCGCAGCCGAGCGTCCCGATCTGATGGTGCTCGACCTCACCATGCCAGAAAAAAATGGCCTGGAAGTCACGCGGGTTGCTCGCCAGCAATCCCCGGAAACCGACGTGTTGATTCTCACCATGCATTTTTCCGAAGAGATAGCCAAAGAGGTGTTGCGTTGCGGCGCGCGCGGTTATCTTTTGAAATCCGATGCGGACCACGAGCTGCTCACCGCCGTACGCCACATCCAGCAGCACAAGCCATTTTTTACCGGCAAACTCGCCAGGACCATGGCGGAAAGTTTCGTGCGCGATCCCAGCACCAAAGATTCAGACGCCACGGAGGTGCCACTCTCCCCTCGCGAACTGGAAGTAGTGCAACTGCTGGCCAGCGGAAAGAGCAACAAAGAGGCAGCCGCGATGATTGGCGTCTCCACACGAACGGTGGAAAGCCATCGCAATCACATCATGCGCAAGATGGAATTTCGCAGCTTCAGCGACTTGATCCGCTTCGCCATACGCTTCAATTTAATTCAGCCGTAAACAATTGCTGGCTACGCGTCCGGAAACGGATCTTTGAACTGCGCGTTCGGCTCCAAAATGATTCGATTGCGCGCGTAATCCAGTATTACCGTAAATCTGCGAAGCACTTCTGTGCCGATCATGCGTTTGTGGTCTGGATTTTCGGAACAACACGAGTCTATGGGTCCTTCCAGGCGAAAGGATCCGAGTTGCAAATATAAAGCGCGACCCACCACTCCTTCGCTTGCCTGTCCTAGTCCGACTCCCGTTCGCACTTTTCTCACGGGACCGGTGGTGTGCGCAATGCTTGGGTCGTCGACTGCGTCGCTGGAGCCACTGTCGATCAAGAATTCCCCACTCTCCGGTTTCACTCCGGCCACAGCTACAGTGCCGTCGATATACGGCCACGGTCCTCGAAATTTAATTGGAAAACTCTCGCCTGGGCCGGAATAAGTAAACCTGGAGGGATCAGTGATGGTCATCTTTCCGCCCGCGTAATCGATGGTAATCGCAAATCGCTTGATGAAGTCGTAGCCGAGAAATCCATCCTGATGCGGATTCAGACCGCTCAAGTCCGCCACGTTCACGCGGTGACCAGAGGAAGTGAGGCCGGGAAGTTCCAGCGTTACTGAACCGATGTATTGCACCGGCACTTCTCCAGAGCCCGCTCCGTGAACCGTTCCGCTGCCCGCTGTGTTAAGGCCCAAACGTTTCGCTACGGCTGAGTCCAGGTAGGTCGCGCCGGATCCGGTGTCGAACGTGAACTCCAGTGGCTCGTTGGTTCCCGCAATTTTCAGCTTGAAGAAAATTGTATTCTGCCGTAATTCAAACGGAATCACAGTCCGCTGCTCAGGCGACGAAAAGTGATAAAGCGTGCCCTCGGTTCGCTGGGGAGGTTTCTCGCTCAGCGATGGAGGCTGCGCCGCTATATTTACCGCCAGCATAAGAGCCGATATCGCGAGCCATTGAATTTTCATTGCGCCCCTCAATTCCCTTTCTCAGCGGTTAGACTAACATTCCGTTTAGGCTTCTTGGCATGGATAGTAGCCATATGCCATATTCATCCTATGAATATCAGACAAATGGACCTGAACATCCTCGCCGGCTTGGAGACCTTGATCACGGAACGCAGCGTAAGTGGCGCAGCGCGGCGTATGCGATTGAGCCAGCCCGCTATGAGCAACCTTCTCTCGCGTCTGCGGAAAACGTTTGACGATCCGTTGTTCGAAAGGGCGGACCGGCGTATGGCCCCCACCGCACGCGCCCGTCAACTTGCGGCGCCGATCAGCGAGGCCTTGAACATTATTCGCAAAGCGATCGACGAAAAGCCTTCCTTCAAGCCCGCCACCGCCGATGCTCGTTTTAGTATTGCCACTACCGACTACGCGGAAGTCGTTCTACTTCCGGGTGTGCTCCGCGCTCTCAAGCGCGCGGCTCCCAAACTAACGCTGCAAGTTAAACGCCTGAATGGGATTTTCGATGTGCCGACAGCGGAACTTGAGGATTGCGACTTTGCACTGGGATTTTTTCCGTTGCCGCTGCCTCCCGGCGCCGGAATTAACGGCACCGCGCTGTTTCAGGAGCGCTTCGTTGGAGTCATCAACAAACGCTATCGCGGTACTCAAGGGAAATTTAAGCTTCGTCAGTTTCTTTCGCTTGAGCACATACGCGTGAATTACAGCGCCGAGGGTCCCGGCCTGATCGGCGACGCCGTACAGAAGATCGACCGCCGCAGAAAAGTCGGACTTATAGTTCCGCATCTGGTGACTGTTCCCTTCTTGGCGGCGCAATCTGGAATGCTCGGCATCGTCCCGTTGGGATTGGCACGAGCTTTGCGCCGCCCGTTGGGCCTGCGGATACTCGAACTGCCGGTGGAATTGCCGCCGCTCACCATGTCTCTCGCGTGGCATGAGCGGCACCAGCATGACGCAGCACACCGCTGGTTCCGCGAATTTGTCGCTCCGGTCGCTCGCGGCTGATCGTTCGACCCGCGATCGATGATTCGGCTGGGGCGAGATTGTAGTGATGCGCAAAATATATTTGCACGGAGATGACAATTATCCTTTTGCAAGGAACTGCCCCAAATCGTCGATGTTGCACGTTTTCGTGTAATTATAAATTGTTGTACATGGTCGGGCAGACATGGGGAAATCATCGCGGGAATAAGCTTCCTGTCGTGACTGGTGCTGGCGTCGGCGCGATTGGCACTGCGGGAATGGGGCTGAGGAACTCGCGGAGTTTTAGCCATTGCAGCAGCGCGAACAGTACCGCCTGCGCGGCAAGAACGAGCAGCGCTATCACCCAGAGCTGCGAATGGATTGTCCAATCCGCAACCTCAAGCGAGGACACGCCTGCCGGTATAAGCGCCGCACCAAATGCCGCGACCGTAGGGCGAGCAAACGTATGAGCGACGCTTAGAATTACGCCGATGCAGGTATAAAACACAATTAAAAATAAACCAGCCATGACGAGGGGGCGCCGTGATCGCCGCAACTCCATCCATTGTAAGTAGAGCAAATCGCGCGCAACCCACAGCGCAATGAAGGCCCCTTTTATCAGCGCTAAACCCAAACTCCATTGATCGGGTGTCAGGTTACGGTAGATGCGAATCAACTCGACGATCGCAATCCCCACCATGATCACGCCCGCCACCGCGTAGGGTGCAGGCCAGAGAGCCGCCCACCAACTTGCCGCGCTCTCTCCAAGTGTCCTGATTCTCCGGCGAAGGCGTTCGCGATTGCGCAACAGAATTAAGCCCAACAAGACAAATATCCAAAAGGTGTTGAACAGAAGCATTTGTTCCACTTGCAGTGGCGGAAGAGTTTTGAAACCAATTATCCGAAATGGCATCACCATCTGGACGATGGGCTGGCCCAGCGGAGCTTTCCAGTTAAAAAATCCAACCATGAGGAAGCTTAGGTAAATGGAAAAGCCAAAGGCTTGCACCGGCGAATAAAGTTCGTAAACCGTGGGGTCGCGTTTTAAATTACGTACGATTGCCAGCAAGAACCACAATCCGAACGTGGCGTAGATCAGCATTAGCATCGCGAAATGGGAAACCGAAACACCGAAGAAGAAGTCGCTTACGGCTTTTGGGGTTCCGTTTGAGAACATTTCAGGCGCTGTGAATGGACTCAGTTGATGAAGCGCCCAGGGCGCCGACATGGCTGGTCCGCCAGTGTTACTGGAGAAATCGATGGAGGTGAATGCCACCAAAATCAGGAAAGGTAGAATCGCGATGGCAGAAGCTCCGCGACCCAAAACCATAGAGATCAGCAGGGCAAGCAGGTGAAAGGCGATACAACCCAGAAAAAGAATCAAGTAGGCCTCGCCAGCCAACAAAATTGGAACTTGGCCTAGAATCGCACCAAGGATCGCGATTGGCATCAGGCATAGCAAAACCAGGTACGTCAAGACGGGCGCACCAAAAAGCTTACCCATGGCAAGTTCAAAGGATGTGAGTCGCGTGACGCGCTGATAATCGAAGGTATTCAGCTCTTTTTCGCGATAGACAGAGAGCAACTCGTAAATTCCCCCGCCGATTAGTAAGACCACCACTTGCAGTTGCAAAAGAAAGCGGAACATTTCAAGCGAGTCATCCGCAACTGTTTGCGCCACAGTTCGGGACTCGTAGGAGTACCAGACCGTTAGCGAGATGGCGGCGCAGATCACTACCGCCGCGATGGCTCGGCCGGCGCGCAACTGGATGCGTGCGTTACGCAGAAATTCCGGGTTGGAAATGAAGGCGCTCACATTACTTCCCCGCTAGAGATTCGCGAATAAAGGCGCTCAAGCGTCTCCACTACTTCCTGGATTTCGCACACCGGAGCGCCTGCGGCTACAAGGTCTTTGATTAGCCCGGCTAGCTCCGGGTCTCCGCCGTCGAGCGCGAAATTCGCGCTGGCCGGCTCCGACACGATTCCGGTGACGCCTTTTCTTCCTGCGAGCCAGAGTGCTAGACCGAAACCGGGTTCCGCAAGACGGATGCGATAGCGGCGGACGCTTGTGCCTTCGCGCATCACTTTTTCCAGGGTCCCGATGCGCAGGAGCTTCCCTTTTTCCATGATCGCGATGTTGGTGCAGATTTCTTCCAGGTCGGAAAGAATGTGCGAAGTGATGAAAATAGTTTTTCCGGCGGAGTGCAAATCTTTCAGCAGACCTTTCAGCTCCACGCGCGCTTTGGGGTCCAGTCCGGCGGCGGGTTCGTCGAGAACCAGCAGCGGAGGGTTGTGAATGATGGCGCGTCCAATTCCCAGGCGCTGCTTCATGCCGCGCGAGAGGCCATGGATGAAGGCGTCGCGCTTGGTTTCCAGATTCATCAGGCGCAGGACTTCGTCCACGCGAGGTGGGATAGTGTGCGGCTCCATTTTGTAAGCGCGGGCGAAGTAGTCGAGATATTCCCAGACTTTCAGGTCGTCGTAGAGCGAGAAAAAATCCGCCAGGTAGCCGATGTTGCGCTGGGCTTCTTCGGGTTGCTGCTGAACGTCAATTCCCTTCACTGTGATGCGTCCCGAAGTGGGAACTTGCAGGCCGCAAACCATTTTCAGAGTGGTGGTTTTTCCCGCGCCGTTCGGTCCGATGAGGCCGAACAATTCTCCGTCGGCGATATTTAGGTCCAGGCGATCCGCGGCGACGAGTTCCCCGCCCTTCTGCGAAGGGAGGTCGTACTGTTTGGTCACTTGTTCAAGCTTGATCATGAATTGGGCGCCATGTTGCGCCAGCGTGGCGCGAGTGTCAATGGCGGGTGTGCTGACACCAGGCACGATTCTCTGCGCCTAAAGTGCGCGTTTCGAGAGACTTTTTTCCAGGAAGCGCCAGTGGCCCCGCTATGGTGAGCGGCTGTCCCGACCAAAAGAAGGAGAAAATTTCAGGAGACTGGCTGGCGCACGCAGCGGAAGCCGACGACGGAGCTTCGAACGTTGGGTTTCAAGATGTAACGTGCGGAGACGCGCGAGTTTCCTCTGACGACTCCGCGCCAGGAGCCGCCGCGCGAGACGCGATACTCGCCGCTCTCCGGGCCCTGCGGGTCGGATTCCAGTTTTAGGCTGTAATACGTTATGCCGTACCAGTCGTGCACCCATTCCCAAACGTTGCCCAGCGTGTCATACAAACCAAATGCGTTCGGCTGTTTCTCGCCGACCGCGTGGGTGGTGGCGCCTGAATTGTCGCGGAACCATGCAACTTGAAGCAACGGGCCGTATCGGCAGGAATTATCTCCGGCGCGAGCTGCGTATTCCCATTCCGCCTCTGTCGGCAAACGATAACGGTAACCGTCCGCCTTACTGTTGAGCGCTTCGCAAAACCTATTCGCGTCGTCCCAGCTCACATTCTCGACCGGGAGATTCGGTCCCTTGAAATTGCTCGGATTGATATTCATGACCGGTTCATACTCTGCCTGCGTGACCTGAAATTTCCCCATCTCAAACGGCCGGGCAATGTTGACGGGATGAACAGGCTTTTCTTCGGCATAACAATCAGGATCCCCTGCCGAGCAGCCCATCATGAAGCTTCCCGCCGGAATGTTTACGAACTGCATGCGTTTGGCATTTCGTTGCTGGCGGTTTTACAACGAATTCGCCGTGAGAGCAAGCCCAGCAATACCAGGGTGAGCTCAGTTCACAACGCAATCGACTCTTGCGGCCCGATCAGTCGGACAGGACTGCGTGCAACAACAGTCGAAAACAACAGCAGTTCCCTGCCTGCCGGCAAGCCGCGTCGGTGAATGAACGCCTCGTTCGGGATGACAGATTAAAACATGTTCGTTAAGAGGACTTACTTGTGCGTCATTCGCGTGAATCGGGCACTGTCACTTTTGACAATTCCCTAGCATAATCCTCCGCATAGACACTGGCACAAAACTGTTGAGTCACGATAAATCCTGGTTCGTGAGATTGCGGACGAGTCCTGTCTTTGTAATTTAATTTCTACAGCAAGCGCGTTCAACACACACTAGAGCTGAAAAATTGTGACGGAGGGTTTCAACAGTGAAAGCAAGTTCGATTTCCTCAGCCATCACGAAGGCGTTGAAGATGCCGGTTTTTTATGCGCAGGACTACTCGCTGCTCTCCCTTGAGTCCGTGCTGGTCCTGTTCAGCAAGCACCTTTACGTTCAAGACACGCTCGAACAGATGGACCAGATTGGAGTGGGTTCCATTCTGATTATCGTGGTGGCGCTGTTTTGCGTGGGCGGCGTGATCGTATTGAATGCAGCGTCACAATTCAGCCGCTTCGGGGAAACAGTTTTGACGGGTGACGCGCTATCGCTTTCGCTAGTGCGCGAGCTTGGTCCGGTGTTTACTGCGCTGCTGGTGGCCGGACGAAACGCAACGGGCATGGCTTCGCAATTGGGCTCCATGGTGGTTACCGAACAGGTGGACGCGATGCGGGCGATGGGCATTGACCCGATTCGCAAGCTGATGACACCTCGTGTGCTTGCGACGGTGTTGATTCTGCCGCTGATCGTGGCGGTTGGGGATTGTGCGGGTCTGCTCGGCGGATTCCTGGTGGCAAGTTTCACGCTGCACATCGATGCGCAGCAATTCTGGACACGCGCGGTGAAGGCTCTGTCTTTCGGCGACCTGGTTATCG
>Ga0070766_10000660_pt1 | contig 15705 bp, 10 predicted proteins | sample HubBroMetageWFT6_FD_69782 | JGI IMG/M metagenome (GOLD analysis project Ga0070766, IMG submission 69782) | Warmed and freeze-thawed soil microbial communities from the Hubbard Brook experimental Forest, New Hampshire - Hubbard Brook CCASE Soil... | ecosystem: Environmental > Terrestrial > Soil...
CGATGAAGTATCCACCTATGAAAACAGTACCAGCTCCGAGCGTCGGTTTCGACCGCGTCCCATTAGAACGGTGCATGCGGAGGTCAAAGTGCATCTACGACCGCTGAGCAGGAGCCCCTACGAGAGTCCTAGGGGCCGCCAACGACAGACGACCAACGACCAGCGACCGCCCCTAGGCTGCTTGCACCATGAAATCTAACGCTCGCGCGATATGGGCTTTCAGGTCTTTACGCGGGACTACGGCGTCGAGCATTCCGTGCTCGAGAAGAAATTCGGAACGCTGGAAGCCCGGCGGCAGTTTTTGCCGTATCGTCTGCTCGATTACCCGCGGCCCAGCAAAGCCGATGAGGGCGCCGGGTTCGGCGATGTTGAGATCGCCTAACATTGCGAATGACGCGGTCACGCCGCCGGTGGTGGGATCGGTGAGAACCGAAATATAGGGGACTCCGGCCGCATCCAGACGCGCCAAGGCGGCTGAGATTTTCGCCAACTGCATCAGGCTGATCACACCTTCCATCATGCGGGCGCCGCCCGAGGCTGAAACGATGATGATCGGAGTGCGGGTTTCGGTCGCCTTCTCAATGGCGCGCGTGATGACCTCGCCGACTACCGCTCCCATGCTGCCGCCGATGAAGGAATATTCCATCGAACTCACGATTACGGGGCGACCGTTCAACTTGCCCTGGGCATTCAGGATGGCGTCTTTCAGGCCGGTGTCGGATTTCGCCTGCTTGAGGCGGGAGGAGTAGGCCTTCAGGTCGACAAACTTCAAAGGGTCGGTAGAGGCGAGGTTGCTGTCGAAAATTTCATATTGATTGTCGTCGAGAAGCTGGGCCAGGCGAGAGCGGGCATCGATGCGGAAATGCTTGTCGCATTTCGGGCAGACATTTAGGTTCTCCTCCAGATCCTTCTTCCAGATGATCTGGCGGCAGCCGTCACACTTCACCCATAAGCCTTCCGTGCGAACCTTCTTTGCGCCCGAAGTGTCTAACTCGCCGGATTGGCGTTTGAACCATGTCATCGCTGATCGGTTGATCGGGCCAGCTGATGATCGGGTCCTCTAAGATCCCGTTTCATCCGAAGTCTTCGATCAAGCCAAAGGCGAGCAGGGTTAGATCCCCCCGATCACCAGATGACCCGATCACCCGATCCTAATATTCGATTCCTCTCTGCGCCATTACGCCTTTTTCGTAGGCATGTTTGACCTGGCGCATTTCCGTTACTGTGTCGGCCAGGTCGACGATCGTCGGATGCGCGTTTCTTCCGGTCAAGATGACGTGGACCATTTCCGGCTTTTGCTTCAGGGACTCGACGACCTTTGCCGGATCCAGCATACCGTAGCTGATGGCGTAGCTGATTTCGTCGAGCACCACCAAGTCCCATTCGCCGGATCGGATAGCTCTCTCGGCCTCGGCCCAGGCTTCTTCCACCATACGCACATCTTCAGGGTCGGGTTTCTCGGCGCCCACTTTGACGAATCCGCGGCCCATTTGCTTCATGATGAATCTATCGCCGAAAGCTTGGACGGCGTCGAGCTCGCCATAGTGCCACGAGCCCTTTAAAAATTGCAGCATCAGGACTCGCATCCCCTGGCCGACGGCGCGGAGCGCAGTGCCCATGGCCGCGGTGGTCTTGCCCTTGCCCGGACCGGTATTGACGATGATAAGACCACGGCGGAGATCTGACATACTGGGCGAATCTTTTATTGTACGCGGACGATGGCGGAATTTGTAATTTGGTGAGTGGTGGTTGGGTAGTTTGAAGTCGGGCGTGCTTCGCACGATCAAGATCGCAAGTGGGTGCAAAGGCGGACGGTTTTGGCTGCCGTCCGCCTCGAGGTCAACCACGAGGAGGCGTTTCTATGGCATTTCGACTACGCGTTGCAGTTTGGGCTGACCTTGTCCTTTAGCCGCCGGGGAATCCTCGGCGTCCAATAAGCGCGCCGCGACCCGCAAAGCGTCCATCTCTTTGCGCACTCGTATCAGTTCTTGTTCTTTCATTCTCAGTACGTCGTACGGGTTTTTCATTTGGGGGAGGGCCTCACCTACAAAATTCAGACTTGTTTCGCCTGTATGCGTATACAGTAAGCCAGTTTTGCGACGCCGTGAAGCTGCCGGAGGTACATCGGAGCGCCGACGGCGGCGAGAGAGGCTGGACGGACCGGCCGCTGACCGCTTACCAAATAGTTAATGGCCCAAATGATAAGGATGCTTGTCGAGAATGGTAAAGGCGCGGTAAAGCTGCTCGACCAGAACTACGCGCGCCAGTTCATGGGGCAGCGTCATCCTTCCGAGGGAAAGGGTAAATTCAGCGCGCCTCCGTGTTTCTTCGCTAAAGCCGTCGCTGCCTCCGATTGCGAAGAGCAGCGGGATAGCGTTCCCTTGTTCGCGATCGAGGAAGCCGGCCAACTCCTCGGAAGAAAACTGCCGTCCACGGGCATCGAGTAAGACGAGCTTGTGCCTATCCTGTTTTTTCGACCGCTCGCCGGTCGCCAGGGATAAGATTGCGGCTTCGTCTTTTAAGGAGACGCCCGCGATCTCGGCGTAACGCGAGATGCGTTTTAAATATTCATTGGTCAGAGCGTGGATCGCAGCTTCTTTCGTTTTTCCTATCCATGCGACTTTGATTTTCATGGGCATTTACAGGGAGCACGGCTTAGTCCGCGCCCTAAGTTCGGCAAAGTTCTGGGCGAAAGAATTGCAAGAAATGAGACAAGGGATCATTCACGGTTATAGGATTTCGGCGGCAGCAGGAATTGAAGGCCGAAGTAGCCCACGAAATAGGATTGATTGGGGCTAGCGGGCTCGAAGCTGCGTCCGGACATGAGAAGAAGAATAATTGGGCTATGGATCTTGTAGCGAGCGCCCAGTTCAATGGTTGGTTGATAAGCAGAAGGGTGAAAAGTGCCCTGGGAATAAAACTCCACGTCCATCTCGAATTTCTTGGTGAATTCGTGGCCGACGACGAGGCCGGTGAGGAAGCCGTTGGGGCCCTTGTGAACGAACTCGTAGCCGAGTTCGTAATCGACGTCGACGGGGCCAAATTTCTTGGCGAATTCGAAGGGCAGGAGAAAAGTCTGGCTGGCCGGCGTGATACCGCGGCGGACGGCGTCGTTAGGGTTGTTGAGGAAAAGCTGGGGGAAGACGGAAACGGCGAGACCATTGTCGCCCGCGTCATAGAAGCGCCACTTGACGCCAGGATTGGATTGACCGAAGCCGAACTTGGTGGGAGACGCGGGATTCTTGACGCGCAGCCAGGCGTTTTCGTAGGTCAGCTGAATGCGCTCGCCCAAGCCGAAATTGATGTCGACGTCAGGAACATGGGAGACGTTCTGATCGCTGTAGAAAAAGGGCATGTAGCCGATGTTGATCTCCCAATTGAAAGGGCCCGGTGTGCCAGGATCATTGGTGTAATAGGGTGGGCCGCCTTGGGCTAGGGCAGAATCGGAGGCAATGACGAGAAGGAAAAGGAAGAGGATTAGAACCTGACCCCAGAATACAACGGTGCTCTCCGATCTCATCTAAATATGCTGCCCCATGGCACAAAGTTCGAGTTTCGCTATCTTACCTTACCGCAGTTGTTGGAAAAGAATTGCCACTGCAAGAAAAATGAGAGTCCGCAGGTTCTCGGACTCCCATCATTAATTCTGCGAATGACGCGTTGGCGTTATCTCGCTATTCCTCTGCCGGGATGGCCTCGAAGCCATTGCAGGTCGAGCTGCCGGTACAAGCGTTCGGGCCGTAGAAGCCAACCAGATCGCCATTGTCGTTAACCCCGTTCACGATCGTCATGCCCACTCCGCTCGGATCGTCGACCGAGGTGAAGGTGGCGCTCGATGTGTTGTAGACGAAGCCGTGGGTGTTGCCCTGAGCGTCGACGTAGAAGCCCACCACGAGGCCTTTGTTATTCAAGCCTGAGGCGGATGTCTGAGCGGCGCCGGGATAATCGAGGACGGTGAAGTGTCCCTGGACCTGGAGCCAGCCGTGGCTGGTGCCGTTGGAGTCGATGTAGAAACCGCAGACGCTGCTGGAGTTGTTGATACCAGTCGCCTGCGCGCCACCGGTGGCGCCGGGAATTTCATAAACTTCGAAAACGCCGCCGAACTCGTCATACACGTATGGCACGTCGGGGTCGGTTCCACCAACGTTGCTGCTGTAGTATCCAGCGGCTTGACCGTAGTCGTTCTGGCTGAGGAGTTGATTGAAGGGCTTCTTGGGATAGGCCACGCTGGTGAACGTTCCCTGGTAGTCCGTGAAGCCGATGGTCTTGCCGTGCTCGATGTAGAAACCAGAGGTCTTGAAGGGCCGGTTGTTGATGCCAATCACCTGGGTCTGCTGCGACTTGGGGTAGTTTTCGTTGGTGAAGGTGCCAGCTGTGTAGGTGAATCCCATGTTGGTGGCGGCACCGTGGTAGCCAGCAATGTCACCAGAGTTGTTGATGCCGAGCAACTGGGTGAACGAGTCGTCGGGATAATTGATGGGGGTGAAGTTATAGGTCTGGGCGAAGGCGGAGATGCAGAGGAGCGCAGCCACGCCAAGGAAGAGAGATAAGGTCTTGAGTTTCACGGGAATTTCCTTCCTAGATTAAGTTCTTGATTACTGCTCACCCTTAAGAGCGACATTGCTCCGGTCATTCCCTCACGGGTGCAAAAAAAAATGCAGGATTCTCGCCCTCGTAACCTGATTTAGATAGAATCGGCGGGAAAGTTGGACGGGGGGCGCGTATGCCGGAAATGCCTACAGAGCGCCAGTTGGTAACTCGTCTTCTCAAACAATGGGGCGGCGGGAACAAAGAGGCGCTTGACGAGTTGATGCCGGTTGTCTACCAGCAACTACGCAGGCTGGCGGCAATCTGTCTGCGTTCGGAGCGAACCAATCACACGTTGCGGGCTACGGCCCTGGTGCATGAGGCCTATCTGCGCCTGGTGGATGCGGATGTGGCCTGGCAGGACCGTGTCCATTTTTTTGCCGTTTCGGCGCGTCTGTTGCGGCGCATCCTGGTCGATCATGCCAAGGCGAATCACCGGCAGAAACGCGGCGGCGGGGCGGAGATGGTTGAGTTCGACGAGGCCGTGTTGGTGGGGCCGCAGACGTCCGGCGGGATCGTGCAACTGGATATGGCGCTTCAGCGACTCGCGGCGCTCGATCAACGCAAGAGCGAAATCATCGAATTGCTGTGCTTTGGCGGGCTTACGTATGACGAAGCGGCGGCTGCGCTCAAGATTTCGCCCGCCACGGTGCACCGCGAGTTGAAGATGGCTAAGGCGTGGCTGCACAGAGAACTCACGCAAAATTCGGCGTGAGAAAAGAGCCGAGGGGACGTCAAAAGAACGCGGCTTTGAACTGATCGTGCCGCTGCTGGGCTTGCTTCATCAGCGCCTGAAATTCTGGCTCGCTTCGCAGACTTTGCAAGAGAGGGTCGCGCTCGAAGTAGGGATAACAGAAGAATCCGCCACCGATGCTGTGCCGCAGCATGTGCAGAGCTGAAACTCTGTCCCCCAATACGGCATAGGCCTGAGCCACTTTGTAAATCCCTTCGGCGTCGCTGACGCCGCGCTCGTCAATCTTGCTCTCGGTTTGCTGGAGAAGTCTTAAGCCGCCTGCTTTATCGTGCTTGATCGAATCGCTGAGCGCTTTTCCCACCGCCGCCGGAAGCAATGTGGGATTTTCCTCGAAAGCCCGATCAAAGTCGCGGGTCGCCTGGGTGAGGTCGTTCAAGTGATACTCGACAAAGCCGCGGTAAAAAAGAATGTACACCGAATCGTTGACGGGAAGGCTCTGCAAGAATTTCTCGTATTTCCCCAGGTATAGATAACTGTTCATTGCCGAACTGTTTATTTTTACCTGAGAATTGTTCTGGCGTGCTTTCTCACACTCCGCCACCGATTCATTCAACATGCCGCCAAAGCGATAGGCATAGCCGAGCTCCCAATGCGCTTCTGCATTGTTGGGGCTATCTTGCAGCACCGAACGCAACAAGGGTACGGCCTGCTCGACTCGTCCGGTGTCAGTCAAGAGATTCGCCATGTAGATGCGCGGCTCGACCAGTGATGGATTTAAAGCGACGGCTTTCTCATACGCATTTTGAGCCTTGCCATAGTCTTCGCGGCCGCCGAACTGCAACGAGGCATTCGTGGTGTAGGCCCTTCCGAGGTGCGCCCAGGCGGGGGCGTAATTCGGCTCGAGCGCGGTCGACTTCTCCAGCATCTCGATAGCAGCGGCAAACTGATTCAGCGAATAAAGGTCGATTCCGCGCAAATAGTATTCGTAGGCCGCGGTGCTGATCGGCTTCTCGGGCTTTAGATTGGCAGCTTCCGCGGGCGAGAGATTTAACTCCAATTCCTTGATGATCTGTTGCGCCACCCGATCTTGAACTGTGAGCAGTTTCTCGTACTTCAAATCGAAGGACTCGCGCCACAGAATCTTGTCTGGCATTACGTCGATCAGTTGGGCATTGATCCTGAGATCGTCGCCGTCTTTCATGAAGCTGCCGGTCAATAACGTGTCCACCTTCAAATCTGCGGCGACTTGTTTGGGATCGATGATCCGATTGCGATATTTGTCGACGGAAGAGGAGGGACGAATGGTAAGGGCGTTGACATACCCCAGCTTGGTAATGATTTCATCCGCCAATGAGAATCCAAGGAAGTCGGTTTGCGGATCCTGCTTGAGGTTTCGAAATGGGAGGACTGCCAGGCTGCGCGGCCGAGCCGCGGTCGGAGCTCCATTCCACCGCCTTTCAAGAAAATAGCCAATTGCCAAAAGCGCCACCAATAACGTCGCAGCGGGCGCGATCCACCGATTAGCAAGGAAAGATGGGTGCAAGGCAGGCCGCCGCGCCGGGATGGCGCGCGCCGGAGTTCGGCTTGTCCATCCTGCACCAGCCCGCTCCGGGCGGGCACCTCCAAGAAGTTTGGCCTGGAACTCCGCTTCCTTCTTATAATCCTGCAAGTCGATCAGCAGGTCTCTTACGGCCTGGTATCGGCTGTCGCGGTCCTTGCGCAGGGCTTTGCCTATGATGTGTTCGATTTCAGGCGGGACTTCCGGGGCAAGTTCGCCGGGGGGCGGCGGTTCAACTTTCAGGATTTCCGCGATCACATCGCTCGCGGTTTCACCTTCAAACGCGGACCTTCCGGTAACCAGTTCATACATTACCGAGCCCAGGCTGAAGATGTCGCTGCGCGCATCGACATCCGTTCCCCGAGCCTGTTCGGGCGACATGTAGCGCGCCGTACCCATGACCATGCCGGGTTCGCTGATCGAGGAGGTCACCGTCATTCCACTGCGACGAATACCCTCGCCGACACGCTTCTCACTCAACTTGGCGATGCCGAAGTCGAGGACTTTAACCAGCCCGTCGGCTCGAACAATCACGTTTTCCGGCTTAATGTCGCGATGAACAATTCCACAGTCGTGAGCTGCGGCCAGGGCGCGCGCAATCTGGATTCCAATGTCAATGGCGCCATTTAAATCGAGTTTGCCGGCAATAATTTTCTTGCGGAGAGTGGCTCCGTCGACAAACTCGGACGCAATAAAATGCATTCCATTCTCCTGCCCGAATTCATAAATGGTGAGGATGTTCGGATGATTGAGGGCGGAGGCGGCGAGCGCTTCCTGCTCAAAACGACGCAAGCCGCGTTCGTTCAGAGTGAGTTCCGGGGCCAGCATCTTGAGCGCGACCTTGCGGCGGAGCCGGGTATCTTCGGCGAGGTAAACCTCGCCCATGCCGCCCGAGCCGAGCAGCGAAATTATGCTGTAGTGCGCCAACTGTGTGCCGGGAGCGCACATTTCGTGGCGGTCTTCGGTCATCATCTGATGCGCGGCCTCCCGCACGGACTCGTGCAGGAGGTCCATCGGTTTCTCGGCGGAAACCAGTAGAGTTTCGATTTCCTTTCGGAGTTTCGTGTCACCTTCGCAGTGTTGGTCGAGAAACTCGGAACGTGCTTCCGGCCTCAATTCGAGAGCCTGATAAAACAAGGCTTCGAGGCGCCGCCAGCGTTCAGACGAAGAAGCCATGACCACGACATCTTACAATAGGGGTGATCTATCTTCTCAGTGCATTCGCCGTGACGGCGCAAGCCTCGCGCAGCCAAACTGCGGGGCTGGTCTTCCTCAGAGAACCCATGGCGGCAACGACGGTTTGCGATTCAATCACTTTCAAGAGCGTACCGGACAACGACGCAAAAAATAAACGATCCTCCCCGGCAAACCGGCGCCCGGGATACTCATCCAAGGTGGGTGGAGGAGATCAATATGCTTTGGACAATTTTTGTTCTGCTTTTGATTCTGTGGCTTCTCGGATTCAGTCTTCACGTGGCGGGTGGTCTGATTCACCTGTTGCTGGTGGTGGCGCTGGTGGTCCTGGTCATTAACCTGGTGAGCGGGCGATCCGTAGCTTGAGACCGTCGCTCGTTATTTCTGCTTTCCGGGCGATCGGGACGTCGATGAAGATCGGCGTTCAGCCTGGCAAGCAGAACTGCTTTGATTGCTGATAGGGCCACCTGCTTAGTTGCCTCCGCGCGTTGGCGTGGTGGATCGGCAATCCGGCGCAATCCCGCGCGTCTGGCCCACAATTTCATGATTTCCTCTTTTATAGAGAAAAGCGTATTGGTCAATCCGACAGACAGAAATGTAGAATCTGTGACGCAGTGCTGCGCGCGATTGCCCCGACGCCTTCGCGAGTAAACCTTGATCATTTATTTTTCATTGCAATGCCGAGCAGGGCTGCGTTTGTCATTCATTGGTTGGGATTCATTGGTTGGGATTTCCGGCGCAGCGGTTCTCTTTGCGAATGGTATAAGTTCGAGAATTCAGATCGCGGATCAGCAAAGCAAGATGGTCTCGCAGGCTGGTGGGTCCTGCTCCCTTGGGGCAGTTAAAGACTCGCCGCCCGGGAACTTTCGTGTGCTTGCGGAGTCCGCCCACGAGCAGTACCATGCGCGGATTCGGGTTTGACAAAAGGAGATACGATTGACCGTCGATACCGATCAGCATCCCCCGATTACCGACCGCGGCCACCAGTTGCCCGAGCATGGCGTGGATTCGCAGCGAAGCAAGCTATGGTGGTGGATCGCAGCGTTTGTTTTGTTGCTCCTGATCATCCTGGCAGCGGTGCTTCTGTGGCAGCATCATGAGGCTGCAACCAAGAAGAAACCTCCACCGCCGAAGATTCCAGTGACAACAACAACCGCTAAGCAGGGCGACATCGGCGTCTACCTTGACGAAATCGGCACGGTCACTCCGGTGTATACCGCGTCGATCACCAGCGAGGTGAGCGGCCTGGTCGTTGCCGTGCATTTTAAGGAAGGACAGATTGTCCGCAAGGGAGATCCGCTGATCGACATCGATGTGCGTCCTTACCGCGCGACCCTTTTGCAGGCGCAAGGCGCGCTCGAGCGCGATGAGAACGTGCTGGCCCAAGCCAAGATGGATCTGCAGCGCTATCAGGATGCGTGGGCGCGCCGGGCGATTGCCAAGCAGCAAATGGATGACCAGGAAAAGATTGTGCTGCAGGATGAGGGCACGGTGAAGAACGATCAGGGCACAGTGCAATATGACCAGGTCCAGGTCGATTTCTGCCATATCACTGCGCCTTTTGCCGGGCGCGTGGGCCTGCGGTTGGTGGATCCAGGCAATGTGGTGCAGGCTTCTGGAACCATAACGCTCGCCGTCATTACGCAGATGGAGCCGATTACCGTAATTTTCACGATCCCGGAAGATTCGCTGGGCCCGGTGCAAGCTCGCCTCAAGAAGAACGCGAAGCTCAATGTTGATGCATTCGATCGCACCGCGCAGACGAAGATTGCAAGCGGAACCCTGCTGACGCTCGACAATCAGATTGATACTACGACGGGGACGGTCAAGGCACGATCCGTTTTTGCCAATAAGGATGATGCGCTTTTCCCGAATCAGTTTGTTAATACGCGTCTGCTGGTGAATACGTTGCAGGGGGTGACGCTAGTTCCGGCGTCCGCGATTCAACAGAATGGGCAGGCTTCATTCGTCTACGTGATTCAAGCCAATGTCGCTCACAACCGTGGGGTGAAAGTGGGAGTGACCGATGCTGGCATGACGCAAGTTGACGGCATCAATCCAGGGGACGTTGTCGCTACCAGCAGCTTCGATAAATTGCAGGAAAACACTGCGGTCGCTGTTGCGAATAAAGATTCCAACAAAGGTTCGGGCAATGGCTCGAAACCGCCTGCCAGTTCCAGCACAAGTGGGAGCAGCGAGCCGTGAGTCCGTCTCGCCCTTTTATTTTGCGGCCCGTGGCCACTGCTTTGCTGATGGCCGCTATTCTGCTGGTCGGACTGGTGGGCTATACGCAATTGCCGGTTTCGGCATTGCCGGAAGTCGACTATCCGACCATTCAAGTGCTCACGTTTTATCCCGGAGCCAGCCCGACGGTGATGGCGACGACGGTAACCGCGCCTCTCGAGCGGCAATTCGGCGAACTGCAAGGATTGAGCCAGATGACCTCAAGCAGTTCGGGCGGTACGTCTGTCATTGTTCTGCAATTCAACCTGACTTTGAATATTGATATTGCCGAGGAGGAGGTGCAGTCGGCGATCAACGCGGCGCAGAGTCTCTTGCCATCGGTTCTGCCCGCGCCGCCGGTCTACAGCAAAACGAATCCGGCCGATGCGCCCGTCCTTACCCTGGCCATCACATCGAATGCCATACCGCTCTCACAGGTCGAAGACCTGGTGGACACGCGCCTGGCGCCGAAGATCTCGCAGCTCAGCGGGGTCGGCTTGGTGACGATCAGCGGCGGGCAAAAGCCGGCCGTCCGAATTCAGGCTAATCCGACGGCTTTGTCTTCCTACGGCATTAACATGGAAGACCTGCGCACGGCGTTGACCAATTCGAGCGTGAATTCCGCCAAGGGAAATTTCGACGGTCCACGCCAGGATTATCAGATTGACGCCAACGATCAACTGGTAACCACCGCCGATTATCGCAGCGTGGTCGTCGCCTACCGCAACGGTGCACCCGTGATGCTGTCTGACGTAGCACGCATTGTAAATGGCGTTGAAAACAACGATCAGGCAGCGTGGATGAACCTGACGCCGGCGGTGATTCTGAATGTGCAACGCCAGCCCGGCGCGAATACGATCAGCGTGGTAAAGAGTATTAAGAAGCTGCTGCCTCAGCTTCAGGCTAATCTACCGGCGGGCATCGATGTCGCTACCCTTACTGACCTCACCACCTCGATTGAGTCATCAGTAAGCGACGTTAAGTTTGAGTTGTATTTAACGGTCGGCCTGGTGGTGCTGGTCATCTTCCTTTTCTTACGCAGCGTCTATGCCACCATCATTCCGGCGGTCGCGGTACCGCTGTCATTGATCGGCACTTTTGCGGCGATGTACATGCTCGGCTACAGTCTGGATAATTTGTCGCTGATGGCGCTCACTATTTCCACCGGTTTTGTGGTGGACGACGCCATCGTGATGATCGAGAACATCTCGCGCTATATCGAAATGGGCGAACCTCCTATGGAGGCGGCACTGAAGGGCGCGGAGCAAATTGGCTTCACCATCCTGTCGCTCACGGTATCGCTCATCGCGGTGCTGATTCCATTGTTATTCATGGGCGACGTGGTCGGGCGATTATTCCGGGAGTTCGCGGTCACGCTGGCCGTCACCATCGTGATTTCGGCCGTGGTTTCGCTGACGCTCACGCCCATGATGAGTGCGCGTATCTTGCGGCACGAGCCCAAAGAGAAACAAGGACGCATTTATCAATTCACCGAACGCGCTTTTGAAAACATGATCGCGTTCTATGGGCGGACGCTGAAGGTGGTGTTGCGCTACCAGACGATTACGCTTCTAGTCGCGGTAACGACGCTGCTGCTCACGATTTTTCTATACGTCATCATTCCCAAAGGATTTTTTCCGGTGCAGGACACGGGAGTGATTCAGGGCATTTCGCAGGCTCCGCAGACCATAGGCTACAAGGCTATGGCGGTGAAGCAACAGGAACTTACCAAAGCAATTCTGGGCGATCCGGCAGTCGAAAGTATCTCTTCGTTTATCGGCGCCGATGGAACCAATACGACGACGAATAGCGGCCGAATCTCGATCAATTTGAAGCCGCTCGATCAGAGGAAGATCAGTGCGTCAGACCTGATTCGCAGGCTCACCAGCAAGGTGAACCAAGTGCAGGGTATCACTCTGTTTATGGAGCCGGTGCAGAACATCACCGTCGACGACCGTGTGAGCCGCACGCTTTATCAATACACGCTCGAAGATCCAGACGCCAATGAACTCAACGTTTGGACTAACCGTTTCGTCGATCGATTGAAGCAGTTGCCGGAGCTGGAAGACGTGGCCACCGATCAACAATTAGGAGGGCTGGCTGTGAATCTGGTGATCGACCGGGTCACCGCGTCGCGGCTTGGGATCGCGCCCACGACGATTGATAACACTTTGTACGACGCCTTCGGCCAGCGGCAAATCAGCACCATGTATACGCAGGTAAATCAATATCACGTGGTGCTAGAGGCTGCACCGCAATTTCAGACTGATCCTAATAACTTGAACCATCTTTATATTCAATCCAATGCGTCGGCTGGCGCTAGCGGCGCGGGAGCATCGTCATCGTTCGCGTCGTCGGGGTCGTCGTCGGCCGGATCGAACGCGTTGACGGGAACCGCGTTGTACACTCCGTCGGCGAATACGCTGGCTCCTCCGGGGAACGCGCTCTCCCGGAATACTTCGACATCGGGCGCGGGAACAAACTCTGCAACTACCACGAGTTCGACGACCGCCAACGCCGTGCCGCTAGGCGCGTTTGCGCACTTCGAGAAAACGACCGAAGCACTCTCCATCAGCCACCAGGGTCAGTTTCCGGCGATCACGGTATCCTTTAATCTCGCGCCAAACGCCGCTCTGGGCGAGGCTATTACAGCGGTCGATAAGGTGCAGAAAGACATGCACATGCCTGCCAGCCTGCAAGCCGGCTTTCAAGGCACGGCGGCATCATTTACGAATTCGCTCTCCAATGAGCCGCTGCTGATTCTGGCCGCGCTGGTCACGGTCTACATCGTGCTGGGAGTTTTGTACGAGAGCTTCATCCATCCGATCACCATTCTTTCCACTCTGCCGTCTGCGGGCGTTGGCGCTTTCCTCGCGCTGATCATTTTTCGCCAGGATTTGAGCGTGGTTGCAATCATCGGCATTGTTCTGCTGATCGGCATTGTAAAAAAGAACGGCATCATGATGGTTGACTTTGCGCTGGAAGGAGAACGCGAACACGGGAAGAACGCGACGGATGCGATTTATGAGGCCTGCCTGCTGCGCTTCCGCCCGATCATGATGACCACCATGGCCGCGCTGCTCGGCGGACTGCCGCTGGCCTTGGGCAGTGGTTTTGGTTCGGAGTTGCGGCGTCCGCTCGGCATTGCGATGGTGGGTGGGTTATTGCTGAGCCAGGTGCTCACGCTTTACACCACGCCCGTCATCTATGTGTTTTTTGATAATTTGGCGCATCGTTCCGCGCGCGAATCGAGCCGCGCCGAAACGGTAGACGGAGAAGTGGCAGGACCGGCATGAACATCTCCGCACCCTTTATTCAGCGGCCAGTGGCTACGACGCTGCTTACGGTAGCGGTTGCGCTCGCTGGGGCGATTGCGTTTGAGGTGTTGCCAGTCGCGCCGCTGCCCGAGGTCGACTTTCCTACGATTTCAGTCAGTGCAAGTTTGCCGGGAGCGAGCGCCAATATTATGGCCTCGTCCGTCGCGACTCCGCTCGAGCGGCAGTTGGGTCATATTGCCGGGATGACCGAGATGACTTCCTCGAGCACGCTCGGCGCAACATCGATCACGATTCAATTCGATCTCTCGCGCGACATCGATGGCGCGGCGCGCGACGTGGAAGCTGCGATCAATGCGGCACGAACCTATTTGCCCGCCAACCTGCCGGGGAATCCTAGCTATCGCAAGGTTAATCCGGCGGATTCGCCGATCATGATCCTTGGACTTACCTCTGATAAATACGGCCCGGACAAAATCTATGACGAAGCTTCGACCATCCTCGCGCAAAAATTGTCGCAGATTCAAGGCGTGGGTCAAGTGGTCGTGGGAGGCGGTGCATTGCCCTCGGTGCGGGTCGACGCGAATCCCACACAATTGGCGAGCCATGGGCTGACTCTTTCGAATTTGCAGTCTGTGCTGAGCCTGCAGAACTCCGATCTCGCCAAGGGCCAGATCAGCGATGGCGATGTGAGCGCGGACATCCTCGCCAATGATCAGATTTCGCACGCTGATGACTACAAGCCCATCGTCGTAGGCTACACGAATGGAGCGGCGATCCATCTGGCGGATGTGGCTACGGTCACCGATTCAGTGGCCAACATACGGGCTGCCGGCTATCTCAATGGCAAACGCGCGATTACGGTCATCATCTTTCGCCAACCCGGCGCCAACATCATTGACACGGTCGACCGCATCCGCTCGCAACTACCGTTTGTTCAGGCGACGATTCCGCTCGGGATTGATACGACGATTGTTCTCGATCGCACGACCACGATCCGCGCTTCGGTCAGCGATGTCGAACGCACACTGTTGATTTCCATCGCCCTGGTCATTCTTGTGGTGTTCGTTTTCCTGCGTAACGGACGCGCCACGCTGATCCCCGCGGTCGCGGTGCCGGTCTCGCTGGTCGGCACGTTCGCGGTGATGTATCTGTTCGGATATACGCTCGATAATCTCTCGCTGATGGCGATGACCATCGCCACCGGATTTGTGGTCGACGACGCTATCGTCGTGATGGAAAATATCGCGCGCCATCTCGAAGAGGGCTTGCAGCCTTTTGCCGCCGCGCTAAAGGGTGCGGAAGAAGTTGGTTTCACGGTGTTTACGATCAGCATTTCATTGATCGCGGTCTTTATTCCGCTGCTCATGATGGGCGGAATCGTAGGGCGCCTTTTCCGCGAATTCGCCGTGACCCTCTCGACAGCCGTTTTCGTGTCGATGATTATTTCGCTGAGTACGACTCCGATGATGTGCGCTTATCTGTTGAAGAGTGAGCGCGAGGAAAAACACGGCCGTCTTTATATGGCCAGCGAAAAATTCTTCGACGGCATGCTCTCCATGTATCGCACCAGCCTGCATTGGGTGCTGGAACATCCCACTCCCACGCTGATCGTGCTTTTGATCACGATCGCGCTCAACGTAGTGCTGATCATCAAGATACCAAAAGGCTTATTCCCGGTGGAGGACACTGGCGCGATTCAGGGCAGCGTGCGCGGGCCGCAGGATTCGTCCTTCCCGGCAATGGACGATTCTATTCGGCAGATTGGCGCCGTGATCAAGAAAGATCCAGCCGTCGAAAATGTAATCGCGTTCAGCGGTGGTTCCGGCGCCACCAATACTGGTTCGATCTATATTGCACTGAAGCCGCTAACCGAGCGCAAGGTCAGCGCCACTCAGATTATCAATCGCTTGCGTCCGCAATTGAACCGATTGCCGGTGGCTTCTGCGTTTCTTCAAGCCGCGCAAGACTTGCGCATCGGCGGGCGATCGAGCAACGCGATGTATCAGTACACACTACAGGCCGACAATGTGCAGGACCTTTCTACCTGGGGGCCCGCGATACTGGGCCAGATGCAGCACCTTCCCGGTCTGCAGGATGTGAGCTCAGACCAACAAAATGGCGGCCTCGATGAGTTGTTGACCTACGACCGGTTGACTGCGGCCAAGCTTGGC
>Ga0070766_10000662_pt1 | contig 15700 bp, 12 predicted proteins | sample HubBroMetageWFT6_FD_69782 | JGI IMG/M metagenome (GOLD analysis project Ga0070766, IMG submission 69782) | Warmed and freeze-thawed soil microbial communities from the Hubbard Brook experimental Forest, New Hampshire - Hubbard Brook CCASE Soil... | ecosystem: Environmental > Terrestrial > Soil...
GGGGGCATCGGGATCGGCGGCATCCTGCTAATCGTGCTAATCTTGTATCTTGTGCTCGGCCCCAGGTAGAGCCCTCTCCGCGCCCCGCCCAACGCGCTTTCCTCCCGGTCCTACCGGCCGAACGTCGGAAGGCGGACAGGCGGCTGGAGAAGCGTTAAACGGGATCTGGCGGGCGACCCAGCGGTGTCCGAATTGGATTCGAGTTCGTGCATATTGCTTTGATCGAACTACCGCGGCAGTGCTGGTGCTCGGCCTGAAAGTGCCTGTTTGTCGCCCCGCGTCCCGGAACATCCATTCCGTATTTTTTCCGTACGAACGACGTTTGTGGGTCGTGTCTCCCGAATAAGTCATTGAAGATATTGGCGTCCCCAACCGGATTCGAACCGGTGTTGCCGCCGTGAAAGGGCGGTGTCCTAGGCCTCTAGACGATGGGGACGTGCTGCAGCGGCCGGCATGGATCTAGCCGCAGGGGCGCCGAAAATCAATGATTGTGGTTCCGTCGGTGCTCGCGGCCGTCAATGGGCGTGCAGCGGCCAGGCAAAGCTCAACTCGTGGCCGTCGGGATCGGTGATGTGAAAGAACCGCTCGCCCCATTCAGCGTCGCGCGGCTCGGTATCAGGCGGATAGCCGGCGGCGGCGAGCCTTGCGTGCAGCGCATCGACGTCGGAGTCGTAGAAAATCAGCCGGCCCCACCATGACCATCGCCGTTCGGCGGGCTGCGCGATCAGGTTCAGGAAATTTTCCTCGCCGGCCCGGAGGCTGGTGAAAGCCGCGTCGTCGCCGCCATGGATGACCGGGAACCCGGCCATGCGGTAGAACCGGAGGGCGCGCGCCATGTCGTGCGTCGCCAGGGTGACCGCGCTGATGCTCCTGACCATCGCCGAACTCCATAATTTCGGGCGCCACAGGGTTCCTTGCCATGGCCGCCCTTGATTCCACATCGGAAGAACGCCCGGAAGGGAATGCTCCGCTGACTGGCCGGCGTATCGCGGTATTCGAGCATCGCGAGCTTGACCGGCTGGCGCGCATACTCGAGGCGCAAGGCGCAGAAGTGCTGCGCTGCCCGATGGTGACGATCGTCGACGCCTCGGATGCGGGCCCGGTGCTGGCATGGATACGCCGCGCGATCGAGACCCCGTTCGACGATTTGATCCTGATCACCGGGGAGGGGCTGCGGCGACTGCGCGGCTTCGCCGCCCGGGCTGAGCTCGAACCGGCCTTTCGTGCGGCTCTCGGGGGAATGCGCACGATTACCCGTGGTCCCAAGCCGGCGCGAGCGCTCCGGGAAATCGACCTAAGTCCTGGGATCCGCGCAGCGGTGCCGACCACCGACGGGGTGATCGCCGCGCTCTCGGAGGCCGATCTGCGAGGCCGAAGCGTCGGGATTCAGCTCTATCCCGAAGCCGGCGACCGGCTGACCGAATTTTTGACCGCCGCCGGCGCGCTGCCCGATCCGGTGCTGCCCTATGCCTACGCGCCGGAAAGCGATCCCAGCAGCGTTGTTGCGCTGATCGACGAGATCGCCGCTGGACGGGTCGACGCCATTGCCTTCACCAGCGCGTCCCAGGTTTGGCGGCTGTTCGAAATCGCCGCGGACGCCAATCAAGAGACGAGGCTGCGCGCCGCACTGGAGCAGACAGCGGTCGCCGCGGTCGGCCCGATCGTCGCCGAGGAGCTGCGGCGCTGCGGCGTCGCTGTCGCAATCATGCCGCAAGACAGCTTTTTCATGAAGCCCCTGGTCTCTGCGATCGCCGCGTTCCTTAGGCGCTAGAGTCGGGCGACTACGCAGCGCGGCAGGCCGGCGAGATCGGGCACCACCGTCTCGACCGCGAGCCCGGCGCCAGCCAGCAGCTCGGTGACGGCCTTTGCCTGGTTCGCTCCGATCTCGGCGGCGAACAGCCCGTCAGGCGGGAGCAGCCGCGGCAGGGCGGCCGAAATAACCGGATATGCGGTGAGCCCGTCCGCCCCGCCGTCGAGCGCGCGATGCGGATCGTACGCCCGCACCTCCGGGGGTAGGTCGGGGATCGCGCCGCTGGCGATATAGGGCGGGTTGGCGACAACAATGTCGAACCGGCCGGCCAGCGCGGCGCTCCAATCACCAACGACGAAGCGAACCCGGTCGCCGAGACCAAGTGCCTCGGCGTTATGCCGCGCCGTCACCACCGCACCCGGCGCTATATCGATACCGAGGCCGCTTGCCTTCGGAAATTCCGCCAAGAGCGCTAGCAGCAGGCAGCCCGTGCCGGTGCCCAGGTCAAGGATGCGATAGGCTAGGCACCGGTCCGGCCGCCGCGCAAGCACCGCTTCGACCACGGTTTCGGTTTCCGGCCGCGGATCGAGTGTGTCGGCGGAAAGGGAAAATTCCAGACCCCAGAATTCGCGCCGCCCCAGAATGCGGGTCAATGGCTCGCGTGTCAGCATGCGGTCGAGCATCGCCGCGATCCGTTGATGCTCGGCTGTCGCGAGACTGCGTTCGGGATGCGCGAACACTTCGGCGGCGGAGAGGCCTAGCGCTGTCGCGATCAGCCGCCTCGTCTGTCGCTGCGGCTCGTCAAACCCTGCCGCAGCTAACGCCGCGGCGGCAGCACCGAGAACGGAGCCGATTGTTGCGGGCTCGCTGACATCAGTGCCGATACTCACGCGTCGGCCATCGCGAGCTTGGCGGCGCGGTCGGCGGCGACCAGCGCGTCGACGATCTCGTCGAGCGCCTCGCCGGTCATCACCTTGTCGATCTTGTAGAGGGTCAGGTTGATGCGGTGGTCGGTCACCCGTCCCTGCGGGAAGTTGTAGGTGCGGATGCGCTCGGAGCGGTCGCCGCTCCCGACCTGGCTCTTGCGGTCGGCGGCACGGGCGGAGTCGCGCGCCTGCCGTTCCAACTCGTAGAGCCGTGTGCGTAGCACCTTCATCGCCCGTGCCTTGTTCTTGTGCTGCGATTTCTCGTCCTGCTGGATCACCACGAGCCCGGTCGGCAGATGGGTGATCCGCACTGCACTGTCGGTGGTGTTGACCGACTGCCCGCCGGGGCCGCCGGAGCGGAACACGTCGATGCGCAAATCCTTGTCGTCGATCTTGATGTCGACGTCCTCTGCCTCGGGCAGCACTGCCACCGTCGCCGCCGAAGTGTGAATGCGGCCGCTCGCCTCGGTATCCGGCACGCGCTGGACGCGGTGCACGCCGGACTCGAATTTGAGGCGGGCAAACACGTCGCGGCCGGTGATCGAGGCGACCGCCTCCTTGAAGCCGCCGATACCGGTCTCGGACAATTCCAGCAGTTCGAAGCGCCAGCCGCGCAGCGCCGCATAGCGCTGATACATCCGGAACAGATCGGCGGCGAACAGCGCCGCCTCCTCGCCACCCGTGCCGGCACGGACTTCGAGGATTGCGTTGCGCACGTCATCCTCGTCACGCGGCAACAGCGACAGCTTTACTTGCATTTCCAGCTCGGGTAGCCGGTTGCGGAGCGCCCGCACCTCCTCCTCGGCAAGTGTCTTCAGCTCCGGATCGTCGCTCGTAGCCTCGGCCATTTCCGCGGCGGCGTACAGTTCCTCCTGCGTGCGGCGCAGCGCCTCGATGCCATCGACGATCGGTTCCAGATCGCTGTATTCCTTCGACAATTTGGCGAAATCGGTGCCGTTCAACCCGGCGGCGGCAAGCGCCTCGCGCAGCTCGGCCTGGCGGCGGACGATCTGGTCGAGGCGCGATTCGAGGACGCGTTCCATAGATCCTCGCTCAACCGTATAGCGCCCTGAGCCGCGCCACGATCTCGGCCATCGGAACGAGGTCCTGTTGCCCGCTGTCGAGATCACGGATCGTCACGGCGCCTTGCGCCAGCTCATCGTCTCCGATCAGCACCGCCGCGCGGGCGCCGATCCGGTCAGCCCGGCGCATCCGGCGCGCCAGGTTCCCCGAATAGGTCAGTTCGACGACGACCCCGGCATCGCGCAGTTCCTCGCCGAGTTTTAGGGCGGCAAATTCCGCGGCCTCGCCGAGTGGCGCCAGCGCCACCGGACGCGGCGGCGCGGGCGACTCGTCGATCAGCATCGCCAAGCGATCGATCCCGCCCGCCCAGCCGACCCCGGCCATCGCCGGCCCGCCCATCAGTTCGACCAACCCATCATAACGACCGCCGGCCAGCACGGTGTCCTGCGCGCCGAGATCGGTCGTGACGAACTCAAAAACTGTGTGGGTGTAGTAATCGAGGCCGCGCACTAGCCGTGGGTTGAGCCGATAGGCGATGTCCAGCGCGTCGAGACCGCCGCGCACCCTGGCAAAAAACTCTCGCGAGGCGTCGTTCAAGTATTCGGCGAAATCCGGCGCTTCGCTGGTGATGCGCTGATCGTCGGGGTCTTTCGAATCGAGGATGCGCAGCGGGTTGCGTTCCAACCGGCGGCGGCTGTCTTCGGACAGGCGCGCCTGGTGCGCCGAAAAATACGCGACCAACGCATCGCGATAGGCGGCCCGGCTGGCCGGATCGCCAAGCGTGTTCAGTTCGAGAACGACTTTGGCGGCGACACCGAGCGCCTGCAAGATGCGGTTGCCGAGGGCGATGACCTCGATATCGGCCTGCGGCTGTAGCACCCCCAGGAGTTCGACGCCGATCTGATGGAACTGGCGCGAGCGGCCCTTCTGCGGCCGCTCATAGCGGAACATCGGGCCGCTATAGAAGAACTTGAGCGGCGTGCTCTGCGTCAACCCATTCGACAGCACTGCTCGCACGACCCCGGCGGTGTTTTCCGGCCGCAGGGTCAGCTCCTCGCCGCCGCGGTCCTTAAAGGTGTACATCTCCTTCGCGACGATATCGGTGTGCTCGCCGATCGGGCGCGCGAACACCTCGGTGAACTCGAAGATCGGGGTCGCGATCTCGGCGAAGCCGTAGAGCTCAGCCTGAGCGCGCGTCGTCTCGCTGACCCGGCGGTGACGCCGCGCCGCTTCCGGCAACAAATCCTGCGTGCCGCGCGCGGGCTGCAAGGCTGACATCGATCGGGGTCTCCCGACCATCGTCGCCTGGCCGGGCGACGACGGTTGTTCAAAGCTCGTCCTAAGAGTGGGGTGCCGTGCGGGCACCCTCAAGCGCCGGGTACGGATGCCGGGCTGCGGGCCATGGCCGCCTTTTACTGTTTAGCGGCCGTTCGTACCAGGAGTGTTCCGAGCGGCGAGCCGGGATCGATCGAGCGGTCCGTGGCGAGCCGGATCGAGGTGCCAGGCACCTGATAATGACGATCGAGATCGGCAGCGTCGGCGACCGCCCGCGCCCTATCGGCTTCATAGCCGTTCACGAAATAGATCACCGTGTCGGGTCGCCTGTCTCCGGCGTCGCGAACGGTTTCGCCCGCGAGGTAGGCTGCGGGCGCCAGGGCGAGCACGCTGCCGTCGACAAGGGTTGTTCCCAATTCGGCCTTTGACCCGACCAGTTGCGCCATCGCCGTCTCGGTCGTCTCCTGTCGGGCCAGCGAGGGCGGCGACAGAAAACCGCTTGGCAGCGCGATGCCGCCGGGATTGTGCTGGTGATCCAAAGCCGTAAATGACACAGCGATCATCGCCGCGAAGGCCAGCACCGATGCAGCCGGGGACGCAGCGCTGGCGCCGGCCCGCTGAGTCTGGAGAACCCCCAGCAATGGCCAGAAGGCAGCGATCATGAACGGGAAGGCGTAATAGCTCGAAAGCGTGCTGGCGAGGGCACTATCAGCAACGAGGTGCAGCAGAGCCCAGGGCACAAAGGCGAGGTAGCCTATTGCGATATAGGGATTGCCGGCGCGCATCGCCCAGAACAGCACGACGAGCGCCGGCAAGACGAGATAGGTCCGATACTGCACGTAGCCGAGCAGCCGCTCGCTGATCACGCCGAACGAGAGATTCGCGAAAGCCGGCTCGCCGAGGTAGATCCGGGCTAAAGACGATTGTCCGCCAAACAACAGATGCTGCGCGCCGAGGGCGGCGAGGCTGTAGGTCAGGGCAAGGGCCGCGAACACGATCTCGCGCCGCTGGGCGCGGAGGGGTACTCCGCGATACCGGTTCAGCGCGACCAGTAGCAAGAGCGGGCCGAAGAGATGGAAGCCGCCATCCTCACGGGTCATCAGGCAGACCGTGAAGAAGACGCTGGCGAGGACGGTTCGCCGTTGCACGATCGCGACGAAGAAGAGCAGCGCCGTCCCGACGATCAGCATTTCGAAATGCGGGTAGCGGGCGATCGCCAAGGCCAACCCGTTGAAACAAAAAGCCAGGCTGAGCGCGGCGGCGGTGATGACACCGAGCGCGGTTCGCAGGCGAAAACCCGCATAGAGCAACCAAAACACCGCGAGCCCGGGTAGCGCATGGCAGACGCCGCTGAACCCGGCGAAGAACTGCGCATCCGAAATCGGCAGCACCCGGCGGATCAGCGACAAAACAAGGAAAATCGGTGTCCAGTGGGTGGCGAAGAAGCTCTCACCTCCGGAGATTGGCGGTGTGGGCAGGCGCGGATCAGTCGCCGAGAGCAGGGAGGCCAGCACGCCGGAATCCCAAAAGAACGCACCCTTGATATAGAAATGATAGAGAACCAGTGTGGTGAAGGCGGCAAACGGCACGACGCCGGCCAGGACCGCCGCTGCCGGCGCCCAACGAACTTGACGGCCCTCGGTCAGCAACGCCGCGACACGCGCCAACTCGATTAGTGGCCGATATTCGCCGGTCGCGGCTGTCGAGCCGACCAGGACACGTCTGGCTATGTCGACCGCTGTGCGCATCTTTGCGCAGCCAAACACAGAGACGTTTCGGGGAAATTAACGATGCTGCGCGGCGGCTTGCCTAGTGTTGGCGACCGGCCGGGCTGCCATACGCGCGCCGACGATCACGACGACGGCGAAAACGCCGATCAAGATAGGCGTCAACAGCATGACACGGCTGCTGCGCGGTTCGCTGAACGGGGGCAGCACCCACATGGCAAGCGCGAGAATGACATAAGGGAACGGCAGAGCGTGCTCGATGGCGCGACAGAACAGCAATGTCGCGGCGATCGCCACGAGTACAGTGTCGTAGGGTGAGACGTGCGGCGCGGCGACGAGCGTTGCCGACAACAGCACTATCAACCGCACATCGCTGGGAAAGGGGCAGCGAAAGACCCAGAAGACGCAGCTTCCAGCCAGCAGCGCGGCGATAGCCTGGGCGGCATTCGCCAATCCGTCGGACGCGCCCAGAACACGGGCGCAGGTGTAGACGCTTTGTCCGGCCATCCGGCCCCATTCGAGCCAGCTCTGGTAGACATCTCTCGGCGGGATGACCGCCGTCAGAAACCACTTCTGCCAGGTGTCCAGACCGAACACCGCCGCGGTCGCAACTAGGAGGGCCAGCGCGGTAATGCCGGCGCTGAGGAGCGCCCGCCATTCGCCGCCAGCGATCAGCGCGACCGGCGTCATCAGCCAGAACTGCGGCTTGATCGTCAATACGCCGAGCAAGCTTCCGCCGAGCACCGGACTGCGCTCGAGCAAACGGAATCCGGCCAGCAGCAGTGCCGCGGTCAGGAACGCGTTCTGTCCCACTGTCGCGGTGATCGCCGCAGCAGGGCAGAGTAGAAGCGAGCCGAGTTGCAGCCGGGCCGCGTTGCCGGACCCGGCAAAAGCCCAGATAACGATGCACAGTGCCGCCAGGGTGATCGCAATGAACGTGAAATAGGAAACCCCGAAGGACAGCAATCCGAGCGGCAGCAGCAGCAAGAGGAAATGCGGCGGATAGAGCCAGGGATGATAGGGCAGCGGACCCGTGAGCCAATCCGCAAACCGAGCGTTCAAGTGCGCGGTGAACGCGTTTCCATCGAAGATAAGCGGCAGATTCCCGTCGAAATAGGTGCGTACCGCGGCGTAGAACACCATCCAATCTGTGCCGGGCGCATTGTAATGGGGTCCGAGTGCCCCGTCGTGGCTGAAAGTTGCGACGAAAATTCCCCAGCCGTATAGCCCGACGCCGCTGCAGACGATCGCGACCAGAATCAGGTGCTGTCGCGTCAGCCGTCCGGTCGAAAACAGCAATTTCCTTCCCCTCTTACCGAGCGCGGACGAGGCAGAATGTCCGGATTTCGAACGGACAGAAATCGAGCCGCAAGGTACTACCGGAGAACTCGACGGCAACAGGGTCCTCCTCAATCAAATTCGTCTCCATTGCCTCCGCGACGTCAAACCCGCAACGCAGCTCAGTCCGCGTCGAAGCGCCAGCCGCTTCATAGAGCCGCACAACCAGGCCGCGGCCGTCTTCCGCCTGTTTGACCGTCTCCACAATTACATCCGGCGATCCGACTTGAAGCCAGGACCTCGATTTTTCCAATTGCCCATTCCCGGGGGGGACGGCCAGCGGCCGAAGCGGCACGTTCAGCTCGTAGCCGGCACGCATTACCCCGCCTGCGACATGGTCTCCGGAATGCGGGTAGAGCGAATAGGTGAAGCAATGGTGGCCTTGGTCGGCGCTCGGATCGGGATAGCCCGGGCTGCGCAAGAGATTGAGGTCGAGCACGTTGTCGCGGACGCGGTGGCCGTACTTGCAGTCGTTCAACAGCGCGACGCCATAGCCGCGGTCGGAAATGTCGATCCATTTATGGGCGCAGACCTCGAACTTTGCGAAATCGGCGGGTGTATTCGCGTGCGTCGGCCGGCGGATCGAGCCAAACTGAATGTCGCAACTCGCTTCGCCGGCGCTGACCGCCGGGGCGAAGCTGGTGCGCAGCATGCGGCCGGATTCGTGCCAATCCACCGTGGTGACGAAATCGACGCGGCGGCTTCCGGCGAACAGCACAATTTCCTGTTCCAAGACCGAGTCGCGAAAACGATAGCGCTGCCGCAGCAGCGCACGCGGGCCGTCCTGCACCGCTTCGGCCGATTGCAGCCGGAAGCGCTGCGGCGCCCGATCGCGGTAATCCATCGGGATGTCCCAGGCGTCGCCATCGTCGCGATAGACCGCGAGGAGGTTCCCCAGCGCGCCTGGCGCCAACGCCTCGCGATCGTGCTCCTTGTCGAAGCAGGAGGCGATCGCGCCCTGTTTGTCGAAGACCAGCCGCAGTTTGTCGTTTTCCAGCAGTGTGCCGGAGGCGGCGGGCGCATCGATGCGAGACGGCGCGGCTGCGTCAATCACCGCATAGCCGAGCGGCGGCACCCTCGCGTTGACCCAACGCCCGCCGATCTGCAGCCACTCCGAGCGTTCCCAGGACAAACTGTTGAGGACCACAGCAGGGCGATCGACACGCGAGCCGTCGATCCGGCCGCACAACGCGGCCTCAGCCGCCGAGGTCAGCTCGGCCACTTCATGCGACAGCGCCTCATAGCGCGGCAGCGCTTCTTCATAAACGCGGGTGATCGACGATCCCGGCAGGATGTCGTGGAACTGGTACAGCAGCACTTCCTTCCAGATGCGCTCGAGTTGGCTGTGCGGATAAGGCACGCCGGCAAGCTGGGCGGCCATCGCGGCGGTGAATTCCAGCTCGCGCAGCGCCAGCTCCAGCTTGCGGTTGTACCGCTTCACCCGGCCCTGCGTCGTATAGGTCCCCTGATGACGTTCAAGGTACAGCTCGCCGACCCAGGTGGCATAGCGGTCGGCTTTTTCGGCAATGTGCTGGAAAAACGCCTCGGCCGGGGCCTGAACGACCGGGCACATTCCCGCGAGGTCCTTCTCGCGCGCCAGCCGTTCCAGATGCTCTTCGCCCGGGCCGCCGCCACCATCGCCGATGCCGAACAGCATCAGGCAGCTGTCGGAAACCGGCGCGTCGATGAACTTCTTTTCGGCAACGATCGCCGCTTCTGGTCCGGCGGCGCTGTTGTACGTGTCTTCCGGCGGCATGTGCGCGAGCACCTTGGAGCCGTCGATTCCCTGCCACCAGAAGGTATGGTGCGGGTGCCGGGTCACCCAGTTCCACGACAGTTTCTGGGTCATGAAATACTTGATGCCGCTCTTCGCCAGGATCTGCGGCAGCGACCCGGAGTAGCCGAAAACGTCCGGCTCCCACAGGCAGACGGGGTCTTTGCCGAACTCGTCGCGGAAAAACCGCTTGCCGTAGAGGATTTGGCGAATCAACGATTCGCCGCCGGGCAGGTTGATGTCGGGCTCGACCCACATCGCCCCCTGGACTTCCCAGCGGCCATCGGCGACCCGCCGCTTCACCCCCTCGTAGAGTTCCGGGTAGTGCCGCTTGACCCATTCATATTGTTGCGGCTGGCTCGCCCCGAAGACATAGTCGGGATACCGCTCCATCAAATGCAGCACGGTGGCGAAGGTGCGGCCGGATTTGCGGATCGTCTCGCGGATCGGCCACAGCCAGGCCAGATCCATATGCGCATGGCCCGTGGCCATGATTGTCAGCGCCGGGGTGCCGCCCCGCATCGCCAATTCGGGCGCCAGCACCGCGCGCGCCTCGCCGGCTTCTTCCTCGCTGAAATCGCGCAATGATGCGGCGGCGCGTGCCAAACCGTCGCGCAGCCGCGCGGCGCGCGGGCTTTCCTCCGGCAGGTGCCGCATCAACTCGTGCAAGACCTCGAAATCATATTGCAGCGCGTGCAGCGTTGGATTGCGAATCGCGATCGATGCTTCCTTCAGCGTGCCATTGCCGCGGCGGACGCCGAACAAATCGTTGGCGCCGGCCTCCACCCATAATTCGATGGGCTCGCCGCCCGCGGCTTTCGTACGGAACGGAACCACGCGTTTCCCCGGCTCACCGTATTCGCGCGAAAAGTTGGAGCTGACGCTGGTCAGCCCCAGCACCGGCCGCCCTTCACCGTCGACGACGCAGCCCTCGCCACTGAGATCGATCAGCAGCACGATGTCCTTTCCGGCTGCCGATGCGGGTACAGTGCCGGCGAAATGGAACCAGGCGCAATCGAAGGTCGCCTCGCTCCACTGGTCTCCCGGCTTCAGGATCAGTTTCCGCCCGTGCCGGCGCTCAACGAACGACACCGGCTCCGGCGTAACCCAGGCAGTTGCCGCGAGTGTGCCGACCGGGGTGTAGACGGCGCCCCTGATCGCACGCTCGACCTCCGGAAAGGAGCGCTCGTGAAGCGCGGATTGATAGGGCATTTGGATGCTCCCAGGAGTTCGGCCTGACAACCGGCCGACAGCCGCCGCCGATGGAAGAAATTGAGGCTTCGATATTAACGGTCCGTTGACCGTAACTGCCTAGGTTCATCTCAGGCCCGGCCCGCTAATTTGAAGACGATTTAGCCATGATGGGGAGCCCATGCTGAGCAGCGTGCTCAATCCGCCGGAGAAGGGCCGGCACCTAACCGCCAGCTCGGCCAACCCGCTCCTGGTATGGATGTTTCTCGGCCTCGCGGTGGCAAGCGCATATTATGTGTTCGTCATCACGCTAGCAGGCGTCCTGGATTTCCTGGCACCGGTGCCCTACGGGCTGACTTTCAACAGCATGTTGTCGCACTTGCTGGTGGGCCGTTTCGATGTCGACCCGCAGACGATCAGTGACGAAGGCACCCTGCGCCATGGTCTCGTTTACGCCTATTTCGGCATTCTGCCAGCCGTGCTGCGCCTGCCCTTTGTCTGGTTGCCGAATTTCGCCAGCACCGATTACTCGCGCCTCGCCTGCGTCGTGGCGGTTGCGATCATGGCCGGGTTCAAGCTGCTATCAGTGCAGACCGTATGGCGGGTCGCTGGCACTCGGGAACGCCTCGCCTTGCCGATCCTTTTCACGATAGCGATCCTGATCGGCGGTCCACAGATACAATTCTTACGTCCCTCGGTTTACCAGGAAGTCCTGCTCTGGACCGGCACTCTTTCGGCCGGGTTCGTTTATTTCGTGCTGCGGGGTTACTATTCCGAGCGTGGATTTTCATTGAGCGTGCTTAACAGTTTGGCGCTCATTGCCGGGCTCTGTTTATTGACCCGGGTAACAATGGCTCTCGGTCTCTACATCGCGTTCGGTCTGCTGTGGCTTCATCTTGCTTGGCGCAGCCTTCGCGATCCGGAAGGCCGCTCAAGAACGGCTGGGCTCGCACGGCTGGTCGTTCCAGTGGTCATCCTGCTCGCCTTCGCCGCAGTAACCGCCTACGTCAACTATGAGCGCTGGGATAATCCGTTAACCTTTGCTGGTTCGCAGGGTTACATTTGGGCCACTGTCAATGCTCCGGATCGCTTCCTACGGGCTAAAGAATACGGCGAATTCAATCTAATCCGGCTCGGTTACAATTTAATCTACTACTTCTTTCCTATCTGGGTGCTTCGTACCGTCGACGGAGCATTGTTGTGGTCCGTGTTCCAGCATCGCACGATCGATGCTGTCGAGCTGCCGCCGAGCAGCTTTTTCCTTACTGATCCATTGGTCTTCGGTCTGGCGGCATTTTGCCTCGTACAGCTTGTCAGACACAAAGACGCGCTCACTCGTACGATCGTCGTGCCGGTGCTTGCCGGACTCGCCGTCCCTATCATGCTGATCCTGATCTTCATCAGCGCGACCTTCCGATACCGGATGGAGTTCTACCCGTTCGTTGACCTCTGCGCGTTCATTGGGTTTGGCATACTTTTGGCCAGGACGGCTAAGCCGCCGGCTCGCTTATTCGCCATTGCCGCAATAGGAACCGTCCTCGCTTCACATGCAGTGTGGCTTCTCTACGCTCTAAGTAAACTCGGGCCGGCGAGCGTCGTGCTGGGAAATATGGATGTAATGTCGTACTACCTGTCTTGGTTTCGGTAGCATCGTGGCTTTGTCAAATAAATTTCACAAACCGTAGGGAACAGCAGTGATCCAATTCGATCGAGTGATGGGATCGGTGTTGCGACTGGCACAGCGCGCGGTAAATGCCCACGCGTTGCTATTCGACAGTTATGAAGCTGACATCTCCCTGATTGTGACCAAGGTTCGATCCTATACGATGACGAGCCCGGCGCGCTTGGCAGCGCTGTGCGACGCCATCGCCCATGTCGTGCGCTACCAGATACCGGGGGATTTCGTTGAGTGCGGCGTATGGAAGGGCGGCAGCAGCATGGCTGCCGCCCTCCGACTGATACAATTAGGCGATATCGGTCGCGATCTTTATTTATTCGATACATTTGAGGGCATGACCCGACCCGCGGAGATCGATCGTTCCGGAAGGTCGGGATTTTCCGCTGCGGCGATGCTCAAATCCGCTCCTGCGCGATCGAAACTGTTGGCTCGAGCTGTCATCGACGAAGTTCGGGGAAACATGGCAGCGACTGGCTACCCGACTCATCTCATGCATTTTGTCCAGGGACCGGTCGAAGAAACATTGCCGGCACAGGCACCCGAAAACATCGCGGTGCTCCGTCTCGATACTGACTGGTACAAGTCCACCAAGCACGAACTCGTGCATCTGTTCCCCTGCCTATCGAAGGGGGGGATTTTGATAATTGACGATTATGGCGACTGGGAAGGGGCGAGGCAGGCGGTGGACGAATATTTTGCTGAAATGGGAATTCCGATTTTTCTCCACCGCATCGATCACACCGGGCGGATTACCGTAAAGCCATAAGAGTAACTGGGCGTCACGGTCGATCGCGCACCACGGCCGCCGGTTTGCGCGCGAGTAGCGCGAAATTCAAGCAGAACAGACTGTTGTGGAACAAGCGGTCGCTAATTTTTCCGACAACATTGGTGACGGCGTAGGCGGGAGCAGCGAGCTTACCGATCAGACCGAAGATCAGAAAATTCACGATCTGAAAGTAGCTGAGCACCGAGCCCCCTTGGGACAACAATCTGATCGGCTCGAAGCCAGCGCTGGCAACAAGCCTCGTCAGACCCTCCTGGGTAAAGCGCCAATTGTCGCTGGGATGCGGGTGATAGAACCAGACATGCGGCGCAGTCGCGATAAGGTAACCGCCTGGGCGCAGGATCCGGAAGATTTCCCTTACCCCGAGTTCAGGATACTTCGCGTGCTCGAGCACCTGCGTGCATAGGACGAGATCAAAACCGGCTTCCGGCAATCCGGTGTCCTCAACGGCACCGATGAAATCCGGAGCTGAGTGCTCATCGATATCCAGGGTCTTGAGAACCAGCCCGCGGCTTTCGATCAATTCACGATACGGGCTCTTGCCGCAGCCGACATCGAGCGCGATCGTAGGATCGTTACGCAACGGCAGGGGGATTTCGGCGATCAGCCGTTCCACATCCGTTACCAGCGCATCAAGACTGAGATAGTCGTATTGAAAGATGCTCGGTCGATGGCGATCCGAGGCCGCATGGCGCGATTGCCGCTTCTCATGGGTGTTGCGGAACGCGGACGAGATATCCCTTAGATCGATTTCCATCGACGGCGTTCACCGGGCATGAGAGAGGACGACCAGCGCGGCATCACCAAAATAAGCACGCCAATGGTCGCACCGCAGAGCGCGGCGAACGCGACCAGAGCCCGATTGACGACGGCCCACTGAGCCGCGAGCTGGAACGGAACACCGAAGGCGAACAGCGCCGAAGCGGTCGCCCACTCGTTGATCCCAAGCCCGCCAGGTGTTATCGCCAATGCATTGCCGAATACCGCAAATGGTTGCGTGGCGGCCAGCTGCCACAGCGGACAGTTCAATGAAATTGCTTGGGCGCTGATGGCTGCGAGCAGAGCGAGCACGACAAAACGCGCCACCGACAACGCCAGAAGCCGCAGGGTGATCGCGGGGCTGAGCAGTCCCGATTGGTTCAATGCAGCCAGCACATTGCCGACACGGTTGGTGGGACCTATGTCCGCTCTGACGATCATTAGCCGAGTCAGCCGCTCCAAAACCCGGCAGCCGACCATACACAAGACAATCCCGATCCCAAAAGCGGCAAGCACTGAACCGATCCAGGTTATGGCTTCACCGCCGGTTGCAATGGCTAAAATTGAACCCACACCCACAAAGCCAGCTACCAGGATGTCAAAAGATTGCTCGAACACCGTCTCTGCCGCACCGCGAAGCAGCCCGCGGCCATGATGCAGACGCAATGCGGCAGAGCGGCAAAGGGCAAGGCTCACCTGCGTCGGAAGAATTTGGCCGAAACCGACCCCAAGCGCCGTCCACGCAAAATAGGCCGTCCTCGGCATCATATGATAATCGTCTCCAGCGAGCCGCCGGTCTGTCAGCCGCCAGCGCTCACCCGCAAGAAAACTGTTGATGCCGAGCAGTATGACCACCTCGACGAAGCTTTCCGGTTCAAGACGAGAGAACAACCCGGCTGCTGCGGCGGGGTCAAGGCCCGCGCGGGCGCAGAGATAAACCACCAGGCCTCCGGCAAGACCTGTCGAACCCAGAAAAATGCCGACCGGCCGGTATTTCACCTGCGCTCGCCCTCCGACACCCGGGGAGAACCGTCTGCGTCTCTGGAACCTGCCATATCAGGTGATGATCTCGACAAAGAGCCGCGTATCAGCGCCAGATACTCCGAGGCGCAACCCGCCCATGAATAACGCCGCACAACAAAATTGAACCGCTCCTCGGCAGCCAGCCACTTATCCGTATCGTCGGCCAATGCGCGATCCACTCCGCGACAGAACGCCATCGCAGTTGCGTCCGGATTTGCTTCATCCAGTTCTACGCCCGACAGGTAGGGCGATACCGCCGTATCGGCAGTAGCCGTATCGGCGCTGCATACCACTGGAAGACCGCAAGCGAGCGCTTCCTGAATCACGAGAGGAAAGCCCTCGCCCTTGCTCGGCAGTACGAACACATCGCTCGCCTGATAGAGTGGTGTCAGTGCAGCACCGCTCAATCCCGTAAATATGGTGACGTTCGGCAGACGCCAATCATTCGGGTC
>Ga0070766_10000666_pt1 | contig 15684 bp, 17 predicted proteins | sample HubBroMetageWFT6_FD_69782 | JGI IMG/M metagenome (GOLD analysis project Ga0070766, IMG submission 69782) | Warmed and freeze-thawed soil microbial communities from the Hubbard Brook experimental Forest, New Hampshire - Hubbard Brook CCASE Soil... | ecosystem: Environmental > Terrestrial > Soil...
GGGCACGACCTGGCCGGCGCCGGCAAGCCCGCAACGGTCGCGCCGTTTCCGGATCTATCGCTGGAACCCCGAGAGCGGCAGTAACCCGGTCGTCGACACCTATTCGGTCGACCTCGCCGATTGTGGGCCGATGGTTCTCGACGCGCTGATCAAGATCAAGAACGAGATCGACACGACGCTGACCTTCCGCCGCTCCTGCCGCGAAGGGGTCTGCGGCTCCTGCGCGATGAACATCGACGGCACCAACACGCTGGCCTGCATCAAGGCGATCGACGACATCAAGGGGGATGTGCGGATCTACCCCTTGCCGCACATGCCGGTCGTCAAGGACCTGGTGCCCGACCTGACGCACATCTACGCGCAGTACCGCTCGATCCAGCCCTGGCTGCAGACCGAGAGCACGGCGCCGCCGGACAAGGAGTGGCCGCAATCGATCGAGGAGCGCGAAAAGCTCGACGGGCTGTGGGAATGCATCCTGTGCTTTTGCTGCTCGACTGCTTGCCCGTCCTATTGGTGGAACGGCGAGCGGTATCTCGGTCCCGCGGTATTGCTGCAGGCTTATCGCTGGATCGCCGACAGCCGTGACGAGAAGACCGGCGACCGGCTTGATGCGTTGGAGGACCCGTTCCGGCTGTACCGCTGCCACACGATCATGAACTGCACCAAGACCTGCCCGAAGAACCTCAACCCGGCCAAGGCTATCGCCGAGATCAAGAAGCTCTTGGTCCTGCGCCGCTGATTGCGGCTCAAAACCGATCCTCAACTAGGGGAGAGAAGCGATGCTGATCGTCGATTCGCAGATCCACATTTGGGAAAACGGCAAGATGTCGGCGCATCACCGGCAGATCCCGACCTATGACGTCAATGACGCGCTGGCCGAGATGAAAGAGGCCGGGGTCGACGCCGCGGTGCTGCATCCGCCGTCATCTCTGGGCGAGGCGGTCAATGTCCAGGCGGTCGAGGCGGTCAAATCGCATCCGGACAAGTTCTGCATCCTCGGCCATTTCGACCTCGAGGCGCCAAACAAGGAGGAGATCGTCCGCAACTGGCGCGCACGGCCGGGGATGCTCGGCTTCCGCTTCACGTTCAATCAGCCGCACCAAAAGCGGTATTGGAGCGACGGGTCGCTCGAATGGTTCTGGAGCGCTTGCGAAAAGCAGGGCTATCCGGTCGGGCTGCTCGCCGGCGGCCACATGAAGGAATTCGGCAAGATCGCCGCGAGCCATCCCGGTCTCAAGATCCACATCGACCACCTCGGCCGCCACGGCGGCGGCGCCGGCGGCACGGACGACGCGGCCTGGGCGGATTTACCGGACACGCTGGCGCTTGCGAAGCTCCCCAATGTCGCTATCAAGATGTCGGGAGCGCCGAGCTATTCGAGCGCGCCCTATCCGTACAAAAACATTCACGGTTATCTGAAGCAGATCTTCGACGCGTTTGGGCCGCAGCGCTGCTTCTGGGGAACCGACATCACCCGCATGCCGTGCAGCTATCGCCAATGTGTGACGATGTTCACCGAGGAGCTGCCCTGGCTGAAAGGCCGCGACCAGGGGCTGGTCATGGGCCGTGCTGTCTGCGACTGGCTCGGCTGGAAGCATCCGGCTTTGGCAAGCGCCTGAGGCGCGTGCAGGAGTAATGGTGTCGCGGGGACACGCTCCGGCATATTCGCGTATTAAGTTAACTGCAGCAGAGGCGGGGAAACGCAAACATGAGCATACGAGCGACGACCGGCGGCGCGTTGGGGCTGACGCTGATCCTCGGTCTGTCGGCCTGCACCGATCCCTATGACCCGGCGCAGCGCACGATTGGCGGCGGCCTGCTCGGCGCCGCCACCGGTGCGGCGATCGGCGCCGCCGCAGGGGGCGGGCACGGCGCGGCGCTTGGCGCCGCGATCGGCGGTGGGGTCGGTGCCCTGACAGGTGCGGCAACGACACCGCCTCCGCCTCCGCCGGGCTATCCGCCGCAGGCCTATTATCCGCCGCCGCCAGGCTATGGCGGCGGCTACGGCGCGCCGCCGCCGGGCGCCTATGTCCCGCCGCCGCCCCCCTACTGATCGGTCGCAAGCGCCCGTCAACGCAGCCGTCGGGCGCGGGTGCGCAGGATGCGAAAGCAGAAGGCCAGGATCAGTAACAGGACGAGACCGCCGATCACCCAGTATGGCGACAGCGGCTCGTCCTTTTGCGGCTCGTTGCTGCCGACCCGGATCATGACCCGCGCAATCTCGTCGCCGGACCGCGCTTCGGCGCTCCAGAAGCCGTCGCGGTCGGCGCCGAACTCGAATTTGCCCTCGCTGTCGGTATGGCCGGTCAGCGCCGGGCGGTTCGGCTGGCCCGGCGCGAAGACGCGCACCTCCGCATTCGCCAACGGCTTGCCGTTCTGTGTGGCGAACTGCACCGTGACTTGATGCTGGGCGAACAGGTCGAAACCTGCCGCCGGGCCAATGCTCATCGACAGAGTGGCAAGCAACATGGCCGTGACAACGGCGTGGCGACGGGCGAAAGAGAAGAGGCTCTGCACCGTGGCTAATCCCGCTCGGCCAAAAACGCTGCCAGCAGCAGCCGTGCCGCGGCAGCAGGCGTGCGGCGGCCGGCGGTGACCTCATGCTCGATCTCGGGGAGGCGCGCGGCTATGGCCGGGGCGGTACGAAAGCGTTCGAGAAGATTGTCGCCGATCTCAGTCCAGAGCGCCGCGCGCGCCTGTTGGGTGCGGCGTCGCGTCCAGGCGCCGCTGGCTTCGAGTGCCGCGCGAAACCGCCCGACATCGTCCGACACGCCCGCAATGCCGCTCCCGGTCAGGGCCGAGATCGCGCGCACCGGGACCGGCCATTCGGGATTGGCTGGGCGAATGAGACGCAACGCGTTGGCGTATTCGGCGGCGGCGTGCTTCGCATGCTCTTTCAGCGCGCCGTCCGCCTTGTTGATCAGCACGAGATCGGCCAATTCGACAATGCCGCGCTTTATCCCTTGCAGCTCGTCGCCGGCGGCGGGCGGCAGGATCAACAGGAACATGTCGACCAACTCGGCGACTGTGGTCTCGGCCTGGCCGGCGCCGACCGTCTCGACCAGCACCGTATCGAACCCGGCCGCCTCGCAGACGAGAATCGCCTCGCGGGTCCGCCGCGCGACTCCGCCGGTTTGTGCCCCCGCCGACGAAGGGCGGATGAACGCCGCCGGCGCACGCGCCAGCTCGGCCATGCGCGTCTTATCGCCGAGAATGGCGCCGCCGCCGCGCTTCGAGCCCGGATCGACGGCAAGCACCGCGATGCGGTGTCCTTGCTCGATGCCGTCGAGGCCGAACCGCTCGATAAAGCTCGATTTACCGGCGCCGGGCGGGCCGGAAATGCCGATCCGCGTGGCGCCGCCGGTCGCGGGGAGGATCATGTCGATCAGCCGCTCGGCTTCGCGGCGGTGATCGGGCCGGGTCGACTCGACGAGCGTAACGGCACGGGCGAGGGCTCGCCGATCGCCATCCTTGAGGGCGGCGGCAAGCCTGTCAGCGGAATCCATCTAGCATGTATGCCGTGCCTCGCCCGCGCCGGAGCGGCTCAGGCTCGGGCCGGGAGGGGCGAATCGGGCGGCCGGCGCGGAACGCAGAGTGCCGCCGTGTCCTTCAGCACCAGATCGACGAGTGCGGTCAAGTCCAGCATCCGAAATGGCTTCAATAGGTGGCGTCGACCGCTTGCCTCAAGCCGGGCACGCTGCTGCGGGTCGCCGGTTGTCAAGATAATGCCGCAACTCTTCTCATTGGCGATCTCGGCCAAGGCGAAGCCGTCCTCGCCGCCGCGCAGCGATATATCGATGATTGCCACATCGTATTCCTCGCGCTCGAGCGCCTGGCGCATTTCGGCCGCACTGCTCGCCAGCGCGAAGTCGTACCCCTCGTGTTCCAAAACGTTGCCGAGCAGCGCACGCACCGAATCGTCGTCCTCAACGACGAGTATCCTGCAGATTCGATTCATCAAATCAGCGGCACCGCCCGATACCCCCGTCGCATTGCCACGGCTGGATCGCGAGCTGGGCACCTCTCCCCAAGAAGTTGCCGGGCGGAGCGCCGGTTTCCTGTAAACAGCCGTGCCAAGGGGAAAGTTACCCGAAGCGCGCGGCGCGCGCATCTAGCATTGTTCAGTTCGCTGCCAATGTCTGCCCGAGTTGGGCCGCCTCGCGAAGCGCCGCCTCCTGCTGCCGCGCCCACATCGCAGCGTAGACGCCGCTGCGGGCGAGCAGATCGCGATGATGGCCGCGCTCGACGATCCGGCCGTGGTCGAGCACCAAAATCTCGTCCGCATCGATAACGGTCGACAGCCGGTGGGCGATGACCAGTGTGGTGCGGTCGGTCGCGACTTCGGCGAGGCTCGCCTGGATCTCCCGCTCGGTCTTGGTGTCGAGCGCCGAGGTCGCCTCGTCAAAGATTAGGATCTGCGGTCCCTTCAGGATGACCCGCGCGATCGCGACGCGCTGCTTCTCGCCACCAGATAATTTGAGGCCGCGCTCGCCGACCATGGTCTCGTAGCCATCGGGCAGACTGGCGACGAAATCGTGAATGCGGGCGAGCCGGGCCGCATCCTCGACCTCCTCGCGGCTCGCACCGGGGTGGCCATAGGCGATGTTGTAGAAAATCGTGTCGTTGAACAGCACCGTGTCCTGCGGCACGACGCCGATTGCGCGCCGGAGGCTGTCCTGCGTCACGTCGCGAATGTCCTGGCCGTCGATCTCGATCGCCCCGCCATCGACGTCGTAGAAGCGGAACAGGAGACGCGCGATCGTCGACTTGCCGGCACCGCTCGGACCAACGATCGCCAGGCTGGCGCCGGGCGGGATCTCAAAATCGATGTCGCCGAGGATCCGGCGCCGCGGATCGTAGCGGAAATCAACGTTGCGAAACGCGACCGAGCCGCGTCGGACGGTGAGCGCGGGCGCATTCGGCCGATCCTCGATCTCTGGCCGGATCTTCAATAGTGACATCATCTGCTCGAGATCGGTCAGCGATTGCTTGATGTTGCGGTAGACCATGCCGAGGAAATTGAGGGGCGTGTAGAGCTGGATCAGATAGGTGTTGACCAGCACGAAGTCGCCGACGGTCATGCGCCCTGCCGCGACCCCCTGGCCGGCAAGGATCATCATCCCGATCAGGCCGGAGGAGACGATCACACCCTGACCGACATTCAGCATCGCCAGCGTCGTCTCGCTCCTGACCGCGGCGCGCTCGTAGGCGTGCAGCGCCCGGTCGTAGCGCTCGGCCTCGTGCGCTTCGTTGGCGAAATACTTGACCGTCTCGTAATTCAATAGGCTGTCCACCGCTTTCGTATTGGCTTCGCTGTTGCGCGTGTTCATCTCGCGCCGGAAGCGGATGCGCCAGTCGGTTACGAGGAAGGTGAAGGTGACATAGGTGGCGATCGTCGCCAGGGTCACCGCGGCAAAAGTCCAATCGTAAAGACGCCACAGGATGCCGCAGACGAGAAGGATCTCGAGCAGCGTCGGCACGACATTGAATAGCATAAACGACAGCAGAAACTCGATCCCCGCTGTGCCGCGCTCGACCGCACGCGCTAGGCCCCCGGTGCGCCGCTCAAGATGAAAGCGCAACGACAGCGCATGGATGTGGCGGAAGGCCGACAGCGCGATCTGTCGGACTGCCCGCTGCGCCACCTTGGCGAAGACCCCGTCACGCAGTTCGTTAAAGCCCTGCGCCAAGACGCGCGCCAGCCCATAGCCGAGGATCGTCGCAACCGGCACGGCGATGATGGCGGGATGATCCCCCGAGAGCGCATCGACCGCCTGCTTGTACAGGAGCGGAATGCCAATATTGATGAGCTTGGCCGCGACCAGGAACGCCACAGCCAGGATCACGCGGACACGAAGCTCGAGCGAATCGCGCGGCCAGAGATAGGGAGCAAGTCCCTTCAGCGCGCGCAATCCCTCGCGGAGCCGCTCCTCCGGCTCGGGCAGACCGGAAATCGACGACCGTCCGACGATGCGGGGACTGTGCGGACTCACTCCGCCGGCCCTGGCGGCTGCGGGTGCGGCGCGCCGGCGGGCTGAGGCGGCGCAAGCTGGCTCAGCAGACGCCAGCCGGTCAGCAGCGCGAGCAAAACTAGGAGCGCTCCCCACAGGAACGGGCTGCCGGGTCCAAGACTAGAAAACAGTGCGCCGGCGACGATCGGGCCCAGCACGCGTGCAAAGGCGCCGACGGATTGGGCGACGCCCAGGACCTCGCCCTGTTGCTCGGGTGGGGCGCGGCGCGAAATCAGACTGTTCAGGGTCGGCTGCATCGCGCCCATGCCGAGTGCCAACAGGGTCAGCGCCACGACCAGTAGCGGCACTGCGCGAACGAAGGTCAACACCAACAGGCCAAGCGCGATCAGCACGAGCCCACCGAGCATCAACCGCTCCTCGCCGAAGCGCCGGGTCAGCGGCCCGATCAAACCGCCCTGCATCGCCGCCGACAAGAGGCCGACATAGAAGAAGACGAAGCCGATCGGGCGCGGACCCCAGCCGAACTGGTCGATCGCCCACCAGGCAAATGTCGTCTCCATCCCCGAAAAGGCCAGGATGACGAGGAAGAACACCGCCAGCAGCCGGCCGAGCGTCGCCTGGCCGATCGCATCGCGCAGCGCGGCGACCCGGCTGCGCGGTTCCCGGCGTGCTGTTGGTGAAAGGCTTTCCCGCAACAAGAAGACGACGCCGAGCAGAGCAGTGCCAGAAAGCGCGGCGGCGATCAGGCCCGGCGTTTGGAGATCGGCGGTCTTGAGATCGCTGCCGGCGACGATGCCGCCGATCACCGGACCGACGATGAAGCCAAGGCCGAAGGCGGCGCCGATCATGCCCATGCCCCGCGCACGCTTCTCCGGTGGCGTCACGTCGGCGATGTAGGCTTGTGCCGCGGCAATGTTGCCGGCGCAGGCGCCGGCAAAGGCGCGCGCCGCGAACACCATCCACAATTGCGTGGCGAAGCCGAGCCATAGATAAGCAAGCGCCGCCGCCGCCATGCTCGCCATCAGCACCGAGCGGCGGCCGATGCCGTCGCTCAGCCGTCCCCAAAGCGGCGCCGCCAGCATGGACATCAGCGAATAGACGGCAAACAGCAAGGTCATCTGCACCGGCGAGGCGCCAAAGCGCTCCGCGTAAAAAGGCAACAAAGGGATGACCAGGCCAAACCCGACGAGGTCGATGAAGACGATGAGGAAGAGGATCGGCATTTAGGGCTGTTGATATCGCGCGGGAGCCGCACCGAACAAGAGCCGATCGCCGCCGGCGAGTTCGATCAACGATTGTATCGTCCTGCCGTTCGACGACTTCGCATAACCGCGGGTTTGGAAAGCGATCCCGGATAGAGGCTAGATCGCGCCAATTTTCTGCCTCAGCAGGGCTTCTGCCCGAAGCAGGGATATCACAGAATTAATGAAAATTGTTGCTATCCGGCACATCAATACCTCCGCATTACATATCATTAGCAAAAGTCATCGTAACCAAAGGGACGGGCCGAGAAATTTTTGAAATACCAAAGCTCGATTTAACCTGGCCTTAACCTGACTGGTGTTTTCTTGTCCCGTCCACACGGCCTGGGAGAAAACCGATGCGTCTCTTTAACTGTGTTGCTTGCCTGCTCCGCGATGACAGCGGCGCGACCGCGATTGAGTACGGTCTTATCGCCGCCCTGATCGCGGTCGCCGCGATTGCCGCCTTTAATGCGGTGGGTAGCAGCCTGACCGCGACCTTCAATTCGGTCTCGAGCGATATGTAATTTGCATTGCGTCGTGCTGCGGCAGTCAGTCGCACGCATGGCGCAATCGCAAAACGTTGTTGTCCGGCAAGCGCTAGGCCCGAGGCGTCTCGGGCCGGCGACTGCGCTATCGCCGGAACAGAAATTCCGCTGCTGACCGACGGCGTTCCCAGACGGCCCGCTCCAACGCGGGGACGGTGTCGTCCCCTTCGGCATAACCCAAGCAGAAATAGCCGATCAGCCGCCACTCGGGTGGCACGTCGAGGGCTGCCGTAACGGCAGTCGGATCCAGTATCGATACCCATCCCATGCCGATGCCGTCGGCCCGGGCGGCCAGCCAGAGCGTGTGCGCCGCCATGACGGCGGAATACTCGATCGTTTCGGGCATCGTGCGCCGGCCGAGCGCGTGGCCCTGATTGGTCGCATGGTCGGCGAACACGGCAAGCTGGCATGGCGCCTCGTCTAACCCGGCGAGTTTCAGCCGGGCGTATACGCGCGTGCGCTCCGGCGCCTGCGCAGCCAGCGCGGCGGCATTGCAGCGCGAGAAATCTTCGCGAATTGCCTCCCGGCGCGCCGCCGTCTCGACCAGCACGAAGCGCCAGGGCTGGCTCAGCCCGACCGATGGCGCCAGAGAGGCGAACGCGACCAGCCGCTCGATCGCCCCGTCGGGCAAGGGCTCGCGGCGGAAGCGGCGCACATCTCGGCGCCAGGCGAGGAGAGCATGGAGCTTGGTACGGAAGGCAGCGTCGAATTGCGGCGCTTCAGCCGCAGCCAGCCGCCTCGCTGCAGGCAACGCGCGGACTTGCCGCTTCGGTTTTAGCACAATCGGTCGTAGAGCGCGGCAACGCGCTCGCGATAGTGCGCTACCGAAAACCGCTCCGCCTGGACTCGTCCGCGCCGCGACAGCTCTGCGCGTAGATCCGCATCGGCAACGATTGTCTTGATCGCCCGAGCGATGTCGTCGGTCTCGTAAGGATTGACGTAGAGGCTGGCATCGCCAGCGATCTCGGGCAGGGAGGAAGTGCGAGAGGTTACCACCGGGGTTCCGAGCAGCATGGCCTCCAATACCGGGAGCCCAAAACCCTCGTATAGCGAGGGAAACAGCACCGCCCGGGCGCCCCGGATCAAGGTGACTAGCATCGACCGGCTGGCATATTCGAAGCGGTAAAGCCGGCGGCGGCCATGCGGCAGCGTGCGCTCCTCTTCCCGCAACTGGTCGAGCAGGGCGGCTTCCGCTGTGGTGCCCCAGCCGGACGGGCCGGTGATAACGAGCGGAATATCGGCCGCAGACATCAGGTAAGCCTCGATCAGCCGTCCCACATTCTTCTTGGGTTCGAACGCGCCGTAGAACAGGAGGTATCCGTCCTTTTCCAGTTGGAAGGTCGATTGCAGCTGCTCCGTCACCACCTCGTCCGAACGCGCGAGATACTCTTCCGGGAAGCCGACCGACTCATAGGTGTTTGTCACCCGCTTCGGATCGGCGCCAAGAAACTCGATGATGTCGCGTCGTGACTGCTCCGAAACCGTCACTATATGGTCGGCCTCGGTTGCGACCTTGCGCAACAGCCGATACGTCTGCCGCTTGTTGTCTAGGGTCGCAAAGGGCAGGCGCAATGGCACGAGGTCGTGGATGGTATAGACGTTGCAGGCCGCTTTGGCGCGGATCGGCAGCTGATAAGTACAATGGAAAATATCGGGCGGTACGTCGAAAGCGAGCTCCGCAAACCGGCCGCTCCACGCGAAATAATTGCGCGCATTTATGAATACGTTACGCGCCATGAACATGTAGTCATGGAGCGGCAGTCGCGACAGAAACTGCTCAGTGATCACGGCGCCGCTAAGGTCGAGGGGGGTGGGTCGGACGCCGCGAGCATATCGGAATTGATCTATCGTCCGGTTGTAGCGGCTGCGGAAGCGCGAGATGTGCGCGGCATTGTTGGCGTCGAAAAACGTGATTTCCCGCAGCAGCGCATTTTTTGGTGGTCGATGCGGCGAACTGTAAACTACCCCTACCTCGAAGCCGAGGTCGCGCACGACATTGGCAAGCACGCGCGTATAGGTGGCGATGCCAGTGCCGTGTTCGAGCGAAAGGTTCAGCCCGTCGAAATAGATGCGCCGGCTCATCCCCTGTGCTTCGTCCTCGTTGCGATGATGAATTCCCGCACTCTGCGCGCCGCCGATATCACCATCCCGACGGCGCGTCGAGAGCGAAGCCCTACCATCTGGGCTCGTGGAGAGCGGATCCGTCAAGGCGCAGCCCGGAGCGGGATCGTGCCGAGCCGATGTCCGGTGGTCAGATCGATCACAACCAATGCGCGGGTGCCGTCTGCAAGCACTAGGTCGAGCACAAGCCGATCGGGCCCGGCGCTCATCGCCTCGACACGGGCGCCGGGCGGGATGTCGATCGGCACTGCGGCAAACGGCTGCGGCGCGCCAGCGTCCGATCCCTTATGCGATACCCGGGCGGCGATGGCCGCTAATAGCACCGCTACGCCGGCGACGAGCATGATACCCATGACGACGACCAGCACCTTCAGCGCCGCCATGCGATCAACCGCGCTTCGGGCCGGTGGAAACGCGCGCGATGCCTGAAGCGCCGGAATCGAACGCGCCGGCCAGCCGCATCGAAATCGGCATCGGCAACGAGGAGGCTGGGTTGCGACTCGACCGGGCCTTGCAGCGCCGGTTGCCGGAGCTTTCGCGCACCCGTCTCAAGCAACTCATTCTGGCTGGCCAAGTTGCGCGCGCCGATGCGGCTGTGCACGAGCAACCTCGGGATCCCGCGCAACGTGTACGCGACGGGGAGAATTTTGTCGTATTCCTGCCGGAAGCTGAGGAAGCACAGCCGGCGGCCCAGCCGATCCCGCTCGATATCCTGTTCGAGGATGCCCATCTGATCGTCATCGACAAGCCCGCGGGAATGGTGGTGCATCCGGCGCCCGGCAATCCGGTGGGCACGCTCGTCAATGCGCTGCTTGCGCATTGCGGGTCGAGCCTCGCCGGCATCGGCGGGGTACGCCGGCCGGGGATTGTCCATCGCCTGGACAAGGACACAACCGGCCTCCTCGTTGCCGCGAAGACCGAGATGGTCCACCAGGCGCTGTCGCGCGATTTCGCGCTGCGCCGGATCGAACGCGCCTACAGTGCAGTCGTCTGGGGCGTGCCGCTGCCGGCGTCAGGCGAAATCAGCGGCAATATCGGCCGCAGTATCGTCAACCGCAAGAAGATGGCCGTTGTTGGCGAGAGCCGGGGCAAGCCGGCGGTTACTCGCTACCGGGTCGAGCGGCGCTTCGGACCCGGGCGGAATTGGTGTGCGGCGCTGCTCGAGTGCCAGCTCCTTACCGGCCGCACGCACCAGATCCGCGTGCATCTGGCGCATAGCGGCCATCCGCTGATCGGCGATGCGGTTTACGGCACCCGCGCCGGGCGCACAGTGGCCCATTCCGGTCCGGTTGGTGCGATGATTGGCCGCTTTCCGCGGCAGGCATTGCATGCGCGGCTGCTGGGCTTCATCCATCCCGCAACCGGGGAGCGCCTAAGTTTCGAGCGCCCGCTGCCTGCCGATATGCAGGAGTTGATCGCAAATTTAGAGCGACTTTAAACTAGACGAAACTTGACTATATAAGTAGGATTTCCGGGCCAGGGGAGTCGGCCGTGGATCACCTAGCCCGCGTTGGCGTTCGCCAATCGCGGCGTTCCCTATCGCGGCAATCATCGGAGTAACATCACAGAATGGCTACGCTTTCGGTCCCGTCCCTTTCCGGCGAGGGGAATCTCACCCGGTATCTCCAGGAGATCCGGAAATTCCCGATGCTGGAGCCGGACGAGGAATACATGCTCGCCAAGCGTTGGAAGGAGGGCCAGGACCCCGACGCGGCGCATCGGCTAGTTACCAGCCACTTGCGACTGGTCGCCAAGATCGCGATGGGGTATCGCGGCTACGGTCTGCCGCTGTCCGAGCTGATCTCGGAGGGTAATGTCGGCATGATGCAGGCGGTGAAGCGTTTCGACCCTGACCGCGGCTTTCGGTTGGCGACCTACGCAATGTGGTGGATTCGCGCGGCGATCCAGGAATACATCCTGCATTCTTGGTCCCTCGTTAAGATGGGTACCACTGCCGCGCAAAAGAAGCTCTTCTTCAACCTGCGTAAGCTCAAGGGTCAGCTGCAGGCGATGGAGGAGGGCGACCTCTCGCCCGAGAACCTGAAGAAGATCGCCACCGAGCTCGACGTGCCCGAGGCCGATGTCGTCAGCATGAACCGGCGGCTCGCCAGCCCCGACCATTCGCTGAACGCGCCCTTGCGCAGCGACAGCGAGGGCGAATGGCAGGATTGGCTCGTCGACGAGAGTGAAAGCCAGGAAACCAGGCTCGGTGAGCGGCAGGAACTCGGCCTCAGGCGGGATCTCCTCGAAAAGGCGATGACCCACCTCAACGACCGCGAGCGCCACATCCTGACCGAGCGACGCCTGCAGGAGAACCCGACGACGCTCGAGGATCTGTCGCAGCAATACGGCATCTCGCGCGAGCGGGTGCGGCAGATCGAAGTGCGCGCCTTTGAGAAGCTGCAGAAGGCGATCAAGCAGGCGGCGCTTGAACGCCGGCTTGTCACGCACTGAGATCACGGCGAGCCCGTCATTGCGGGCACTCAAACGACGGTCGGCAGCTACGCCGGATCGAGTTCGGTATCCCAGTAGAGATAGTCGCGCCAGCTCTCGTGCAGGTAGTTGGGCGGGAAGGCGCGGCCGTTTTCCTGCAGCATGTAGGTGGTCGGCTGCACCGGGCGTTGCCGCGGGTACATCCGGCTCTGCTGCGGTAGACGGTTGCCTTTCAGCAAATTGCAGTTGGCGCAGGCGGTGACGACGTTGGTCCACACCGTTCTGCCGCCGCGCGAGCGCGGTACGACATGATCAAAAGTCAAATCGTGCGACGGGTGCGGCCGGCTGCAATATTGGCAGGTGAAACGGTCGCGCAGGAACACGTTGAACCGCGTAAATGCAGGATGTCGTGCTGCCTGCACGTACTCTTTCAGGGCAATGACGCTTGGCAGCTGCATCGCGAAAGAGGGGCTGTGGACATAAGTGTCGTAATGATTGACGATGTTGACGCGGTCGAGAAACACCGCCTTGACCGCATCCTGCCAGGACCAGAGCGATAGAGGAAAATAGCTGAGCGGACGAAAATCCGCGTTGAGCACCAAGGCCGGACAGCTATCGAAAGAACTCGTCACCGAGAGACCTTCCGTTCATCCCGCTCGCTCGCAAATAGCACGCGATCGTGACATTTTGATAGCGGATCGGCCACCGGACGGCAAGGTCCGGGCTCAGTTCTCGTCAACCGGTGGCGGTGCCACGAGGGCAGTTACGCTAGAGGTTGAGCCGGCACGGCAGCGATCCGACCTTACGCGCGCAATTGCCGCATCAACCCAGCCCAGCGGTCCAGCACCGGCAGAATCGCATCCGGCTTTTCCGACATCAAGGTGACATTGACCCGCGCCGCGCCGAGGTCGCGGAACCGTTTCAGCTTATCCGCGTCCTCCGGCGCGCCGCCAAGCGTCACCGACAGCGAAGCGGGATCGCGGCCCGCTTCTTGCGCCATCTTGCGGAAGGCCGGCATGTATTCCTCCGGATTGCCGGCCGCGGCATTCGGATACCAGCCGTCGCCATAGCGAACCGCCCGCCGCGCCGCCCATGGAAAGGCGCCGCCGAGGATGACGGGCGGGTGCGGTTTCTGCACCGGCTTCGGCCAGGTCATCATCGGCGGGAAATCGACGATCTCGCCGTGATATTCGGGCTTGTTCTCGCTCCAGATCGCCTTCATCGCCTCGATCTGCTCGCGCATCTTCTGCATGCGTGTGGCGAAGTCGGTGCCATGATTCTCGATCTCCTCCTGGTTCCAGCCGCCGCCGATGCCGAACAGGAAGCGACCGCCCGACACCTGATCGAGCGACGCGACCAGTTTTGCGGTCTGGATCGTGTCGCGCTGAATGACAAGGCAGATGCCGGTCGCGATCTTCAGCCGCTTAGTCGCGCAAGCTGCGGCGGTCAGGGTCACGAATGGGTCCATGACGTCGTAGTAGCGCTTGTGTAATTCGCCGCCACCCGGCGGCGGGGTACGCCGCGGGACCGGAATGTGCGAGTGCTCGGCCGCCCAAAGCGAATCGAACCCGCGCTCCTCCAGTGCGACCCCGAGCTCGGCCGGCGTGATCGAATAGTCGGTGAAAAAGATCGATGCCCCGAATTCCATGGGCGTTACCCCTCTAACTGTGTATTGGCGCGAATCCTAGAGGGCGAGGTACAGGCGATCAATCCCGCCCCGACGTTCGCGTGTTTAGTTCGATTTTCGGAGATAGCCAGCGCACCAGCTGGGTTCGCGCGCAGGCGAGGTCTTTTGCCATTCCGGGTGCGCGATCCGGTCCTCGTCGATCATCCGGCAGCCGCGCGTGATTTCGCCAACAATCATGTCGCACGGGTTCGCGGCGTTACAGGGCGGGTGCGTTGCCGGCGAAACGTCTCGACATTGCCGCACCAGCCTGGCCGCCCGCTCGGCCCCGATCGCGGCACGGCACGAGGCATCATCCGCTGATGCTGCGCCCACGCCCAGGATCATGATCGCCGCCAGCCACGAATGATCCAGCCACCAATGATGTCGCATCGCTTGCTCTCGCTGCGCGCCGGGGGCAGCGATCAATCCGTGTCGGGTCAGCCCTGTCAAGCACGCGGCCCTCGGCACGACAACCCCGCCTTGACGGAGTCTGCCGCGTAACCGACATTCTCAGTTGAGGTTTGGGCGACGCAGCCCATTGCGGCGCTCCCGCCGCGAAACAAGGTTTGATCCATGTACTCCGAAACCACCCGCTCCATCAAAATCACGGTCCGGCCATTCTATCTTGAGGAGCACTCCTCGCCGGCCGACAACCACTATGTCTGGGCCTATCAGGTCCGCATCGAGAACGGCGGCGTGGAGACGGTGCAGCTGCTCAATCGGCACTGGCGGATAACCGATGGTTTCGGCCGACTTCAGGAAGTCCGTGGGCCCGGTGTCGTCGGCGAGCAGCCGCTCCTCGCGCCCGGCGGGAGTTTCGAGTACACCAGCAGCTGCCCGTTGCAATCGTCCTCCGGGTTCATGGTCGGCGATTACGAGATGGAAACCGGCAAGGGCGAGCGCTTCCTGGCGCGGGTTCCCGCGTTTTCGCTCGATGTCCCGCAGGCGCCGCGCTCGCCGGACAGCCCACGACCCTCAGTCGTACTCCACTAAACGCTGCTCAAAGCGGCGCCTCGGCCCGCGAGAAAGAGAGATTCATGTCCATTGCCGATCCGCTGTCGCGCGCCGCCGCGCGGCGCACGAGTTCCAGGCACCCGCTCCGGGTGCGCCGGCCGTCGCGTGAGGAAGCCCTGGAGGCGGTACGCACGCTGATCCGCTGGGCCGGAGACGACCCCGATCGCGAGGGCCTCGTCGGTACGCCCGACCGGGTCGTGCGCTCCTACGGGGAGTTCTTCGCCGGCTACGACGAGGACCCGGTGGCGCTGTTGCAGCGCACGTTCGAGGAGGTGGACGGGTACGACGAGATCGTGATGCTCAAGGACATCCGGTTCGAGTCGCATTGCGAACACCACATCGCGCCGATCATCGGCAAGGTCCATATCGCCTATCTGCCGAACAAAAGGGTGGTCGGCATCTCGAAGCTGGCCCGACTTGTCGAGGTTTATGCCAAGCGCCTGCAGATTCAGGAGAAGATGACAGCGCAGATCGCCAATACGCTCGACGAGGTGCTGCAGCCGAAGGGAGTCGCCGTCGTTATCGAGGCGGCGCATCAATGCATGACGACACGGGGTGTGCACAAGCCAGGGGTCAGCATGGTGACGAGCCGCATGCTCGGTGCGTTCCGGACCGATCCCCTGTCGCGACGCGAGGTGCTGTCGATGATCGGCACGCCCGGCGGCGGGAGTTGCGAACACGTCTGATTG
>Ga0070766_10000667_pt1 | contig 15672 bp, 13 predicted proteins | sample HubBroMetageWFT6_FD_69782 | JGI IMG/M metagenome (GOLD analysis project Ga0070766, IMG submission 69782) | Warmed and freeze-thawed soil microbial communities from the Hubbard Brook experimental Forest, New Hampshire - Hubbard Brook CCASE Soil... | ecosystem: Environmental > Terrestrial > Soil...
CGAGCAGATCCTGCGACATTACCTGCACCGGACCAGAAATCTTCACGCCTTCCGTCAGCACCTCTCGTGCTTCGCCTAACTTGTTAAGCTTGGCGTAGGCAAAACCCAAACGGTAAAGCGCGATGGAATATTGCTGATCGTCCTGTCCCTTGAGCAATCCCACTGCCGACTTCAATTCCGGAATTGCCGCCACTGTCTTATCCTGCTTCATGTAGGCATACCCCAGAATCGAATGAGCCGCTCCCGCGGAAACCTTACGTGTCTTGTCGGCATCGGGTTCATCCGCTTTGGCGACGGCGATTGCTTTCTGAGAATAAGTAATCGCTTTGCCCAGGCTCCCTGCCTGAGCCGCATCAACATAAGACCCGGCCAGCAGCAGCAGCGCGGGCAGCGAGTTCGGATTCGCCGCCAGCGCCTTTTCTCCATATGCAAACAGCCGCGCCTGATCATTCAACTGACCCGGACCCAGCGTATACATGGCGTAGCTCGAGACTTGATCCTGAAATGTCGAGTCTGGGAAAGCCTCGGAGAATTTTTCGATCTCCGCCATCCGCGCCTTGGCATCGGTCTCGCTGGCAATGGCGTTGAATGCCGCCGACTCCAGAAAAGTGCAGCCGTTCTTGGCTGCCTCCTGATCTTCCTGCACCTGCTTCTTGAAATCCTCGTCGCTCACGCCTTCCGGCTTCGGTTCCCTGGCGATGGAGCTGCAGACCTGCCCGCCCCTCGCTGCATAATCCACCAACCTCGCATTGTCCTTGGCCGACTGCGCAATGTTCGCCTGCGAGACGATAATGTCGAGATTGTGCGGCGAGCCAGCCAGCGCCTTGTCTCCATAATCGAGCGCCTTGTTCAAGTCGCCTGTGGCCTCATAAGCCTGCGAGATTTGCCAGTCCCCATAAGTCACAGCGGCGGCGTTCGACGAGTACTTCTGCACAAAATCCTGGTACATGGCGAGTTTCTTTGCCGCGTCCGTCTCATTCGAAATCGCCTGTAGATCGCGGTCCTCGGGCGTGCCCGCGGGAATCATGACTTTGTCCGCCTGTGCGTCGACGCGCATCGCGATCAACAAAAAGGAGGAGAGAACTACCAACAGCAGCGATCCTGCGTAGCGTTTCATGGGTCACCTCCGCAAGAAATCGACTCTCATTTGCAATAGCAGGCGAATCCTAGCGCTGAACGCGGCGGGAAGCAAGAAGAACCAGGGGGCAGTGGCCAGTGGTCAGGGGTCAGTGGTCAGTGGCCAGAAGAAAGTGCCACATCAGAAAGGATTTTGCTGGCCGCTGCTCACTGATCACTGCCCACTGACCACTGACCACTAACCAAGGACCACTGCTAAATTAGACAGATGCGCGCCATCCTCGGCCAGCGTCCCTTGCGCTTCGTCTTCGCCGCCAATGTCATCTCCATGCTTGGCAGCGGGATGAACTCGGCCGCGGTGGCCTGGTACATTCTCGAAGCTACCCATTCGGAAATGGCTCTCGGCACCTTCGCTGTGCTGCAAACCATCCCCGCCATGCTGATGCTTCCCTTCACCGGCGTGCTCATCGACCGCGAAGACCGGCGCGTTCTGGTCATGTGGCTCGATGCCTTGCGCGCCGTGATCATCGTCACCGTCGCCATTCTCGCCTTTCAGCACAGGGTGCAGGTTTGGCAACTCTATCTGATGAACACCCTCGTCGCTGCCGGCTTCTGGATGTTCTGGCCCACCATTACCGCGCTCATCCAGGAACTCACGCCTGAAGGCCAGTTCGTGCAGTCGAACACATTTCTTCTGGCCGGCGTCCAGGGAGGATGGCTGATCGCGGGCTCGCTCGTCGGCTTCATGTACAACCACATCGGCCTCGGTGGCGTTCTGCTGCTCGATGTTTCCACCTATGTCATTTCCTTTTCCTGTTACTTCGCCGTGCGCAAAGGACGCCACGTCGTTCTCCGCCCGGAGGAATTGCGCGCCGACATTCTTGCCGCCGAAACCCAGTTCGAGCGCTTCTGGCGCGAGATGCGCGAGGGCCTGCACTTTCTCCGCGATCGTCGCCCGGTCATCCTGCTCGGCATTAGTTGGGCATTATTTCTCGGGGCCATGATTACCGGTGTCGTGGTCACCCCATCGCTGAGCGAGCGCATCTTCCACGCCGGCGCGGTGGGCTACGGATGGCTCAACGCCGGCTGGGGCACGGGAGCATTCCTCAGCGCCCTTTACGCTCCCGCCATCATCGCCAGCCTCGGTGGACGCCGCTCGGTCGCATTTTCCATGGCGATTATCGCTGCCACTGTCGTCTGCGCCCCGGTTTCACATTGGCTCGCCGCGGCGATTGCGTTGTACGCAATCATGGGCTCCGCCCGCGGCGTCGGCGGCATCGCCATGAACACCAGCCTGATGGAAATGGTCCCGCAACATCTGATGGGCCGCGTACAAAACGCCTTCTATTTCGCTGGAACCTCACTCCAGCTCGTGCTCGCTCTCGCCGTCGGCGCGGTCGCGCACAAAGTAAGCCTGGTCGCCGCCTTCGCCATTCTGGCCTGCGTCTACGGATTATCATTTGTGGCGGCGAGTTGGCCAGTGGGAACGGAAGTCGCAGAGGAAGAAGCCAGCACAGCGAAATGAAACTAACTCACCACGGAGGCAGAGACACGGAGAAAACAAATACTTGCTTCTTAATTTTCCATTCTTCTCCGTGCCTCCGTGTCACCGTGGTAATCCAAGCCTTCCGCTGTTATTCTTTCCCATTCCAAGGAGCCCTCCATGTCCTCTGACCTGCAAGGCCGTAACGGTGTCGTCTTCGGAGTCGCCAACAAGCGCTCGATCGCCTGGTCCATCGCGCAGGGTCTCCACGCCGCCGGCATGAAGCTGGCCATCACCTACCAGAATGAGCGCCTGGAACAGGAAGCCAAAGACCTAATTCTCTCGCTGCCCGGCGCCGAAGCCTACATGTGCGACGTCAGCAAAGATGAAGAGATCGACCGCCTCTTCGCCACGCTCAAAGAGCGCCACGGCAAACTCCACACCCTCGTCCACTCCGTCGCCTACGCTCCCGCCGACGAACTTAAAGGCGATTTCATCAACACTACCCGCGAGGGCTTTCGGATCGCTCTAGATGTCAGCGTATATTCGCTGGTCGCGGTCGCTCGCCGCGCCGCACCCCTCATGGAAGATGGTGGCTCCATGATCACCATGACTTATTACGCCTCCGAAAAGGTTGTGCCCCGCTATAACGTCATGGCGGTAGCCAAAGCCGGCCTCGAATGTTCCGTGCGCTACCTCGCCTATGAGTTAGGCAAGAAGAAGATTCGCGTGAACGCAATTTCTGCCGGGCCCATCAAGACTCTCGCCGCGCGTGGCATCGCCGGCTTCAGCGACATGCTCAAAGGCCACGAAGAGCGCGCGCCCCTGGGCCGCCGCGTGGAAGTAGAAGAGGTAGGCTCAACCGGAGTCTTCTTAGCGTCGGACGCCAGTAGCGGCATTACCGGCGAAGTCATCTACGTGGACTGCGGTTACAACATCATGGGATTCTAGAATGCTCTCGCCACTGGGTCGCCCGGACTCGGAGCTCAGTCGGAGACTGGCATCGATGAGTGTAATCGCGATTTACTTCAACGTGAACAAGCGGACTGTTAGAACCAAGCTGGTTTTCTGCCTGAGTTAGTGCTCATCTATCATCAAGTGGATATCTTTCATTTCCTTAATTTCCGTGATCACAATCGCACGCGTTCCTGTCCGCTCAAATACAGTTCCGCTGGCCCGCACGTATTTGCCTACAAATGGCATCAGTTCTTGCCGCTGATCCGTGTCAGGCATTTTGTCGGAGATGGGGAAATACAGGTGACCATCCCTGGTCAGAATGACGAGCGGCGAGCCACCCCTCACGCATTCGCTCACGCATTTGAGGCTTAGCTCGGTCGCCGTTGAATCAAGGTTCTGAATGGGACACGCAACATCCCGAACCAAGCCCTCGATTGTCGCTTTCGAAGCATTAGCCCTGGAACCAGCCATCGAAGTGCTCTGCGGAGGAGGAGAGGCCGCCAGGAGCGAGACGATCCCGCAGCCTGCAAGCAAGCAAACACTCAAGAATCGGCTCATCGGTTCTCCTTTTCATTGGGCATCAATTTCCCGCGAGGTTAACATTCGCGGCGGCGCACCAAAAGCATAGTAAATGGTTGGGCATCGCGTAGCTATGGCCAGTGCCCCATTTCTCGCTTCTCTTGCGAAGCGAAGCTTCTGCGCTCATGGCATAATCACCTCTGTGCGCTCCAAACGCTTGATCTTCGCGCTTTTCGCCGCCGCGATTCTCTTTTCGATGGTGCGGGAATGGAGCGCGCCTGCTTCGTGCGCGAGAGATCTTCTCGCGTCGCCCTCAGCTCTTTCGCCGATTGGTTCTCGCTGATCCCTAACTACTGCATCAAGAACGAAAACCCCTCAAACATATATTCGTGCTTTCCGTCTTTCGCAACCGGCTTTACTTCTCCGCGGCGGACCTGCCGCATCGCGGCAACCGCCTTCGGGAGATAGCCAGGATCGGCAACCGGCGTATTGTGTGAGGGCAACAGAAGTTGAAGATGAGGCGCCAGCGCAGCCAGTTTCTGCATCGACACGACATAGGCGTCTAAATCAGTTTCTGGGCGGTATAAGTAGATCGGGCCGAGATAGAAACTGTCTCCCGTAAACAGAAGTCCGTTCTTTTCGTCAAGCAATGCGATGGCGTCGGGCGTGTGGCCGGGAGTGCCGATTACCTGCAGCGTTCGTCCGCCCAGGTCAATCTTGTCGCCGTTGTGCAACCAGTGGGTGATGTGAAACGGTTTGGTCGCATATGCCTTGGCGTCGAAACCAGCAGGCAAAGCTCCGCAAATTTCGTCTGGAGCAAGTTCCGCTTGCGCGTCTTCTTTCGAACCGCGTGCGTTGGTCCGAGTAAAGTCCGTATCCATGCCGTAGATATCGCTGAACCGCCAATTGTCCCCAACGTGGTCGTTGTGAGTGTGCGAGTTCACCACGCTCACCGGAAGCTTGGTCAGTCCAGCAACCACAGCCTGGATGTTGCTGATGCCCATGCCAGTGTCGAACAAAACCGCTCTGTTGCCGCCGACGATGAGATATGAAATGACTTCTTCCAGTTGGTGCGGTTCGTAGATCGCAAAAACGCCTGGGCGAATCCTGTACAGCTCAAACCACGGATCAGCAGTCGGAACCCTTTCCAACTTGCTGTAAGCCGGGCGTGGCAAGTTCTTGCACCACTCCGCCTGTTGAGCCGCGAGGGGAGATGTTACACAGATCAAGACGAACAACGCGAGAAACAGGAGGCTGAGTCTCTTCATTTTATTCGGTGATCTTCGGTTCATTCATCGCTTGCAATCTTCTCGGATGCACTCTCGCTCGGATAGTTGAAGAAGAGCTGATTTCCGTCGGGATCATCGACTACCAGGAGCCGGTAGCCCCACGAACCATCCTTTACCGGAACGCCCTTTGCTTCGAGTTCCGCGCGCAGCGCATCCAGTGCGGCGACCGCAGCCTCGCGCGATGGCGGCTCGACGTTCAGCGAAATGAACATCAGCCCCTTGCCAACCTTATCCGGCCACCTACTGGCCAGGATCAGCGCGCAGCCCTGCCGGTCGACTTGGGCGACATACGCTCTGCCGTCCTCGGCGTAGCGCCAGGGGCTTGTGAAGCCGAGCCGGTTAACGTAAAACAGGAGCGAGGCATCAACATCCGCTACGTGTAGAACGGGGCGTGCGAACCAGTCTGTCATAGGCTGCATATCCTCAAATTAAAGATACCTCTTCCCGGATCAGTAAAAGTTCGGACCTCACCCGCTAATCCGAATCCTCCGCGCGTTCTCCCCTTCGCGTTCCAGAGAAATCTCCACATCGCGCTCCCGCTGCAGCCGCGGAAATTTCTCTCCCCACTCAATCAGCAAAATGCTTCCCTCCGCGCGCAAGTCATCCAGCCCCAGCGTCTCCAGCTCACGCGGAGTATCGATGCGATAAAGATCAATGTGATAAAGATTGGCTCGTGGCCCACGATATTCGTGCACCAGCGTGAAGGTAGGACTGGTGACGTCTTCTTCCTCCGCCGCTTTGAACGCGGCGGCGATTCCCTTGACCAGCGTGGTCTTTCCCGCACCCAGATCGCCGCGCAGCAGAACCAGCTTCGGCGGCGTGAGCAACTCCACCAGCGTGCGCCCGAAGGCGATCGTCTCCTCCGGCGAGTATGTGGTGATCTCCCGCGTCACTCGAACAGTATAGCGAGAGTGTGGAAAAGCGGCGCTTCAGCACCGCGTCAAGCGGCGCAAACGACGCGGGCTTTAGCCCCGGCGGCCGCATCCCTTCGTCAACTACGTTTTCCGCAGCCTGCTAGATCGTCCGCGGCGCAGTGAACGCCGAGGACTTCAACCCCAGCAAACTCCGGTCCACCACGTGATCGAGCGAAGTCCGCAATCGCCGATGGTCGTCATCCTCGATCGCAACAAAACGGAACGGTTGCAGTACACCAACCGTCGTCTTCCGCATCGGACTCAGGATCTCGGCCATGGCCCGTACCGGGCCCGATTGCGTCTGAAACGCGACCTCGACGAAATCGCCCTGCGCCAGTGAACGCTGCAACTGCAGCAGTCCTCCGGTCGTGGAGAGGGTTTGTAGTTTGGCTTTAGTGCGCCGGCCATCTTCTAAACGAATCGCAGCCAGGACGGAAGCCCCTAGCTGGACTCGGGCCGCGCGCCGCGAAGGGTGCGGTTGGGGGAAATGGGTCATAAGGTATGTGAACTATCGCACGAGGCTGGGGCGGGTAATAGAGTACGAAAGCCGATTGTCCGGATTCCCGTGCTGCTAGCCTGCTTCGCTGCATCCAAGTCGCAGGCACAGGGCTACTTACGCTGTGTTTACCTTTGAGATAATGTCCCTGCGGCGAAGCCGCCGATTTCCGAGCGATTGCGCGAATGACCTTTTTCGTCCGGCGTTCTAGTATGTTGCTGCCACAACACGACAAAGCGGGAGGACTTCATGCGTCGTTACACATTTCTATTTTGGCTCTTCACGTTTGCCTTCCTCGCCTACAGTTCCGCCCAGGCTCAGTCTGCCTCGGCCGAAAAGCCCGTCCCACTGCGTGTCGCCATCGTCGGGCTGGTTCACGGGCACGTCCAGGGATTTCTGCAGCAATCGCTTCACAATCCTGAGATTGAGATCGTTGGCATCGCCGAGCCAGATGGCGAACTCGCCTCGCAATACGCCGCGAAGTACGGCCTCGACCGCAGCCTGCTCTTTTCAGACTTGGAGGAAATGCTCGAGCGAAAGCATCCGCAGGCCGTGCTGGTTTACACCAATACCTATGACCACCGGCGTGTCGTCGAAATCTGCGCCCGCCACGGCGTTCACGTCATGATGGAAAAGCCTTTGGCCGTCAGCTTCGACGATGCCCTGGCTATCGAAAAATCCGCACGCCTCGGCAAGATTCAGGTCCTCGTCAACTATGAGACCACCTGGTACGCCAGCAATCGCGCCGCGTACGATCTGGTGCATCAAAACGCGCTTGGCGAGGTGCGCAAGGTCGTTGTCCACGACGGACATCAAGGTCCCAAGGAAATCGGCGTCGGCCCCGAATTTCTGGCGTGGCTCACCGATCCCAAACTGAATGGTGGAGGCGCGCTGTTCGACTTCGGCTGCTACGGCGCCGATCTGATGACCTGGCTGATGGATGGCCAGCGCCCCGACACGGTCACCGCCGTTACGCAGCGGATCAAGCCTCAGATCTATCCGCACGTCGACGACGAGGCCACCGTCATCCTGACCTATCCCAAAGCACAGGCGATCCTGCAAGCTTCCTGGAACTGGCCTTTCGGCCGCAAAGATATGGAAGTGTACGGACAGACAGGATATGTGATCACCGTGCAGCGCGACGACATTCGCGTACGCCACAGCCGCGGCGGAAGCGAACAAGACAGCCACGAAGAGCAGGTCGCAGCCAAAGCCCTACCCTCGCCTTACGATAACTCGCTGTCTTATCTGAGAGCGGTGGTCGTAGATGGAATGAAACCAGACGGACCATCCTCGCTCGAAATAAATCTCACGGTGACAGAAATCCTGGACGCCGCGCGGCGCTCTGCCGAATCAGGCAAAACCATTCGCCTGCCGGCTTCCAGATAACGCCGCGAGGGTTCAACCTTCCCATGAAACCAGTTTTTTGCCCGCCGCTTCCCGCGTGCGCCGGAAAGCCTCGGGCAATCCCTGCAGCAGATCGGTTGCCACCAGCGAATGCTCGCCCACGCGCTCGCGCATCACATCGCCCGCAAGCCCATGCAGATGCACCGCCGCAAGCACAGCGGCAAAAGGTTCTTTCGCATGTTGCGCGATCATTCCCGCAACCATCCCCGTCAGAATATCTCCCGTGCCGCCGGTCGCCATGCCAGGATTGCCGGTGGTATTGACCCAGGCCTCGCCATCCGGCCGCACCACCAGCGTGCGATGCCCTTTGAGCACGACGATCACTTCATGCTCGCTCGCAAACTTCCTCGCCACTCCTAACCGATCTTTCTGAACCTCAGGAATCGTGCACCCCACCAGACGCGCCATCTCGCCCGGGTGCGGAGTGATCACCAGCGTTCGGCCCTTGCCGTTCAGCTCGGCGGTGCGGCCCTCAAACGCATTGAGGCCATCCGCATCGAGCACGATCGGCGTCTGCTGCGTTGCGACCAGGCTCCGCACCAGCTCCGCAGTCTCCGGATCGCGCGAAATCCCCGGCCCGATCGCCAACACGCTCTTCGCTTTCGCCAATTCGTTGATCCGATCCTGCGCGCCGACCGCGATGGTGCCCGCGGCAGTCTCCGGCAACGGCTCCGTCATCAGCTCCGCATGGAATCCCGCCACGGTCGCCAGCACAGATTTCGCCGTCGCCACCGTCGAGAGACCCGCTCCCGCGCGCAGCGCAGCCATCCCCGCCATCGCGACTGATCCGGCTTTCCCTAGCGAGCCGCCCACCACCAGCACGTGGCCATAGCTGCCCTTGTTCGATTCCGCAGGCCGCAAGCTCACGCACGAAACAATATCCCGCGCCGTAATTACATTCAGCTTCAGCGTCGAAACGATGGCTTGCTCCGGCGAACCAATCTCCGCCACAACCGTCGGCCCCGCAGTCAGGGCGCCAAAGACATGCGCCGGGCGCGGCGCGGTAAAAGTAACAACGGCGTCGGCTCGGGCAATCGTCCCAGCCTGCGTGTGCATCGCATCGGCGTTCGCGCCAGAAGGGATATCGACTGCAATCACCGGAACCTGCCTTGGGGAAAGCCGGCTCGCATTCATCATCTCGATCGCATCGGCATATAGTCCGCTCACCGGAGGCTTGAATCCCGTGCCGAGAATCGCGTCGATGTACACATCGCCCTGCATCGCAATCCGCAGCCGCTCGCTCTTCAACTCCTCGCTGGAGTGCACGGCAATCGCCGGAGCCGTTAAACTTCCAAACATAACCGCCGCATCGCCGCGCAGATCGTCAGCGTCCGCCAGCAGAATGACCTGTACCTTTTTCTTCTGCTCATGCAGCCGGCGCGCCACCACAAATCCATCCCCGCCATTATTTCCCTTCCCGCAGAAAACAACGATGCGTTCGGCCCCAGCGTGATGCAAAACCACAAACTCCGCCACGGCCGCTCCCGCGTCCTCCATCAGCGTCCGCGAAGGCACGCCAAAGCGCTCGCTGGTAGCGCGGTCAATGGCTCGCATTTCTTCGGCGGTAACAATCTTCATAGGAGCAGTGGCCAGTGTTCAGTGGCCAGTGAGTTGGGCAGTAGCCACCTCGGCAACACTCGCCGATGATGGAGTACGCGGGGCGCAGCGTCGAGCGGCGGCTCGGTGCCCGGCCTGGCCGGAGAATCTACTTCCGGTCCGACAGTGCGAGCGCCTGGACGCATCATGTCCGTTAGCGAACCTCGAACAATTGCACGATGCCACTAGCTGTAATAAACAAGAGGACCATAAGAAAGAACCCTATTTTCCATCTACTCACATCCTTTTTCGTTCCCGCAATCAGATTGAACAAAATGTACCCCAGACCACCCAGGCCCGTGGCGATTGACAAGATGGCGCTTCCCACGGAAGGCCCAGCACCCTGAAGAGGCCCGAACGCTATGAATGGCATAATGCTCGCTGCACCCGCCCAACCGCTTCCTGACTATAAAACAAAAAGGCCCTCCGCGCTTTGCGGAGAGCCCCTCGAACTTACTGGCCCCTGACCACTGGCCACTGGCCACCGACTACAAGCCACTGACCACTAGCCACTGATCACTGCCCACTGCCCTTCTGCAGCCCCTGCACACGGCTGTGCTTCACGCTATAAGTGAAGTACACCACCAGCCCAATCGCTAGCCACGCAACGAGCCGGATCCAGTTCCACATTCCCAGGTTAAGCATCATGTATCCGTTCGCGAGCACGCCCAGGATTGGAACCAGAGGCACCCACGGCGTACGGAACGGCCGCGGCTGGCTAGGATTGGTATACCGCAACACCATCACCGAGAGCGACACAATCACAAAGGCTAGCAGGGTGCCGATATTTACCATTTTTCCGATCTGGTCGATCGGGGTCACGCTGCCCACCACAGCCGCCAGCAGGCCCACCAGAATCGTATTCTTCCATGGCGTACGGAACTTGGGATGAATCGCGGCGAAAAACTTCTTGGGCAACAGGCCGTCGTTCGCCATCGAATAAAGCACTCGCGTTTGTCCGAGTAACATCACCAGCATCACGCTGGTCAGTCCAGCCAGGGCTCCCAGCGTAATGATGTTCGCGGCGACAGTTAGACCCCGGTCCAGGAATGCAACGGCCACGGGCGCTTCGATATTAATCTGTTGCCAGTGCACCATTCCCGTGAGCACGCCGGCCACAGCAATATAAAGGACAGTACAGATCGCCAGCGAAGCGATCATGCCAATGGGCAAGTCGCGCTGCGGATTCTTGGCCTCTTGCGCCGTGGTTGAAACCGCGTCGAAACCAATGTAGGCGAAGAATATGTAGGCTGCGCCCGCCCAGATCCCGTTCATGCCGTGCGGCGCATAGGAGTGCCAGTCCATCCCCCAGTTGGCGCGGCTGATGTAGTGAGAGCCCAGCCCGATCACGAAGAGTACGACGGAAACTTTAACGACGACGATTGTAGCGTTAAACCGTGCGCTCTCCTTGATGCCAACCACCAGAATCGCGGTAATCACCAGCGCGATCAGAAACGCCGGCAGGTTAAACCCGATTTCCATACCGAATATGTGGGGCGCGCCCATCAAGTCGTGCGCCCGTTGCACCAATTCGGGCGATGGCGCACCGCAAAGCGCGCTGACTTTATCGAGAAACGCCTGCGACCCGGCCATCAGTGTTGGATCCGTGGCATGAGCCATGTCGCGCGCAACGGTCATCTCCGCGGTCTTCAAAGCCGTCCAGTGGTCATAAGCCAGCCACAGTGGCATCTTGATGTGAAAGATGTTCAGCAGCTCGATGAAGTGGTTCGACCAACCCGAAGAAACGGTGCTGGCGCCCATGGCATATTCCAGCGTCAGGTCCCAGCCGATAATCCACGCCAGCAACTCGCCCAGCGTGGCGTACGCGTAGGTATATGCGCTGCCGGCCAAGGGAATCATGGCAGCAAACTCGGCATAGCACAGGCCGGCAAACGCGCATCCCAGGCCCGATAGCACGAACGACAATGTGAGCCCCGGACCGGCATACTGCGCTCCCAGCCCCACCATGACAAAAATGCCCGCCCCGATGATTGCACCTACTCCGAGCGCGGTGAGCTGGAAGACTCCCAACGTCCGTTTAAGGCTGTGTTCGCCCGTCTCGCGGGCTTCTTCCATGAGCAGGTTCAGCGGCTTGGTTGCGAACAGATTTGCCATTCGTCTCGTTTCTCCTTGGGAACTACGCCGATGCAGCCTTCGCACTTCTCGACCACGCGAAATATACCGGGATGCCCAGCAGCACCACAATCAATCCCGGCCACGTGAACTGCGGTTTATAGAGCAATAGTACGACGTCGACAAAGGAAGCCATCAGAATATAAATGGCCGGCAGCACAGGATACCCCACCGCCTTGTAAGGCCGCTCGACATTGGGCCGCGTGCGCCGCAGCACGAACAATCCCACAATCGTCAAAATATAGAAGAACAGCGCGGCGAAAATAATGTAATCGAGGAGTTGCCCGTAACTGCCTGAGATGCACAGCAGGCACGTCCACGCCATCTGCACCATCAACGAAACTGCCGGCGTTTTGTGCGTGGGATGCAGCCTGGCAACGCTGCGGAAGAACAGCCGGTCCTTCGCCATCGCGTAATAGACCCGCGCGCCGGAAAGAATCAATCCATTCGCGCACCCGAAAACCGAAACCAGAATGGCCCCCGCCATCAACAGCCCGCCAGCGGGGCCAAACATCTGCGTCATCACCGCCGTACCCACGCGATCTTCCGCGGCATACTTGATTCCGCGCTCCAGAATCGTCGCCGCGCCCGCCGTTCCGTCCAGCGGCAGCGCCATCAGGTAAACAAAGTTGCAGGCAATATAAAGCGCGATCACCACGCCCGTACCCAGCGCCAGCGACAAGGGCAGGTTCCGGCTGGGATTCTTCACTTCTCCCGCAGTAAACGTAACGTTATTCCAGGCATCAGCCGAAAACAGCGACCCCACCTGCGCCACCGCGAGAATCGTCAGCGTTCCCACCATCACCACCGGCCCGCCTACGCCGACCTGAACCGCGTGCTGCGCGCCCAGCCCCGCGTTGCGCCAGAAATGACCGCCGAAATTCGTCGCCAGCGCCTGCGCATTTCTTCCCAGCATCACACCGAAGAATGCCAGCCCCAGCAGCGCCGCAACCTTGGCCGCGGTAAACACATTCTGAATGAGCGCCCCGGTTTTCAATCCGAAGACGTTCACCACCGAAAGAAAGATCACGAGAAGGATCGCGACCAGATTCTGGGTATTGACTCCCACATCCATATTGCCCAGAACCATCGGCCCCAGCCGAATGGGAGGAACTTTCCAGAGATGAAGAATCCAGTTGGAAGAAGAAATCGCAGGAAAGAAGACTCCCAGGAACTTGCCGAAAGCGACGCCTACCGCGGCAATGGTCCCGGTCTGAATGACCAGAAAGAGCGTCCAGCCGTAGAGAAATCCCCACAACGGCCCCAGCGCTTCGCGCAGATAAACATACTGGCCGCCGGCCCGCGGCATCATCGCCGCTAGCTCGCCATAGCTGAGCGCGGCAATAATCGTCATGAACCCCGCGGCCGCCCATGCGCCGATGAGCAACGCCGGCGAATCCACTTCGCGGCCTATCTCGGCGGAAACAATAAAGATGCCCGAGCCGATCATTGAACCGATGACCAGCATGGTGGCGCTGGTCAGGCCCAGGCCCTTGACCAGTTCCTTATCTTGATGACTATGAACTTCCCAGTCGCTGCCGGCAGCCGTTGTCGGTGTACTCAGGGCTCCTCCTTGAAACGCGCCCGCGGCTTGCCACAGGCACTATCAGGGTGGAATGACTTTACCTCAAGACGCGGAAAAATTCCTCTGCTGATTTTCGGGGCTCCCGTAACAGATCGGATATCACGGCCACCGAATCGGCCCCCGCCTCAATCACCGAGGCTGCGTTGGCACGCGTGATCCCGCCAATCGCCACCAGCGGCTTTCGAGTCAACAGCCGCGCCCGGCGCACTCCTTCGAGGCCAACAACAGGATCAGGGTTTTCCTTACTGGAGGTCGAAAACACCGGGCCGATAGCAAGATAGTCAGCCGAAGTTCGATCAGCCTCCTCAATCTGCGCGGGATTATGTGTCGAAACTCCGAGCCAGCGGTCCCGGCCAATGATGCCCCGAACCGAAGGCGGCGAAAGATCATCCTGCCCCACATGCACGCCGTCGAACTCAGCAATCAGGCACAAATCAGCTCGGTCGTTCATCATGAGCCGCACATGTGGGTCGGACACTCCTGTCCGACACCGTCGGCGCAGTTCCCGCGCCTGCTCCAACATCGTCCGCGCATTACCGGCTTTATTGCGGTATTGAATCAGGGTCACACCGGCAGAAGCGAGTTCCTCAGCCGCAGTGATCAAGCCCAGAGCGTTGGGAAAACAACCGGCATCGAGTATGGGATATAGGCGGGGAAGGACGATCATGCCTTTTTAAATACGCGTTGTTCGATGTGGGCATCTTATCGCGAAAGCTCGCAAATCCAATTGACCTCCCAGTTCTTGCCGCCATCCGGCGAGAAGGACTGCTCCATCCGCGCAGACTTGGGTGAAATATTGAGCCAGACGTAGCGCACAAGAATGGCGCGGCCCTTGTATTCTTCCTGATCGAAAAACTCCCCGCGATTTCCGGTAAAGCCGCCGACTACGGGAGGCAGACTAAGAGTGCCATTATCGAGATCGACGAGATAGATGCTCCACTCACGAGAAGTGGGATTGTAGAGTCGCAGCGTCTGCGCTTTAATGTGAAGTTTCTTATCGGTGCTGGTCACCTCGAACTCTTCGAAGTTCGCGTTGCTGTCAAGGAGCTTCTTGTGGTTCGAGATTCCGTCGTACTCCACCCAGAAATTAGATTTGTTGAGACGATCCGGAAGCCTCCGCACATGCGCCTTCCAGTCGCCGATGAGAAAGTCAAAATCGTGCGACCCATCGCGCTGCGGCAGGTCCGCGGGATTGGAAGTGGTTTGAGCGTGAAGTGGAAGCGTGAGCAATACGCCGAATGCGAGCAGTACAAACACCACGAGGCGGCAGGGGTTCATAGCAGGTTCATCCTTTCAAGATGATCAGATGTGCCGGGGACAGTTTCGTTAGCCGATTCCGAGATGCCAACGCCCCCAGGTAGGTCAGGTCATATCGTAGCGGCCGTCTTGGAGCGTAACGCTTGAATTTCCTTTAGCATACCTTCGAGTTTCGAACGATCTCGTGAAAAGACCTGTGTCTCAATGTCTTCCTTGACGGAGCTTCCCAGCTCTAAGCTAAGCGTCAAGAACTTCTCAGCAGAGCGATACGAGCAAGTCCTCCGTAGTCGCGCGGGTATTTTTTCTCCGACCGCGAGCAGGAATATGAATCCGAAGTAATAGAACCGGTACCTCCGGTATCCGTCCCTGGCGGCGACACGGCGAGGCACTAACGCCGCAGGAGCGACTTTCCTGTACGGCCATACCGCAACGATCACGACAACGTCCTCGGGCAGTTTGCTTTTCCCTAGCAGAAAAGAGCGGATAGCCTTCTCCTGCCGGCCAAGACATAGCTTTGGAGGGCGCCCTCCGTCGATCGGACTCCAGACTCGGGTGCCACGCCAAAAGATGCTTAACGCAAAATAGACGAGCCTCGCCATGTCAACTTCCGGAATGGCCACTTGTGGGAACAAGAGATCTTTGCCGCTCAAAATGGGCGTCTTCGAATTCAGTAGAGAATGAAGCCAGAACGGATCGCCGTAGTTCTGCGGAATCCTCTTAAGAATCCACGCCTCACCCCCTCCATTGAATCTCTTCTCGCAGGCACTGCAGAATTTGTAATCCCGGACTTGCAGCGAGCTTTGTCTTGCCCTGAAGCCTGAAAGAACAACCGGATTGGGATTCCTTAAGCCACTCGCACGCATCCTCTTGTACCCACCCTTGGGCAAGTAGTGACTGTCATGCAAATCAGCAACAGCGGAGCAAAGTTTGCATTTACCGCGCTTCATCGTCACCCCAGT
>Ga0070766_10000668_pt1 | contig 15633 bp, 13 predicted proteins | sample HubBroMetageWFT6_FD_69782 | JGI IMG/M metagenome (GOLD analysis project Ga0070766, IMG submission 69782) | Warmed and freeze-thawed soil microbial communities from the Hubbard Brook experimental Forest, New Hampshire - Hubbard Brook CCASE Soil... | ecosystem: Environmental > Terrestrial > Soil...
ACCTCGGCGATCCCGCTCATGCCGATGCCGCCGATGCCGACGAAATGGATCGGGCCAATCGATTGAGGCAGCGACCTCATGCTGCGCGCTCCTTCCCGCCGCCGGAACAGCCCGGCACAACGGAAAGAACAATTTCTGCGAGCCTTTCGGCTGCATCATCCCGGCCGAAAGCGCGGGCCCGTGCCCCCGCCTGGGCCAGCTTCGCGCCGCCATTGAGAAGATCGACAAGGCGCTCCGTCAGGACCGAGGCGCCGAGCACTGCTTGCGGCATCAGCCAGCCCGCGCCGGCATTGACGAAGGCGCGCGCATTGGCCGCCTGATGGTCGTCGGCCGCGTACGGATACGGCACGAGCAGCGCCGGCCGCCCGGCCGCGGCCAGCTCGGCAATGGTCGAAGCGCCGGCGCGGCAGATCACCAGTTGCGCTCGCGCCAGCCGGTCGGGGACATCGGCGAAAAAGCTCTCGACCTCGGCCGCTGTCCCGGATTGCCGCAGCAGATCCGCCGCTTGGGCGCGATCCTCCGGTCGCGCCTGCAGGCTGACCCGCAGCCGGTTGCGCAGTTCGGGGGGCAGTGCCGCCAACGCCGGCGGGACGATCTCGGCGAAAACTCGCGCGCCCTGGCTGCCGCCAAGCACGAGGAGGTCAATCGGCTGCGGCGGCTCCGGCCAGCGATAATCGATTTCGGCTGACGCTAGAATCGCCGGGCGCACCGGGTTGCCGGTATAAACCGCGCGCTCGCGATCGGCATCGCCCAGTCCGGCGGTTTCGACAAAACCGGTCGCGATACGCGCCACCCGCGGCGCGAGCAGGCGGTTGGCACGGCCGAGCACGGCGTTCTGCTCGTGGATAACGGTCGGCAACCCGAGCCGGCTGGCCGCGAGCATCGTCGGCACGGACGGATACCCGCCGAACCCGACGACCGCCGCCGGTCTGAGCCGTCGCAACAGCCGCCGCGCCTGCATCAGCCCCAACGCCATCTCGGCGACACCGCAGGCTGCCCGCACCGGGCCGCCGCCGAGCCGGCCAGCGCGGACCAGCGACACCGAGACGCCCGGGATATCGGCGGCGAACGCGTCGGCGCGCCGGTCCGTCGCCAAGTGCACAACGTCGCCGTGCTTTACCAGCTGGCGCGCGAGCGCTTCGGCCGGAAACAGATGACCGCCGGTGCCGCCGGCGGCGAGCACGAAGGCGGGGCTCACAATTCGCCGCCGCCAAGTCGGCGCCGGGTCAGCGCCAACATCATGCCCATGCCGAGCGCTAGAGCCAGCATCGACGAGCCGCCGTAGGACAGGAACGGCAAGGTCATGCCCTTGGTCGGGATCAGGTGCAGGGTCGAGGCCATGTTGATGACGGCCTGCAAGCCGAACTGGATCAACAGGCCCGTCGCCGACAGCAGCACGAAAAGATTGCCTTCCTGCAGCAGCCGCGAGAAGCCGCGCAGCACGATGAAGGCAAAGATACCGACCAGCAAAATGCAGACAACGACGCCAAATTCCTCGCCGGTCACGGCAAACACGAAATCCGCATGCGCATCCGGCAGCACGTCCTTGACCGTACCTTCGCCCGGTCCGCGGCCCCACAGCCCACCATTTACGAAGGCCTCGATCGAGCGGTTTACCTGATAGCTGTCGCCAGCGGCAGGATCGAGGAAACGGTTGATCCGGCTGGTCACATGCGGCAGCCATAGGTAGGCGCCGATCAATCCGCCGAGCCCGGCGACGGTCCCGGCGGCGACCCAGTAAAGCCGCAGCCCGGCCATGTATAATTGGGCGAACCAGACCAGGGCGATCACAACGGCCATTCCGAGATCGGGCTGCTTCACCAGCATGAAGATGAGCAGCAGGAACAGCCCGGCCGAAATCGCGTTGCCGGGAAAACGCGACCGCTGCTTTTGCTCGGCGAAGAGCCAGGCTGTGACAATCGTGAACGTCGGCTTGACGAATTCGGAGGGCTGCAGCGACAAGCCAGGCAGGTAAATCCACCGCCGCGCGCCCTTGATCTCGACCCCGATCACGAAGGTCAGCGCCAGCAGGGCGATCGCGATCACGAAGCCGATGAAGGCGATGCGGCGCACCGAGCGCGGCGTCATCAGCGAGACGCCGAACATGATCGCCAGCGCGATCGGCACGGTGACGAGGTGCCGTTCGGCGAAATGCAGCGGCGCATAGCCGAGCCGCTCGGCGACGGCGGGGCTCGCGGCCATGCTCATCACCGCGCCGAAGCCCATCAGCAACGCCAGCGCGCCGAGGTTCCAGCGGTCGACGGTCCACCACCACCGCGCCACCGGGCTCTGATCGATCCGCGCGAACATCACGGCGGCCGGCTCCTTCGCCCTATGCCGGTTTCGCTGACGCGGCGGCCAACTCGGCGACCAGTGCCCGGAACGAATCGCCGCGCACCTCGAAATTGGCGAACTGATCGTAGGAGGCGCAGGCTGGTGACAGCAGCACGACCGCGCCCGGCACAGCGTCACGACGGGCCTGCGCTGTCGCCGCCGCGAGCGCGGTGGCAAGATCGCCACAGCGGGTAAAGGGAACCGAGCCCTCGAGCGTCGTCGCGAACTCCTCCGTTGCGCGTCCGATCAGAAAAGCGTGCCGGACCCGGTCGAAGTACGGAGCAAGCGGCGTGATGCCGCCCGCCTTGGGTAGGCCGCCGGCAATCCAGTAGATGGCCGAATAGCAGGCCAGGGCCTTTTCGGTCGCATCCGCATTGGTTGCCTTCGAATCGTTTATATAGCGTACCCCCTCAAAGGTATCTACCAGTTCTTGTCTGTGTGCCAGGCCGGGGAAGGAACAGATCGCGGCGCTCACGACCGCTCGATCGATACCGGCCGAGCGGGCAGCGGCGTAGGCGGCAGCGGCGTTCTGCCAATTGTGTGTACCCGGCAGCCGCTCGGCTGATTCGAGCTCGAGAACGCGGGCCGGCTCTCCATCCAGGGCGTCGACGAGCCAGCCCGACTCCACATACGCCCCGTTCGCGGCAGCCTCCCGTCCGGAGATTGGGACGACGCGCGCGGGATGCGTCCGCCGCAACTCGGCATAAATCTCGCGGCAGATCGGGTCGTCAATGCCGATGATCGCGGTGCCGCTCGTATCCTGACCGGCGAAGATTCGCCGTTTGGCGGCGATATACCCGGCCATGTCGCCATGCCGGTCGAGATGGTCCGGGGTGATGTTGAGCAGCACCGCGATATCGAAGGCGAGACTCGGGATCAGCTCCAACTGAAAGGAGCTGGCCTCGAGCACATAGGTGCCGTCCGGGCCAAGCGGCGCCAGCGACAGGGCCGGGGTGCCGAGATTGCCGCCAACCTCGACCCTTACGCCGGCCGCGGCCAGGATGTGGCCGATCAGCGCCGTCGTCGTCGATTTCCCGTTGGTGCCGGTAATCCCGATGTAGCGGGCCTCGGGCAGCGCCCGCCCGAGCAGTTCGAGGTCGCCAAGGATCTCGACCCCCGCCTCACGGGCGCGCACCACCGCCGGGTGCGGCTGCGGATAGCTGTGGGGGATGCCCGGCGACAGCACCAGGGCATCGATGCCCTGGTGCCAGTCGGCAGCGCCGAGATCGTGAAGCGCGATTTCGCGGCCAACCGCATCCCGCACCTTCCGGTTATCGTCCCAGGCCAGCACCTGCGCGCCAGCGGCGGCGAGCGCACGGGCGGCGGCAAGGCCGGATCTGGCAAGCCCCAGAACGGCGACGCGCCGACCATTGTAGCAGCCGACCACGATCATGGGGGCCTACCGCAGCTTCAGCGTCGCCAGCCCGGCGATCGCCAGGATCGAGGCGATGATCCAGAAGCGGATGACGATCGTCGGTTCCTCCCAACCCTTCTGCTCGAAATGATGATGGAGCGGCGCCATACGGAACACTCGGCGACCGGTCATTTTGAAGCTTGCGACCTGAACGATGACCGACACCGCCTCAAGCACGAACAGGCCGCCGATGATAGCGAGCACCAACTCATGCTTGGTGATGATGCTGATCGTGCCGAGCGCGGCGCCGATCGACAACGATCCGGTGTCGCCCATGAAGACGCTCGCCGGCGGCGCGTTGAACCACAGGAAGCCAAGCCCCGCTCCGACCATCGCGCCGCAGAACACCGCCAGTTCGTCGGCGCGCGGGACGTGATGGAGCTGCAGGTAGTTGGCGAATACCACGTTGCCGACGACGTAGGCGATGAAGCCGAAGCAGCCGATCGCGATCAGTGAGGGACCGATGGCGAGCCCGTCGAGGCCGTCGGTCAGATTGACGGCGTTCGATGCACCAGCAATTACCACAACGCCGAACGGCAAGAAGAACCAGCCCAGATTCAGCAGGAGGTTTTTCGCGAAGGGCACGGCGATCGAATTGGCGATCGGCTGGCGCATGATGAAGGCGAGGGCGACGCAGGCGGCGCCGGCGAGGACAATCTCCAGGAGCAGTTTGACCCGAGCCGGCAATCCATGATGCGAGCGCTGCGTGAGCTTCTTGTAGTCGTCAAAAAATCCGATCAAACCAAACCCGACTGTCATCGCCAGGACAATCCAAACATACGGGTTTCCGAGATCAGCCCAGAGCAGTGTCGAGACGCTCAACGCGAGCAGGATCAGAACACCGCCCATGGTCGGCGTTCCCTTCTTGCGGACCAGATGCTGCTGCGGCCCGTCGGTGCGGATGGGCTGGCCGTCGCCCTGCTTCGATTTGAGCCAGGCGATAATACGCGGCCCCAGGACGAAGCTGATCAACAGAGCCGTGACGACCGCGCCTCCGGAGCGGAAAGTGATGTAGCGGAGGAGATTGAGGCCGTGAAACTGATCGGCCAGCGGAAACAGAAAATAGAGCATGCGGTCCTGTTGCGGCGGGCATCGCTTGCAGGGTCAGCCGCTCGACGATGCTGCCGATGCGACCGGATGGAGAGCGGGAAACCGAGACTTGCCCGATCAGCGGTCCGCTTATCTGGAAAGGGATAGCCGTATCGGAAGTGGCCCACAACCCACCCTGCGAGGTCATCGCCCCGCCGTGACGGCAAGCGCCTCGCGCGCTACGAGGGCGTCGTCAAACGGCAGCACCTCGTGGCCGATGATCTGGCCGGTCTCGTGACCCTTGCCGGCAATGACAAGAACATCCCCGGCACGCAGTTCGGCGATCGCCGCTTCGATCGCTAAGCGGCGGTCTCCTATCTCCACCGCCGTGGGCGCGGCGGCCAGGATAGCGCGGCGGATCTCGCCCCGGGCCTCGCCACGCGGGTTGTCATCGGTGACGTAGACAAGGTCGGCCCATTCCGCCGCGACCCGGCCCATCAGTGGCCTCTTGCCGCGGTCGCGATCGCCGCCCGCGCCGAAAACAATCGCGAGCTGCCCTTTTGCGTGCGGCCGCAGCGCCGCGAGGACCGTAGCCAGCGCGTCCGGGGTGTGGGCGTAATCGACGAACACCGCCGCGCCGGCGGCGGTCCCGCCGATCCATTGCATGCGACCCGGGACGCCGCTCAGTCGCGACAGCGTCGCGACCGCCTCCGAAACCGGCGCGCCGGTGGCGATGGCGATGCCGAGCGCCGCCAGCACGTTCATCGCCTGGAAATCGCCGACGAGCGGCAGATCGATGTCGTAGCGGTCGCCGAAGACGGCAAGGCCGACATGCTGGCCGTCATGGGTCGGATTACGGTCTAGGAGCCGAAGCTCGGTGGACGCAGCGGCGCCATAGCCGATCACCCGATGTTCGCGCTCGCGACAGAGGGCGGCGAGGCGCTCGAATTCGGGGCTGTCCGCGTTGAGGATGGCAGCTCCATCTGGTGGCAACAGGTCGGTGAAAAGCCGATCCTTGGCGGCGCGGTACGACGCCATGTCGCCGTGGTAGTCGAGGTGATCGCGGGTCAGGTTGGTGAATGCCGCCGCCCCGATCCTAACCCCGTCCAGGCGAAACTGGGCCAGACCGTGACTTGAGGCTTCTATCGCGACACGGTCGATCCCGTCCTCGGCCAAGATAGCGAGCTCGTGGTGAAGGCCGACCGGATCGGGCGTCGTCAGCGAGCCGCCGCGCCGTCCGGCCGGCGAAACGAGGCCGAGCGTGCCGAGACTCGCCGCGCGATATCCCAGCGCCGCCCAGATCTCGCGCGTGAAGTGGGCCACCGAAGTCTTGCCATTGGTGCCGGTGACCGCGGCGATCGTGCGCGGCTGCCGTGCGCAGAAGCGCGCGGCCAGCAGGGCGAGACGGCGGTGCGGGTTGGGATCGGTAATGATAGCGATGCGGCGCCGGCTGTCCTGATCGAGCACCAGCGCAGCGTCGTCGTCGGTTAGGATTGCCACCGCGCCCTTCTTCGCCGCTTCGCCGGCGAAGGTGCGGCCATCGGATTGCGTACCGCGCAGCGCGGCGAACAGAAAACCCTGCCTTACCTGGCGGGAATCGGCGGTGATCCCGGCAATCTCGCGATCGTCGAGCTGTGCGGCCGTCGGGGAGGCGGTGGCCGGGCCAATCAGCTCAGTAAGATTCAATCCGTTTTCCCTGCAGACTCTCTACTGCTAACGCTTTTGTGATCGCAGGTGATGCTTCGTCGACAGGCTGAACGCCAAGGAGCGGCGCGATGCGCTGGATGACCCGGCTGGTCGCCGGCACAACCGTCCAGCCGGCTGTCGCGTAGCCATGGCTTTCCTTGGTGCCGTGCGGCTCGTCGACCAGAGTGAGCACCAGGTACCTCGGGTCCTGCATCGGAAAGACAGCAACAAAATCGGAAACGAGCTTCTTCTCCTGGTAGTGACCGCCCGAGTTCTTTTCCGCTGTGCCGGTCTTGCCACCGACGACATAGCCGGGCGCCGCCGCGAGCTTAGCGGTGCCGTATTCCACGACCAACCGCATCAATTTGCGCATCTGCTCCGAGGTTTTTTCAGTGAGCACCCGCTCGCCGGACGGCGCCGTTCCGGGCGGCAGTTTGAGAATGGACGGAGGCCGCAGAATGCCGCCGTTGACGATCGCCGATACCGCCGTGGCAACGTGCAGCGGGGTGACGGCGATGCCGTGCCCGTAGGCGATGGTGATGACGTTGACCTCGCGCCACAGGCTCGGGAAATGCGGTTTCGAAACCTCGTCGAACTCGATTGGCACCGGCCGCAACAGGCCGAGCCGGGCGAGGAACGCGCGCTGCCGTTCCGCGCCCGCTTCCATCGCCATGCGGGCCGAGCCGAGATTCGACGAGTACATAAAGATCTCGGGCACGCTCAGCATCCGGTGCTTGCCATGATAGTCGCTGATTGTGAAGCGGCCGATACGGATGTCGTGGACGGCGTCGTAGGTCTTGGTCATCGTCGCGGTGCCGCCGTCGAGCGCCATCGCCGTGTTAAAGATCTTGAACGCCGAACCCATCTCGTAATCGCCGAGCGTAATCTTGTTGAAGATGCGCTCCTTGGCTTCGGCCGGGTTCATCGCGCCCGGGTGGTTTGGGTCGAAATCCGGCAGCGAAACCATGGCGATGATCTCGCCGGTTCGCACATCCATGATGATGCCGGCGGCGCCCTTGGCGCTGAAATCGGTAATGACCCGGCTCAACTCCTCGTGCAGGATGAATTGCACCCGAGCATCCAGCGCCAGCTCTATCGGCTGGCGGCTGCTCTTGGTTCTCTCGTCGAGCGCCCGCTCGATGCCGGCGAGCCCGTTGTTGTCGATGCCGCAGTAGCCGACGACGTGCGCGGCCAGATCGCTGAACGGATAGACTCGGCGCTCTTCGTGCTCGAACTGCAAGCCAGGAATGCCAAGCCGGTTTACATCGTAGACCTGCTTTGGCGTCAGGTGGCGCTTCAGCCAGACAAAGCTTTTGCCGGAGGTCAGCTTAGCCTGGATTTCCGCCGCATCGAGCTGCGGCAACACGGTCGACAACGCTCGCGTCGCCTCGCCCGCGTCGAGTATCTGCCGCGGATCCGCGTACAGCGACGGGCTGTCGAGCGTCGTTGCGAGCAGGCTGCCAGTGCGGTCGAGGATGTCGGCGCGCACCGGCAATGGCGCGGCAATCGGCCGGATGCGGCCGGCATGCGATTCGGCGCTGCCGCCGGAGAGCAGGACGATCTCGGCGAGCCGCAGCGCGACGACGATGAAGACGACGGCGAACAAGGCCGCGGTCGCCAGCAGCCGGGTGCGACAGGTTTCCAGCAACTGCGCCGCGCGTTCGTCGCTGACAACGGGGGCGCAGGGCGGCGGCGGCTTGAAGTGCCGTGGTCGGCACGGATTTTCGTCGAGGCGCTGCATCGATTGCATTATCGGGTCTCGGCCACTTGGGAAAACAGCTCGTCGAGCGAGCGTGGCTGCAAGCCCGCAGTGGCCTTCGCTAGGCGGACCGGTGCGCCGGGTTTAGCCGAGCCTGGTTTGAGGGTCGCTGCCGCAACCGGCAATTCGCTTGCAGAAGCCGGGCTGATCGCCAGCGCGGCGAGAGCGGGCGCGCCACTCGACGCGGCAGGTGCCGCAGGCAAGGACTCATCGCCTGCTGAGGCAGCCGCCGCGGATTGCGCTGCCGGTGGTGGGTCGGTTGTCGCGGCGACGAGAACGTCCGGAGGAGCAATCGGCGGGGGCAACGGACGCAGCGGAATGTCCTCGGCCTTCTGCTGCAACTGTTTCGTCCCGATCGGCGCCAGCTGCAGGAAACGCCGGTTCAGTTCGGCAAGGCGTTCCGGCTGATTGAGATAAGTCCATTCCGCATTGAGCACGCGGATCTCCTGCTGCTCGGCGATCGTCTGCTTGCGCACGCGGTTGAGCTCGTCCTCGATGTCCTGGACGGCATATTTGACCTTGAACGTGACAAAGCCGGCCGACACGACCAGCAGCAGCCAGAACAGCGCGCCGAGGCGGATCATCGCGCATGCCCTTCCCGGCTCGGAAACAGGCCGGCGGCGGTGGCCGCAGCGAGTGCCGGCCACGGTGGCGTCGAGGCGCGCTCGGCCGCGCGCAGCCGGGCCGAGCGAGCGCGAGGGTTCCGTGCGATCTCGTCCAGGCTCGGCCGCATCGCCCGCCGCGTGAGCAAATGGAAGCTCGCTCGCGGCATTCCGGCAGGCGGCGGCAGATGACGCGAGCCGCCGGTCGCCGTGCCGCTACGGTGGCGCAAAAACGACTTTACCCGGGCATCTTCCAGCGAATGGAACGCGACGACGGCGAGCCGGCCGCCCGGCATCAGCAATCGCTCTGCCGCCGCGAGCCCGCGATCGAGTTCGCCGAGCTCATCGTTTACCGCGATGCGCAAGGCCTGGAAGGTGCGTGTGGCCGGGTCGAGGCCGGGTTCACGGCCGGGGATCGCGGCACGAACGATGTCGGCGAGCTGCACCGTTCGGCGGATTGGTGTCCGTGTTCGCGTCGCGGCGATCGCTCGCGCGACCCGGCGGGCGTACCGCTCCTCGCCGAGCGTGCGGATCAGCTCGGCCAATTCCTCTTCGGAAAGCCGCTCGACCAGGTCGGCGGCGCTTTCGCCCCCGGCGCCCATGCGCATGTCGAGCGGTCCGTCGGTGCGGAACGAAAAACCGCGCTCGGGGCTGTCGAGCTGCATCGACGAGACGCCGAGATCGAACGCGACGCCGGCGATTTGGCCGGGCATTACCGGCGCGACAAGGCGCTCCATGTCGCCAAAGCGGCCCTCGATAACGCGAAGGCGACCTTGGTGCCGGGCTGCCAGCTCGGCGCCACGCTGCTGCGCCGCGGGATCTCGGTCGATGCCCAGCACGCTGCATCTCGCCGCTTCGAGCAGGGCGGCGCTGTAGCCGCCGGCCCCAAAGGTGGCGTCGATGTAGAGGGCGTCGTCGCGCGGCGCCAGCGCAGCGAGCATCGCGCCACGCAGGACCGGGATATGATCCGCGGCCGGCGGCGCTGCGTCGGCGACAGGCAATGCGGTCCTGCGGCGCGATTTCGCCGCCGGCGTCCTGCGTCCCCGGCTCATGAGGGCCGCCGCGGCAGGCCGCCGCGCGCCGGCAATGTCGTGCCCTGCGTGCGCGCCCTCTCGCGCACCGCCGCGCGATGCTCGGAATAGCGGCCTGGCTCCCAGAGCTGAAACATCGCGCCGAGACCGACAAAGGCGACATCGGTGGTGATGTGAGCGTAGTCCTTCAGCGATTCAGGCAAGATTATGCGACCCTCGCCGTCCATCGTCAGCGCATGTGCCTCCGCGAAGAAGAGTGAAAGATTCTCGTGCTCGTCGGAGAATTGGTCGACGGTTTCCACCCGATCCTTCATTTCCTCGACATAATCGCTGCCGGCGCCATCGAGTGCCGGTGCTCTGTTAGACGGGAAAAGGACGAGCAGATTGGGCTCGCGATTGGTGGCGAGGGTGGAGCGAAAGGTCGCCGGCACTGAAACACGCCCCTTGCGGTCGACCTTATTCACGTAAGTGGATAGAAACAGCTCCACTTGCTTCCCCCAACGCTCGCCCATAGACGCCCGGCAAGGGGCGGCCCGGTAGCGTCGTCAGACGTTCCCCCCAACCGACGACGCTCGCCTATGGGTGGAATTGGGATATCATGGGATAGTTTGGGACGTCAACCCTTTTCGAGTAGAAAATCGCAAAGGCGAAATGTTCACTGCCTCGCATACTCGATCAAACCAGTAGTCGCGAGCTAGGTGACCCGCACCCGGGAGGGGAACGCGCGTGTTCCTATTACGTTCTATTGTTAATCTTCGCTTAGCATTATGCCAGACGGTCTGTAAGCCGGGTTCTGTCCCGCCGAAGAGCGGGGATGGCCATTCATCTGGGACGTTCGTTGCCGAACGCCTCGCGCGACCGACCCGAGCGGCGGCGCGGAAGGCCCGCCCGGCAGCACGGCTGTCGCCGCACCGCCTGCCGCTCCTACTTGGTCTTGCTCCCGGTGGGGTTTACCCTGCCGCCGCCGTTGCCGGCGGCGCGGTGCGCTCTTACCGCACCATTTCACCCTTGCCGCCCAGCATCCCAAAAGGGTCGATGGGCTCGGCGGTGTGTTTCTGTGGCACTTTCCCTGGGGTCGCCCCCGCCGGGGGTTACCCGGCACCGTGCCTCCGTGGAGCCCGGACTTTCCTCCCTCCGCCCGGAATCAGCCCGGGCGAAGAGCGGCCATCCGACCGTCTGGCATGGGAAGATTTGGGATCACGCGCCCCTCGTGTCAAACGCGCGGCAAGAGAACCCAGGCACTAGAGGAACTTTCCTTTGTAACCAACGTTTCTCGCGCGTTGCGACAATAGGGAGGGATTTTATGACCCAGAGTGACGAGAAGCTGTCCCGACGGGCGATGTTGCGTAATGCCGCCGCAATCGTCGGGGTGGCGGGCGCCTCGGCGCTCACGGCCGGCTGTGGGTCGAGCGCGCGGACTGCCCCGCCGCCGGCACCGGTGGTCCCACCCGCGCCGCCACCGATAGCCGAGCCGGCGCCACCTCCGCCCCCCGCGGCGGCCGCCAAGGAGTCGAAGAAAGAGGCCCGCTATCAAACCCACCCGCACGGACGCGAGCGGTGCGGCCTCTGTACTCATTTCGTGAAGCCGCACGATTGCGAGCTTGTCGAAGGCCGGATCAGCCCACGCGGCTGGTGCACCCACTTTACCGCGGCAGGATAGAGCGGAGAGCCTGCTTCAGGCTCCCTCGCGCCTGTCGCACCAGCTCAACGAAGCGGCGCGCCGCGGCGGCGGTTTCGCCGCGGCGGTAGGCTAGGTTCAGCGGCGCGATGAGACCGGTGCTGCTGTCCAGCCGGCGATAGGCGACGCCGTGCACCCTGAGGCGCCGCATTGAATCCGGAACCAGCGTCACTCCGAGCCCAGCCGCGACGAGGCTCAGGGTGGACAGCATGCGCGGGGCCTCCTGGCCGATCCGCGGGCTGTAGCCGGCGCGCTGGCACGCGGCGATGATCGCGTCATAGAGGCCGGGCCCGAGCGGCCGTCGGTAGAGAATGAACGTCTCCGGTTCGAGCATTGCCAGCGGCAGCGGACTGGCTGCGCTCCCCGCGCTCAGCGCATGTCCGGCCGGAAACGCCGCCACCATCTCCTCCTCCAGCACGGAATGAACGGCAAGGTCCGGGGCCGCGCCGATCGGTGAGCGGACGAAGGCCGCATCGATCTTCTCGGCGATGAGCGCCTCGACAAGTTCGGCGGTCCCGCCCTCCTCCAGGTTCAGCGAAACGAGCGGATGCGCCTCGCGAAACCTCCGGATCGTGCGAGGCACGAGCGGGTGGAACGAGGCCGAACTGGTAAACCCGATGCCGATCCGTCCGGCCTCGCCCCGCGCAGTCCGCCTGGCTGCGGCGGTTGCATGCTCGACCTGGGCCAGGATCGTCCGCGCCTCGGCCAGCAGCGCCTCGCCGGCCTGGGTCAATTCGACACCGCGCGGCTTGCGCCGGAACAGCAGCACATCGAGCTCGGTTTCGAGTGCCCGGATTTGCTGGCTCAGCGGTGGCTGCTGAATGCCGAGGCGCTCCGCCGCTCGCGTGACATGGCCCTCCTCGGCGACGGCGACGAAATAGCGAAGGTGGCGCAATTCCATCCGAACGATACGTATGCGATATGAGTTTTAGCGTATTCATATATTAGACATCCGGTAGCTTCGCGCTTAGCTTTATCTGCATCCGGGTGCCGCTTTTCGGTGTAGGCCATGGCCAGCGAAGCAAAGCTTCTGACGATGGAATTCCTGAAATGGGTCGCGGCGCGCCCGCGCAGCTATGCCGAGGCCCGCGACGCCTGGAGCAGCACCTGCCCGCTGACCTGCGCCTGGGAAGACGCGATCGCCGACGCGCTGATCGAGCGCGCGGCCGACGGCCAGCTGATGCTGAGCGCGCGCGGCCGCGTCAGGCTAGCGGCGTCCGACATCGGGCATGCGATAACCGCGCCTTGATCGTTGGTGCCGGCGGAGTATCGTGCCGGCCCAGCCTTGCCTGCCGCTGCGCTGTCGACAGCGCGCCCCTGTGAAGGAGATTTTCCCGTGAGCGTCACTGGCCACGACACTCTGAAGGCCCGCCGCACCCTCGAGGTCGACGGCAAGCGCTACGACTATTTCAGCCTCGATACGGCGGCGAGCGCGGCCGGGCTCGGCGACATCGCCCGCCTGCCGGTGTCGCTGAAGATCCTCCTGGAAAATCTGGTGCGGCTGGAAAACGGCCGCACCGTGACGGTCGACGATATCAAGGCGATCGGGGCTTGGCTCGCGGCCAAGCGCTCGGACCGCGAGATCGCGTTTCGGCCGGCGCGCGTGTTGATGCAGGATTTGACGGGCGTGCCGGCGGTCGTCGATCTGGCCGCGATGCGGCAGGCGATGGTCAATCTCGGCGGCGACCCGAACAAGATCAACCCGCTGTCGCCGGTCGATCTGGTCATCGATCATTCGGTGCAGATCGACAATTTCGGCAACCCTCAGGCCTTCGCCGCCAACGTCAAGAAGGAGTTCGAGCGCAACGGCGAGCGCTACCGCTTTCTGCGCTGGGGGGCGGATGCCTTCGAGAATTTCCGGCTGGTGCCGCCCGGCACCGGCATCTGCCATCAGGTCAACCTCGAATATCTATCGCAGGTGGTATGGACCACCGACGAGAACGGCAAGACGATCGCCTATCCCGACACTTTGGTCGGCACCGACAGCCACACGACGATGGTTAACGGGCTGGCGGTGCTCGGCTGGGGCGTCGGCGGCATCGAAGCCGAGGCGGCGATGCTCGGGCAGCCGATCTCAATGCTGATCCCTGAGGTCGTCGGGGTGCGCCTGACCGGCCGATTGGCGGAAGGGGCCACGGCGACCGACCTGGTGCTGACGATCACCCAGATGCTGCGCAAACGCGGCGTCGTTGGCCGCTTTGTCGAGTATTGCGGCCCGGGGGTCGCCGAGCTCGCGCTCGCCGACCGCGCGACGATCGGCAACATGTCGCCCGAATACGGCGCGACCTGCGGCTTCTTCCCGATCGACGCCGAGACGATCCGCTATCTCGGCCTCACCGCGCGCGACCCGGCGCGGGTCAAGCTGGTCGAGGCCTATGCCAAGGCACAGGGGATGTGGCGCGACGCCAACACCCCGGACCCGGTCTTCACCGATCTCCTGGAGCTCGATCTCGGCACGGTCGAGCCGTCGCTCGCCGGACCGCGCCGGCCGCAGGACCGGGTATCATTGGCTGGCGCCGGCAAGGGGTTCGACGCCGAGTTGCCGCGCCTTGCCGGGGTCAGCGCGCCGCGCACGGTTAAGGTCAAGGGCAGCAATTATGATTTGCATGACGGCGATGTCGTGATCGCCGCGATTACCAGCTGCACCAACACCTCGAACCCGAGCGTCATGCTCGGCGCCGGCCTCCTCGCTAAGAAGGCGGTCGAGAAGGGGCTCAAGGTCAAGCCCTGGGTCAAGACCAGTCTCGCGCCGGGCAGCCAGGTGGTCAGCGACTATTACGCCGCCGCCGGATTGCAGGAGTACCTCGACAAGGTGGGCTTCAACCTCGTCGGTTATGGCTGCACCACCTGCATCGGCAATTCCGGGCCGTTGCCGGAGCCGGTTTCCGAGGCGATCGACGAAGGCGATCTCGCGGTCTGCGCGGTGTTGTCGGGCAACCGCAATTTCGAGGGTCGCATCCACGCCCAGGTGCGGGCCAATTACCTGGCTTCGCCACCGCTGGTCGTCGCCTATGCGCTGGCGGGGACGATCCGCACAGACTTGACCAAGGACTCGCTCGGCGAAGGCGACGACGGCAAGCCGGTCTATCTGCGCGACATCTGGCCGAGCAATAAGGAGGTTGCCGATACCGTCGCGCATTCGGTGTCGCGCGAAGCATTCCGGCATCGCTACGGCAATGTGTTCGAGGGACCGCTGGAATGGCGGCAGGTCACCGCTCCCGCCGGGCGCACCTACGAATTCGAGGACCGCTCGACCTATCTGGCGCTGCCGCCCTATTTCGAGAACATGCCCAAGGAGCCCGGCCCGGTCAGCGATGTGATCGGCGCGCGCGAGCTTGCGATCTTCGGCGACAGCATCACCACCGACCACATCAGCCCGGCCGGCAGCATCAAGGTCGAAAGCCCGGCAGGCGAATACCTGATCAGCTATCAGGTGCGCCCGAGCGATTTCAATTCCTACGGCGCGCGGCGCGGCAACCACAACGTTATGATGCGCGGCACCTTCGCCAACATCCGCATCCGCAACGAGATGGTGCCCGGGGTCGAGGGCGGGATGACCAAGCTGATGCCGGAGGGCACGGTCATGCCGATCTACGACGCGGCGATGGAATACAAAAAGCGCGGCGTGCCGCTGGTGATCTTCGGCGGCAAGGAGTACGGCACCGGCTCGTCGCGCGATTGGGCGGCGAAAGGGACGCTACTGCTCGGCGTCAAGGCGGTCATCGTCGAGAGCTTCGAGCGCATCCACCGCTCGAACCTGGTCGGCATGGGCGTCCTGCCGTTGCAGTTCCGCGACGGGACGACGCGTCAGACCTTAGGGCTCAACGGCGACGAGGTGCTCGACATCACCGGCGTCGCCGACGGCCTGAAACCGCGCAAGGAGCTGATCCTGCGGATCCACGACGCCGATGGCTCGACGCGCGAGGAGCCGGTCATCTGCCGTATCGATACGCTCGACGAGCTCGAATACTTCCGCCACGGCGGCATTCTGCAATACGTGCTGCGCAGCCTGTTGAAAGCGGCGGCCTAGATCGGTTTGGACGGTATTCGGGCGCGAATGGACCAAGCGCCCTGTCCGCCTGCGCCGAAATGAACAAAAA
>Ga0070766_10000669_pt1 | contig 15630 bp, 15 predicted proteins | sample HubBroMetageWFT6_FD_69782 | JGI IMG/M metagenome (GOLD analysis project Ga0070766, IMG submission 69782) | Warmed and freeze-thawed soil microbial communities from the Hubbard Brook experimental Forest, New Hampshire - Hubbard Brook CCASE Soil... | ecosystem: Environmental > Terrestrial > Soil...
GACGCGGTCATAAACGCCGAAGGGCTTTCCGGTCTCGGGGGCGCCATCATGACATCCGCTCGGTGAGATTCTTGTGTGCTCTGAAAAAACCGGCGCAGCAAAAAGAATATGATCCCCACAACGGCCAGAATGCCCACCGCCGCGCCGGCGGCGATTTCCCAGACGCGCTGTGTAGTCTCGGCTTGGAATGCTGCAAGCGTCATAGCCTGAACAGGCCTAGTGTCGAACATGAACCTCAGCGCAATCTCGGCGCCAGATCAATCGAGGAGGAAGAAAAGACAAACACCACAATCAGCGCCGCAATCCCCAAAAAGGTTCCCAAGGGAAGATGATACTGGCTGGCAATCAACCACCGAATCTGGTTCACGCTACCCAACCCTCGCTGGCTGGCCCGTTCCGCAAGACGACGCCCCGCTCCGCCCGCGTACATTGTGGCGATCACCGCCACACCTAAAATGCTTCCGAGCAGCGTCCCCAGCAGAATCGTAATAAACGCATTTCTAACCCCAAGAAACGCCCCCACCATAAGCATCATTTTTACGTCGCCCAGCCCCATACCCTCACGCCCCCGCACCAGCTTATAAAGGGCCGCCGCTACCCACAGCAAAAGGCTGCCAAACGCCGCGCCCAAAAGTGCTTCAATCACGCCCAAAACCCGCTCGGGCGGAAGCTGGTGGAAAAGTCGCAAACTCAGCAGGAAAGCCACACCGTCGTTAGGAGGCACAAATGCCGAGAAAAGCACTCCAGCCGCGAATCCCGGCCAAGTAATCACGTCAGGGAGCAACCGTACCCGCAAATCCGTCACGGTCAGAATGATGATCAAACAGATGAAGAACAACCACTTAGCGGTAGCCTGTGAAATTCCAAACTCGAAGTAACAACCCACAAACAAGAGTCCCGTCAGGAATTCCACCAGCGGGTACATCGGCGAAATCGGCAATCCGCAATTCCTGCATTTTCCTCGCAGCCAAAACCACGCCAACACCGGCACGTTGTCGTATGGTTTGATTGGCTTTTCACACCGCGGACACCGCGATCCCGGCGAGACAATAGACACCTCTTCCGGAATGCGCGTAATACACACATTCAAGAAGCTCCCAATCACGATCCCAAATAGAAAAAAGAAGGCGATGACCACAGTTTAGTCAGCCGCTTGTCGGCCGCACTTAACACTCTCCCACACCTACCCAACCGCCTCAACAAACCCCGCCCCGCCCCGTGCCCCATTCCTAACACCCACAGCCCAGAATCCGTCCCATTTGTCGTTTCCGTGTAGCGATCCTGCCTCGCCATCGTCCCCTGCGTCGCGTCTGCTGCCACAGCTTGAGGTGCCATCCCTCGAAGGTGCGTTTCCAAGGTTTCCTTGCGCAGCCAAAACCGGACAAACACCGGTATATCGTCTCCAGCTCTTCCCACCTTGCACTGGTGAATCTCACTCTGCCCTCGTTGTTCCCGCCGAAGCGGGAGCCGCCGTCTCGATGTTCGCAACGGGTTTCCGACCAGACAGCGTTCACGGGCCTTATATCCCCGACCTAAAGATCCGGGGCTTTACGGCCCGGGTGGTAAACTGTGAATTGTTGGCTCTCACGTATGCACTGGCTCGAACGCAAAATCCGCCGCTACGAGCACCGCCGCTGGACCACCGACGACAACCGCCGCGTGCAACCTTTCCATTGGGGCCTAGAGCACATCGGCGGAGATCCGGGCGACCCCGATCCCGCCGAGTATGTTCGCCGATACGCCAAATACTCCATCGAACACAGCCGTGAATGGTTTGCCACCGCAGCCGCCGATGACTACGCCGTAGACCACGAAAACGTCCTGACCTTTACCAGTTCCATCGAGTCCCCCTGGCCGGAGAACAACAAGGTCTATGCCCAGCTGTTCCCGGCCAGGATGTCCGCAAACGGCCCTCACAAAACTCCCCCCGCCGTTCTGGTTCTCCCTAACTGGAACGCCAAATGGCAGGGCCAGCGCGGCCTATGTGAATGGCTCCAACGCATCGGCATCACCGCGCTGAAAATGAGCATGCCCTACCACGACCGCCGCATGGCCAAAGGCCACGAGCGCGCCGACCAAGTCTGCGGCCCTAACATTGGCCTTACCCTTCAAGCCAACCGCCAGGCTGTCCATGACGCCCGCCGCTGCCTCCGCTGGTTAGAACAGCGAGGCCACACCCGTCTGGGCATCCTCGGCACCAGCCTGGGCTCCTCCGTCGGCTACATCGTTCTAATGCACGACCCAGTCATCAAAGCCGGCGGCTTCTTCCACTTCTCCACCTACTACGCGGACGTAGTCAGCCAGGGCATGACCACCAACCACGTCTGGGAAGGCCTCCGGAACCACGTCACGGTAGACGAACTCCGCGACTACTGGGCCCCCATCAGCCCCATGCCCTACGTCGAGCGCGGCATGGGTGCCGACCGCAAATCCTTCCTCGTCTACGGCAAATACGATCCCACCATGCTGCCTGAGCTAAGCCGCCAAATGCTTGCCGCCCTCCGCCAACACGGCGCCAGCCCCCGCAGCCTCGAACTCCACTGCGGCCACTATTCCCTCGAGCTGGCGCCCTTCAGCTACATCGCCGGCTACCGCATGCTCTCCTTCCTCCGCTCTGCACTGGCGTAATCTTCGCCCTCCCGCGCGCCCGACGCTCTCTTGGAGGCCGGTCTTCGCGTCCAGTTCTTCTGACTTTTTGCACAGGATCGCGCGCCACCTTCGGTCGACGCCTTGGATCGCCTTGGGTCATCGACGATGATCTCCTGTAGCACTGGACTCGTGTCATGGGAACCAAACTCCGAAATGTCACGCTTACCCTTGAAGAGTCTGTCGCCCGCTGGGCCCGCGTCGAAGCCGCGCGTCAAGATTTAAGCGTCTCTCGATTCCTGGCGAACATACTCATCGAGCGAATGAAAGAAAACGACGAGTACGAGGCCGCCAAACGGCGCGCTCTGGCTTGCAAGCCCTTCCTGAGATCGGAGGGTGGCTATTTGTCTCGAGAGGAGGTCCATCACCGAGACCATCTTCGTTGACACAAACGTCTTCATCTACGCGGTCGACTTAGCCGATCCGCGGAAGCAACAAGTCGCCCAGTCCTGGATCTCTGGCTTGTGGACGACACGCCTGCGACGCCTCAGTCTTCGCCGTTCGACGCCGCCGCAAATGCCTAACCATGCTAGCCGACATCCGCGCCATCAGCGCTAAGTCCGCTGCGCTTCTCAAAGGACCGCCGATTGACCATGCCGAGATGCTGCTACGATGAAAATGGTCTTCCAAAGTGATTGTGGATACTTCGGCCCTCGTTGCCATACTGTCGCGTGATCCAGGTTTTGAACTTCTGGACGATGCAATCACGCGAGCACCTTCCTGTCGCCTTTCTGCGGCTGGATTCGTTGAGACTTCCATCGTAGTCGAATCACGCGGCGGAGCGGACGCACGACGTCTCCTCGAATCACTCCTGAGGCGCGCAGCCATTTCGATCGAGCCCGTCACTGTCGAAGAAGCGCTGCTCCCGAGCGAAGCTTTCTCCGATTACGGCAAAGGCCCCCATCACGCCGGCCTGAGTTTCGGCGACTGCTTCTCCCACGCCTTAGCCAAGCTACTGGTGAACCCCTGTTATTCGAAGGCGACGACTTCGGTAAGACCGACGCAATCCCCGCGCTGCCCCTAAACATTCTCACTTCATGGTTCTGATTGTTTCTTCGCGGTTCGTAGCCTTTTTTTCGCCTGCGCCTTTAGTATCATCAATTCATGAAGACCCTCCTCGTCGAGGCCTTCGGCCCCCTCGTTGTAGCGTTCGTAATCTTCGTTGCGGTTGCTGGCGCTCGCCGCCTGGTGCATCATTTTCGCAATCGCCTAACTCCCGAGCAACTCCAGGCCGCGCGCGATTCCTTCCGCAACCGCCTCGTCCAACCCAATGCCCCGGAAGTCGAGCAGGGAATCGGCGCCTTGCTACCGCAACGCCTTCTCGACCTCTACGACGACCGTCAGACCATCCTCACCGAGCAACTCGAAATCCGCCGCCCGCCCGCCAACCCAGAAAATCCCGCTGAGCCGCAGAACCCAGCCGAATGGATAGAAGCCTTCCTTCCTCTCGATCTCGAGAGCCAAAAATATGCCCTCAACTTGCCCGACCAAGGCTGGGGCAAAGGCTTCTGCTTCGCCACCGATGGCGAAGGAAATTTCTATTGGACCCCCGCCAACGACACTCGCCTCCGAGACGCGCCTGTCTACTTCGCCCACGCCGATCCCGTAGCCAACGAGCAAGTCGCTTCGACGCTGGACGAATTCCTCTCCTGGCCTCGCATCATCCACGACCTCGAGCCGCAGCAGGAGGAAACGCCCCGATGAAAGCCATCCTTTGTGGCGCCACCGGCATGGTCGGTCAAGGCCTCTTGCGCGAATGTCTCCTTGATCCCGCCGTCGAGCACGGAAGCCGAGTCTGTGCTAACCACCTGCGCATCCTGAATCGAAAGTACCATTGGGTCCCGCGGTCGCACCTTCTAGCCTAAGAGCACAACCTAAGTTTCCTGGGGAGAGCATCATGCGAAAACTGCTCGTTCTACTGGCAGCAGCGGCTTTGTGCGGGCTTGCCTTGAGCAGCCCAACTCCGGCCCAGGATACCGCCCAAAACGACCCTCGACCCGCTCCCAAGTCCACCACGCAGGCCTCTGCGTCCCAGCACCAAGCCACGACCGACCCGCCCGACCAACCCATGTCCTTAGCCGACATGGCTCGAGCAGCTCGCGCCAAAAAACTAACAGACGCCAAGCCCGTGCCTGGAACCTCCAAACTTCTCGACGACGACACCATGCCGCGTGGCGTTTACGCTGCAGACGCTACCCCGGCCAAATCCGCCGGTCCCGGCTCCGAGACTCCACGCGCCCCAGCCTCGGGCGCTCCCCTTCCCGAATTTCGCGGCAAAGTTATTCTCCTGGACTTCTGGGCGTCCTGGTGCGGACCCTGCCGTAACGCCGTACCTGACCTCAAGCGTCTTCAAGCCGTTTACGGAGGCGCGGACTTCGTGGTCATAAGCATCAGCGAGGACGATGACGAGTCCACCTGGCACGCCTTCGTCTCCAGACACAACATGACTTGGCCCCAACGCCTCGATTCCGACGGCAGCTTTCAGAGCCAGTTCGGAGTGAATGCTCTGCCAACGTATGTCCTCGTCGGCCGCGATGGCACGGTCCTGCAAAAGTTCGTCGGCGAAGCTCCCGCCGAATCGATCGTCGAGCGCATCGGCCCCGACCTGAAGGCGAGCCTCGCCAGAAACCCGTAGACCTTCCCGGCATTTCGGGCTATTTCCACAAAATGCTTCAAGATGGCACGGACAACAGCGTACTCTTCCAAAAAGAATGACGAAAAGACTACCGTATCCCCCAGTAGCTTCCGCACTCTTTGCTGAAAACGCCGGGCGTCGGGAGGCAGGCCGAGTCGAAAGATCGAGTTTCTTACTGCGAAGGGTTGTTCGAAAGCACTGAAATTCCAACTGGTTATGAGTTACTGGGCGCGTTTTTGTACGGAACTCTGAACGTTCAATGCAACACATTCGCTATGGCGCCGTTTACCAAGAGCTCTGAAACTGCTTCAATATCTGCTGCAAGCGGGCGATCGTGTGTGAGCTTAGCTGACTTGGCTCGAATCGTCTCATAGGCTTTTGTCGCCAGCGACCCGGTCCCGAGCGGCGCAAGCAGGTCGATCCCCTGGCATGCGCAAAGCAGTTCAATCGCAATGGTATGCCGCAGGTTTTCGAGCATCCGAGCAAGGCGTCGTGCCCCGCTCATACCCATGGAGACGTAATCTTCCTGGTTGCCCGATGTCGAGATGGAGTCCACGGAATGCGGCACGGCCAACGCTTTGTTCTCGCTGGTCAATGCCGCCGCCGTAACCTGCGCGATCATGAAGCCCGAATTCAGCCCAGGCTCCGGCGTCAGGAAGGCCGGAAGCATGCTCGTAAAGGGATTCGTCATCTGCTCGATACGCCGCTCGGAGATCCCGCCGAGCGTGGCCAGCGCCACGGCGACCTGGTCCGCGGCCATGGCCAGCGGCTGCCCATGAAAATTTCCGCCGCTGATAATCTCGCCGCCGCCGTCCTCTTTCACAAAAACCAGCGGATTATCTGTCGCACTGTTCAGTTCCACGGCAGCCATCTCGCGCGCTTGCGCCAGCGAATCGCGCACCGCTCCGTGCACTTGCGGCGTGCAGCGCACGCTGTAAGCGTCCTGCACGCGGGGATCGCTCTCTGGCGAACGATGTGACTCGCGGATTTGGCTGCCTTCGTTCAGGTGCGCCAGGTTTCGCGCCGTCGTCGCGGCACCGCCGTAGGCTCTCGCATGCATGATTCGTGCGTCAAATGCTCCAGGACTTCCGCGCAGGGCATCCAGCGAAAGTGCAGCTGCCACATCGGCGGCATCGATCAAAAGGTCGGCATCGCGCAGCGCGAGACTCAGCAGCGCCAGCATTCCTTGCGTGCCGTTCAAGAGCGAAAGCCCTTCCTTTGCTTCGAGCGCGACCGGTTTGATTCCTGCGCGGCGCAGCGCTTCGCCGCCTTCGAGGACTTCGCCTTTCGATCGAGCGCGGCCTTCGCCGATAACTACCTGCGCCAAGTGCGCCAGCGGCGCGAGATCGCCGGAAGCGCCGACCGATCCTTGCGAGGGAATCACCGGATGCACTCTCGCGTTAAGCATTGCGCACAGCGTCTCCACTACCAGCGGCCGCACTCCGCTCAATCCTTTCGCGAGAGCATTTGCGCGCAGCAGCATCATGGCCCGCGTTTCCGCTTCGCCGAGCGGAGCGCCAACGCCGCAACAATGCGAACGCACAAGATTCACTTGCAGGTTCCGCAGCTGCTCGGCGGAAATGCTTACCGAAGCGAGTTTTCCAAACCCCGTGTTGATCCCGTAGGCCGTTGCTCCCGAAGCGACGAGCTGGTCGACTACGGCGCGAGAACTCTTCATCCTTTCGATCGCCGCTTGAGAAACGCTGACGGCGTCGCCATCGAACGCGACGCGGTGAAGCTGCTCAAACGTCAGCTCGTTGCCGGTCAGTGAAATGTTTTGGGCAGCGTTCGGGGCGATGCTCATGGCTCGCTCCGATCCGGCTGGGGCGCTACGACGGATTTGAAAACGCTCTGATATTTCGCCGGCAGCAATTTCGGCCTGCCGTTGCTTCCGCAAATGATATGAGTGGTCTCGCCGGTGGCGAGCAGTTTGCCGTCCGCATCCCGGAACACTTCGTAGGAAAACTTCACGATGCGATTTCGCGATTCTGCGATGCGCGTACGGATGCGCAAAACTTCATCGTATCTGGCGGGGTGCTGGTACCGGCAATGAGCGTCCGCCACAACGATGTGGCAATCATCTTCTTTTTCCATGCGCGTGTACTCCATGCCCAGCGCGCGAATCAGCTCGACGCGGCCGACCTCGAACCACACCAGGTAGTTCGCGTGGTAGACCACGCCCATCTGGTCGGTTTCGGCGTAGCGCACCCGTACGGTCGCGTCGTGGTATTCGATCATTCGCATGTCCTGTGAATCGAGGCGCTCGCCGGCGTGGATCATTCCACGTCCGTGCTCCAAACGGGTTTGCGTTTTTCCAGAAACGACGCGAGCCCTTCTTTGAAATCCGCCGTGCAGCGAATGCGCGCATTTTCCAGAATGGCGCGCTCCAGATCGGCGTCAACGCTGGCTGCTGCTGACGAGGTCAGCAAACGCTTCGCTCGTGTGAGACTTACGGGGCTCGCGGCAATCAGCACGTCCGCCAATTCGTGCGCGCGTTCGAGCAAACGCTCGCGTGGCACGATCTCCGTCACAAGTCCGAGACTCACAGCCTCCGTCGCTTCCACGAGGCGCCCGGTCAGCAGCAGGTTGCGCGCCTGCTTGTCGCCGATTTGGCGCGTCAAAAAAACAGAAACTATGGCTGGCAGGAACCCGATCTTTACTTCGGTATAGCCGAACTTCGCCCCGGGCACGGCAATCGTGAAATCGCACAACGTGGCGATTCCGCAGCCGCCCGCCAGTGCAGCGCCATTTACGGCCGCGATCAACGGCTTTGAAAAGCCCCAAATGCGGCGGAATACCTTCGCCATGCGCCGTGAATCGTCCATGTTTTCCGCGGAAGACTGGTTGGCGATGTCCGAGAGCATTTCCAGGTCCATTCCGGCGCAGAAGGACTTGCCCGCGCCGGTGACGATGGCCACCCTGGTGCGGCTGTTCTCAATCTCGTCTAGTGCGGATTGCAGCTCGGAGACCATCTTCGAATTGATGGCATTGTGTTTGTCGGGCCGGTTGAGCGTCAGCGTTGCCCGTTGGCCGGTAAATTCCAGAGTCAGTGTTTCAAACATTATTGCGCGTCTCCTAAGGTCTGAAGTCCTGGAGAAATCTCAGGGACTCACTCTCGTCTGCCACCGCGCATTGATCGCCGTCCAAATCGCAAAACGTATGTACGAAACATGATTCCCGAGCACTCCGCGCTTTACGCCTGAATGATTCTAGTTCACCAGGGGCGCATGTGCATACTTTCGGCGAATCTCGTTGGCCATGCCCAGCACGGTTCCGAGCCGCGCGGAATCAATCCCTGGGTTGGCCCCGGCTTTTTCGAGCGTCCGAAGAACATCCTCCGTCGGGATATTGCCAACGAGATGGTCTCCGGCAAATGGGCAACCGCCAAGTCCCGTCAACGCGCTATCGAATCGACGGCAGCCTGCTTCGTAGGCCGCCAGGATTTTTGCTTCTGCCTCTTCCGTGCGGCTGTGCAAGTGCACTCCGAGCTCGATTCCTTGGAATTCATGTTTCACTTGGCGATAGAGATCGCCGACAAGTTCCGGTGAAGCGCTGCCTACGGTATCCGCCAGTGAAACCGTGCGCACGCGAATTCCTTCGAGCCACTCGAGCGCTTCCGCGACGATTTCCGGCCCCCAGGGTTCGTCATACGGATTGCCGAAGGCCATCGAAATGTAAACCACGAGATCTTTCTTGGCGACCAAAGTTTCCTTTCGCAGTCTTTCGACGAGCAAGCGCGATTCGTTGCGCGTCATGTTGGCGTTGGCCCGTCGAAAATAGGCCGAAATCGAATAGGGATATCCAATGGTGCGAACACCGGGAGTCCCGAGCGCGCGCTCCAGCCCCTTTTCGTTCACGACGATTCCAATGATTTCCGGCATCTCGGCCGTAGCGCCGGCATCCGGACGGCTGTTTTCGTGGTCGGCGGCTAACCCGGGCAGGGAAGCATGGAGTCTCGCCATAACGTCTTCGCTGTCCGCCATTTGTTTCACATGCTTCGGCGAAACAAAGCTCACCGCATCGATGTGCTTGAATCCCGCAAGTACCAGCTGTTTTAAATACTCAGCCTTGTATTCGGTCGGGATCAGGTCGGGCAATCCCTGCCAGGCATCCCGCGGACATTCGATCAGCTTCACGATTTCGGCCATCTTCATTTCGTTTCGTCTGTGCGGCGCTCGAATAAGAGCGAAACCAAGCCCAAAACCGGAAGAACCATGGTGATGCCCGGCAGTCGGAGGAAATGAAAGTGGAAGGCAATAAAGAAAGATGTGTGCCCGCGACCTCGAAGATTGAGGCAGAAAGCATAAATTGGAACCCACGCTAAACTACCGGCGAAGAAGACCAACGGAAGGGTACTCAGCCAGGAAATCAACTTGGTACGCCTGGTGATCACGTCTGCAGAACTCCGGTCTTGAATTCGCGAATCTCCGAGTTCAGCGCGGCGGCTTCTAGCGCGCTGATCAGCGCGTCGCGCGTGTGGGTGGGATCAATGATCGCATCAACCCAAAGGCGGGCCGCGGCATAGCGCGGATCGGTTTGCTGCTCGTAGGTCGCTTTTACGCTTTCGAGCATTTCTTTGCGGGCTCTTTCGTCGACTTTCCTGCCTTCGCGCTCGAGTTGTTTTAGCTTGATCTCGGCTAGCGTATTGGCAGCCGCGTCCCCGCTCATGACCGCGAACTTCGCGGTGGGCCATGCGAACATAAAGCGCGGATCGTAGGCTTTGCCGCACATCGCATAGTTGCCCGCGCCGAAGCTGCCGCCGCAAATCACGGTGATTTTTGGCACCACGCTGTTGGCAACGGCATTCACCAGTTTCGCGCCGGCGCGGATGATGCCGCTCCACTCGGCGTCTTTGCCGACCATGAAACCGTTCACATCGTGCAAGAACACCAGCGGGATGCGGTTCTGGTTGCAATCGAGAACAAAGCGCGCGGCCTTCTCGGCGGATTCGGTGTAGATCACGCCGCCGAACTCCATGCGCTTCTGGTCCGAGCCGCGCGCCAGCGTGTGCACATGCTTTTTCTGATTTGCGACGATGCCCACAGCCCAGCCGCCGATGCGCCCGTAGCCGCAAAGGACCGTCTCGCCGTATTCGGCGCGATATTCTTCAAATTCGCTGGCGTCCACGATGCGCGCGATAATTTCGCGCATGTCATATTGTTTGGCGGGATCGCTCGAGAATATTCCGTAAATTTCATCGCCCGGAAAGAGCGGCTCGCGCGCCGCAACGCGGCTGAAGGGCGAAGGATTTGCCGCGCCCATCTTGTCGACCAGGGCGCGGATTCTCGCGATGCATGCGTCGTCGTCCGGCTCGCGAAAATCCACTGTGCCGCTGATCTGCGAGTGCATCTTCGCGCCGCCCAAGTCTTCCGCAGAAGTGACCTGTCCAATGGCTGCCTGCACCAGTGCGGGCCCCGCCAAAAATAGTCCCGAGCCATCCGTCATCAGAATGTGATCGCACATCAGCGGAAGGTAGGCTCCGCCGGCTACGCACATGCCCATGATCGCAGCAAGCTGAGGAATACCCATGGCGCTCATCACCGCGTTGTTGCGGAAGACCCGGCCGAAGTCATCCGTGTCGGGGAAGACATCCTCCTGCAGCGGCAAGAAAATGCCGGCCGAATCCACCAGATAAATCGTCGGAATGTGATTTTCGATGGCGATATTCTGCGCGCGAATGACTTTCTTTGCCGTCATCGGGAAAAACGCACCAGCCTTGACAGTCGCATCGTTTGCAATAACCATGAGCGTCCGCCCACAAACCTTCGCCAGGCCAGTGATCGTTCCCGCCGACGGCGCGCCGCCCCATTCCTGGTACATTTCGTAAGCGGCAAAAAGTCCCAGCTCAAAGAATTGCGAGCCCGGGTCGATCAGCTTGGCGATACGCTCCCGAACCGTGAGTCGGCCTTTTTTGTGCTGCGATTCGATAGCTTTCGCGCCGCCGCCCTGGCGAATCTGTTCTTCTTCATTCTTGATTTTCGTGAGGAGATCAATAATGCGGCGGTGGTTTTTTTCAAAGTCCGGGGACTTGGCCTTCACGCTGGTTTTCAAAACGGACTCAGGCACTTCGAGACCTCACCGAGGGATTCACACCGGGCGCGCTCGAGCTCCGTCGCACGCCAACCGAACCAGTATACGGTCCGCCGCAAGATTCTGCGAGTGCGCCGCCCGGTTGCTAGCTCGGTGCTGGCTCGGTGCCAGCGTATTGACGATTGCGGCTTGAGCATCTAGAATCCAAATTACGGTGCCTGAAACGCACTGAATTGTTTTGTCGGAGGCGCCTGTGAAAACCTCTAGCGAATTGGCATGGGGTGGGTGTGTCTCCGGCGAGGCTTCGAATTAGTCGAACGATTTGCCCGGAAGACCTCCCCCCTTCTCCTTTTTCACCGACAGTTGGATCACTACGCTTGTTCGACGCTCGAGAACTTCCGTCTGTTAGATCGTTCAAGCGAACATAGAGCATGGTTGGCTCGCTGGGGCCATCGAGTGGGAACGCTCAGCGCTCGTCGCGGGCGGCAGGAGGATTTTCAAGTGTTTATCGGGGATTTAGGTTGGGACGCGTATTTTGAAGCTCTTCGCGTGGAGTGCGTCGGTGCCGGCTGCGTCCCGGCACGCGTTATCTCGCAGCACCGCGGGTTGTGGCGCGTGGCGGGAGATTTTGAGGAGTGTTGGGCGGAGCCTTCCGGCAAATTGCGGAAAGAGTCTCTAGCCGGCGGAGATTGGCCGGCTGTGGGCGACTGGGTGTCGGCAGAAATTCTCTCTGGGCAGCCGAACGCAACGATCCAGCAGGTTTTGCCTAGGCGAAGCCGCTTTGTGAGAAAAGTTGCGGGCAAACAGATCGCCGAACAAGTGATCGTCGCAAATATTGACGTGGCGCTGGTCGTGGCGGCGCTGGACGGCGATTTCAGCGTGCGGCGCATTGAACGGTACTTGGCGCAGTGCTGGGAATCGGGCGCGCGGCCGGCGATTGTTCTGAACAAAGCCGACGCTTGTGCTGAGCCGCAGGAACTCCTAGCGGAGATCGAGCGCATCGCCATGGGCGTGCCGATATTTCTGGTCAGTGCGAAAACGGGGGAGGGGCTGGAGGCCATAGAGGCCGGCTTCAAGAAAGGTCAAACGATTGTTCTGCTGGGATCTTCGGGAGTGGGGAAGTCCACCCTGGTGAATCGCTTGCTGCAAGAGGAGCGGCAGCCCACGCATGCGGTGCGCGCGAGCGACAGTCGCGGGCGGCACACGACCACGTCGCGAGAGTTGTTTGTGATGCCGAGCGGCGCGCTGATCATCGATACGCCCGGCTTGCGAGAACTTCAGCTGTGGGACGCGGCGGATGGAGTCTCGCAAACATTCACGGACATCGACGAACTTGCCGCGCAATGCCGGTTCACCGATTGCCAGCACCAGAACGAGCCGGACTGCGCCGTCCGAGGTGCTCTCGCTGAGGGTGTGCTTGACGGCGACCGGCTGGAAAGCTGGCGCAAGCTCCAGCGCGAGCAAGAGTTTCTCTTGCGAAAAATGGATCCTGCGATTGGCGCTACACAGAAGAAACGTACTAAAATATTAATGCGTCAAGTAAGAGAGAAATACCAGAACCGGGACAAAGGGAAAAACTAAAAATCAAACATGCGAGCGTTACTCTTGAATCTGGACCTGGCTAGACGTGTGGAGCTTGCCGAAGCACAAGCCGCCGTCGAGTGCGCCGAGGCTCTCGGACGATTCCGGCCGGCCAGCGGCGCGGCGGTCCGGCGCCTTGCCGGCGGATTTGCGGTCTACTGCGGCAAGGGTTCGCCGATCACGCAAGGCGTGGGAATGGGTCTCGATGGACCAGTGAGCCCGGAAGAGTTCGATCGGCTGGAGGAGTTTTACCGGAGCCGCGGCGAAGCCGTGCGCGTGGAGACCTGTCCGCTGGCTGATCCTTCTTTTATCGAGCACTTCGCGCTGCGGAGATATCGCGTCACGGAATTTTCGAATGTTATGGCGCGGCAGGTGAGTCCGGATGAAACTTGTCCGGAGCCGCCCGAAGGCGTCACCATTGAAAAAATCGGGAAAGACCAGATCGATCTGTGGACGCTGACCGTTTCCCAGGGATTCGCGGAAAAATTTCCGGTGTCGCAGGAACTGCTCGAAGTTATGAAACTGTTTGCCTTTGGGCCGAAGACGGAATGCTATCTGGCGCGTGTGGACGAAAAAGTAGCGGGGGGCGGAACCCTTGCGTTGCACGACGGTGTGGCGGGATTGTTTGGAGCCAGCACCTTGCCGGTGGCGCGTAAGCGCGGGGTGCAGACCGCGTTGTTGCAGAGGCGTCTAGCGCGCGCGTCGCAGGCGGGTAGCGACCTCGCCGTTAGCATCGCGCAGCCGGGCAGTACCTCTCAGCGAAATATAGTCCAGCAGGGATTTCAGGTGCTTTATACGCGCGTCAAATTCGAAAAAACAGTGGAGTGATGTTGGCGCTTAGGGAGTCAGCGTGCCAAGCGCTTGTGGATAAACGCAACGATGTCTTGCGTCGAAGTGCCCGGCAGGAAGATTTCGGCGATGCCCGATTGTTTCATGGCGGGAATGTCGGCTTCCGGGATGATGCCGCCGACCAGAACGGTGATGTCTTGCATGCCTTTTTTGTGCAGCAGGTTCATGAGCTGCGGGCAAATGGTGTTGTGCGCGCCGGAAAGAATGGAGAGACCGATGACGTCGACGTCCTCCTGTACGGCGGCTGAGGCGATCATCTCGGGAGTCTGGCGCAGGCCGGTGTAAATCACTTCCATGCCTGCGTCGCGCAGCGCTCGGGCGATGATTTTGGCGCCGCGGTCGTGGCCATCCAACCCAGGCTTGGCAATCAACACTCTTATTTTTTTCTCAGGCATATTCGTGGGCGAGTTAAGCTCAAATTCCTCAGAGCAAATCAGGTGATGGCGACTTCTTCGTAGGTGCCGAAGACTTCGCGGAGGGCGTCGCAGATTTCACCTACCGTGGCGTAGGCTTTTACGGCGTCCAGGAGGTAGGGCATCAGGTTGTCTTGGCCTTCGGCAGCTTTGCGGAGGGCGTTTAGGCGGTGCTGGACTTCTGCTTGAGAGCGCTCGGCGCGGAGTTCCCGGAGGCGTTTGGCCTGGCGATGGGCGACCGTCTCGTCGATTTGCAGGGTGTCGAGCGGCTTTTCTCGGGCGACGTAATCATTTACGCCGACTATGATTTTTTCTTTTTTGTCGACCGCTACCTGGTATTTGTAAGAGGCTTCCGCGATTTCGCGCTGCGGGTAGCTGCGCTCGATGGCCGCGACCATCCCGCCCATGGCGTCGATTTTTTCGATGTAGTCCCACGCGCCGCGCTCGACTTCGTTTGTCAGCGTTTCAAGGAAGTAGGAGCCCCCGAGCGGGTCGACGGTGTTGGTGACGCCGGTTTCGTGCGCGATGATCTGCTGCGTGCGCAGTGCGATGGTGGCGGCGAACTCCGTCGGCAGGGCCCAGGCTTCGTCGAGAGAATTGGTGTGCAGCGACTGCGTTCCACCTAGAACAGCCGCGAGCGCCTGGATCGCAGTGCGCACCACGTTGTTGTAGGGCTGCTGGGCGGTCAGCGAACAGCCCGCGGTCTGCGTGTGGAAGCGCAGCGCCCACGTGCGCGGGTTCTTCGACTTGTAGCGCTCGACCATGGCTTTCTGCCAGATGCGCCGCGCGGCGCGATACTTCGCGATTTCCTCGAAAAAATCGTTGTGCGCGTTGAAAAAGAAGGAAAGCTGCGGGACGAATTGATCGATGTCCAGGCCGCGGCGCATTCCATATTCGACATATTCCATGCCGTCGCGCAGCGTGAACGCCAATTCCTGTATGGCGGTCGAGCCGGCTTCGCGGATGTGGTACCCGCTGATCGAAATGGGGTTGAACTTCGGGGTGTTCTTCACCGCGAATTCAAAGGTGTCGATGACCAGCCGCATCGACGGCTCGGGCGGATAGATGTATTCCTTTTGCGCGATGTACTCCTTCAGGATGTCGTTCTGCAGCGTGCCCGAAAGTTTCTTCCAGTCCGCGCCCTGTTTTTCCGCGACCGCCAGGTACATCGCCCAAATGACTGCCGCGGGCGAGTTGATGGTCATCGAAGTGGTGACGCCAGCGAGAGGAATCTTGTCGAAGAGCACTTCCATGTCGGCCAGCGAACTGATGGCCACGCCGCACTTGCCAACTTCGCCTTCTGAAAGCGGATGGTCGGAGTCATAACCCATCAGAGTGGGCAGATCGAAGGCCGTGGAGAGGCCGGTTTGACCTTGCGCGAGCAGATAGCGAAAGCGCTGGTTGGTGTCTTCCGCGGTGCCGAAGCCGGCAAATTGCCGCATCGTCCAGAGCCGGCCGCGATGCATGGTGGAATGA
>Ga0070766_10000670_pt1 | contig 15628 bp, 12 predicted proteins | sample HubBroMetageWFT6_FD_69782 | JGI IMG/M metagenome (GOLD analysis project Ga0070766, IMG submission 69782) | Warmed and freeze-thawed soil microbial communities from the Hubbard Brook experimental Forest, New Hampshire - Hubbard Brook CCASE Soil... | ecosystem: Environmental > Terrestrial > Soil...
GCGGGGGGCGGCGGTGAAAGTGGCGGTGGGGGTGGGGGCGGAGCATCCTCTGGAGCAACAGGTGGGAGTCAGTAATGAGTGCACTCGCCGCAGTCAGCCCGCAATCGAGCGCCGCGAAGAAAGTTGAACGGCACGGCGTCGCGGCGGTCCTGGAAGATCAGACAACCCTCGATCGCGTTCAAGGCATCATGCGCGAGCTACAGCTCGACGAGGAGCTGGTTCTCGAACCGACGCTCGACGCGGTGATGCGCCGCATACGCGAAGGCTACGCCCCTCGCGTCCTGATACTCGATCTTTCCGACTCCGCCGCGCCAATCGCGGAACTGAGCGCCGCGCGTTCGATGGGCGGCAGCGAACTCAAGATCCTCGCGTTCGGCACGGTGAACGATGTCGGACTTTTCCGTGATCTCCTCGCCGCCGGTGCCACCGATTATCTGGTGAAGCCGGTGGGTCGCGAGGCCCTCTCCGCCGCGCTTGAAAACCGCCAAGCCAACACCGCGAATGGCAGCAACGGGCTTGGACAGGTGGTGGCGTTTATCGGCTGCAGAGGCGGGGTGGGTACTACCACAACCGCCGTCTCCTGCGCCTGGCTCCTCGGTGAAAAACGGCGCGAGCGCACCGCGCTGATCGATCTCGACCTGCATTTCGGCACGGTGGGGCTGAAGCTCGATACCGACCCGGGAAACGGGTTGTGCGAAGCCCTGGAGCAACCCTCGCGCATCGATTCGTTATTTGTCGATCGCGCGATGATCAAGCTGTCCGACACGCTGCGGATGCTCGCCGCCGAGGCCGCGCTGGGCGAGACGCTGGTGGTCGATCCGGGCGCAATCGATGTTCTGTTGTATGAACTGCGCCGCAAGTTCAGCTGGGTGCTGGTGGATTTGCCACGCTGGGTGTCGCCGACTCAGCGTATCGTTTTGGGGGCGGCGAACTGGGTCATACTGTTGTGCGAGCGCAGCCTCGCCGGCCTGCGCGATACCATTCGCTTGCAATCCATGCTGCGCGAGAACGCGCCACAGGCCAAGGTGGTGCTGGTTGACAGCGGGGTGCCCGGCGAGCGCGCCACGGTCGGCAAGGGCGAATTCGAAAAAGCGGTCGGACACCCGCTCGATGTATCCTTCCCTTACGACGCCAAGTCGACCGGCGCGGCGACCAATGCCGGCCAAGCGCTGCCGTTGGCGGCGCCGCGCAGCCCGGTGATCCGTGAACTGGAGCAGCTGGTCGCGCGGCTCGCCGGCACCACCGAGGTGCAAAAGCGCAAGATGTTCGGATTCTTGTGATGGCGGTACTGTTCAAACGCAACGCCAACGAAGGCGGACTAGACGCGCGCATCGCCGAACTGTCGGCACGCCGCGGACGGTTCGAACCGGTACCGCCGCAGGTCGACCTCCCTTCGCCGGCAACGGCGACGGCCGCGCCAACAGGGCCGATGCCGGCAGCGGGGGCGACGATCTTGCCGGCTCGTCCGGCGGCCCAGCCCAAAGCATTGTTGGCAGAGCAGATTGCCGCCGCCCGCGAGGAACTGACTGCGCGCCTCAACGCCGAGATCCGGCCAGAGCGCCGGGCCCAGCTGAGTCGCAGCGACCTGGCCAAGCTCGTCGATGCGGCGGTGCATGCCTATTTTATCCGCGCCGCACTCGAGGCCAATCCACTTGCCCGGCGCGATCTCGTGACCGAGATCATGCAGGCGCTACTGCCGCCGACCCCGGCGGTCACCGCCGAGCCCGCCTCCCGCCGCAATCCGCACCGTGCCGCCATTGAGAACGCGAAGGCGCAGATACAGCCTCTCGTTCTCGAACACATGGACGTCGCCGCGGCGGCGGAAATGCCGCGCGCCGCGTTTGAGGCGCAGCTGACCGGATGGGTCAAGGAGCTGCTCACCGAAACCAAGATTCAGCTGAACTTTGCCGAGCAGCGCGAACTCGTCGAATCGCTTATCGCCGATATGCTCGGGCTCGGTCCGCTTGAGCCGCTGCTGGCCGACGAGACGATCAGCGATATCATGGTCAACGGGCCAAAGCAGGTCTACATCGAGCGGCGCGGCAAGCTCGAACTGAGCGATGTGCATTTCCGCGACGACCAGCACCTGCTGAATATCTGCACCAAGATCGTCACTCGGGTCGGCCGCCGGGTCGACGAGGCGACGCCGCTGGTTGACGCACGCCTCCCGGACGGCAGCCGCGTCAACATCATCATCCCGCCGCTGGCGATCGACGGCGCATCGATCTCGATCCGAAAATTTTCCAAGAAGAGCATCACGCTCGACATCATGGCCGCGAGCGCCAGCATCTCGCCCGCCATGGCGACGGTTCTGAAAATAGCCGCGCGCTGCCGGCTGAACATCCTGATCTCGGGCGGCACCGGCTCGGGTAAGACGACCTTGCTAAACGCGCTCTCGCGCATGATCGACAATGGCGAGCGCACCGTGACCATAGAAGATGCGGCCGAATTGCAGCTGCAGCAGCCGCATGTCGTCCGGCTGGAGACGCGCACCGCCAACCTCGAAGGCACCGGTGAAATAACGATACGCGATCTGGTGAAGAACGCGCTGCGTATGCGACCGGACCGCATCATCATCGGCGAGTGCCGCGGCGCCGAAGCGCTCGACATGCTACAGGCGATGAACACCGGCCATGACGGTTCGATGAGCACGATTCACGCCAATACCCCGCGCGAGGCGCTTACCCGGCTCGAAAACATGGTCGGCATGACCGGCATCAACCTGCCGTCGCGCGCCGTGCGCACCCAGATCGCCGCGGCCGTTCACCTGATCTGTCAGGTCAACCGAATGCGCGATGGCACCCGCCGGGTCACCTCACTGACCGAGGTGGTCGGCATGGAAGGTGATGTGATCACTACCCAAGACCTGTTCACCTTCCAGTATCAGGGTGAAGGCGCCGACGGCAAATTGCGCGGGGTGTTCAACTCGAGCGGCATTCGCCCCGGTTTCATGCCGCGGGCCGAGTACTACGGGCTCGACCGCGCCCTCATTGAGGCGATCTGAGATGATGGGGATGCTCGATCCGACCACAATGGCGGCCCTCGCCATCGGGCTAATGACCGGTATCGGTATCCTGCTCGTCTTCGTCGGCGTCGAGCGGGGCCGGACCCGGCGGTTCAGGCGGCGGTTGGACAAGATCAAAAACCGCACATCGCAAGTACCGTCCGCTATCGTGGCTGGGCGGTCATTGACGCGTTCGACCACCTCGATGGACCGCCTTGTCCAGCGATGGCTGCCCCGGCTAGACGTGCTGAAGGAACGCCTGGCGCGCACTGGTCGAAACATCGGCCTCGGCCAGTACGTGATCGCGACGCTCATCGTCATTGCCGTTCTGCTGCTGGTGGCGCTCTTTTTTGGTCACTTCAAGCTCATCCCCAGCCTGCTGTTCGCGACCGCGCTAGGGACCGGAATCCCGCACTATGTCGTCGGCCGAATGGGCAAAAAGCGTGTCGCCGCCTTTGTAAAACTGTTCCCGGAGGCGATCGATCTGATGGTGCGCGCGTTGCGCTCGGGCCTGCCAATCAGCGAGGCGATCATCAACGCCGGCCAGGAGATCGGCAATCCTGTCGGCACCGAGCTGCGCACCGTCGAATCGGGGATGCGACTCGGCCGCCAACTCGACGATTTGCTCTGGGATATCGCAAAGCGTATCGATGTCTCCGAGTTCCGTTTCTTCATCATCGCGCTCAACGTGCAGCGCGAGACCGGCGGCAATCTCGCCGAGACGCTCAGTAATCTCTCCGACGTGCTGCGCAAGCGCCGAACGATGCGGGCGAAGGCACGGGCGATGGCCAGCGAGGCGCGGGCCAGCACGGCAATCCTAGGCTCGCTGCCGGTGGTGGTCAGCCTGCTCCTGCTGCTGACCTCGCCGAACTACATAACGATCCTTTTCACCGATGTCCGGGGGCTGATGATGCTGGGCGTTGCCGGCGGCATGCTCGGCACCGGGATCCTGATCATGACCAAAATGGCTCGGTTCCAAATATGAACAGCACGCGGGTTGCAGATTTCAGGATCGAAGAGTGGCTGCCGGCCTGGCTCGCTCCCGATATGCTGATCGGCGCGCTCGCGGCGATGGCAGTCCTGGTCGCGTTTCTTGCGCTGTGGCAGGCGCTGCGCGCCTATGATCCGTTTGAACGCCGGTTCGCCGAGATCGCGCAGCGCAAAAACTCGTTGAAAGTGGCGGCGCTCAATGCCAAGCGCCGGCGCCGAAGCGTGAATCCGTCCGATATGATGAGTGACTTGGTGACGCGGCTCAACCTGCTGCGCTCCAAGCATGCCGGCGACGCGCGCCTGTTGCTGGCCCAGGCGGGGTTGCGCTCCCAAGAGGCGATGATCCGCTATCTGTTCGCCCGGGTGATGCTGCCGTTTGCCTTCGTTCTGGCCGTCCTATTCGATAGATACGCGTCGCACCTGCTGCCGATCCCGCCGAACTTTACAGCCATCGCGCTGTTGGGAGCGGCAATTATCGGGTTCTGGGGGCCGGGGATGTTCCTCAAGAACCGTGCCGGCAAGCGCGGTCACCGCATGCAGCTCGGACTGCCGGACGCACTCGACTTGATGGTGATTTGCGCCGAAGCCGGGCTCAGCCTCGACGCCGGGCTGGTGCGCGTTTCGCGCGAGCTCGAACCGACCTGGCCGGAGCTCAGCGAAGAATTCGGCATTACGGCCGCAGAGCTGACATTCCTTCCCGATCGGCGTCAGGCACTCGAAAACCTCAATCTGCGCACCAACCTTGCCTCGGTCCGCGGGGTGGTGAATACGCTGCTGCAGACCGCGAGATTTGGCACGCCGCTCGCCCAATCGCTGCGCGTGCTCGCCGCCGAGTTCCGTGACGCGCGCCTCACCAAGGCCGAGGAGAAAGCCGCGAAGTTGCCGGCAATGCTGACCGTGCCGATGATCATCTTTATCCTGCCGACCCTGTTCATCGTGGTGCTTGGGCCGGCCGTTCTCGGGATCATGGATACGTTCTCGGGAAAGAAGGAACGGGACGCCAACAGGCCCGTCGCGGCGGATACCGCGTCGGTGAGCACCACCGCGGCCAATGCGCCTATAGTTGGCAGTCAATCACAGCGGTAAGCTTCGCTGGCAGCCATGCCATCACCGGATCAGGATTGCACCGGATTGGCGAAAGGCGTGTGGCCGCCGGAGCCGGCGGTTCACCCAGGGTTGCCGCTCGAGCCGCTATTGGGGCCGGTGTTGGGGGTAACCGTCAGGCCGACGAACTGGCTTGTCCCGTGCCGGTTCAGCAGCAGCAGGATGTTTCCCTTGCTCGATGCCTGCTGCAGGGCCTCGGCCGCCTGCTGAGGCGTCTTTACCGGCTGCTGGTCGACCGACTCGATTACATCACCGGGCTCGATCCCGAGCGCGGCGGCCGGGCTGTCAGGGGCAACCTCGGCAACGACGGCACCCTCGACCTCCTTCGGAATGCGGAACTGCCGACGCACCGCCGGATCGATCGACGACAGCTGCAAGCCTAGGCTCGAGGTCTTCTCCGGGCGGGTATTATCGGCTGCCGCAGCAGCCTGCTGGGTCTCCTGCAACTCGCCGATGGTCGCGGAAAGGGTCATATCCTTGCCGCCGCGGCGGACCTGCAGATCGATTTTCTTGCCAATCGACGTGTTGGCCACGAGCCGCGGCAGATCGTGCACGGTCTTTATCGGCTGGCCCTCAGCGCTGAGGATGACGTCACCCGGCTTGATGCCGGCCTTGACGGCCGGGCTGTTCGGCGTCACCGAGGCGACCAGCGCGCCCGCCGGCTGGTCGGGGTCCATGCCGAGGCTCTTGGCGATCGTCGGCGTTATGGTCTGGATGGCGACCCCAAGCCAGCCGCGGGTCACATGCCCGTGCTCGCGGAGCTGCTGGATGACATTTTTCGCGGTGTTCGAGGGAAGCGCAAAGCCGATCCCAACCGACCCGCCCGAGGGCGAATAGATCGCGGTGTTGATGCCGATCACTTCGCCGTGCAGGTTGAAGGTTGGCCCACCGGAATTGCCCCGGTTGATCGGCGCATCGATCTGGATGAAATCATCGTAGGGGCCTTCATTGATATTGCGCCCCAGCGCCGAGACGATGCCTGCGGTCACGGTGCCGCCGAGCCCGAACGGGTTGCCGACGGCCATCACCCAATCGCCGACTTTCGAATTGTCGCTATCGCCCCAGCCGACGAAGGGTAGCTTTTTGCCGCCCGCGTCAATCTGTAACAGCGCCAAGTCGGTCTTTTCGTCGCGGCCGATGATCTTGGCCGGATGCCTGCTGTTGTCCTGCAGGATCACGGTGATCTTGTCGGCATTTCCGACCACATGATTATTGGTGACGATGAGGCCGCTGGGGTCGATGACGAAGCCGGAGCCTAGCGCCATCACCTCCCTGCCCGCGTGCGGCAGGCCGCGATTCTCGAAAAACTTGTGCAGAAAGTCGTCGAAGGGCGATGAGGAGCCCTCGCTCTCGTCGGCCGATCGATCGGTGCCCGCCGCTGCCTCTGAGCTGAGCTGGGCAGAGATGTTGACGACCGCCGGCTGCACCCGCTGCACCAGCGGGTTGAGGCTCGGCAGGTTTACCGTGACCTCGTTCTGCACCTGGGCGGTAAGGTTCTTCTCCGTTCCGCCGTTTTGCGCGGTGCCGGCTTGCGCGTCAGCAAGCGGCGGCGCCGACAGCAGCATCAGCGCGGCGGCGACGCCGGTCAGCGTGCAGCGCAGCGAGCTCCGCGGGGAAAAGTGCCGGCCAAAGCGCATGGAGGCCTCCGGAATTGACGCAGCCAGGCAGCCGATGCGGCGCCGGGCCGAGACGTGTGGCATGCACCCGCACCAACTCCCCGGTTGCCTGAGAGTTCCGGTCGGCGCGAGGGGATGCGCCCGTCATGTCGGTTCGCCCGTCATGTCGGTTCGTAAGTGATCCGACCCCGACGCCGCAGCGTTCGCCTAGGGGCAAGGCAAGAGAATTCCCGATTATGCTGTTCCTGCGTACGACTGCGTCGGCGGAGACGCCGGACCCGGCGCGAGGCGGTGTCGCCGCGCTCGTGCGCCGTCGTCTGGGGGTCGGCACCGACGACATGCTCGAGCCTTCGATCTACCGTTTCATCCTGCGCTACAGCCTGCCCGAGCAGGTGTACCTCGTTGTCGTCACCCTGCTCTCCTTTCCGTTTCTTTATCTCTCGCTCGACCTGCCCAAGCTGATCATCAACGAGGCAATCGGCGGCAAGCATTTTCCCCGCGAATTCTATGGGTTCGAGCTGGGCCAGATCCCCTATCTGGCGCTGCTGTGCATGGTGTTTCTCGCCTTTGTGGTGATCAACGGCTGGTTCAAATACCACCTCAACGTCAGAAAAGGCCGGGTCGGCGAGCGGATGCTGCGCCGGCTGCGATACGACTTGTTCGTGCGCTTGATGCGCTTTCCCATGCGGCATTTCGACCGGACCGCGACGGGCCAGATCATCGCGATGCTGACGGCCGAGCTGGAGCCCGTCGGCGGCTTTATCGGCGACGCCTTCGCGTTGCCGATCGCGCAAGTAGGCACGTTGGTGACGACCTTCGTTTTTATGTTCGTGCAGAACCCGGCCTTGGGTGCGGCGGCGATCGCGCTGTATCCGGTGCAGGCCTATTTTATCCCGAAAATGCAGCGCCGGATCCGCCAGCTTGGCCGCGAGCGCGTGCGCAAGATGCGCGTTCTCTCCGACCGGATCGGCGAGGCCATCGCCGCACAGGTGGAGATCCGTACCAATGCCGGCGCCCAACACCAGCTGGCAGATGTCGCGCATCGCCTCGGCGAAATCTACGAGATCCGTTTCGACATCTATAATCGCAAGTTCTTTGTTAAATTCCTCAACAACTTTATCAATCAGCTGACGCCGTTCTTTTTCTATTTGATCGGTGGCTATTTTGTGATCATGGGCGAATTGTCGTTCGGCGCGCTGGTCGCCGTGCTGGCCGCCTACAAAGATCTATGGTCGCCGTGGAAGGAGCTGCTCGATTTTTATCAGAACCAGCAGGATGTCTCGATCAAGTACGAGCAGGTCGTCGAGCAGTTTCAGGTGGCAAACCTGCTGGAGGCGCGGCTTCTTCTCGAGGGGCCCACCGCCGTCCCGGAGCCGCGCGGCGACACCGTGCTCGCCAATGTGAGCCTCGTCGACAGCGACGGCATCCGCCTGCTCGACGGGGTGAGTTTTACATTGCCGCTGGGCATGCACGCTGCGCTGGTTGGCCCCAGCAGTAGCGGCAAGAACCTGGTGCCACAGCTGCTCGCGCGGCTGTATCCGCCGACCAGCGGCCGCACCGCGATTGCCGGGCTTGATGTCAACACACTGTCGATCGCGGCCTTGGGCCGCCTCGTTGGCTATGTCGGCCCGAGCACGCATCTGTTCTCGTCGAGCATTCGCGAAAATCTCCTGCTCGGGCTGCGGTATCGCCCGAACTCGCAGGAGAGCGGGGCGAATGAGGGCGCGCACGCCCACCGGATCGAAGAGGCGCAACAATCAGGCAATTGCGATCTCGACGTCACCGCCGACTGGATCGATTACGAACAGGCGGGAGTAGCCGACGCGGCCGGTCTGGAGCGGCGGATCATCGAGGTGCTGCGGCTCCTCGATTTCGATCGCGACGTGTACCTCTTCGGATTGCATGGCCGGCTTGACCCCGAATGCCACCCCGAGGCGGCCAGCCAGCTCCTTGAAGCGCGCAATCGCTTGGCGGCGCGGCTCGAAGCGCGCGGGCTCGCCGCGTTTGTCGAGCGGTTCGACCAGGAGCATTACAACAAGAACGCGTCGGTGGCGGCGAACCTGTTGTTCGGCACGCCGATCGGGCCGGTGTTCGAAGACGATGCCCTTGCCGAGAATGCGTACATGCTGGAGGTGCTGGAGCGCTCCGGGCTCACGAGCGATCTGCTGCAGATCGGGCGCAGACTGGCGGAGACGATGGTTGAGTTGTTCGGCGATTTGCCGCCTGAACACAGCCTTGTCGAGGAATTGGGGTTTGCGACGGCGGAAGATTTGCCGGCGCTCGAAAAGATCCTGGATCGTTTGCAGCGCACCGGCCTTGACCGCCTCCCGGCGCGCGATGGGGCGCGATTGCTCGGCCTCGCCTTCAAGCTTGTCGCGGCGCGCGACCGGCTCGGCCTGCTCGACGAGGCGATGCAGCGGCGCCTTGTCGGCGCACGCCGCGCCTTCGCCGACGGACTGCCCGAAGCGCTGCGTAGCGCGGTCGAATTTTTCGATCCCGAGCATTACAACGCCGCGGCTAGGGTCGAGGAAAACATCCTTTTTGGCGCGATCGTTACTGGCGAGGCGGATGCCCGCGAGCGGGTCGAGACCACGATTGGCGAGGTGCTGGACGAATTGAGCCTGCGCGAGACGGTGCTCGCGGTTGGCCTCGACCATACTGTCGGGACCGGCGGCTCGCGTCTGTCGCCGTCGCAGCGGCAGCGCGTCGCGATCGCTCGTGCCGTGCTGAAACGGCCCGTGCTGCTGTTGATCGAAGAGGCGACGGCGGTGCTCGACCCGACCGCGGAGGACCGTATCCTGGCCTCTTTGCGGCGCGAGTTCGGCGGCCGCACGGTGCTGGCGGCGCTGTCGCGGCCTGAGGCGGCGCGCGGCTTCGATCGGGTCCTGGTGATGGATCAGGGCCGGCTCGTCGACGACGGCGATTACGACGCGCTTTCCCGCGGCGATGGCCCGCTTGCGCCCTTGATGGCTGCGGAATAGCGGTCGTTCACGGCGGTCCGCCCAATTTCCGGGTGGACAGCGATCGTCCCATATGTTCCGGTAATTCATGGAACAAATGGAACAGAGCGGCGATTTCGCGACGGACTGCCGCCGCCTGTTCATGCCCGCTCACGGCCGTCGCTGGAAGACCGCGGCGGCGGCCGCCCTGGCGGTCGGGCGAACCAGCCTTTACCGCTATCTGAGCGGCGAGCTCCCGGCGCCGAAGGAGGTGCGGGCCAGGCTCGCCGCTCTCGGCCGGCAGCCGGTCAACCCCTATGCCGCCACGGCCCCCCTCGGAGATGACAAAATGACGCCCGAGCAGCACATCGCCGAAACGAGTCGGCCGTTTACCGGGGCCGAGTACATCGCGAGCCTCAAGGATGGGCGGCAGGTCTACATCAACGGCGAGCGGGTGCGGGACGTGACCCAGCATCCGGCGTTCCGTAATTCGGTGCGCTCGCTGGCCCGGCTCTACGACGCGCTGCACGATCCGGCGCAACGGGAGGTGCTTACCTGCCCGACCGACACCGGGTCCGGCGGCTATACGCATCGCTATTTCCGTGTCGCCCGCTCAGGCGAGGAGCTGAAGGCGCAGCAGCAGGCAATCGCCGAATGGGCGCGGCTGACCTATGGCTGGATGGGCCGCACACCCGATTACAAGGCGGCGCTGATGAACACGCTCGGGGCCAACGCCGAGTATTATGGGCAGTTTGCCGGCAATGCGCGCGCCTGGTACAAGCGGGCGCAGGATGCCGTCCTCTTCATGAACCATGCGATCGTCAACCCGCCGGTCGACCGCGGCCGGCCGACCAGCGAGGTCAAGGACGTTTACGTCACGATCGAGAAGGAGACCGACGCCGGGGTGATCGTTTCCGGCGCCAAGGTCGTCGCCACCGCGGCGGCGATCACGCACTATAATTTCCTAGGCCAGAACGCCGCCACCGCGACCACCGATCCGGATATGGCGATCATGTTCATCCTGCCGATGGATGCGCCGGGGGTGAAGCTGATCTGCCGCAACTCCTACGAGGAGATCGCGTCGACGCTCGGCACGCCCTACGACTACCCGCTGTCATCGCGCTTCGATGAAAACGACGCGATCTTCGTGCTCGACAAGGTGCTGATCCCCTGGGAGAACGTGCTGGTTCACCGCGACACCGAGAAGATCCTCAGCTTTTATCCGCGCTCGGGGTTTCTCAACGGCTTCTGCTTTCAGGGCTGTATCCGCTACGCGGTCAAGCTCGACTTCATCGCCGGTCTGGTCGCGAAGGCGTTGCGCGCGACCGGCGGTGACGAGTTCCGCGGCAACCAGGCGATGCTCGGCGAGATCGTCGCCTGGCGCGACCTGTTCTGGTCCCTGTCGGATGGGATGGCGTCGAACCCGCAGCGCTGGGTCGGCGACGCGCTGCTGCCGAACCTGCAGCCGGCGACCGCCTATCGCGTCTTCGCACCCGATGCCTATTCGCGGATCAAGGAGATCATCGAGAAGATCGTCGCCTCGGCGCTGATCTTCCTGCCCTCATCCGTCCGGGATTTCGCCAACCCCGAGATCGATCCGCTGTTGCGTCGTTATGTCCGCGGCTCGAACGGCATCGATTACAAGGAGCGGATCAAGATCATGAAGCTCCTCTGGGACGCAATCGGCACCGAATTCGGTGGCCGGCACGAGCTCTACGAGCGCAACTACGCCGGCAACCACGAGGACATCCGCATCCAGGCGCTGACCGGCGCGCGGCGCAACGGCTCGATGGACGCGATGATCGGGCTCGTCGACCGCTGCATGGCCGAATACGACGAGAGTGGCTGGGTCGGCGACGCCTGGCTTAACCCGGACGGGGCGCCCGCCGCCCGCCGCCGCTAGGATCTATTCGCCGTCCCCTAGGCGGAACCGGGGCAGGGTCGTCTCGCCGGTTGCGCTCTTTGCGCTGTCATCGGACTTCAGGCTCCCGGCCGCCACGCGGTGGCCTTCGAGCTTCGCGAATTCGCTGGAAACCGTCGCGCAGGAGGCAACAAGCTTGCTGTCGCCCTCGTCCGGAACCGCGGTTGCCATGAAAAATTTGGCGAAGCGTTCGGTTGCCTCTTCCTGCTCCTGACCGTCTTTCGCGGCCGCGACGATCAGCTTTTGGATCAGTTGGCCGGCACGCACCACGCGATCGGTGGGGATACCGCAGCGATGCGCGTTTCCCAGCAGGAAGCCGCCGGTCGCCGCAAGGCGCGCGGCATCGCCGCCGGAGTTTGCGGTCGGGCTGGCGATCAGGAGCATGGCGGCGGCGGTCGCAGCAAGCATGGACATACCCGTCTCCCCGGATCTCTGGTCCGGTACGGAAACGCAAAGGTTCCTGGTTTGGTTGCTCTTTGCTGCGCAACTTAAGGTAAATACTCGTAACAATAGATCTCGGCTTACCTATTCCGCGTAATAATGGATTTCGAGCAACAGACAGCCAGTTTCGGATTTGAACGGGCCGTGCACCGCTCCCGGCGGGCGGCAGGCGTAGGTGCCGGGCGGGAAACCCTCGCCGCCCCTGCCTTCGGCGTTGTTGCCGACGGTGAGATCGCCGTTGATCAGATAGACCTCTTCCCAGTAATCGTGGACAAACGGTGCCGTCGTGAACACGCCAGGGGCGAAGCGCAACAGCCGGGTGCGGCTGCCGGTTCTCTTCGCCTCGTCGAGGGCGCCGGCGAGGATCTTCTGCTCGATGCCGAGGGGATAGCCAGGCGGGGTGGCCCAACCGCTCTTCATGTCGACCTTGTGGAATTCGAGATGCGGCTTGTCGATCGGCATGCGGCTACTCCCTCCCGGCGAGACCTCTAATACCCTAGTGCGAGGGCGCGCGGCGTCTTTTCCATTTCGGCCAGCCGGATCGCTTGCTACGCTTTTGCCGTGCAACGGTACATTGGCACGGAAGCTGCCTGCGCCGACAAGCAGGCACGACAACAGGGAGAAGTCCGATGCTGTCACGTCGTTTGTTTGCCGCCAGCGCTGCCGCGGCGGCGAGCGCCTCTGCTCTGCTCGCGAGCGAGGCGCGGGCCCAAGCTCAGGCCGCCGATTCGACGATGGATCGAATCAAGAGCAGCAAGGTGCTGCGGATCGCCGCGCTCCCGGGCGAGGCGCCTTACTTCAACAAGGACATCGCGACCGGCGACTGGTCCGGCATGTGCATCGACATGGCCAAGGACATGGCCAAGATTTTCGATGGCAAGGTCGAATACATCGAATCGACCTACGGCAACTCGGTGCTCGACCTGCAGGCGAACAAGATCGATCTGGCGTTTTCGTTGAACCCGACGCCGCTGCGGGCGCTGGTCATCGACTTCACCCATCCCTTCTATATGCACGGCTTCGGTATGGTCGGGCGCAAGGGGTTCAAGGCCACGAACTGGGCCGATCTCGACAAGCCGGAGGTCCGGATCGCTTTCGACATCGGCTCGGTGCACGAGATTTCGGCGCGACGGTTTGCCTCGCACGCGACGTTGATCGCGCTCAAATCCCGCGACGACTGTATCCTCGCGGTGCAGTCCGGCCGCGCCGATTGCGTGATCCTCGCGGTCAATCTCGGCCTCACGGCGGTCAAGAAGAACCCGCAGCTCGGCGAGTTTCAGATGCTGCACCAGCCGCGGATCCAGCTGCCGACCTGCATGGGCGTGCGCAAGGAAGCCAACAAGGATTGGCGCGATTTTCTCAACGCCTGGGTCGATTACAACCGCGGCATCCAGCAGATCCGCGAATGGCTGTATGGCGGGCTGGCGATCAACGGCGTCAAGCCCGAGGACATCCCGGCCGATGTGGAGCTGTAGGGATTTCTGGTGTCGATCGATGGCTCCTTAAGTGTCATTCCGGGGCCGAACGGAGCGGGGCAGCCCGGAATCCATATTCCAGAAGCCCGTGTTCATGGATTGCGGGTCCGCCGCCGCGCGGCGCCCCGGAATGACGGACTAAACCTGATGTCGGCACCGTCCTACGATTGGGACTTTTCGTTCCTGTGGCAGTACCGCTGGCTGATCCTGGTCGGGCTCGGCGTCACGATCCTCTATACGATCGGCACAATCCTCATCGGGCTGGCGATCGGCCTCGTGACCGGGCTGCTGCGGCTGTCGCGCAACAAATTGCTGACCGCCCCGCTCGTCGCCTACATCGAGATCTTCCGCTGCACGCCGCTCTTGGTGCAGATCATCTGGTTCTACTACGCGCTGCCGGTGGTGCTCGGGATCGACATCCCGGCGACGATTGCGGCGACCCTGGTGCTCTCGCTTTATACCGGAGCGTTTTACGCCGAGATCGTGCGCGGCGGGGTCAACTCGATCGAGCGCGGCCAGTGGGACGCGGCACGAGCGATCGGCATGCGCCGCGGCCAGGTCATGCGCCATGTAATCCTGCCGCAGGCGGTCAAACGGATGATCCCGCCCTTCATGAACCAATCGATCATCCAGCTGAAGAACACCTCGCTGGTGTCGACGATCGCGGTCGCCGATCTGCTGTACGAGGGACAGATGATCACCGCGGCCACCTACCGCCCGCTCGAATGCTACACGATGGTCGCGATCATATATTTCCTCGTGCTGTTTCCGCTGACGCTTGCGGCGCAAGGGGTCGAATGGCAACTCGGCCGCTCGGACTGAGCCGCCTGGTGGACCCGCAATGCCGCCGATGATCGAGATCGCCGATCTGTGGAAGTCGTTCGGCCGGGTCGAGGTGCTGAAGGGCGTCTCGCTGCGGGTCGAACGCGGCGCGGTGGTCGCAATCATCGGGCCGTCCGGGTCGGGGAAATCGACGCTCCTGCGCTGCATCAACCTGCTGGAAGAGCCCGATCGTGGGCTGATCCGGGTCGGCGAGCGAGAGATGCGGTTCGGCCAGGGCCGACAGGCGCGCAGCGGCGATCGCGAGCTTGCCGCGTTCCGCGCCGCGACCGGCATGGTGTTTCAGCACTTCAATCTGTTTCCCCATATGACCGCGTTGCAGAACGTGACCGCCGGCCCGACCATCGTCAAAGGCATGCCCCGGCGCGAGGCGGAAACCGAGGGGCGCGAGCTGCTCGGCAAGGTCGGGCTCGCCGACAAAGCCGACACCTACCCGTCGCACCTCTCGGGCGGCCAGCGCCAGCGCGTCGCGATCGCCCGCGCATTGGCGATGGGCCCGGCGGTGATGCTGCTGGACGAGGTCACCTCGGCGCTCGACCCCGAGCTTGTCGGCGAAGTGCTGAGCGTCATCGAAGGGCTGGCCGAGGAAGGGATGACGATGATCATCGTCACCCATGAGATCGCCTTCGCTCACGAAGTCGCGGATGCGGTCGCTTTCATCAGCGACGGCGTCATCGTCGAGATCGGGCCGCCCGCCGAGGTTCTGGAGCGGCCGCAAAATCCCCGGACCCGTAACTTCCTTGCTCGCTTTCACCGCGGACTGGGAAGCGGCGTATCCACAGGCGCGGCAATCGAGTAGCCGCATGCAAAGCGCCGGCCCGGAATGCGAAAACGCAGGGTCTGCGTTGCTTTACGACAGCGCCGCGCAGAGCGTACTTTTGCAACTTCGGGCGGCCTCCTGCCGCCATCCCGGGGAGAGCGCCGATGCTGCGCAACCGCGACGAGATCCGCGAAGACAAATCCTTTGATCTGTTTACCGACGCGATCCTTCAGCGCGATCAGCCGCGCGTGACGGATCTGTTCTTCCGGATGGTGCGGGACGGGCAGTCGGTCGGCGAGGCGCTGAGCGTCGTCACCGCCGCCGAGGCGCCGTTTGTTCAAGTGCCCTGCCACATCAACATGCGCGACGGCAACATCGCGCTGACCAACAACGACCACACGATCCTCGGCCTGCGCGCCTCGACCTATCTGATGCCGTATCTGCCGGAGAAATACCGGCTCTTACCGCTGCTGCAGAGCGTCTGGTACATCCCGGCCGGGCTCGACATCTGGAACCAGCTGCTCGGCAAATATCCCGG
>Ga0070766_10000688_pt1 | contig 15440 bp, 11 predicted proteins | sample HubBroMetageWFT6_FD_69782 | JGI IMG/M metagenome (GOLD analysis project Ga0070766, IMG submission 69782) | Warmed and freeze-thawed soil microbial communities from the Hubbard Brook experimental Forest, New Hampshire - Hubbard Brook CCASE Soil... | ecosystem: Environmental > Terrestrial > Soil...
CAAGAGGTAGACCTTTGCTGTATACAAGTCAAGAGAATTTACGCCAAGGCCATCGTTGCGCGAATCGTGGTTGCCGTCGTGGATTCGCACAGTGGCAGTGCGTGATTTCCTCATATCATCGCCCGCCCAGAAAGAGCTGAGGTTTCCTGCGCTCTTTCAGGGAGCACCACTATCGATGGACTCCAAAACCCTGGGCGTTGCCCTGGGCTAGCCTTCGCCGGCGGATTCAGCTCGGAAGAATCTGGGTTTGATTGAGTCTTGGAAAGATCACCTTACAAAAATTTTCCGTTTCGGCATCGCCCAAATATCCATGGGTTCGATTCCCGTCAGCAGTTGCAGCGGATGGCGAACTCGCGCTCGTGTCCCACCAGGGATTCACCCCGATCGTGATGAGCGTCCCGATGCGCCATTACGATATTCAAGCCGCCGTTTCGATATAGGCCGCTGACTTCCTCTTCCCACGCGCGGCTTCCGTCGGGCGACCACTGAAACGACAACGATTTGATGTGCCATGGCCGGCCGTCAAAGTCGGGAGCCAGCTTCAGAGCGCTGCGGAGGATTTCGCGCTGTTGTTCGGCTTCATGAGGTTTTCCCGCCGGGCATCCGAGCGGAAAATCCAGAAAGCAGGTTCGCGGAGGCTTCGCTTCTTCGGCGGCTTCGAGCAGTACGTTCATGCTCAGTGTGGGAAGCCCGCGCGCCTCGAGTGCGCGCGCAATAACGGTGGTGGCTCGATGGCAAGCCGGGCAAAAAGGAAAAAGGAAGACCAGGTCAACGCCTTGCGAATCGTATATCTGCTTGATCGCCGGAACAGTTTGTTCGACGAGTTCCGTGTAGCGCTGGATCGAGCCCACCATGGAAACGGCCGTATGCGCGAGCAGCTTGAACGCGCCTTCGGCTTCCAGTTCCCTCATGCGTTCCAGCGGAAACGCGACGTTAAGATCTTCGGCGGCCCACTTGCGCACTTTGGTCTTGTGTGCAATCACGAGCCGCGACATTGGCGTGTCCCGATGAATCAGGCGATATGAAATGTCTTCGGTCTCCCCCAATAGCGGGTCCTCCGGCAATTGGGCGCCGCAACTGGCGAACAAGCCAATCGTGGACTCGGCGATGGATTTTCTGAGCGGAGTCAATCTGGGAGGATCGAAAATGGGCCGGTTTTCGAATTTGCGGCCGGTGATTTCTTCAAAAAGGCGTGAGTAACTGTAAGCCATCATCGCTCCAGGCAATCATAATACAGCGCGTGCCGGCAAACGGGTTGGGCAAATGCTCGTTCTCTCGATCAACTAATCGCGCGGCCGTGGGCTCAGCTATTGCGGCCACGTGGCAGCGGGATCGAGGTTGATAATGGGCTGCGCGCCGGAAACCGGCACCATGGGACGCAAATACGGCCGGGCCGCCGCTTTGTGGCAAGAGTAGCAATCCTCCAGCAAGTGTTTGTACTCCGCGGCGAATTGCTTGCTGTCTTTCATTTCGATCGCTTTCTTCACTTTGGGCAAGGTGCCGTTGTCGATGCCGTCGAAGATAGACTGCATATCAACGAGATTGCCGTCGGCGCCTTTCGGGCCGGGGTTCAAGTGCACTTCCCAGCGGATGCGATTACGTGTTTCGTTCAGATAATAATCGGCTAATGGCCAGTTCTTCTTTTCGCCTGCAAACCAGAGATTCGCGGCGAACATCCCCACTTCCACCATGGGGTGAGAGTGCGGCGGGATAAGATCTTTCAGATGCGCCAAATCCGTCTGCATCGCAGCGGGACTGCTCTGCGGACTATTTTGCTGCGCAAAGGCTGCCGGGTGGTCCCACGACGAAACGAAAAGGCCGCCCAGTACTGCGCCAAGAGCAAATATTTGAAGACTTTGGATCCCATTCGTGTTGGGCATATAGCAATGCTCCTTCTGAATTTAGATTGAAACCTCTGAGCAAACTGAAACCATTTTTGCAGCGAGGGCGCCGCTCTTAAGGTTCGTCTCGCTCAATCCCGCTGGCATATTTCCCGAGCGGCATGCCGGTGGTTGCCGCTTCCGGCAAACGCCTCTCCGCGAAAATAATCTGTGTTCCCGAGCTTGTTCAAATATTCTGGCGGGGATTATAGCTCAGATCTTTCGATCCCACTTAGCCTGGCGCGCCGCTGAGCCAGCGAAATCGCGACAGCTGGGGCCTATACAATCCGACTCACGAATAACTACGATTATTGAGATACAGGAATCGCCATATTTGAACGCCGGGAAAGTATGTAGGCGCCTGGCAATTGGGGCGTGGTGCCGAAGGCACAAGAGTGCAATGCAGGTTAGTTGGCGACTGCCGGGGCGTCGGTCGTCCCTACACTTCCCAGTACTTGGTTAATCGTCCGCGCCAGATCCTCCGCAGCCGAAGCTTTCGATACGAAAGCATCCGCGCCAACCAGACGGGCAGTTGTGGGGGTCTCATGAATGCTGAAAAATACAATTTTTGTCCATGGGGCAATCTGGCGGATGCGTATAGCCGTTTCAAACCCGCCCATTACGGGCATGGTAAGGTCAAGGATAACGACGTCGGGAGACAACTTCCCCACTTTATCTATCGCTTCGGCGCCATCTTGCGCTTCCCCGCAGATCTCCCACTTCATCTTGTCGGCTAATAGAATGCGCACACCTATCCTTACGATTTCGTGATCGTCCACAACTAGAAGGCGTATTGGAATATGCGGCTCCGAGTGATTGCGCAAGGAATTTATCGAATTCGCGAATCATTGTACATACGTGGAATCTTGTATTATTTCTCCGTCACATGATTATTAAATAGGTGTTCCATTTTCGACGATTTCGACCTGAACACAAGAAAGCCGCTCAAATCCGAGCAAGTCTGTATGTACGTGTTTGATTCAGAAGGCGCCGCCGAGGCTCCTTGAAGCCCACGATTCAATTTGGACTTACTGAAAAGCTCCACAATCGCCCTCCGGGTGTGCCAGCCCTAAACAATCCTTGTGGACAGGTTTGCAAGGCGGCAAAATGTCTCGGTTTCGATTCGCGCAGCGCCCGGCGAGATCTCGATCCTCGGGCGATGGCGAGCGCACTCACGCGAAAGAGGACTCGTGATGCACAAGGGTTGGCATTGGTTTTTCGCGACGATAGCGTTGTGTACTGTTAAGTTATCATTCGTCTCGGGGCAGCAGCCTGCCGGCGTTCGGCCCCGCAACATCGTGATTTTCGTTTTCGATGGTTTGCGGGCGGGGTCCGTGAATGCGGTGGATTCGCCGACGATGTTTTGGATTCGCAATCACGGAGTCAGCTTTGCGAACAGCCACTCGCTCTTCCCAACTTTCACTACAGCGAATGCTTCCGCGATAGCCACGGGCCACTACCTCGGCGACACCGGCGATTACAGCAATCAAATTTATATCGGGCATCCTGTATTCCTGGATGGCAATTTCGGACGGCCGCCCGGAAGTTACGCGCCTTACGTTGAAAATAATCGAGTCCTTGGGGATCTGGATGCCCAATTCAACGGGAACTATCTGAACGAGGAAACGTTGCTCGCCGCCGCGCGCAGGCGCGAGTTCAGCACGGCAAGCGTTGGAAAAATGGGGCCGGTGGCGATTCAGGATGTCAGTCAGCTGAATCCTGTCCATGGCGGATTCGCTGTACCCCAGACAATCATTATCGATGACGGGACGGGCACTCCTGATGGGGTGCCACTTGCGCCAGAAGTCTCATCGGCTCTAGTCAACGCCGGACTCCCCACAACCACACCTGCCCGCAACCAACCCATGGGAAACAACACCACGCCTGGAACCAAGGAGACAAACTACGTTCAGCAAGCGTACTTCGCGGACGCCACGACCAAAGTGATCCTGCCGATGTTCATTAAAAATGGAAAACCGTTCGCGCTGCTCTACTGGTCACGCGATCCGGACGGAACGCAGCACTTTCAGGGCGACAGCTTGAACAAACTCATCCCCGGCATCAACGGGCCGACCTCGAAGGCGGCCCTGAAGAATGCCGACAACAACCTGAAGCAAATTCTGGATTACGTCAACAGCGATCCCCGGTTGGCTGCGAACACGGATATTTTTTTGACCGCCGATCATGGCTTTGCGACGATCAGCAAGCATGACATAGACGCCGCAGGCCACGCGACGGCCAGCTATGCAGCAAAGTGGATCTACAAGGACGCCCAGGGCCGGCAAGAGGTCAACACCGGATTTCTACCGGTAGGTTTTGTTTCGATCGATCTTGCTCACGAATTGGGGCTTCCGCTCTTCGATCCCGACAGTCAGATCGACGGCCCGGATGGCCAGAAAATATTTGAGCCGGTGGATCCGGCCGCTGCTCAGCAACTTCCCAAAGTGCGCCAGCACCCCGTTAGCGGGAACGGATTAATCGGCGGCACGGGCCGGATCGCGAAAGAAACGGATGCCAAAGTCGTCGTCGCCGCCAACGGCGGCTCCGATCTGATCTATCTTCCCGTTCATGATCCGGGGCTGGTAAAGAAAATTGTCGCCTTTCTTGCTCAGCAGGATTACGTGGGCGGGCTATTCGTCAACGACGAGTACGGAAATGTGCCCGGCGCTTTGCCGTCAAGCTCCATTCGCCTCATCGGCACGTCGCTAACCCCGACGCCCACGATCGCGATCACATTTAAGACCTTTTCCACAGATCCCAAAGACCCGAATATGACCGGCGTCCAGATCACGGATTACATGTTGCAGCATGGCCAGGGGATGCACGGTAGTTTCGGGCGGGCGAACACGTTCCAATTCATGGCGGCGATCGGACCGGACTTCAAAAAGCAGTTCGTTGATCGAGCCCCGGTAAGCAACGCGGACATCGCGCCTACCTTGGCGAAGATCCTTGGACTCGATATCGTAAGCAAGGGAGAACTGCAGGGACGCGTATTGCAAGAGGCTCTGGCAGGCGGCCCGCTATCAATTTCGTTCCAACGCCGGACGGCAATTTCGGAAGGCGCGGCGAACGGCAAGAAAACCTTCCTGATGTACCAGCAGTCGGCGAAGCAAGTTTACTTTGACCAGGCATGTTTCAAGATCGCAGCCAACGCGAAAGCTCGGGATGCGTGCCCCTAGCAGGGCGCTCATCAAAACTGATTATTGCTGTACACTCTGCCGATGGCTGGACGAAGATTCCGGCTCCCGAAGTCCGTTGATGACATTTGCTTGCCCGCCCGCGACCGGCGGTTAATCCAGGAAATAGAGGACGAGGGTGAGTAGACAACGGCTTGAGGCGTTCACGGATGGAGTGATGGCCGTCATCATCACCATTATGGTGTTGGATATGAAAGTGCCGCAGGGCGCCGATTTAGCCGCGCTCAGGTCCGGCCTGCCGGTGTTTCTGGCCTATGCTCTCAGCTTCGCCAATGTCGGCATTTTTTGGAATAACCACCACCATATGCTCCACGCGACCGAGCGGATCAATGGCATGGTTTTATGGGCCAATCTCTTCTTACTCTTCTGGATGTCGCTCATCCCATTTGTGATTCGGTGGATGGACGATGCACATTTCGCCCCTTCGCCGACCGCGGCCTACGGGGTCGTGTTGGTTTTGTGCTCGATCGCTTACATACTGTTGGAGCGAGCGATTATCAAGTGCAACGGCCCAAACTCAAAGCTCGCTCGCGCCGTCGGCAACGATCGAAAAGGCAAAGTATCGCTATTGATTTACGTGCTGGCAATTCCCTTAGCTTTCGTGCGCCCGTGGATTGCGCTCGCGATATACGTTGCGATCGCCATGATCTGGTTCATACCCGACCGGCGCATCGAAACGATGAATTAGGCAATCACAGGGGTGTCGAGTGCGTTTGCACGGATTGTCCCGCGCGCGACCGCGGAATCTGGAACACCTGCGCACTGATTAAGCCATCCACAAATGGCACTCTCAATGCAATCCCCGAGGATCGTGCCCTGGATGCAAATTCGTTGTGTTGAGTGCAGGAGAAGCGTACTATGCGCGAACTAGAAATCTAAATCGGTAAAGGAGTGAAACCGTATGCGAATGTTGCTGAGAGTATCGATTCCCGTGGAAGCGGGAAATGCCGCCGCCAAGGCCGGGACCCTGGGTGCTACTGTCGAGCGAATTCTGGCCGATCTCAAACCGGAAGCGGCGTATTTCTTTGCGGACGACGACGGCCAACGGTCGTGCTCCATCGTGTTTGACATGAACGACACATCGCAGATTCCCGCGGTCGCTGAGCCCTGGTTTCACGCGTTCAACGCAAAGGTTTCCTTGCGGCCAATCATGAATCCGCAAGACCTTGCCGCGGCTGGTCCGTCGATTGGCAAGGCCGTTAAGCAATACGGGAAGTAGACATTTTCCAGAATGAACTGGCTCTACGCGGCGGGCCACATTCCGAAAACGTGTGCGAGCTCATTGGGTCGATGCATCATCGTGCTCGCCGCTTGCGCGTGGTACGGTGTGGCGTTGATTGACGAACTTTGTGGAAGGGGCTAGCCGGCTCGCTCCTGGTTACGTAAAAGTATTTCGCCACTCTCTTCATCGACGCTAGCGATACAAGTTCGGGCTTTCTGCCGGATAACTTCTTTGATTACGCGTTCTAAAACTTCATCTCGTCTATCGGCAGCCCATGGATATTTTCCGTTCCACTCTGACGCTGGACCTCCGTGGATGATTGCAATGACATCCCGGCCGCCAAACTCCCAGTAAAACGAAGCCTCGCATGAATTCTCGTGGTAGACAATATTTCCATCGCGACCACGCGTTATAACTTCGACTGACCAGTCTTGAGGAATTAAGTTTTCCATGAAGTGTACCTAGCCTTGCAGAATATTCTCACTAACGCGTCCCAGACCGCAAATGCCCCCCGCAAGTGCCGAGGCGGAAGTGTGAAACTTCGTGTCGCCAAAAACCCGCATTCCGAAAAGAGGACTTACCGGGGCTTGGCCGAGCGGCCGATCCGATGCAGCCGGACAGATCGCCCTCTTTTCCTCCGTTCAGGGTAAAATGCGAACGCTCGGCGGTCTCCAAAATCAAAACGAATTATTACTTTTTCAAGCAAATTAGGATGAACGGGGTTTATACACGTTCCTGACTCGGTTCCAGGGGCGGAAAATGATGAGGCTTGATTATCTGTCGTGCTTTTTGACCATCCTCTCGACCGTCCTCGTCGGGAAGAAGCTATGGCAAGCTGGGTCGTTGCTGGAGCAAACAGCATCATGATCTGTGTCATCGGAATGCGAACGGCGGAATTCGGATCTCGACGCTTCTGCCTATGACACCGTTGAATTCCTAGTCCTCTGTTTCTTCCTTCTCTTTGGACCTAACGACATTGGCCGATAGCGGCACCTTTAAGGAACCCCCCACTCCGTTGTCGGTGATCGTCAGGATGGCCGACTGAGGTTTGGCGTGGGCATCGGCGTCCGCGAAGAAGCCGATTAGGATGAAGCAACTCTTCCCTCCCGCTAAGGTTTTCGGACAAAGACTGAACTCAAGGAAATCATCGGAATCTTCCCCGGATACCGCGGTGATACGAGCTTTGGAGATGGAGATCGGGGAGCTACCAGTGTTTGCCACCTCGACGAATTTAGAGCGGAAGCGGCCTGCCGGGACGTTGCCGAAATCAACGAGCGCTGGTGTCGCGCTCGCTTGAGCCCCAGCCACCACTTGATAAGTTACTGTCTTGGGCGGAGCGATGCCGGGCCCTGAATTGACGTCCGCGGCGACCTGGAAGGTCTTCGTTCCGGTGGTCGAGGTGTCGACGGGGCTGCCCACCGGGACAATCGTGGTGCCATTTACAAGATCGGGGCCGCCGAAGCAGGCCGCGGCAATCAGCGGCGGGGCCCCTGTGGGTCCGCAATCGTACACCGCCGGCACATTTTCATTCTGTGCATAAGTCGCGCCGTCTACCGGCGACGTAATTGTGATCGTGGGCGGCGCGCCAGAGGCCCCCTTCACATTCGCCCAATCCGAAAGGGTCGGGCCTGAGCGGCCGATGTGCTTGGGGCTGCCGTCGCTGCAGCTGATCAGCGTGCCGATCCAGTTGCTCGAGCCGATCGGGTCGGCTTTGAGGAGCTGAGGGTTATTTCCGCCAGGCCCGGTGGTGCACCACGTGGCGCTGGCGTCCGGCGATTGCCACTTCACAGTCGTCGTGTAGGAGTTGTTCGGCGGGAACGTGCAAGGTTGACCGTCGGACGTTGTACAGGACGCGGAATAGATGAACCCATCTCCCGCGAAGCCCACCACGGCGGCGAGTTGGGTTCCCGCGAATGCAGTTCCGGTCGTGCGCGTCACCCAGGTTACCTGCGAGGTCTGGGTCGGAGTGATGACGACCTTCGCCCCGGCGGGGAACATGTTAGCCGGGTAGTCAATTCCGTAGCTGTGACTGCATACGGTGGGGCCGCTCGTCGCGTTGGGGTCGCATCCGAAGGGCCAGCCAAAGGTAAATGAGCCGGCTGCGGGCGATAGCGCGCCGGGCCCAGACTGCGGGGTACTCTGCGGCGGGTTAGCGCCGCCATTGACGGTTTGCAGCAGTACCGGCGATGTGCTCGCAGCGAAGACGGGATCACCGGAGTATTTCGCCGTAATGGAACGGGTTCCCACCAACAGTGTGGTTGTAGTGAACGTCGCCTGCGCCGAGCCTGTAACGACGCTCGCGCCTAGCTGCGTGTTACCGTCAAAAAAGGCCACCGTGCCGGTTGGAATGCCCGCCGTGGCACTAGTGATCGTTGCGGTAAAGGTAACCGTTTGCCCGCTCACTGAGGGATTTTGCGAAGTTGCCAGGGCCGTGGACGTGGCGGAGCCGCCCGGCACGATCATGACGTTGATTGCCGAAGAAACGCTGCCAGGAAAATTTGTCCCCAAGTAGTGTGCCGTCAACGAGTGCCCGCCCAAGGCCAGCGTGGATGTGACCAATGTGGCCTTTCCGCTGGCATCGACGCCTCCTGTTCCAATCGCGATGGCATTGTCCAGAAACTGGACGGCGCCGGTCGGAGGTCCGCCGCCGGCGGGGGTTACGGTCGCGGTGAGGGTAACCGGCTGGCCCTCGAGGATGGAATTTCCCGAGGCCGAAAGGGTGGTCGTAGTTGCCGCGCCGACGATGCGAATACGGCCGTTATTTATGTCGGCGATCAGCACGCTCCCGTCGGGTTCTACGAAGGCTCCGTCGGGCCCGTCCAGCTCCGCGCTGGTGGCTGGGCCTCCGTCACCCGAAAAACCCGTGACCCGGTTTCCCGCGATGGTTTGCATGTTGCCGCCGAGCGTGAATTTGCGAATGGCGTTGTTGAAAAAATCGGCGACATAAAAATTTCCTGAGTTATCTCCCCAAACGGTTTCCGGAAAGTTCATTTGCGCGCCCACCGCCGGGCCGCCGTCTCCGCTGAATCCTGCCTTCCCAGTCGTATCGCCTGCAACGGTGGTTATTATGCCTGTTGATGCAGCGACTTCGCGGATTACGTTGTTGAGTTGGTCGGCGATGAAAACATTCCCCGAGCTATCCACGAAGACCCCGTTGGGTGCATTCAGCAACGCGCTGGTGGCTGGCCCGCCATCTCCGCTGTATCCGAAGTTGAGCCCTTGGCCAAGTCCTAAGATGCTGCCCGCGACGGTTTGAATGTTGCCAGTCGCCGCGACAACCTCTCGGATCAAACTGTAGCTCTCGTCGGCAATAAAGATATTTCCGGGGCTGTCCAAAGCGGCAAACGTCGGAAAGCACAAGGAAGCGCTGGTAGCCGAGCCACCATCGCCCAGGGTGAAGTTACAGGCCGCACTCGCATTTCCCGCCACTGTTTTTATGATGCCTGTTGCCGCAACGACCTCGCGGATCACGCTGTTGCCCGTATCCGCGATAAACAGATTGCTGGAGCCGTCCACGACGACGGAGAACGGTTGGGCTAGTTCCGCGCTGGTGGCTTGGCCGCCATCTCCCGTGTGACCAGAGACCCCAGTTCCTGCGACGATCTTAAGAATGCCCGTTGCCGCGACGATTTCGTAGATGACGTTGTTGTTGGCGTCGGCGATAAACACGTTGCCGGCGCCATCGGTCATCGCAAAATTGGGCACGTTCAACTGCGATTTGGTTGCCGGCCCATTGGTTCCCGTAAAGTCTTGAGCGCCGTTTGCAGCGAAAATCTCGAGGTTCCCTGTCGATGCGACAACCTCCTCTATGCCGTTTCGGGTCGTAGTCTCGATCGGAATGTAAATATTTCCGGAACTGTCGACCGCCACTTGAACGGGAAATGGAACTTGCCCCTTGGTTGCCGGCCCTCCGATACCAAGACAAGCGTTAACGCCGCCGTTACAGCCGCTCTCGAAACCAACGCCGTTTCCAGCGACGGTCTGGATGTTTCCCGTGGCAGCGACGACCTCCCGGATCCGATTGTTGACGTTGTCTGCGATGAAGAGATTGCCAAGGGCATCGACAGCCAGACTCAGGACGCCGAATTGTATCTCCGCACTGGTCGCTGGCCCCCCGTCGCCTGCGAAACCCGCGATTCCGTTCCCCGCAACTGTCGAAATGATGCCCGTTCCGGCGGCAACCTTGCGGATGCGCAAATTTTCGTCATCAGCTATGAAAATATCGCCAGCGCCATCCGCAAAAACACCGCGTGGGTTCTTGAGTTGCGCCGACGTAGCTGGCCCCCCGTCCCCGCTGAAACCCCTGGTCCCGTTTCCTGCAACTGTCGTAATAATGCCGGTCGCGACGGCAACCTCGCGCACGCGCGAGCTGCCGTAATCCCCAATGAAGACATTCCCGTTCGCGTCTGCGAACACGCCCATTCCGAAGCCGCCCGATATTTCCGCGTTGGTCGCGGGTCCGCCATCACCGCTATAGCCAGATACCCCCGTCCCCGCGACAGTCTTGATTAAGCCGGTGGAAGCGACAATTTCCCGCACGCGATTGCCGAAGACTTCGTTGAGATAGATGTTTCCGGAAGAGTCGAGAGACAGTCTGGCGATCCCATCAAAATTCGCGGTGGCGGCCGGGGTGCCGTCCGGGCTGAAAGCCACTATGCCACTTCCGGCCACGTGCGAGAACTGCCCCTGCGCGTTGACCTTGAAAATCTGCTGGCAGCTCGCAATGTAAACGTCGGTGCCATGGGGCGCCGAGCTCGTGAAGGGCGGGCAGGCGTTCTCCGACGGCGCGTTGCTCGGGTTGACGCCACCTGCGATGGTTTGAATGATTTGCGCGCGCGCCGGAAGACTAAACGCCATCAGGGCAGCGAAAACTCCGATGAGTGCGGCAAACTTTGCAGATTTTGCGGAGCGGGGAGGTCGAGCCGTGTGGCCGGCGCTCCATTGCCGGCCGGCGACTGCCATTTTACGAAATAGGGGCAGAAAATGGGCAACAACGGGCTGGGGAAGAGTCACTGGACGTACCTCCACGAATAGCCTTTGATTGCTTTGGGGGCGATCGAAGCGCGCCGAGGCCATGGCTTTCGGCAGCAGAGGGGGACGTTTACTGATCCTCAACTCGCGTTCCGAGGCTCCCGGAAGCTACCAAAACGTAACTGACCTGTAAAGCTAAATTTTGGGGCCGACGGGTCCTGACATTTTTAGATTAGGTAAGAAAGGAAAAAAGGAATGCCGCAGCCGCGGCTGGCTCAGCGGCGGCTGCAGCATTCCTGTGTGTGTTCCTGAGCTTCGCTCAATACTTCACAGCCGGGTGCCCCATCCTTGCGGAGCAAGGGTGGGGCTTAAGTTTCTGAACTTCCATCAATGAATAACATCATTTCGGCAGTTCGCAAAAATAAAAAAGGCCGGGCGTCTGGACCCGGCCTTCGATTTCAAAAATTGGTTGCGGGGGTTGGATTTGAACCAACGACCTTCGGGTTATGAGAATTAGGGTCTAACGCTAAGTGCCGTTGATGGCGCGTCACTTATAGCCCGAATCGCTGATTTTATGATTCAGAGACCCCGATTCCGGCCTCTTAACGGCCTCTAAAACGGATTGCCAAAAAAAACCATACTTCGCTGTTGTCTATTGAATCCCCAGCGACGCTCCGGCATCGAGCCCCTGGGAACCCAATCGTAACACCAAAAAACGCCCAAAGCGCCAATCGGAGGTACACGGCGGGTACACGGTTTTAATTTTCGAGGCACGCGGGACCGATGACCTAGACACGGCAATTAGCTGAGCGGTATTCTACAGCGCGTGAAGAACGCATCGCAGAACGAAAACCAAGGAATCGTCTCACCTGAAGAAATGGCTGAGGCCATTGGATCGTCGGGTTATTTAATCGAAGCCCGCGTCGCACGAGTTCTCACTGAACAGGGATACTTTGTACAACGAAACGTCTTTTCGATAAGCCCCAATGATGCAACCAAGTTCATAGAGATCGACGTTATAGGGCGTCGCGGCGAATTGGTGAACGAAGAAAATGGGAGCACGGTCAGCGCATCGGTCCTGGTTGAATGTAAGAATAGTGCCCAACCATTCGCCTTCTTCGCTCAGCAACTGGAGATACCGGAACTAAACGAGAACTGGATCAAATATGGTGGGTTCCCATCATTCAGCCTGGATGAGGAGAGCAAAATCCAGATTCCCCTCCACAGGCTGCTAGAAATGAAAAATTGGCATCACTACTGCACAGTGAGCGAAGTAGCAACACAGTTCTGTTCATTCGCTCGAGCCACTGAGAAAAAGAGATGGAAAGCTGAGCCGAATGAAAATTACACGAAGAGCTTCTCCAATCTAGCGGCGATGGCTGCCCGTGATTGGGAGGGGATGTTCGGCCTCCATCTTCAGAATATCCAAGTTCAGATGACGTATCCAGTGGTGGTTTTTCAAGGTCCTATCTATCGTGTACTGGAAGACAACGGGAAAGCAATGGTGGAGGAAGCTCGTCATATTCAACTTCATCATTCTGCAACTTTGAACGGTGACCTTGTGTCAGTACAAATTGATGTGGTGACTGAAGCGGAATTACCCGTCCTCATGGGGACAATTCACTCCGAACTGAAGATGGTCCGGGATCGCATCAACTTGCAATACGACAGACTACTCAGAAGCGCCCTGGATCAAAAACTAGTCGCATCACAGCCAAGACGCGTTTCTAAATAGGAGATCAGAGCCGGGTGTAATGATACCCAAGCAGTACCTAACCACCCGTTTCTGACGAAAAAAGATATGTTTTACGAGCTCGTAGAACGTCGGTTTTTTGGCGTTTTCTTAATTCATGGCCCTACTTCCCATAAATTAAAGCGGCCAGAGAAAACGCTATACTCTGCGCAGGAAGAATCTACTGTTTTGTCGAAAACCCGATATTCGCCTTGTTTTTCAAAAAATGAGGCCTCTACAAGGCGTTTTAAGCCAACGAGGGGAAAATTGATGTCTCATTCGTTTGGGCCCTGATTCCAAGATTCAAGAATTTTATAGATTCACGAAAGGCGTCTAGAACCGGCGGGGTCCCCACGATCATCTGCTAGAAAACGGCGCAGACGGGATGGCTTGCGGATTTGATTAACAAAAAGCGCAATCCACGAACATCCCAAGTTGCGGCTGTTTTCACCTATCACCGCGGACTCATCAGATTTTCGGCCGGGTTTTCGCACAGACCCATTTTTCCTCCTGGTTTCCAGGTCTTTGATGATCCAAGAATATCAAATGGAGACGGCACAATTCGGGCGGGCACAAAAGACTCTCCGGGGGCCGGATTCTGCAAATTATAGCGGTGGACCAGAGCCTGAAACAGATCGCCGAGAACCTAAGAGTCGCGTACTATACGCATGTTCCGGGAGAAAGCTAGCCTAGATTATTCACGATTTGTCTGGTGAAAAAAGAAAGGATGCTCTAAAAGGTTGATGAACACTGGGTTTTCGTGAACCCAGCACTCCCTTTCGGAGCATCCAAGAGTGACAGACTGTATACCACAACTGGTTTTCTCCTTCTACCGACATCGACCCATTCACGCTGATTTTTCTGGCGGCCAGATCACCAGCGATGCCGGACTTTTGCCGCTGCGGGCCTTTGACGAACGCCATCAGCTGACTCGCGATCTGGCTGAAACCCTCAGCGATCCGCGTCAGGACGATCGTGTCCGTCACGACTCGCTAGCACTGTTGCGGCAGCGCATCTACCAAATCGTTGCCGGATACGAAGACGCCAACGACGCCGACCGCCTGCGCCACGATCCGCTCTTGCAAATCATCACCGATCAGAAACTGGGAGAGGCGCTCGGCTCCCAGCCTACTCTCAGCCGCTGGGAGAACGCACCTTCGGGCCGCGATCTGGTACGCCTGAACGACGCTCTCTTGAAGCAGTTCATTCGTCTGTGCGGCAAGCAGGTCCGCAAACGTGGTGAGATCCTGCTGGACATCGATTCCACCGACGATCCCACTCATGGCCGCCAGCAACTCAGCTTCTTCAACGGTGCCTATGGTCAGCACATGTATCACCCGATGCTGATCTTCGAGCGTCACACCGGATGTCTGCTTGCAGCTCGACTCCGAGCGGGAAACGCCTCCAGTCATGCTCGCATCGTGCCCATGCTGCTGCGACTGGTCCCGCCACTGCAGGCCACTTTTCCTAAAGTGAAGATCCAGCTGCGCGGCGATGCCGGCTTCGCTCTGCCCCTGCTCTATGAGTTCTGCGAGTTCTTCGGCATCGAATACACACTGGGCATCCCCGCCAACTCGGTCTTCCAGCGCCGCGCCGAACCTCGACAGAAACAGTTGCAGCGCCGCCATCGTCGCACCCAGTTGCCGCAACGCAGTTTCTCCAGCTTCCGCCACCGCGCCCGCCGTTGGTCGCACCAGCGCCGCATCTGCTACAAGGCCGAACACACCGCCGTCGGAACCAATCTGCGCTTCGTGATTACCAACCGCCTCGGTCGTGCCTCGCAGGTCTTCGCTTTCTACAACGATCGCGGCGAGTGTGAGAACCGCATCGAGGAATTTAAGAACGGTTTCCGTGCCGACCGCTTGAGCTGTCACCGCTTCCTGGCCAACGCCTTCCGCCTGCTGCTGCACGGCTTCGCCTACAACCTGGTCAACCTGTTCCGCTTGCAGTTGCCCCAGCCCTGGCGCTCGGGCCAGATCGAAACGCTGCGCGCCCAACTGTTCAAAATCGGTGCTCGCGTTCGCCAGACCGCCCGCTGTGTTCGCATTCACCTCGCCAGCGGCTGGCCTTTCCAGAACTTGTTCCGCTCTGCCGCTTTCGCCGTCAACAGCAGTTGACCTGACCGCTTGTCCCGAACTCAGCTTTCCACAAAGTGTCCCTGCGGAGCCGCGCCCAAAACCTCTCAGCTTGCCACCCGTACGATCTTGGCTCGCATACTCTCGCCCTGCTCACCCCTCTTATCGCGCAATCTCTTCCGTCAAACTGCCTCCCCAAACAAAATCTCAGCTCTCATGAATTAGGCAGGCTAGTGCGGTCGTGCCATCCTGGCCAAAGCGCAAAAATCTACATTCCGATACGGGGACTTATCAGGCGCAATCTCGATCCACAGCGATGAGAGCACCGAATGGTGAGCAAGATACGGGGTTCAGGCGCATATC
>Ga0070766_10000691_pt1 | contig 15423 bp, 11 predicted proteins | sample HubBroMetageWFT6_FD_69782 | JGI IMG/M metagenome (GOLD analysis project Ga0070766, IMG submission 69782) | Warmed and freeze-thawed soil microbial communities from the Hubbard Brook experimental Forest, New Hampshire - Hubbard Brook CCASE Soil... | ecosystem: Environmental > Terrestrial > Soil...
GAAATGGTCGACCCGCCCGAGGACACCGCGATCTGGCCGCCGCTGACCGCGCTGGTGTTCGAGGCGACCCCGCCGCTGGAGACGATTAGCTGGCCGCCGCTCGATACGATGGTGCCGGTGGCGGTACCGCCGCCGGAGAGAACCTCGGTGCTGTCAAAGCCGAACTGACCGCTGCCGACCGGTGGTGCGCTGCCGGCCAGCACGGTCGAGATGGTGGATCCGCCCGAGGAAACGATCAATTTGCCGCCGGACGAAACCATGGTCGCCGTGGCCGTGCCGCCGGCGAACGCGGAACCGCCGAAGGTGCCGCCGAGATTTTCAGTGCCGCTGCCCTCCAAAATGGTCGAGACAGTGGTGCCGCCGGCGATGACGTTCTGGCTCGCCCCGCCGGAGACTACCGTGCCGCTAGCGATGCCACCGGACGAGATGAAGTCGATGCCGCCGCTGGCGAGAATGGTGCCGGATTCGACGCCGCCCGCGGAGACCACCACCTTGCCCGATGAACCGACCGAGGTGTCGAGGGCCGATCCGGTCTTAATCACCAGGACGCCGCTGGTGGTACCGGAGCCCGTGCCGCTGCCGAGCACGTCGGCATTGGAGGCGGTACCGCCGCTCAGCACCAGCTTGCCGCCGGCCGAAACCGTCGTGAGGGAGGCGGTGCCCCCCGAGAAGACGATTTCCTGACCGCTAGTCGGCGCGCTCCCGGTGCCGATCGCGAGGATTGTTGTCGAGACCGTCGTACCGCCATCGAACACGGTCTGCGTACCGCCGCCGGAAACCATATCCCCGCTCGCGACGCCGCCCGAGGACACGGCCTGCTGACCGCCACTGCTGATGACCGCAGCGACATCGTCGCCCAGGACGGTTTCCGAACCGCCGGCCAGAATTGTCGTCGCGCTGGCGGTGCCGCCCGACGACACGAGCTCGGTGTCACCCGAACTGAGGGTAATGCCGCTGCTCGTCTGCCCTGGGCTGACCGTGTAGCTGGTCATCGCCTCCCCTTATATTGCCGCTCGGCCGCGCCTTGTCTCACCATCCCCGCGCCTGCGGTCGGCAAAATTCGCGTTAAATCCCGTATATCGTCCGCGTCGCCGGCCGAATGTGGCTCCGCATACCAAAGTATGAGCCGCACCGGCGGCCTAAGCCAAGCCCATGTTGCCCTTCGTAACATATTGAAACACGATCCGTCGGCGCGACCGCGATCGGCGAAAATGCTCCTGACGCCGCCCGTTGCGGGCTGATGTTAGATGACGCCGTCCTTTTTGAGTTCGGCGATCTCAGCGGCCGAGAGGCCGAGCCAGCCGCCATAGATCTCGGCATTGTGCTGGCCGAGCTTCGGGCTGGGGCGGGTCTCGACCGTGTCGGCGCCGTGATAGCGCAACGGCGAGGTCGGCACCACGACGCGGCCGATCTCGTCATGCTCGATCCATTTCAGCATGCCGCGGTCGTGCATGTGCGGGTCGTGCATGACCTCGTCGACCTCCCGCACCGGGGCGAGCGGGATGCGGTGGCGCTTGGCGATCGCGAACGCGTCCATTTTGCCGAGGGTCTGGGTCCAGGCGACGACCAGCGCGTCGGTTTCTTCGCGATGCGCGACGCGCGCGGCGTTGTTGGTGAAGCGCGGGTCGTCGCGCAATTCCTCACGCCCCATCGCCTTCAACAAATTGTGCCAATGCTCCTCGACCGCGATGTTCATCGCGATGTAGCCGTCCTTGGTCGGATAGACATTGAGCGGCACCCGGCCGTGGCTGGTATTGCCGGCGCGCGGCGGCACCTTGCCGGTGTCGAAATAGGCGTGCAGCTGGGAGGTCAAGGTCGGATAGGCCGCCTCCTGCATCGCCACCTCGACGAGACGGCCCTTCCCGGTGTGCTCGCGTTCGAACAGCGCGGTGACGACCCCAGCGTAGAGGTGGATGCCGGAGATGAAATCGACGACGGCCGGCCCGGCCTTGACCGGCAACCCGTCCGGAAACCCTGTCGCGGCGATCAGCCCGGACACCGCCTGGATCGTCAGATCCATCGCCAGATTGTCGCGATCCGGCCCCGAGAGGCCGTAACCAGAGCCGGAGGCATAGATCAGGCGCGGGTTGATCTCGGACACGACGCTCCAGCCGACGCCGAGCCGGTCCATGACGCCGGGCGCGAAATTCTCCAACAGCACGTCACCCTTCTCGACCATGCGGAAGAGCAGAGCGCGGCCGCGCTCGTGCTTCAAATTGAGGGTGATCGCACGCTTGTTCGAGTTCAGCATCGCGATTGGGAAGGTCGTGCTCTTGCCCGGCGGCGCGCGCCGGCGCAACGGCTCACCCTGCGGCGGCTCGATCTTGATCACGTCGGCGCCGGCCTGGGCCATCAGCAGCGTCGCGTAGGGTCCCTGATAGACCTGGCCGAAATCCAGCACCGTGACGCCGGCGAGCGGCAGGTTGGCGCGCGCCACCTCTGCCCCCCTTGCTAGCGTCCCTTGAACCGCCCGGGCGGCCGTTTTTCGGCGAAGGCACGCGCCGCTTCCTGGAAGTCCTCGGTCAGATAAAGCTTGAACGGCGAGGCCATGAACTGCGCCTCGCGGGTCAGCCGCTCCATGTACCAGCGCCGCGTCCGCACCGTCGTACGCACGCTCAGCGGCGGGTTCTTCGCCACCTGCAGCGCCAGTTCGCGGGCCACATCGAGATGCTGATCGGCGGGCGCGAGGCGGTTGATGATCCCGGCCTCAAACGCTTCCTCGGCGGTGAAGAAGCGCCCGGTCAGCGCCACCTCGTCGCCGAACGCCGCGGCGGCGCGGTACTGGAACAACGCCCAATAACGCGAGGCGCCAAGTCCGCGCGAGGTCTCGGTCAATTGCATGCGGGTGCCCTCGGCGGCAACGATCAGGTCGCTTTCGAGCATCAGCCCGAGACCGAGGCCCAGCACATAGCCGTGCACCGCTGATATGATCGGCTTCCAATTGACGGCTCGGGTGAACAGATCGGCCGAGTTGGCGCCCCAGCCCTGCGGACCGCCGAGCTTTTCGAATTCGTCGCGGCTCCGCAGCTGGCGCTGGCGGACATCGGCGCCGCTGCAGAAGGCGCGCCCGCGCCCGTTGAGGATCGCCACCTCGGCCTCGGGGTCAAGATCGAAGCGGCGGAACGCCTCGGCAAGCTGGCGGACAACTTCGTCGCTGACCGCGTTGAGCTTGTCCGGCCGGTTCAGCGTTATCGTCGCGACCTGGTCGGCGCAGGCGTATTCGACAAGATACTGGTCGCTGCTATGCACCGCTTCCTCCCGATTCTTCGGCGCGGGAAAACTTGATGGCGATAAGCGCAGGTGTCAACGCATGCAAAGCAAACCGCCGGGGCATTACTCTGCCACCCCCAGGCGACATCCCTGGATATCGCGTCGGCCGAGGAAGTACCCGAATCCGATAACCGAAGCGCTTTTCGGACGGCCGCCAAGACCGATCCAAACCATTTAAAAAGCTCAGAAAACGAAAAAAAATTGACACGTCCGGATTGGATAAATTAGGCGATTACGGCTCAACCATTAGGTGATTCTGCCAAGCGTCGGGACTTTCGAAGCGGAACACACCGGTCCAATCCAGAGTCTCGCGCCGATTCAGGAAGAGATCCAAAGGGACCGCCGGCATGAGACGTGCTTTTTTTCTCCCGTTCTTCTTTATTGCGATCGCCGCTTGGTGTCCGACGAGTTTCGCTCAACGGCAACAAGCCATCGGCCCCGGCATCACTCCGTTGAATGCAACGGGTGTGCTGAACGGTGTCGATTTGTCGGTTTCGGGGACGACAGGGACCCTGAGCGTCGGGGTCCCCGGCGGCCCGGAAATGGATATCTTTACAAACAACAATTCTCTCGCTGCCAGTGTCCCGGCGGTCTCCACCGCGGCCTCCAGCCAGGGCAATATTGTTTTCAACAGCAGTTCGACCGTGTTTGGGGCGATAGGCGCAACCCAACCAGCAGGACCGTTTCTTCTCAACCTCTCCGGCGGCAACAACGGAACCGCGGTGAATTTCCAAGGGCCGGTCTTTGCGACCACGCTGAACGTCAGCGGAACCGGCGCCGTAAACTTCAATAGTGGGTCGACCAACATAACGGCCACCAATTTTGCCGCCGACGGCACCATCAGCCTCGCGCCGAATACGACACTCATCGGCGCTCTGACGACCACGGCGGGGGCAAACACGGGTACGTTGGGGCTCGGCGGCGCGAGCGTGTTGAACGGCGCCGTTGGCGGCGCGGTCGGGCTGAAGGCCATCAACGTCGTCGGCGGAAATAATAACGCTGGCGTGAGCGCAACAATCACCGGCGCCACGAACGCCTATACATTCAATCTCGGGACGAATACGTTGAATATCGGCGGCGCCTGACGATCGCCAATGGCGGGGCTGGGGGGGTGATCAATACGACCCTGGCCAGCCCGTCGCTGTTCGGCAACATCCGACCGGTCGGGGCCACCAATCTTGGAGCCACCCTCGGGCTCAACGTCAGCGTGCCCTCGACCGCCGTGATTCCGGTCGGGGCCCCGTTCAACATCGTCCAAACGCAGACCGGAACCCTTCAAAGCGGCACCAACGGCAGTATTCTTTCCATCACAAGCACCAATCCGCTTTACGCGTTTTCGCAAGTGCCTCCCACCGGCGGCACCCCAGCCGGTCTGGTGTCGATAGTGACGACTCGCATACCGCTCTTGGTACCGATCGTGGTCCCTCCTGTAGTAACGCCTCCGGTAACACCTCCTGTAGTAATAACTCCACCTGGCGCGCCTCCCATAGTAGTGCCTCCCATAGTAGTGCCTCCAATTACTACTCCTGTCGTAGTGCCCCCGACCCAGCCGATTGCCGCTCCGGTAGTGATGCCCATCATAACCTTGCTTCCGACCCTTGCTCCGACGTCTACGCTTACGCCCGTCGTGGCTGCAATTAATTCTCTCACCAACCCGGCAGACGTCATCAATGCGGTCGCCCAGCTTGCCCCCTCGGCTCCGGATCTGGCGGCGCCTTTGGTGACATTCCAGGGGGCTCGAGAGTTCCAGAATCTGTGGCTGTCTCGCATGGACGAAGTGATGTGCGGCCAGATCAGCCAGCCCGTTGACCCGGCGATCCCGCCCGATCAAACGAATTCGACCTGTCGAGAGAACGAACTGCGCAGCGGCTTGTGGGCGAAAGGCTTCGGATATTTCGGCAGCCAAGATGCCCAGAATGCCTTCCTCGGGTATGACGCCAGAATTTACGGCACAATGATCGGTTACGACGTGCCTGTTAATCCTGAGACGCGCGTGGGCTTGGGTTTTGGCTATGCACGCAACATAATAGATGGAAAGACGTTAAGCGCTAACACCGATTCCAACACCTATCAAGGAACGGCCTACCTCACTCATGAACATGGACCTTGGTTTATCCAAGGTGATGCGTCATTTGGCTGGGATGATTATTCAGGCTCGCGGAACATTTCGCTTCCCGGTATAAGCCTGACGCCGAAAGCCAATTACAGCGGGCTGAATTACACCACTTTTATGACCACCGGTTATCACTTCTTCAATCAAGGGTTCACGATCACGCCGCTTGCTTCACTGCAGTACACCCATGTGGATCTGGATCGCTATACGGAAACAGGCGCCGGTGATGTCGATCTGAACGTGAATTCCCAGAGTTACGATTTCGTCGAGTCCGGCTTGGGAGTGAAGGTAGCGCGTCCCTTCGCCTATAATGACGGGACCTATGTTCCCGAGATGCATTTCAAGTGGTTTCGCGAGCTCGTCAACCCGACCTTCGAAAACACCGCGGCGTTCACGGCCGCAGGCTCGCCGTTTTTTACAACTCCGGGAATGAAGGCAGGTGACAATACTTTCGATCTCGGCGTCGGCCTCCAACTCCTCTCGTGCGACTGTACCGCAGGGAATTGGTCGGTTGAAGCCGTTTACGACCACGAGTGGAGAAGCCGCTGGTCAGGTTCACCGCCCGTTTCTAGCGGCGAGATCGACAAGGACGGGGCGATCGTCACCCGGCGCATCCAGGACGGACGTTGCGAGCCCTGGATTGCCGACGGGCGCGGGAATGACGCTTGCGCAGCGTCGGAATTATTGTGCCGACGCTGCGTTGAGGCGTTTCCAGAGGCTGCTTAGACGACGTGGAAGACGTACAGCAGAATGATGATCGGGATCGGGATCCGGAGCAGCCAAAGCAGAATTCCGCGTCCCACGGTTTGTTATTCTTTGTCTGGTGCGAGCAACGCCGTGTTGTCGGCTTACTTCTTGCCGGCGATGTCGCGGGCGGCGTCCTTGACCTTGCCGATGGCGCTGCGCACGCGGCCTTCACCCTTGTCGACCTTGCCTTCCGCCTCGAGATCGCGGTCGCCGGTCATCTGCCCGGCCTTTTCCTTGACTGTGCCGGTAGCCTTCTTGAGGCCACCCTCGATACGTTGCCGGTCCATTGATATTCCTCCGGAAGCCAATGTGTCTTGAAAACATGCCCTGGAGGAAGGCGGTTCCGGCCGCGGCAATATCGGCCCCGTCAGCTCTGGCTGAAGTTTCGCCGCCACACCGCAGCCAGACGCGGTTCCGCGTCAACGTGCAAGGCAACCGCGTGCAGTCGCGGGCACGAGGCCGCGAACCAGGCGCGCCGGGGCCGCCACTGCGTCATAACGCCGACATAGATATCCAACGCAGAGAAGCGCTCGCCGAGAAACCAAGGCGCGCCCGCGGCGCCTTCCGCCTGCGCCCAGAGCCGCAGCGCATAAGCGTCGACGTTCGCCCTAAAACCCTGTTGCGCCTCTTCACCCGGCACAAAGCGGGCGGGATCGTCGGCATAGGTGAACGTGGGATAGACGTTGGCGACTAGAAACACCAGCCAACGCAGGAATGCGGGACGCAGGTTTTCCGCAACGGTCGGCACCAGATCGCGGCTGCCCGTCACGTCGGCCAGATGCAGCGTGATCGCCGCGCTCTCGGTCATCACTTGGCCATCGGGGAGCACCAGCGTCGGCACCTGCGCCAGCGGGTTCACCGCCCGCAACGTCTCCCGCGCCCCAGCCGATTTGAAAAGATCGTCGACGTCTTCGGTCTCGTAGGGGAGTCCGTACCAGGCAAGCTGCGCTTCAACCAGCGCCGAGCCCCAGCCAGGGCGACCGAACAGCTTGTACATGAGCGCCACTCCCGCCTTTCGTGCAGAATAATCGGCCGCCGCGCCCCTGACCATCACTCGGCCGACGGCCCGGTCTTCGCACTCATTGCTGTGCTCCTCATCCGCTCGATTCTGCTCCTCGGCTAACACAAAAACGGCCCGATAGATCGCTGTCGCGGAACCATGGGGTGGACCCGGTGTTTACCGGCGACCGTTCAGGGGGAATCGGCATCACAGAGAGCAAGATCGGCGACACGGTCTTGATGGCGTCGAGCCGCAAGCCTTCGCAGCAGGCGCTGGCCGAGGTCGTCGCCGGCAGTGTCTATACGGACGCGCTGATCCGGGCGCCAGATGGGCGGGCGCCGCGGATCCTTGTCGGCGAGAGTGATCCCGATACACGCGAGCGGCTCCAGCGGGTGCTCGCTTCCGCCGGATGTCGAGTCGAGACGGCAAGCGACGGTCGGGCGGCGTTTGCGGCCGCTCTCAATGATCCGCCCGATCTCGTCATTGCCGAGGCAACCTTGCCGCGTCGCCACGGTTATAGCTTGCTGCGGCAGTTGCGCGGCAGTCCGACGACCTGCTGGCTGCCGATCATTCTGCTGTCCGCCGAAGCCGACGAGGCGGCGAAGCAGGAGGCGCTCGACGCCGGCGCCGACGATTATCTCGGGAAGCCGTTCGGGGCGCGCGAGTTGCTGTCGCGCATCGGGCTGCATTTGGCGATGGCACGGGTCGGCCGCGAGGCGAACGAGGCGGTCCGCGCCTCCGAACGGCGTCTCGGCGAGGTGCTGAGCGCGGTCGGCGAGGCGGTCTATGCGATGGACCGCGATCAGCGCATCCTGTTTGCTAACCGGAAGGCGCTCGAACTGTGGAACAGGCGGGCCGATGAAGTCGTCGGGCAGCCGCTGCTCGATGCCTTTCCCGGCATCGAGCATGGCGAGCCTTACAGGGCGTACCAACAGGTACTGGCGGCAGGAGCGCCGATCCATCTCGAAACCGTCGCGCCGGCGATGGCGAACCGCTGGATCGGACTGGACGTGCATCCCGCGCCGGAAGGCGGACTCGTCGTCGCCTTCCGCGACATTGATGAACGCAAGCGGGCCGAGGCACGGCTCAAGGAGAGTGAAGAGCGGCTGCGCGAGACCAACGAACTGTTGGAGCGACGCGTCGCCGAGCGCACCGCCGAGCTGGAGGCCGCCAACCGGCGGCTCGCGGCGCAGATCGAGGAGCGCGAGCGCGCCGAAGCTCAGCTTCGTCAGGCTCAGCGGATCGAGGCGGTCGGCCAGCTGACCTCCGGGGTCGCGCACGATTTCAACAATCTGCTGACCGCGGTCATCGGCAATCTCGAATTGCTCGAAACGCGGCTCGGCAAGACCGACGATCATTCCGCGCGACTCCTCGCCGCGGCCGAAGCCGCAGCCGAACGCGGTGCTCGGTTGACCGCGCAGCTCCTCGCCTTCTCCCGTCAGCAGCGGATGAGCCCGGAGCCGGTCGATCTCAACCGGGTCGTGGATGCCATGGGCGAGCTGTTGCAGAGCACGATCGGCGCTACGACCAGCATCGAGACGCGGCTGTCGCCCGATCTGTGGCCGGCGCTCGCCGATTCGAGCCAGATCGAGCTCGTGCTCCTGAACCTGGCGATCAACGCCCGCGATGCGATGGCCGCTCCCGGCAAGATCACGATCGAGACGGCGAATGTCGCTCTCGCTGGGCCCGAGCGCCCCGAAGAACCACGCCCGGGCGATTATGTCATGGTCTCGGTCACCGATACCGGCAACGGGATCCCGCAGGACATTCTCGACAAGGTATTCGACCCGTTCTTCACCACCAAGGAGGTGGGCAAAGGCTCGGGACTCGGCCTGTCGCAGGTGCTCGGAGTGGCACAGCAGCTTGGCGGCGGCGTCCGGATTGAGACACGGCCCGGCGAGGGGACCGTCGTCAGAGTGTATCTCCCGCGGGTCCGCACCGCCGATGCCCAGCCCGAGCGCAGCCCTGCGCCAAGCCACGACGCCGCCCTCGATGGCACGCGCCGGGCCGACGCCGCTGTCATCCTGTTGGTCGATGACGACAGCGACGTGCGTGCGGTTGCCGCCGCGATACTGCGCGAAGCCGGTCATGAAGTCATCGAGGCTGGCAGCGGCGGCGGGGCACTCGACCGGCTGGATCGCGACGCCGGGCAGATCGAGCTGATGATCGCCGATATCGCGATGCCGGGAATGAGCGGCATCGAGCTCGCCCGCGCGGCGCGGAACCGCCGGCCCGATCTGCCAGTCCTGTTCGTCACCGGGTTCGCCAGCGCCACCGTCCCGCTTGAAGACGCCCCGCCCGAACAGATCCTTCGTAAGCCATTTCGCGCGTCCCAGCTGATGCGTCGGGTGACGAGGGCGCTCGAGGAGAAATGCACGCCAGGACACCTCGCGCCATTTAGCTGACAAGTGCGAGGCCTTGGCCCGATCCGTCAGCGTCGGTCGGGCCGTGCGTCACCGCCAAATCGCCAACGAAAGTGGCGTTGGTCGCTAGGATGACCCAACCCGGATCTGGCAAAACGGCTTGATCTTGTCGGTGCGCCCGCGAATACAGTGGATTTGCTAACGATTAGCTGGCTGAGTATAACCCGGCGTCTTTTAAAGCCCTTCGGCATGAGTACCGCCGTTCGGCAGTCGCGACGTTAGATGCGTCAGGTTGGTCCGGCTTTCCCGACGAAGCGTTAGCCAAGCGGACGGATCGAGCTCCTCAATGCCAGATACGGCCATTCTTCAACCTGAAGCTCCGGCGAAAAGCGGCCAGAGCCTGACGGTTGCTGCGCTCGGCGTCGTCTACGGCGATATCGGGACCTCGCCGCTCTACGCCGTGCGCCAGTCGCTGCTGGCGTACGACGACACCAGCGAACATGCGATCCTGGGCGTGTTATCGCTGATCTTCTGGTCGCTCGTGCTCGTCGTCACGGTCAAATACGTCGCGGTCATCATGCGCGCCGACAACCGCGGCGAAGGCGGGCTCTTGGCGCTGACAGCGCTGGTGTTGCGCACGACCGGCCGGGACCGCAAGCGCTATCTGTGGATCATGGCGGCCGGCTTGGTCGGCGCTGCCTTGTTCTACGGCGACGGCGTAATTACCCCGGCGATCTCGGTGCTGAGCGCCGTCGAGGGGCTGAAGATCGCGACCCCGCTGTTCGAGCCCTACGTAATCCCGATTTCGCTCGTCCTCCTGATCGGGCTGTTCATGGTCCAGCACCGCGGCACCGCAGCCGTCGGCGGTCTGTTCGGACCGGTCATGCTGGTATGGTTCGCCGTCCTGGCCGCGCTTGGCGTCTGGGGGATCCTGCAGCAGCCGCGGATCCTCATCGCTCTCAACCCGGCCTACGGCATCGCCGAGCTGGTGGCGGCGCCGTGGCGCGGTTTTCTGATGCTGGGCGCGGTGTTTCTCGCGGTAACCGGCACCGAGGCGCTCTACGCCGATATGGGCCATTTCGGGCGAAGAGCGCTACGGCGCGGCTGGTTCAGCCTGGTCTTTCCGGCGTTGATCATCAACTATTTCGGACAGGGCGCGCTGCTGCTCGGCGACCCGGCCTCGCTGGAGAACCCGTTCTATCGACTTAGCCCCAGCTGGGGTCTCTACCCGCTCGTCATCCTCGCCTCGGCCGCGACGATCATCGCCTCGCAGGCGGTCATCTCCGGCGCGTTCTCGCTGACCCGACAGGCGATCCAGCTTGGCTACCTGCCGCGGCTCGAAGTCCGGCACACATCGGAGACCGAGATCGGCCAGGTGTACGTGCCGCGAATCAACAGCGGGCTTCTGGTCGCCGTCATCATCCTGATCCTGTTCTTCCAATCCTCAGATAATTTGGGCGCCGCCTACGGCATCGCCGTCAGCGGCATGATGTTCATCACCACGGTTCTTGCTTTCATCTACATGCGCAGCCGAGGTTGGAGCCTCGCCATCGCGGTCCCGCTCTTTGGCCTCTTCGGCCTCGTCGACCTGACCTTTCTGTCGGCCAATCTTCTGAAGATCGCCGAGGGAGGCTGGTTCCCGATCGTTGTCGCCGGCCTGGTTTTCGCGGTGATGGGGACTTGGTGGCGCGGCCGGCGGTTGCTTGCCGAGTTGCGCGCCCGCGATGCGATGCCGCTCTCGGAGTTCGTCGAGCACTTGAACCCGGAGCGCCCGGTGCGGGTGCCCGGCACGGCGATCTTCATGACCCGCGATCTGACCCAGGTCCCGGTCGCACTGCTCCACGCCTTGAAGCACACAAAGGCCCTGCACCAGCGGGTAATCATCATGCAGGTGGAGACCGAGGACGTACCGCACATCCGGGCGGAGGGGCGCCTCGAAGTCAGCGAAGTCGGCAAGGGCTTCTATACGATGCGGGTGCGCTATGGCTTTATGGACGAGCCCAATGTGATGCGGGCCGTGGCACAGTGCCGGGTACAGCACTTCCACATCAATCTGATGGAAACCTCGTTCTTCATCGGGCGCGAGAAGCTGCGGGCACGGCCGCACCGCACCGGCTTCTGGCATTGGCGCGACCGGTTGTTCATCTTCCTGACCAACCTGGCCCTCGATGCGACGGAGTTCTTTCGCATCCCGCCAAATCGCGTCGTCGAGCTGGGCGGCCAAATCGAGATCTGAGATCAGGCTTCCACGTTTGACGCACTAGCGAACAGCGGGGCGAAAAACTCCACCGCTGAGGCTACATTATGATCGTGCATCGACGGGAGCGGTGGATGACGGCACGAGCGGCAGCGCCGGACCGGCGGCAATTGGCGCATTTGCTGCGCGCGGCGGGGTCGGCGCTCGGTGCCGACGATGTCGCCGGCCTGGTCGCCGGGGTGCTGGCAGCGCCGCCCGCGATTAGCACCAGCTGGCACGCGCTCGTCGCCGATCCAACTCCACCGGCGCTGGCCGAGGCGCTCGAGCAGCTGAAGGCGTATCTCGCCGTCGACTACCGTGACGGCCTCTCGCCCGAGGATTTTAAGCGGCTGCCGCGCCCGGCGCGTGTTGCGCTCTTGCGCGAGGAGCTGGCCGCTCGTGGGCTTGAGGGTTTTATCGTGCCGCGCGCCGACGAGCACCAGGGCGAGTACGTGCCGCCGGCCGGCCAGCGCCTTGCCTGGCTGACCGGCTTTACCGGCTCCGCCGGGCTTGCGATCGTGCTCGCCGAGCGTGCCGCGCTGTTCGTTGATGGCCGCTACACCCTCCAGGCGGCGCAGCAGGTCGATACGGCGCTATTCGAGATCCATCATCTCGTCGATGAGCCAGCAGGGAAATGGCTCGGCACTGCGCTGAAGCCGGGCATGGTCGTCGGTTATGATCCCTGGCTGCACACGCCGCATGAGGTTGAGCGCTTCCGCGTCGGCGCCGAGAAGGCCGGGGCGAGCCTAGCGGCCGTCGAAACCAACCCGCTCGATAAGGTCTGGGCCGGCAGGCCTCCGGCGCCGCTTGCGCCGGTGGTGCCGCATCCGGATGCCTTCGCCGGCGAAAGCGCCGAGGCGAAGCGCAGCCGGCTCGGCCGCGCCCTCGCGGAGGAGGGCGTCGCGGCGGCGGTGCTGACCATGCCGGAATCGATCGCCTGGCTGCTCAATATCCGCGGCGGCGACGTGCCGCACACGCCGCTGCCGCTGTCTTTCGCAATTTTCCGCGAGGATGGCAGCGTCACCCTGTTCATCGACCGCCGCAAGCTCGCACCCGGCCTCGACCGTCATCTCGGCAACGCGGTGGCGATCGAGCCACCCGAACAGCTTGGCCCGGCGCTCGAGGCGCTTGCCTCATCGGGAGCGCGGGTGCAGGTCGATCCGGGAAGCGCCGCGGCCTGGGTGTTCGACCGGCTGCAACAGGCCGGCGGGCGAATTTATTACGCCACCGATCCATGTCTGTTGCCGAAGGCCTGCAAGAACCCGGTAGAACTCAGCGGTAGCCGCGCCGCGCATCGTCGCGACGGTGCCGCGGTGACTCGTTTTCTGGCATGGCTGGCGCAGGAGGCGCCGAAAGGCGACCTGCGCGAAATCGCCGCCAGCGACCGGCTCGAAACCTTCCGCCGCGCGGGAGAGCATTTCCGCGATCTGAGCTTCCCGACAATTTCCGGCGCCGGCTCGAATGGCGCCATTGTCCACTACCGGGCGATGCCCGAGACCGAAAAGCGGCTCGAACCGGGCACCCTCTACCTGCTCGATTCCGGCGCGCAGTATCTCGACGGCACCACCGACATCACTCGCACGATCGCGATCGGCCGGCCCACCGCCGAGATGCGCGACCGCTTCACCCGTGTGCTGAAGGGCCACATTGCGCTGGCGACAGCGCGTTTCCCGAAGGGTACGACAGGGGCCCAGCTCGACGCCTTCGCTCGGCGGGGACTGTGGCAGGCCGGGCTCGACTACGACCACGGCACCGGACATGGCGTCGGCAGCTATCTGTCTGTGCATGAAGGACCGCAGCGGATCTCGAAGGCGCCGAATGCGCAGCCGATGTTGCCGGGCATGATCGTCTCGAACGAGCCGGGTTATTACAAGACCGGCGAATACGGCATCCGCATCGAGAACTTGGTCGTCGTGCAGCCATGGGAGAGGGATGGTCGCGAGCGAGACATGCTGTGTTTCGAGACGCTTACCTTGGCACCGATCGATCGCGCCCTTATTGACCTCGATCTCCTCGAAGAGGAAGAGATCGCTTGGCTCGACGCCTACCACGCGCGGGTCCGCGCCGAGATCGGTCCATTGGTCGACCCCGATACCGCCCGTTGGCTTGACGCCGCCACTGCCCCGCTCGGTTGAGATAACAGAATAGGGAACAAGCCGATGCCAAAAACCCAACTCTTTGCTGCAGGCGGCTACCGGTTCATGCCGCATGCCTTCCAGTATTCCGGCGGCGCCGTTGCCGAGCCCGGCTTTGCGGTCGAGCGGGCGCGGTTGCGCCGGCCGTTGCCGCTGGCGGCGGGCTTCGACGCGGTCGAGGCCTATCTCGCGAAGCTTGGCCGGCCTCCCACCGCGTTCTGCGCCTGCGAATTGCGCTCGCCGACGCAGTTCAGCGAGCAGGGCTTCATCGACTTCAACCGCCACTATGTGCAGCGGCTGGAGCGCTGGGGGATCTTCAAGGACGACATCAACCCGGTGGCGCGCTCAAACGTCATTCCGCCGATCGACCCGCCCGCCGAGCCGTTGCTTTACGCCTTCAGCTACACGGTCCCGGGCGATGCCGGCGGCTTTGTCGTCGCGGGAAGCGGCGAAGCGCGCGAAGGCGGCGCCAGCTACCGCGAGCGCATCGTCCGCTATGGCGAGACCTCACCGGACGCAATGCGGGAGAAGGCGCGGCTCGTGCTCGAAGTGATGGAGCAGCGCATGGCGGCGCTCGGCGTCGGCTGGGGCGATGTCACCGCGACCCAGCTCTACACGATCCAGGACATCCGCGCCCATTTTGCCGACGAATACATCCGCCGCGGCGCCGCCCCGGCGGGCCTTACCTGGCATTACGCCCGCCCGCCGGTCGAGGGCCTCGAATACGAAGTCGATGTCCGGGGCGTACCTAAAGAGCTGGTGATCTAGAGATTCGGAACGTCGTCGGCGAGGCTGGGGTTAATCGGTTGTCGGCTACCGCAAGCGGCGGCGGCTGCAGCAAAGGTTTCGCAGATGATCGTCAATTTGGCCCGCCCCACCGGCGACGGCACGACCCTCGAACGTGTCGAAGCCGATATCATGTTCGAGGGCGGGGAACCGCATGAAGGCGTGCTCGCGACCTTCATGCTCAACGGCCGCGAGGTCGCGGGCCGCATCATCAAGGTTGCGCATTCCGTCCCCGACGACGTCGCTTCGGAGCTTATCCTGACGATCGAGCCGATCGACGCGGAGCGCGAGGATATTGGCGCGGCGGAGGCGTTGCACAGCCTTACGCCGGGAACCGTCGAGGAGCGCTGACGAGCCGCTATTCGGCGAGACCCTCGCCGCTACCGCTGCGCCTCCCATTCCGTGCGCCGAGCGGCAAACGCGGTCTCCCAGTCGCGGCCGTCGAACAGGCGCCGCGGCTGCATCGTTGCCGGATCGTAATCATCGAGGCAGCGCGCGTTGACGCTGTAATTCTCCGGATCGGAGCGCGGCTGGTAGAAGGCATGGATGCCGCAATGCCGGCAAAAGGTATGCTTGGCCGTGCCGGTGCCGAAGGCATAGGTCGTCATCTCGTCGGCGCCGCCCAGGATTTCGAGCCGCTCATGCAAGACGGGCAGGTGCAGAATGCCCTTCTTGGTGCAGATCGAGCAGTTGCACACCGTGACGCCGTCGAGGTCGGCGGTGACGCGGAAGCGCACCCGGCCGCAGTGACATCCGCCCTGCATCGTCTTCAT
>Ga0070766_10000694_pt1 | contig 15395 bp, 16 predicted proteins | sample HubBroMetageWFT6_FD_69782 | JGI IMG/M metagenome (GOLD analysis project Ga0070766, IMG submission 69782) | Warmed and freeze-thawed soil microbial communities from the Hubbard Brook experimental Forest, New Hampshire - Hubbard Brook CCASE Soil... | ecosystem: Environmental > Terrestrial > Soil...
CGGACAGCTCAGTGCTCGGTTGCCATTGGAGACCACACTCGACGCACTCGTAGCTCGCCACTGAGGGTCGGGCTGTATCGCCGAAGGCCGCAACATCGTGCTGGTGCACGACCACCTCGGTTGACCGGCACTCTATGCACTCGGGGATCTTGTCATCGACCACTATCGACCACCTTGTACTGACGTCCTGGGAAGTGTCCGGAAGCTACACCCTGACCGCCATTCTGATGTTGCATACCTGTGACGAGCATCCGAAATGTGCGCCCGCGCCGCTCAGCCAGGTGACGACATCGGCGCCCATCGGAGCTGTGCGAGCGCGCAGCTAGTCCTCAGGTCGCGGCGTGTCGCCTATCACCATGTCAAGCTCTGCCTTGATCACCGCGTAGCACTCGCAGGAGACTTCCATCAAGCCCTCGCGGTCAACGATCGTGACGTGTCCCCGCGAGTACCTGATGAGCCCCGCACGCTGCAGGATTCCGGCGGAGACAGAAATCGTCGAGCGCCGGGCCCCCAGCATCTGCCCGAGAAATTCCTGGGTGATCATGAATTGGTCGGACTCGACGCGATCCTGGGTCATCAAGAGCCATCGGCTCAGACGCTCCTCGCTCGAGTGGAGCCGGTTGCACGCAGCCGACTGAGCGATCTGACCAAACAGTGCCTGCGTATACCGATCGACCAGCGTCCGAAAGCCGGGACGCTGCTCGAACCATTCGAGGAAAACCGCCGCGTCGAGGCGAAGCGCGCGGCCCGCAACCTGCGTGATGGCTCGCACCCCGCGCTCGCTGAGTCGGACGAGCGGAACCCCGATGATCCCCTCATTGCCGATGGTGGCCACCTCGGCGATGGAGCCATCCTGCAGCGGGGTGACAAGCGAGATCACCCCGTCAGTCGGGAAGTAGACGGCATCGATGGGTTCGCCGGCTTCAAACAGCACCGCTCGGGCGTCGAGGCGGACGTTGCTTGCCACTTCCAACAGTTGCCGTCGTTCCGCGAGTGGGAGGGCGCCGAGAATCCGGTTCTCACGCTGGGAGCCGCCGTCGGTGCCGCCTGCCTGTTGGGTCTGATCCATCGCTCCTGTCGCAGCGAGTGTCACTCTGGTCGCATCGCACGCGTCAAATGACAGCGTCGTATGACATAATACCAGGAAAGGTGGGCCAGTCGGCACCTTGAGCGGAGAATGAACACATGGCCTCGTCTCGGCTCGGAGGGTCTCTCAAGTCAGCGCGAGAGCGCTTGGGTTGGAGCCGCGAGGCTCTCGCCTATCACTCGGGTCTCAGCTGGGCTGCGATCACTCAGATCGAGTCCGGCCGGCGCAAAGAGGTCCGCGTCAGCAGCTTGCTGGCTCTGGCGAGTGCCCTCGGGGTGAGCGTCGATTACCTCGTCGGCGGCGCAGCGACCGTATCCCCGCAGCTGCTGAGACACCCGGTCCTCGTCTACGGATCTGATGACGAATACCTGGCGTCCTCGATCCCGTTTCTCGTTGAGGGCATCACGCGCGATGACTGCGTTCTGGCGGTTACGGGACAGCGGTGCATGGGCTTGCTTCGTGAGGCGCTCGGCGAGAACGCCACGCACGTCGAGTTCTTCGACTCGTCGGAGTGGTACGTCTCGCTCCACGGCGCCGCCAGCGGATACCGCAGCTTCGTGAAGGAGCGATTCGAGCGCGGAGCCCCCTGGATCAGGATCATCGGAGAGCCGGTGTGGGCCGGACGCTCCGACGCCGAGTCCGCTGAGTGGTTTCGATATGAATCCATGATCAATCTGTCGTTCGCGTCATCTCCGGCAACAATTGTCTGCACGTACGACGCGCGTTCCGTTCCCGACACCGTTCTTGACAGCGCACGGCGCACACACCCGCAACTTGCAGCGGCCGGCGAGGTCTCAGCGAACCCAGCCTATCGAGACCCCGAGGACTTCCTGCTGACCGCGGGGTGACGAATTCGACTAGAGGTCGTACCGGTCGTGATGGCGCACCCAGCCCTGAGTGAATTCCAGGTTGTCCTCATCGCGGCCCTTGGGAACCAGGTCGAGATAGTGGTACGCGCCGTTCAGCATGTCGATACCTCGACCGTACGTCGAGTACGTGTGGTAGATGGTGCCGTCCGCGCTCTTGTAGAAGACGCTGGCGCCTTCGCGATCGAGCGGACCCGGATCCGACAGTGCGTAGTTGAAGAACGCTGATGCGCTGCGCGCCTGCTCTTCGGTGAAGGACGCGTTGAAGTCGAAGTTGAAGTCATTGTGTGCCGACGAAACCCACGTGAAGTTCCACCCCATTCTCGTTTTGAATGCTTCAATCTTTTCCAGCGAAGCCCGTGAGATTGCAACGAAGCTCACGTCCCGGTGGCTCAGATGAACATCGATGCCGTTGAAGTTGTCGGCCCAGAATGAGCAGTGCGGACACCCTTCATCCCACTCCGGACTGAACATGAAGTGATACACGATGAGCTGGCTACGCGTCCCGAAGAGGTCCGAGAGTGTGACCTCACCGATCGGTGCGTCGAAGACGTAGGGCTTTTCCACCTGCTCCCAGGCCAATTCGCGGCGCTGACGGCTGAGGTCGTCGCGACGTCGGGTGAACTCCTTTTCGGCGGCCAGCAACGCGGTTCGCTCGCTGAGCCACCTCTCATGCGAGACCACACGGTGCTCGTCGACCCTGACCCTGTCCCTACCGCTCATCCGATCACCTCGACTTCAGGTCCACGTGCGGAACACACCGCTTCAACTCGTGGCGCATAATAGTACACCTGGTGGTGTACAGTCAACGCGTCCTCGATCGCAGCTTCGGGGCGCTCGCGCATCCAGCGCGAAGGCGGCTGCTCGAGGCGCTGTCCCGTGGGCCGGCGTCGGTCGGCGAGGCATCGCAGGGACTGCGATTGTCGAAGGCCGCTGTCACCAAGCATGTTCGCGTACTGGAGGACGCGGGCTTGGTGGCGCGCGATATCGACGGTCGAACGCACCGGTTGCGCCTGGTTCCACCACGGCTGGCGACCGCCGCAGACTGGCTCGAGGACCAGCGCCGGCTCTGGACATCCAAGCTCGATACGATCGAGACCATGCTCAAAGAGGAGTCTGCCCGTGACGACTGAGTCGTTGGTCCTCCGCCTCGAGCGCGTGCTCGACGCCCCGCCGGAGCGCGTCTACGCCGCCTGGACGGACCCAGCGGTGCTGCGGCGCTGGTGGGCTGCACAGCCAGACTGGACCGCTGCTGACGCATCCACGGATGTCCGCGCGGGTGGTCGCTACCGCCTCTCCATGCGCGATCTGGACGGCGGCATCCGCTCGGTCGCCGGCGAATACATCGAAGTGGAACCGCCCCGTCGTCTCAAGTACACCTGGGCATGGGAACCACACGATGGGTCGGACGCTCCCGGTTCGGTCACGGTGGTCACGGTCGAGTTCATCGCGGAGGGCTCGAGAACGCGCGTTGTCCTCGAACAGCGAGGCTTTGTCACTGAGCCTGATCGGGACAGTCACGATGAAGGCTGGCGTGGCTGCCTCGACAATCTCGATCGTCGCGTCATCGCCGCAGGCGCGGAGCGCGAAAAGGGCTCTCGCAGTCGGTCAGGCGAGGGCACGCGTTAAGCGCCTGCAGGGATGTCTTGCGCGGACCGACACATTCGATGCGATGGTCCTGATGAGCGCTGTCCCGGCGAGCTAGAATCGCCAGCGCTGCGCTCAACGCGCACCGAACCGAGTCTGGGAGGATTGGGCGGTGTCTTGGAACATCAACGGTTCCTACTTCGAAACCTGCTCGTGCAACGTGGTGTGCCCATGCACGGCGTCGCTGGCGCTGGGAGCCACGCTCGATCGCTGCAAGGTCACCCTTGTTTTCCATGTCCGCAACGGGGATGTCAACGGAACAGATGTCGCCGGATTGACGGTGGCGGCCATCGTTGACACCCCGAAGGTGATGACGGACGGAAATTGGCGCGTCGGCGTGTTCATCGACGCCGCCGCCTCCGACGAGCAGGCCGAGAAGCTCGGTGGCGTGTTCTCCGGCGCACTGGGCGGTCCGATGGCGGCCCTCGGACCACTGATCTCTGAGAACCTCGGCGTCCAGCGCCTGCCCATCGAAGTGCGCGAGGAGGGGCTGCGCCACTCGGTGCGGATCGGTGACGCGGTGGACTTCGAGATCGAGGACGTGGTGCCGTTCGGCGTGGAAACGGGGCAACCCGCGAAGCTCACCGGCATCTTCCATCCGGCAGCCTCGGAGCTGAATGTAGCTCGAGCGACACGCTCCGCCATCAACGGGTTCGGGATCGCCTACGAGGGCAAGGCTGCCTTCTCCACGTCTCAGTTCTCGTGGTCAGCGTAGACGCGGCTGGATCCGATCCCTTAGCCGAGGGCCGCCGCAGCTCCAACCCGCTCGCGGACGCCTTCGCGGCCGTACGAGCGCGCCTCGGCCTCGTAGCACTGCTGTTGCTGCTTGCCGGGCTCGCCTGGTGGGCCACCGCGAGTCAGATGGCCGGCATGGATGCCGGCCCGGGGGCCGACCTCGGTGCTCTCGGTTGGTTCATCGGCGTCTGGGTGCTGATGATGGCCGCGATGATGTTTCCATCGGTCGCTCCGACGGTGGCGCTGTATTCGCGGATGACCCGGCGGCGTAGCCCCATCCGCCCCCTTCTCTTCACCGCCGCGTATCTCCTGGTGTGGTCGGCGGTCGGCCTCCTCTCGTACGGGCTCTTCGAGCTGGGGAGGAATTGGTTCGGCGCGCAGCTTTCGTGGGGTGCCGGTGGGCGTTGGGCCGCAGCTGTTGTCATCGCAGCGGCCGCCGTCTACGAACTGACACCGCTGAAGAACGCGTGTCTGGCGAGGTGTCGCAGCCCGCTGGGCTTTCTGCTCGGAGACTGGCGCGAAGGGTCGGCCGGCGCAGTCGAGATGGGATCCAAGCACGCGGCGTGGTGCGTCGGGTGCTGCTGGGCTCTCATGGCTGCACTCTTCGCGCTCGGCGTGATGAGCCTGGTGTGGATGGCCGTGGTCGCCGCGGTGATCACCGCCGAAAAGACTCTCCCGTGGCGCCGGACGGTCCTCTGGACCACGACCGCGGCCCTGTTGGTGCTGGCGGTGATGGTGGCGGCGGCGCCACACGCGGTTCCCGGCCTCGTCGTTCCCGGAAGTGCCGGCAGCGGGGCAAGCAGCATGGGGATGACTCCCTAGCAGCACGTCCCGCCGACGCGGCTCAGACGGTCAGCACCTCGATGTTGCCGTCACGAATGCGCGATTCCATCAACGGCAACGGGGGCAGCGAATCGGGCATGTGCTTGAAGAGCACGCTGCCGTCGAAACCGAAGGCTGCGCTGTGGCAGGGACAGTCGAGACGGCGCGCCGCCGCGTTGAGTTGCAGCAAACAGCCGAGGTGCGTACAGACGCCCGAGAGCGCCGTGATCGCTCCTCCGCGGTTCACGACGAACCCGCGCACCGACCCGGTGTCGAAGGTGCGGGCCATCCCTTCGGGCACCTCGGAAACGAGGGCGACCGCTGTCCAGGTGGCCCCGACGGGCTGCAGCTCGTTCTGCCGGGTCGACGGGCCGGAAAATCGCTCACCGACGATGATCCCCGCTGCGGCGGTGGCCGCCGCGAAGCCGCCGCTGGCGAGCAGGGTACGCCTGGACACCCTCGGCGCCCGCGGTACTTCGCCCTGGGTTTCGCGCGCGATCCGCTGCCGCAGCGATTCGACGAACTGCGGATCGGGAAGACCCGCACTCGGGCTCGCGCCTTGTAATTCGATTGCCGCTGCGAGCACGTCGGTGTCGTCCTCGGCTCCGCGAAAGCAGCGTGGGCTGCGATCGTGCAACAGGTCGTCGATCCAGCGGCTGACCCGACGGATCCTGCGGTTCATGCACCAACCTCCTGGCCAAGCTCAGCGGCCCGCTGCAGCGCGCGGTACTGCACGACACGGGCGTTGCCCGCGCTGATCCCCATCCTCGTCGCAGTCTCCCCGACCGAGCACCGCTCGAGGAATCGAAGCTCCAGGACCCGACGATAGTTCGCCGGCAGCATTGCCAGGATGCGACGAATCCGGGGGAGCGGATCCGCGGGTGGGCTCTGGGATTCGGCCGCCATCACCAGGTTCTCATCAATCTCCGTCACCTGGACACCGAGGCGTTGGCGCCAGTGGCCGGCGAGCACTGTCCGTGCCGTGGTGACCAGGTACATGTGGATCTCGCCGCCCGACGCGCTGGCGCGGAGCCGAGGCAGCGCCTCGAGGAACACCTGCGACGTGAGGTCTTCGGCGTCGTGCTGGTTGCCCACCTTGTGGTACAGGAGGCGATAGATCGACGTAACGTGTTCGCGGTAGACGCGCTCCCAGTCGAGCGGGCGGTCGCCGTCGATCACGTGGAAAACGCCCGCTTCACCTGGTTGCGATCGGTTGTCCATGCCTGTCCCTTGCGACGAAGTTACACGCATGCCCCACGCGCACGCGCGCGGCGTGCGTGGGTGACAGCTGCGATGACCGCGCTGAAGGTCACGTCGGGGGGCTCCTCATGCTTGGTGGGCGGCGCCGACCGGTAGATCGGCGCCGCCCGGGGCGGAGGGTGGGGATCAGCCTGTGGAATCCATCACCAGTACATAGGGAGCGTGTTACACAGGCCCCCGCTGCAATGAACGTGCCGCGTCAGTCGCGCGGTCGGTGACGTGTAACCACGGGCCTATCCATGAGTAGAAACGCTCGCGGAGTTGCAGTTTGCGGCGCCGATGAGCACAGGTATCACGCGTATCAGAGGAGCGTCACCATGGATCAATTCATCACCCGAGTATCCAGGCATCGCGGTCTCGCGCTGCTTGCGGCACCGGCTGCGGGCGTTGCGCTCGTGGCCGCGGCCTGCGGCAGCGTGGGCGCATCCGCTCCCGCATACGGCGCCGGGTCAATCGGCAACGCGAGCGGACGCACGGCAGCCGGAGGAAACCCATATGGCGTCGCACCGGCATCGACGGGTGCCGTGTCAATCAAGGTCGCCATGTCCGGCGCCGGGTCGTTCCTCACGGACGGGCACGGGCGCACGCTCTATCTCTTCACCCGGGACACCGGCAACATGTCGTCATGCACCGGCGGGTGTGCAAGTGTCTGGCCGGCGGTGACCGGGTCCACGGCGGCTCAGGTCGGCACCGGCGCGTCCGCATCGCTGTTGGGAACCGCGTCAAATGCGGGTGGTCAGCAGATCACCTACAACGGACACCCGCTGTACTACTACGCCGGCGACGTCAACCCCGGTGACACCAATGGCGAGCGTCTCAACGAATTCGGTGGCGTGTGGTACGAAGTGTCGCCGAGCGGCGTACAGGTGAGCCAGTGAGATTCCGCCAGTTCACCAATTCACCGGCGCGCATGATCCACCTCACGAGTCTGCATCGGAATCCGACGACCGTCCTGCGCGTCCTGTTTGGGGTGGTGTGGCTGGTTGATGCCTTCTTCAAGTGGCAGCCGGGATTCCGCAGCAGCTTCGCAGCCGTGCTCCAGGGCATGGTGAGCAGCCAGCCCGGAATCGTGCGGCCGTGGTTTCAGTTCTGGGCGCTGATCGCCACGCACACCGGGCACCTGCTCCCTGACCTGACTGCCGTCACGGAGACGGCCATCGGCGTCGCCCTGATCCTGGGCATTGCGCGCCGACCCGTGTACCTCGTCGGCGCACTGTATGCGCTCTTCGTCTGGGCTGTCGGCGAGGGGTTCGGCGGTCCCTACGCTCTCGGCATCTCGACAGACGTGGGAGCGGCGCTGATCTACGCCTTTGTCTTCGCCTGCCTCTTCGCTCTCGACGTGCGTACCGACGTGAGTGTCCTCAGCCTGGAGCGCATCACGGTTCCCGCGAGCCGCGTTGACCCACGTCTCGCCCAGGCATCACGCGATGAGGCCGCCGCACTCGACGCGCTGCGGAGTCAGTCGAGGCAGAACGCCTCGCGACGCTGAGGATTGGCGACGACAATGCCCGCCTTCGCTGTCTCCGCTGACCGACTGGCGTATCTGCATCAGTTTGATTTGGTATGGACGCATCTCGCCGGCCGCGATTCGATGGGTGACCATGTGGTTGCGCCCGTGGAGCGCTCAATCGAACACGGAGACCGGAAGGGATGAACAAGGAATTCACGACGCGGACGCCTCACTGGCGTGTGTCGAGCATGGCGACGGGCTTCGCCGGGGTGGTCGCATTGATCGTCCTGAGCTCCACCAACGCTGCGGCGGCAAGCGGAACGCAGACTGTGACGGGATCCACTTCGGGCGGCGTGCTGAGCATCGCTGCGCCAGGGGCTCTCGCGCTCCCGACCTTGGTTGCCGGCAGCTCGACGGCTGCTACCAATCTCGGTAGTCTCAGCTGGACTGACACCATGAATGACTCCGTGGTGTCGAGTGTCACGATGGCAGCGACCAATCTGTGGCACGCCGCGGGCGCCGGCCTCTACATCCCCTGGGGAGACTTCAAGATCACCGTCGACCCCTCTCCGACCGCCAACGTCATGAACACCGGCTCCGCTGTCGTGGTTCCTGCCGGCAGTCCATACATCCTTACCGGAACCCCTACCACTGACTTCGCGACCTACTCCACGCCGATCACCCTTGCCACCGCGTCAGCCACGAGTGAAGGCACCTGGACGCAGGCAAACAACCAGATCGTGGTGGCTGTGCCTGCGGACACGACGCCTGGCACCCTCTTCACGGCCACGATCCAGTACACCGTCACCGGCTAATTGCCCCCCTTCCCTGCACGGGCCGGCGATCCTCGGGTCTGAACCGCATGGTCGTCCGGCTCGTGCTCCCCGAATTCAGGGCGTGGCGCCGGTTCCGAGGTGGTTACGGATCCCCCGCTACCTCCCCTCGATGGGGTCCTTGAGACATTCCGTCACAAGTCACCGTGTTCGGTGCCTTCCCGTGACCTTCCCCTCCGGGGGATGCGCTTAGGCTGGGGATCCGCTCGTTTCGAGGAAGAGTTGAAGACTGGATCGTCTGCTCGTCATGCGGACAGTACCCCCGCCCGCGCCATTACATCGTTGAGCTGTCTCGCGGTGTTGTTGTGCCTGATCGTCGGGACGCAGCCGGCCGCACGCGCAGCCGCCTCCTCGCCATCGCCGGATCCGGCTCGGCTCTTCGGCGTCCACCCTGTCCAGCAGGGGCACACGACGCTTCCTGGCGGGCATTACAACTTTGCCCTCGTTCCCGGTCAGAGCATCGCTGATGGAATCGTCGTGGAGAACTTCTCTCAGCACGCCATCACCGTCCATGTCTATGGCGCAGATCTGCTGACCGCGACTGGCGGTGGCCTTGCGCCGGCGCAGCCGACCGCGACGATGCGAGAGGTGGGCGCGTGGATCACGGTGTCGACGCCGATGGTCACGGTGCCGGCGTACGGCCAGGTCACGGACACGTTCAGGGTCGCGCTGCCCACCGCGGTCTCGTCGGGTCAGCATCTTGGTGCTGTTGTGGCAGCCGCCACTGTTGGCCTTACGGCACAGGGGAACCCGATAGAGGCACGAGTGGCATTGATCGCCGTGGTCACGGTGCCAGGCACTGCTGCGGCCTCGGCAAGTCTGAGCCCCCTGGTTGGATCGGCAGCGGCATCAGGGCAGATCGGATTCGACATCACGCTATCCAACACGGGAAACGTACTCCTCACATACACCGGCTCACTCAGCATCGACGATGGTGCTGGGCGCCGTGTTGCCACCTTGCAGTTGAGTCCGACGAATGCCTACGTGGTACCGAATGGGCGCGTGCCCCTTGCCACTTCGTGGAAGGAGAGCATTTCGCAAGCGGCGATGTATCGAGCTCAGGCGACGGTCATCATCCTGGCGAACGGAGTGCCGGTTCGTACCCTCACCTCGCAGCCCCTCGCGCTTCCTTTTTCGTCCGGAACCCCGCTGTTCCTAGTTGCCGGAGTCGGCCTTGCGTTGGTGGTGATCATGCTGCTCGTAACCCGGGCTGTTCGACGTCGAAGTCGAGAGAACCCCCGGACCGCGCTTCGACGCGTCTCCCGAATAGATGTCGCTCGGTTGAGATGATCCGACCACTACGAGTTGAGAGTACCCTCCCGATCGCTCCAATGCGGGCGCCCCAAGGGGGCGCTCACGTTGCGGCACACATCGCTGCGCGGGCAACGGTCCTTGTTGTGGACGACGATCCTCTGGTGCGCGATACAACGGAGCGCATCCTCAAGAAGGCGCACTACCAGGTGGTCCAAGCGGCAAGTGCCAGCGAGGCGCGAGCGGTCTGGGCCAAATTCCACCCGGAGGTTGCCCTCGTCGATCTCGAGCTCGGCGGCGAGCCCGGGTCGGCACTGTTCAATGAGACGTGGGTTCGTGATCGAGACACGGCGATCGTGGTTGTGACAGGATCCGATGACGTCGATGTGGCCAACGAATCCTTCGAGAACGGAGCGTCGGGCTACGTGGTCAAGCCGTTCACACCGAACGAGCTTCTCATGCACGTCAGCAGTGCACTTCGCCGCCGGCAGTTGGAGCGAATTGCCGCCGACAACGTTCGAGAGCTTGAACGGAAGGTTGTCGAGGGTGCAACAGCTGTCAGCGAGGTGAGGGCGCTCCTCGAGAAGGTCACGTCGGGATCGTCGCGTGCCGACGAGGAGATCGTGCAACATCTCACGTCGGCGGTGTCTCTCCGCGACGATGACACTGGTCGGCATATCGAGAGGGTTGGCGTCACTGCGGCGGCGCTTGCGGAATGGTGCGGATTCGTGGCTGACGCAGCGCCCGCGATGCGCCTCGCGGCTGCACTCCATGATGTCGGCAAGCTCGGCATCCCCGATTGGGTGCTGCACAAAGCAGACCGCCTGACCCCGGACGAGAGAACGATCATCGAGCGCCACTGCGAGCTGGGTCACTCCCTCCTGAGGGGCTCGCGCAGCCCGGTACTCCAACTGGCCGCATCCGTAGCCCTGAATCATCACGAACGTTGGGACGGGAATGGGTATCCAAACCGCCGAAACGGACATGACATTCCCATCGAAGCGCGCATCACCGCGGTGGCGGACGTCTTTGACGCCCTCACCCGGGATCGGGTGTACAGGTCGGCCCTTCCGGTAGAGACGGCCGCCGACGTCATGATGCGCGATCGCGGCGGTCACTTTGACCCGCAGGTGCTTGATATCTTTCTCGATCATCTGGACGCCGTGCTGATCCTCACCAAGGACTTGCCGGATCCATCCATGGCGCGAGTGACTCGCATCGTTGTGGTGGGTGATGAGCCGGTTCTCGTCGACGGGCTACTTCGGCTCATGGATAGGCGAGGGGAGATGCGCGTCATCGGCAGCTGTCGCACGTTGGATGGTGTTCTCCAGACCGTGCGCAGCCTTCGCCCCGACGTGGTGTTGGCCGACTACCGAATGCTCGACGGCGAAGGCGCCAGCCTGACAGAGGTGGTGCTGGCAGAACACCCCGAGACGAAGGTGATCGTGCTGATCGACGCGGCGGCACCGGAATCCGCGCTCCGATGTATCTCCGCCGGCTGCTCGGGGGTGATTGCAAAGACCGCGACTGTGGATGACATCGCGAGAGCGATCCGGCGCGTCCATGACGGCGAGGTGGTGATCCCCGCGGCACTCCTCCCACGGGTCGTTTCAGGGTTGCGTCGGACCGGACACCATGTTGGCGATGACCTGACGCCCCGGGAGGGCGAAGTGCTCGGACATCTGGCCCGCGGCCTTTCACTCATGGCCATCGCTGACGCGATGTCAATCAGCCCGAACACTGCCCGCAACCACACCCAGCGCATGATCGAGAAGCTGGGAGCGCATTCCAAGCTGGAGGCCGTTGTGATCGCGATTCGCGAAGGTATCGAAATGGATCCGAAATGAGCAACGGAAGGGTCCCTGGTGGAGCCCGATTCGCAACCTTTCTTGAGATGGTGCCGGACGCCATCGTTGGCGTCGACGCTGAGGGAGTGATTGCGTTCGTGAACCCCGAAGCCGCTAGGCTCTTCGGATACTCGTGCGAGGAGCTGGTCAACAAGCCAATCGACCCGCTGCTGTCACCTTCATTTCGTGCCAGCGTTTTGCGCCAAGGACGTTTCAGCGTGCGCGATCCAGACCGCGGTTCGAGGGTTGCCCCGACGCACCTGATAGCCCATCGAAAGGATGGTTCCACATTCCCTAGCGAGCTCTTGATGACATCGACCCGGATGGCTGGGCGCCTCATCGTTGTGGCGGCCCTTCGGGACATCTCGGCGCGTGAGCGGGAAAACGCCAGCTTCAGAGGCGTTCTGGAGGCAGCTGACGACGCGTCGATCGCCGTGGATCGAGGCGGACTGATCGCGCTTGTCAACGAAGAAGCTGAAGAGTTGTTCGGATATACAAGCAGCGAGCTCATCGATCAACCGCTCGAGGTTCTCGTCCCGCAGCCCAGACCGCGCCCCTCCGTTCAGAAAGGATCTCGGCAGATCCACGGTAAGGGCACTGTTCAAACGGGGCCTGGGGCGCCACTCGAGGGAAGACGCAAAGACGGATCGGAATTCCCCGTCGAGATCTCACTCTCGGCCATCGAGACCGACGAGGGCCCGCTCGTCTCGGCCGCGATTCGTGACGCGAGCGACCGAGTCGAGACACGGCGCGAGCAAGGCAGGGCTGAGGTTCAACGTGAGCGGGACGTGTTGGAGTCGCGGTTGCACCAGTCCCACCGGCTGGAGAGCCTCGGTCAGCTTGCAGGCGGAGTTGCCCACGATTTCAACAATCTGCTCGCGGCCATCTTGAACTACGTCGGTTTCGTCTCAGAGGAGGTCAGCGCCGAACTGGAGACCCGACCGGTTGACGCGCGAGCGCGTCTGACCGCCGTGCTCAGCGACGTCGCCCAGATTGCCGCGGCCGCGGATCGAGCTGCCGGGCTCACCCACCAACTCCTCGCCTTCGCTCGGAGAGAGGTACGAAACCTCGAGGTCCTCGACATCAACGACGTCGTCGCCGAAGTCGAGTCCCTGCTTCGCCGAACCATCGGTGAACACGTGGAGCTGATCACCCGCGGACCTCGCGCCCTCAAGGCCGTGCGAGCTGATAGAGGACAGATCGAGCAGATTCTTCTCAACCTGGCGGTGAACGCACGCGATGCGATGCCGAATGGCGGGATCCTGACCGTCGCTACGGGGAATGTCACCGTCGACAAAGAGTTCGCCGCAACCCATCCACTCGTCGAAGCCGGCTCATACGTTCGCTTGCGAGTCACTGACACCGGAGCGGGAATGGATACGGAAACGCTGGAGCGTGCTTTTGAGCCCTTCTTCAGCACCAAGCCAAAGGACAAGGGGACCGGGCTGGGACTCGCCACCGTATATGGGATCGTGAGTCAGACCGCAGGCGTGGTCGAACTGTCATCGGAGGTCGGGGTGGGCACCAGCGTCACGATCCTGCTTCCGAGCGTGACTACAGCGGTCACGGACACGAAGCCCGATCGCCCTCGACGGATCAGCCGGCACACGGCGGGAGAGACCGTTCTCGTTGTCGAGGATGAGGAGCTCGTCCTCGATGTCGCCAGCCGCATTCTGACGAGTAATGGATATCACGTTCTGCGGGCTCGGAGCGGCGCCGAAGCGCTCAACGCGATCGCCGGTCACGGGGACAGAGTTGACTTGCTCCTTACAGACGTTGTCATGCCGGGGGCGACCGGGAAGGAGGTCGCTGAGACCGTGTCCGAAGAATGCCCGGGGATCCGCGTGCTGTTCATGTCGGGGTACCCGGAGTCGGTGATCGCATCACAAGGTGTCATCGCCCAGGGGATCCGTCTTTTGTCCAAACCGTTCAAAGCACCGGATCTGCTGGCACATGTCCGAGCGAGCCTTGACGCGTGAGCAGGCCGCGCCGGGCGTGCACTTACTCTGCGGTGGGCTGACCGAACGTCAGCGACGCCGATGGGTGTGTCCTCGCTAGCCGTGCCTGCACCCTCCCGAGAGCCGCCGGCGAAAGGTTCGCGACTGTCATCGCGTCGACGAATCTGGCGCCGTTGATGCGGTAGACCGTACACAGCGTCACCGCCTTGACTGTGGCCGTCCGCGGACGGTGCTCCAGGAGACCGATCTCGCCGAAGTAGCTGGGCGGTGTGAGCATGCCGAGCGAGTGCTCCACCCCCGCCTCACCGGCTGCAACTACCTCGACCTGGCCATCGATGAGCACAAAGAAGTCATCTGCCTCCGCGCCTTCTTGAATCAAGACGGTGCCGGGAACAACGTGCTCCTCGGCCGCCGACCTCGCGAGGCTCTCCAACGCGGCCCGGGTTGCGCCCGCGAAGATGTCAAGCCCCTGAAGGACGGTGATGCGCGGTTCGATCGCCGAGAGTTCGCGGATTGCCCTCGTGTCGAGAACCCGGATCCAGGGATATGCCGCAAGCGTCAGCGCGGGAATCGCGAATCCCATGATCAGGAGTGTCGTGTTCAGGCCGAGGCTCCCCAGGAGGATGGGCATCAGCAGAGCGCCGAGTGAGATTGCACCGAGCACGAGCGCGAAGAAGACCCCGAACACGCGCGCGACGACGTCGGGATTCACGAGCCGCTGCAGAGCTGTGATGGCCAGCACGTCGACGATGATCGTCCCAGCACCACGGATCGCCTCCAGTACGAAGGCGATCCATGCCGCGTGCACTACCGTGAGCAGCGCGGTTGGAAGGCAGTACACCGCCATCCCAATCACGATGATCGCGCCGAGGCGGCGGGCCGCGGCGATGCGATTCATGAATCCGGCCATCAGGATCCCGCCGACGCCGAGGGCGGCGAGGAGGTACCCGTATCCCGAGCTGCCCGTCCCCAGCTGATCGCGGCTGACCACGACGAAGAGCACCGTGTCGGTTCCATACACGAAGCTCGCCAGGATGCTGAAGCCGGCCAGCAATGTTACTGACGAAGATGACACGAACGCCTGGATCCCCACGGCCATTTGCTTGAGCGGTCCGGCGGCACCACCCTCGGTGATGTCACCGGCATGGCTGCGCGTGCGCATGCGGCTGACCACCAGCGCCGAGAACCCGAATGTGGCGGCGTTGAGAGCGAACACCACCGTCGGCGGGCTGAAGAGGAGCAGCAGGCCGGCGATGGCGGGGCCGACGATGATCGAGAGGTTCTCGACTGCGGATTGCGCGCTATTGGCAGCGGCGAGGTGCTCCTCGCCGACCACTGCCGGGGTGGTCGCTCGCGCGGCGGGATCGTACGACGAGGTCGTCACCGACGTCAGGGCGGCGAGCACGATGGCAAGAACGACGGGTCCGTTCAGCGCCGCAACCACCGCAAGCGCTGTCTGCAGGGTGAGCGCGGTTGTGTCGAGTGTCACCATGAGGCGCACGCGCTCGATCCGGTCGGCGATGAGCCCACCAAACGGGCTCGCGACCAGCGCGCTGAGAAATCGGGTCATCGACGCCGCCGCGACCCAGGCGGGAGAGTGGGTGGCGTTGAAGACGAACACGACCAGGGCGACGTTGTA
>Ga0070766_10000695_pt1 | contig 15378 bp, 14 predicted proteins | sample HubBroMetageWFT6_FD_69782 | JGI IMG/M metagenome (GOLD analysis project Ga0070766, IMG submission 69782) | Warmed and freeze-thawed soil microbial communities from the Hubbard Brook experimental Forest, New Hampshire - Hubbard Brook CCASE Soil... | ecosystem: Environmental > Terrestrial > Soil...
GGCGGTTTCGGCGACATCACCGCGTATCGGGCTGCCGCGCAGATCCAGATTTTCATGAGCGCCGCCGGAAAGCTCAACACGCTCGCGGCCAAAAATCTGGGCAAGCCCGGGCAGACCACAACGCGCGCGCCAGTTGCGGGCACGTTCGATTTCGCCGGTATTGAGGACCTTTATTTCGCCGCCGCGTTTCTGCCGCCCTTCACCGCGCGCGGCGATCTCGCCGAAATTCCGCTCACGGTGACCGGCTGGACCTACTCGCACGAAACCACGACGGATGGCAAGACCGAAACGGAAATCGTTCCTCAAGTGGCAGTGGGCCTGGCGACGCCGGGGCCGCTAGATGTCCGCGTGTACGCCGGCCCCAAAAGTATTGACGGATTAAAGGCCACGCGCCCGCCGCTGAACAGCCTGGTGCAATTCGGGTGGTGGGGCTTCATCGCCGAGCCGTTGTTTTACTCCCTGATGTGGCTGCACCGGTATGTGAGCAACTACGGCTGGGCGATCGTCTTGATCACTGTGGCCATCAACATGGTGATGTTTCCGCTGAAAGTGAAAAGCATGCGCGCGATGCAAAAAATGCAGAAAGTCGCGCCGGAAGTCAAAGCGATTCAGGAGAAATACAAAAAATATTCGATGCGCGATCCACGCAAGGCCGAAATGAACAAGGAAGTCATGGCCGTGTACTCGCGCGAAGGCATCAACCCGCTGGGCAGTTGCTGGCCCACGCTGATCCAGATGCCCATCTGGTTCGGCCTCTACCGCATGTTGGCCAATACCATCGAACTCCGGCACACGCCCTGGTTTGGCTGGATCCACGACCTTTCCGCGCACGATCCGTATTTTATTTTGCCCATTGTGATGGCCATTTCCATGTATTTCATGCAGAAGATGACGCCCACACCGGGGATGGACCCGGCCCAGGCTAAAATGATGGCCGTGACACCGCTGATTTTTGGCGGAATGTTTGCGCTTTATCCGAGCGGCCTGTCGGTGTATATCCTGACTAGCAATATCGTCGGAATCGGACAGCAGTGGTATCTCTATCGGACCGCGCCGCCCCCGCCGAAACCTTCGCGGGGCTCCGGGAAAAAGAAATAGTGTTGTTGGCAACCATGTAGTCTGGGGGGAGTGATCTTGACGCCTGCATCGCGCGCGAACCTGATCGTGGATGGAAAGCTCGATCATGCGGCCATCACGGCGGAATTGCGCCGCTGCATTGACACCTTGCTTGAAAAAAGCCGCTTCCAGCTCACGTATGAAATTCGGGCCACGGGGCCCGCAGTCTCGAAGGAACTCGAAAATCCCGAAATTCTCGTCGAATTCAAGGGCCGCGATCAGGATTTGCTGCTGGAGCACAATGCGGAGCTGCTTCTGGCGCTCGAACATATTTCTTTGCGCTGGCTTTGGCTCGATCCTCAATTTTACGGCCGCATTCGATTCGACGCCGCCGGCTACCGCGGCATCCGCATTGAAGAGTTAAAGCTTTCCGCGCGCGTTGCCGCCGGCCGCGTCCGCGAAACGCACTCGCCATTCCGCTTCAACGCCATGTCCTCGCGAGAACGCCGCATTCTGCATCTTGTTTTGAAAGAAGAACCGGGCGTCCGCAGTGAGAGCGAGGGCTCAGGCGAAGAACGGCAAGTTGTGGTTTACCCCGCGAATTAATATACCAGAGCATTCAGGGAGGATCGCTATTCGGGTTCCCTGAAACCGTGGGAAATAATGCGGCCCCCCGCATCGAAAACGATTTGAAAGGTGAATCCGGCCGCTCTGGGCCGCAACCCACCGACGCCTTTTGACGGCTGGGGCGCGGGCTCCGCGTCCGGGACATTTTCCCTGAAAAATCGCAAATCGGAAATTTCGATAACGGTTCGCTGCCCATCTCCCTGCCGTACGCGCCACACAGGGTACCGGGCGAACCAGAGAAAAACCTGCACATCGCGCAGCTTCCTGGCTTGATCGATATATTCGCGAGACTGCGCGTCGGTGTAAAACTCCGAGCTCTCGACTGCGCCGCCCGGTTCGTGAATCGTGGTGCGCCACACGCCCTGCGAAGTACTCACCAGCCCCACCCAATGCGTCAGCGTCGGAGGCAGGGGAAGCGCCGCCAGGCTCTCCACTTGCAAATGTTGAGCGGCCGCGAGTCGATTCACATCCGCGAGAGCTTTGTTGTGCGCCCCAGCCGCTAGGCCGATGTAAGCACACAATACGCCCAGGCCTGCGCGGCACCAGCTTGCCCGCGTCCAGCGGAAACCCGCGCCCTGAGCGGCCGGCAGGAAAATCAGGACCGCGAAGATGGCGCTCACGACGCCCACAACCGCGATCGGAAATCCATATCCCGAGCCCTTCGCGAACCAATAAGTTCCCATGGCGCCGGTCGAGAGCGCGCCCCACACGCAAATCGCGCGGCGCCAGAACTGTCCCGGTTCCCGGTAGCACCACGCGGCAAACTGCGGCACGAGAGCGATCCCGGTCAGCGTCAGATCGATAATGAAAATCCAGTCCCAGGCCGGACGCGAATATCGCAGCGGGCTCCAAACCATGGTTCCGAAATTGGTAACCAGATCGAGAAAAATGTGCGTGCCGATTCCCACTGCATAGATTGCGAAAAGCGTTAAAAACGGCGGCGCTTTCCATTTGAGCCAGAGCGCGGCCGGTATTGAAACTACAGTTAATAACAAGGCCCATAACGGCAGAATGACGGCGGAGTGAGTGATGTTGCGGTGCCATTCCATGATCGCCAACGGGTTGCGAACCAGCGGCCCGGCAAAGATGTCAATATCGGGGAACATTGCGCCCAGCGTGCATGCAACGATGGCCGCTCGGGCCGTGGGAGAGCTCATCGCGCGGGACTCGCCGCTGCCGGCAAATGCTGCCGGAACGTCGCGGCCAGCGAAAAGGGCCTTTCCAGCCAGCGCGCCCACAATTCCGTGCGTGATCGTATCCATACGGCAAGTTGCTATGAGGTTTCGTGATCCTGACTTGGATGCGCGCCGCAGCGCGGCGTATCGCTACTTACCAGCTCGAATGGGTATCGTCAGCGGCTTGGTGGACTCCGATGCCGCCAGCATATGGCATTGCCCGTCGAAAATCCCGCCCGGCTCGATCACCAGACAGGGCGAATGAACTTCGCCGGTCACCACGCCTTTCGCTTGGATCTCGACCCGGCCCTTGGCAAAGATGACGCCGTCGAATTTGCCGGCAATCACTACATGATTGCCTTCGATCTGCCCTTCTACACGCGCCCCTTCGCCCAGGATCAAGCTATGGCTGGAAATCACGTTTCCCTTAAGTTGCGCGTCGATGCGAAACACGCCGGTGGCCTCCAGAGTTCCCTCAAAACGGACGCCTTTGTCGAGGAAGCCGGTAAATTCATGTTGCTGCGGGTCCTTGCCTGGTTCCTTTGTTCGCCATTGCATGGTATACCCCCAGGGAAAGTTCACTTTGTGGGAATTACGATTCTACCTGAATGTTGAATGTTTGAATCGCAAAATCAAGAGCCAGTGCCGTAGTTAGCACTTCCGACCGGGATAACAGTATGGCTTCAGAATGTATTCTTCTACAATTGTAGTATTAACTCATCAGGCGTTCGTACAATCCATTCAATTGTTCCTCTTCATAAAACTCAAGAATCAGCTGGCCGGCGTGCCCCTTTGTCGGCATGTGCAGCGTGACGCGCGTGCCGACGTGCTTCTGCAATTCGTCCAGCGCAGCCTGGCGATTCGGATCATTGGGTTCCGCCAGCGTTTGTTCTCCACGGCCGCGAGATCGCCGCGTCGCCATCCGTTCGAGTTGCCGAACCGTCAGCTTGCCGCGTGAGGCCTTTTGCGCCAGGTCGTTTCGCAGCTTTCGGTCCTCGACCGCGAGCAACGCGCGGCCGTGGCCTGCCGTGATTTTGCCTTCTTCGATCCATTCGAGGAGCGGCGCTTCGAGCGAAAGCAGGCGGACGGAATTTGCAACGGTGGCCCGGTCCTTTCCAGTCCTGGACGCCACTTCGTCTTGCGTAAGGTGAAATTCCTCCATGAGCCGGTCAAAAGCGCGGGCCTGTTCGATGGGATTTAGATCTTCACGCTGAATATTTTCCACAAGCGTAAGCTCGAGCGCCTGCTCATCGCTCACCTCACGCAAGACCACCGGCACCCGCAGAAGTTGCGCACGCTGTGAAGCCCGCCATCTCCTCTCTCCCGCGATGAGCTGGTATCTTGAACCGATCTTTCGCGCGACCAGCGGCTGGATGATTCCGCTCGACCGAATGGACTGAGCCAACTCATCTATTCCCGCCTCTGCAAATCGCGTGCGTGGCTGGTACGGACTCGGATCGATCAGGTCGATGTCAATTTGCAGCGGTCCCCCGGCGGCAACATGCGCGGGCGCGGCGGCTGTCGCTGCCCCTGCGGGTGCGGTTGATGGGATACCCTGCGGAGCAACTTCCGTTTCACGAATCAGTGCCCCCAGCCCCCTTCCCAATGCGTTTCTGGCCATTTAGGATCACCTCCTTGGCAAGGTTTGTATAAGCTTCCGCGCCTCTACTATGAATGTCGTAAAAGTGAATTGGCTTCCCATGGCTGGGCGCTTCAGCCAAGCGGACATTCCGCGGTATGATGGATTCAAATACCTGGCCGCCGAAGAAGCTGCGCAGATCCGAAGCCACCTGTTTCGATAAAGTGGTGCGCTCATCGTACATAGTCAGGACAATCCCCTCAATTGCAAGATTGGCGTTTAAGGTTCTGCGGATCCTCATAAGCGTGTCCAGAAGCTCTGATACGCCTTCGAGGGCTAGATATTCCGTTTGAATTGGAACCAAGACCGAGTCAGCGGCGGTAAGGGCATTCAGAGTGAGCAGGCCGAGCGCGGGAGGACAATCCATAATGATATACGCGTAGTTTTCTCTCACCTGCGCGAGCAAATTTCTAAGCTGATATTCTCGATTCTCCGCTGCGACCAGTTCGACTTCCGCACCAACCAGATTCTTATCGGCAGGGATAAGGTCCAGCCCCTCAATTTGAGTTTTCAGGAGGATCCTCTCAAGAGGTTCGCCAAGGATTAGTGCGTTGTAAAGTGTGCGCCGGGCCGGGTCTTTGGCAAAGCCAATTCCAGCTGTGGTGTTGCCCTGGGGATCACAATCCACGAGGAGTGTCCGCTGTTCGGATAAAGCGAGAGAGGCAGCCAGGTTGATAGCAGTTGTCGTCTTGCCGACACCGCCTTTTTGGTTTGCAACTGCGATAATGCGGCCCACTTCGGCTCCCTCAGACGGCGAAATCTACCACATCAAATACAAGATATGCAAATTGTTTCACGTGGAACAAAAACGTGGCTCCAACTCTCCCTGTTTGCTCCGTGCATTTTTTATAGATTCGGCAGCGGAACGGAAATCTTTCAGAATACTGTGCCTGCAGAGGACTCGAACACAAATGTTCCACGTGGAACAAGTTTATTGCACAGATTCTCTCGCCTTACTGCAGGCAGCGATTAGTGATTTCAGAGTTAGACTGCAAGGCTGCAAGATTAGACCGCCCACGACGAATTCTTATGGAAATGTTCCACGTGGAACAAAAGTGGGATTTCCTTATTGCCGCAGGGGGAGTTCATCGATCGGCCGACCGATGAGGATAAATCGACGCTGAGAATCCGGTATGCGCTCTGGGGGTTGCCATGACCAACCTGAAGTACGGGCGATTCTGGTCGAGTCTTGGGCTCCCACCCAAAGCACCAGATGACCGCGGTGAACGAGCGCGTGTGCAGACCACCGAAGGAGCTGCTTAAATTCTCCGACCGCGCGCGAGGTGATGATGTTGACTTGAACCGATTCCGGACGCGTTTGCTCAAACCTTTCGGAATGAATCTCGATATCAGCAAATCCCAAGGTTCTTACAGCCTCGGACAAAAAAGCGCATTTCTTCTTGTTGGATTCAATCAAGGTGAGTTGTATGCCGGGGCACGCGATTTTGAGCGCCAGGCCTGGAAATCCGGCTCCACTTCCAACGTCGGCGAGCCGACAGTTTTCCACAGGCAGTAATTTTGTAGCATACATGGATTCGCCGAAGTGCCGACCCACAATTTCAATTGGATCTGTGATCGAAGTAAGACCAATTGAACGATTCCACTTCAGCAAGACGACCAAATAGTCACGAATTCTGGCGATTTGCTCGTCGGATGGAGAAATCGCAAACAGAGCGAGAGCCTCGCGAATCTGCCGGCTGCTAATCGCGATGGAGGCGGGGTTCGGCATATTTTCAGGCCTTGCGGAGATATCTCGGCGCGCAAATCCCAACGACCAAATCTATACCAATATGAGCAACAATGGCGGGGATCAGGCTCCCTGTCCAGACTCGAATGAGAGCGAAGATTACTCCTACTACGAATGTAGTTATTACTCCCCGTTTCCCTTGATACAAATGCGCCAGCGAAAACCACACGGACGATAAAATCACGGCAGAGGCGTTCGGCGGTACGTAGTTGACGATCATCCTTACAAACGCCATGAACACAAACCCGCGGTACAAAAATTCTTCGGACACTCCGGCCGTGCAGGCCAGAATAGCGTAGATTAAGGTTTCCCTGCGGCTCTGCGGCATGATCTTTTCCGTAATAGCGAACAGACGACCGCGCTTTTCCTGCGGCAATTTGTTAATCCTGCGCAGGCCGACGACCTGGTTTATGCAAAGAAATCCCGTCAGAGCGATACTGATCCACGCGATCCTCCACGGATCGTCCGCGGCAATACCCAATTCTTCAGGGCTTACTCCTCGTGCCAGGAACCGCAAGGCCACAATCGCCACAATAAGCCACTGAAAGAAGATGGTGTTTTTGTAGAGGGAAAGGCGATCGGCGGTGGTCAGTTCCGGCTTGCTCATGAGCCGTCTCATTCGAGCGGCGCCGCGCCACGGAATGACCACCCCGAGAAACAGGAGAATCAGAACAAAGTCCCAAGGAATGAAGAGGGGATTCACGGGCGGAATAGAAGCACGTTTCCGCCATGCAGTGCAAGAAGCGATTGAACTCCCTGCGGATCAGAACATGGAAACGCGATCTCGCGAGGCTCGTGAATCGGGCATATGAAATTCAACTTTTCCAGATATATCTCTGCGCCCACAATCGGCAAGTCAGGCAGCCGTGCGGGTTGCCCGGTGTGGCGGAGGATTCTGCGCGAGCGCAAGCCGCAGGATTCGTTCCGTCTCCATCGGGTCAGGAGGGCAGGCAATATAGTCAAACGCGCCGGCGCTCAAAGCTCTCATGTAAGCATCCCATTCGGCGAGGTGAGAAAGCACAATCACCGGGGCGCCTCCGGTTGAGGACGTCAAAACGCGCACCGCAGTGCGCAGATTGCAATCCGGCAATTCGTCGCTGCAGAGCACAAATTGAAACGCTTGCTCCTCGATGCGGGCGCGCGCGTCTGTCAGGGAAGCACAACTGAGGGATTGCAACCCCAAGTGCCGGGCGATTTCTTCGATCTTCTCACGCTGAAGGGGATCCGACGACACGATCAACGCATGGCAGGAGTTGAACACTTCTTACCTCCCAGCGATAGAATTTCCTCGGCCCGAGAGAGGCAGCTTAATACGTTTGAGATTATACTCTCCGCCGGTGCCGTGGCAACGGATTCCCGCGAATGTGCGCTGAAAAATAAGTGGAACGAGAACCAAAGTAAACGGTTGAATTCCTGAGTACGCGCCGGAGCTGCCCACAATGGGACGAGTCACCGAGCCACGGCAAGTAGGACTGGCGAGGGCGCTATCGAAGTTGGGTTTTTGTTCGCGCTCGCAAGCGGCAAAACTGATTCGTGCGGGCCGCGTCCTGCTGAACGGGGTGACGCGCCGCGATCCCGAGACTCCCGTGCGTTTGCAGCGCGATCGAATAGAAGTGAACGGGAACGCGGTCACGACCGAATCCAGGATTTATCTGATGCTGAACAAACCGCGCGGGGTGATCACCACGGCTTCCGACGAAAAAGGCCGCCCGACAGTTTACTCGCTCCTGGACGGTAAATTGCCTTGGGTCGGACCGCTAGGCCGGCTGGACAAAGCGAGCGAGGGGCTCCTGCTGCTCACGAATGATTCGGAATGGGCCGCGCGCATTTCCGATCCCGGTTCTCACCTGGAAAAGACCTATCACGTACAAGTGGGCGCGCCGGCCGGCGAAATTCCGGCGGCAAAACTCATGCAGGGCGTGGTGTCCGGCGGGGAAGTGCTGCGGGCCAAGCAGGCTCGCGTGCTGCGCGCCGGCGAGAAAAACACCTGGCTGGAAGTCGTGCTCGACGAAGGCAAGAACCGCCAAATCCGCCGCATGTTTGAAACTTTGGGAATCGAAGTTCTGCGGCTCATTCGCGTGGCGATTGGTCCACTCATTCTGGGGCAACTGGCCAAAGGGAAATCCCGCGCTCTGGCCGGGACAGAAAAAGCAGCCCTCGATCAAGCCATAAGAATCGCCACAAAAAAGCCACATATTAACTAAATATTATTTATATAATACAGGTAAACAGACGTCTACGAAGTGGACTTTTCCCTCCGCCCGATCAACCGGCTCCCAAGAGTCGCGATCAGCAGAAACAGCGCGAGGGCCAACCGGTCGCTGGAGCTTTTTACCGCCAGACTCCCCATCGGCGGAAAGTCCCAACTCAAAATCAGCGCGGCAATGGCAGTGGCAATGAGCCCGCTCAACAAGCCTTCCAGTTTGGAGACGGCTAGAACGGTCAGCAAAAGAAGGAGCATGGATGCATCCTTGCCGATGTTCAGTCGATGGCAAAATGCCGCAATGAAGAGAATGGCGATTGTGGAAAGAAGGGTTCCGGGGAGAGATCGGAGTTGAAACAGACGCACCCTTTCCACGGAAAACGCCGCACCGAGGGAAAGCAACAAGAAGGTTCCGCAAACACCGAGAAGACAACCTGCGACCAACCCGGTTGTAAACCCTCCCATCAGATCCCCCTTGCAACGAGAATTACGCTCTCATAACCGAGAAGTCAATCCGCGAGCGAGTGAGTGATGAATTCGCAGGCGCGAAATCAGGAGCCTCGGCAAAAACGCCCCCCGCAAAAGGCCGCATCGCTCAGTTGGCCACGATGAACTTCACACAGCGGGAAGGTTTCTCTCCGGTTTAGCGGAGGAAGGAGCGGAAAACAATGCAATACCACTGTGCGTCAATTGTTCCCAGAGACTCATCGGAATGAAGGAAATTTTTTGCCCGAACCAAAAAGTCAATCGCCGCAAACAAATCGCGATGCATAGCAGCACAATACCGGCAATGAGCGTGGTATTGGATTCCCGCTCGACGAGCACCGCCCAATTGATGCGTTCCTGCCAAGTAGGAAGAACGGAATTCAATTTGTTTTGAAGAAAGCGTCCCACAATCGGCAGGCGAGCAAAATGAATAAATGCGGTGTGTTCGTAATTGTAGGCCGGATCGTAACCTGCCAGGTTCCGCGTGGCTTCCTGCAAAACACCGGGGCGGGCCAGCTCTTCCTTGGTTAGAAGGTGGCCAGCGCTGTCCGTCAGCAAGGTATGGAACGCCGGATCGACAATTACCCAGCGGCCATCCAGATGAACTTCGGCGACGACGTGGCTGGTGTTCAGGCCCTGGGCGTCCAACAAGAGCAAGCGCCGCGCCTCGATTCCGCTGGCAGTAGCAAGATTAACAAAAGCATTGGTTCCGGTTCCGCAGACGCTGAGCAATTCTTTGTAATTCAGGGTGTCGACGGGATCGCGGTCTTCCGAGTCGTCGCTGTAGAAGTCGGTGTCGCGGGCCGGCCCATGCTCCATCCAACCGAGAATGGCGGCCACTTTGGTGGCCGGTGAGGAGGAATAAGGAAGCACCGCGTTCGAGAATCCGGACAGATACCAGCGCGTGGAATACTCCCAACCCACGCCAAACAAAGTCAGCAATACAGAGGAAATCAGCAGGACATTGACGGAGAAGTTGATCGCTTGGAGAATGGATTCCTTCTTCATGGCCGATGAGCCATCCATTCCTTCCTCCGGGGTATCGCCGCGAAAAAGTATAAAATTCTCGCTCCCCACAAGATTATTTCACCCGGCGCGCGTTCCGGCACACCGCGGCCAGTGTGAATCGAATCCGCGCGGTCATTAAGTAACACGTTGGGGTATGGAAAAACAACAACATCTATTTTCTATTCCGTCGGAATGAATTTCAGGGAGAGGATGGGGAAAGCCGGTCAATGTTGAACATGGACCACGGTCGCGTCCAAGGCTTGCCGCACCACGTGAATGAGCTGTTTGTGGCTAAATGGTTTCTGGATCGATTCCGCGCCGGAGAGCAAAGCTTCACGATAGGAAGCTTCTTTCTCCGCATGGCCGGTCATGAACACAATGCGAATTCCCGGCCGCAATTCGGAGATGGACCTCGCCAACGAAACACCCCCCATTCTGGGCATCGTGACATCCGTCAAAAGGAGATGTATCGATCCATGAAAGGAACGCGCCAGCTCCAGCGCCTGTACTCCATCGCGGGCCGGCAAGACGGTGTACCCACGTTCCCTCAATCGTTCCTCGGTAAGGTTCAGCAAGGCTTCCTCGTCCTCCACCAGGAGGATCGTGCCGGTCCCCGTCGATCCCCTCATAGAGCTCTCGTCTAAAGAGGGAGGCGCAGCGGATTCCGCCGTTTGCGGAAGAAAGATTTTGAATGTGGTCCCTTTTCCCGTTGCGGAGTCGACCGTCACGCCGCCGCCGCTCTGCTTCACCACGCCGTAGACCGTCGCGAGCCCCAAGCCTGTTCCTTTTCCAGGTTCCTTGGTAGTAAAGAACGGCTCGAAGATGTGCCGCTGGGTATTGGCGTCCATCCCTTTGCCCGTATCGGTCACCTTGAGGAGGACGTAGGGCCCAGGTTGAAGAAAGGGGAGGCTGTTCGCAAGATGTTCATCCACATCCAGATTCGAAGTTTCAATCAGCAGATTGCCGCCGTCCGGCATTGCATCTCGGGCATTGACCACAAGGTTCAAAATCACCTGTTCAATTTGACTCTGCTCCGCCTTGACCCGCCCCAGATCCGCGGCCAGTTCGGTAGTCAGCTCGATATGCATGCCGATCAAGCGCTTGAGCATCTTTCCCATATCGATAACCAGCGTATTGAGATCGAGGATCTGGGCTTGCAAGACCTGCTTGCGGCTGAAAGCAAGCAACTGGTGGGTTAAGGAAGCAGCGCGCTCGCCGGCTTTGCGAATTTCGGTGGCGCTTTTGCGCATCGGATCACTGGGATCCGCACGGAGTTCAATCGATTCGCTATAGCCGATGATGACGCCCAGCAAATTATTGAAATCGTGAGCGATCCCTCCGGACAGGCGCCCGATGGCTTCCATTTTTTGTGACTGGCGTAGCTGCTCGTCACGCCGCCTGAGGAGTTCTTCCGCCTGTTTGCGTTCGGTGATGTCGCGGCTGACGATCACGACTTGCTCGATTTCGCCGCGATGGTTTCGCACCGGGCTGCGCGTGGATTCCATCGTGCGCCACTCCCCATCCTTGCGGCGGAAGCGATATTCGACCCGCGGACCCACCCCCGTTTCAAAAGTCTCCATCCTGGCGGCAATAAGCGCCTCGCGATCGTCGGAATGGATTTGCGTCGGGACGGCCGATCCCCCGAGCTCCTCGCGCGTATAACCGAGCTTGCTGTACCCGGGGCTGTCGTAATGACGTTTGCCATCGCGATCCACGACCGTGATCAAGTCCTCGGCATTTTCGGTAATCAAGCGAAACACTTGTTCCTGATCCATCAGCTGCCTGCGAATACGATGGATTTGGACCTGCTGGTAGATCGTGTACAAGTTGAAGAGAAAGACCAGAGCAACCAGGCCGCGAACGGATCCCCGTACAGTAAACGAAAAATTGGGATCGGTTTGCTCAAACAGGTAGGAGAAAGAGGCCATTCCAGCCGTTAACAGAAGCGTGATAACAATGGCCGAAGCCCAAAGCCACCACTGCCGCCTTTCGACGTTCTTGACGCGCGTCCAGAAAGACGCGTCGTAAGGCGTCGGCAAATTTCCCGTTAAACTCATCGGTGTCACATATCCATGAAAACAAGCAGGAAGCATAGCTGGCAATAGTACTGGCGGTGTATGTGTCCAAATATGACTAACAGCTTTTATGTACACTTTCCATTGGCCGGACGGGCGTCCCCAACCCCGCAGGCGGACTGTTTGGGAAAAATATTTCACAAGTCATTTAGGTGATTTGAGTTACGGGGATTCTCTGACCGTCCGCGGACCTCGTATTCTCAAGGAGGAGGGAGACTTCGATCCTGCACTTTCCAACCCCTTTGAATATCTTCCGATCGAAAAATTCCAGGCGACGATCCGTTCCTGCTGGGCGGCGAAAGTCCACGACCTTTCCAAATTGGAGTAAGAGACTATCGGTTCGGGTGCTAACATTTGCATGAGTCTATTTCGCGAGCCATAGACAATGAGTTGGATCTCTACAGATAGCCGCGTGCCTCTGGGCGCCATCCGGCAAGCGGATGGAGCCTGGGAATTTTCAGTGTGGGCTCCCGAAAGGCAAAAGGTTGCTGTGCATCTCATCGGTTCCCGCGATCGTTTCGTCCCGATGAACAAGAATCACACTGGCTTCCATCAAGTACTCGTGAGAGATATCGAGCCTAACTCCCGTTACGTCTATCAACTCGACGGTTTAAAAGAATACCCGGATCCCGCCTCACGGTTTCAGCCGGAAGGTGTTCATGGACCTTCCGAACTCGTCAACTTGGCCGCGTTCCATTGGACCGATGCCAACTGGAGAGCACCGAGCCTTGAGGAAAGCATCTTCTACGAGCTCCACGTGGGTACTTATGCGGAAGAGGGATCACTCGATGGCGCGTGCTCGCATTTAGCCGAGTTGGCCGATCTTGGAGTAACGACGATCGAACTGATGCCTGTCGCCCAGTTTCCCGGATCGCGCAATTGGGGGTACGACGGCGTCTATCCTTTTGCCGTCCAGAATAGTTATGGAGGCCCGCTGGCGCTGCAACGATTCGTGAACGCCGCCCACGCCCAGGGGCTCGCCGTAGCTTTGGACGTCGTATACAACCACCTGGGGCCGGAAGGAAACTACCTGGGCCAATTCGGACCTTATTTCAGCGACCGGTATAAAACGCCGTGGGGGCAAGCCATTAATTACGATGGGCCCGAGAGCGATCCTGTCCGTCAATTTTTCATCGAAAACGCCATTTACTGGTTTGAACAATACCACATTGATATTTTACGGCTGGATGCGATTCACGGAATCTTCGACTTTGGCGCCTGCCACATTTTGGCGGAACTTGAAAAACAAGTGGATCTGGCACGTAAAAGGCTAGGACGCGAACTCCGCCTGATCGCGGAGAGCGATCTGAACGACGCCAGAATTTTGCTGCCGGGCGAAAAGGGCGGATACGAACTTTCCGCGCAATGGAGCGATGATTTTCATCACTCCTTGCACACGCTTCTCACGCAGGAAACGAAGGGCTACTACGCCGATTTCGGCAGCGTGGGCCATTTGGCCGGCGTACTACGCGATGGATGGTTTTACCAGGGGCAATATTCCAGGTTTCGCCGCCGACGGCATGGAAATTCTCCGGCCGGAATTCCTCGCTCACATTTTGTGGTGTGCAGCCAGAATCACGATCAGGTAGGCAACCGGGCGCGCGGCGAACGCCTGAGTACGCTCGTCAATTTCGAGGCGCAAAAGTTGGCCGCCGGGATGACTTTGCTCTCGCCATTTGTTCCGCTGCTGTTCATGGGAGAAGAATACGGGGAGCAGGCGCCGTTCCTGTATTTCACGAGCCACGGAGACAAGGATCTGGTCGAGGCCGTTCGCCGAGGGCGCCGCGAGGAATTCGCCGAGTTCGGATGGAGCAACGAAGTGCCCGATCCTCAGGACGAGACAACATTTGCGAATTCGAGGCTGCAGCACCGCTTGCGTGAAGCCGATCCGCATCGCGTCCTGCGGCTCTTCTATCAGGAATTGATCCGATTTCGTCGGGCTAATCATTTAAGTGCGGACGCGGATTTGGAAATTAAAGAAACCGAGAGCCCATCGATCCTAACTGTTACTAGGACTGCGGGAGGCCGGCGTCTACTGATGATTTTCAACTTCGGAACAAGCGAGGTTGAGCAGCCTTCTGTCGCGCGCAGTGTGTACTGGACCACGGAACTCCATTCAGCCGACTCACGGTGGCTCGGACCGAGCGAGCGTTTCCCGCGATCGGTGGGTCCTACGGACGCCGTTACGCTACCGGGCCAGTCGTTTGTCGTGTTCAGCTATGAAGGCAAGGGCCACGGATATCCGTGATGAATAGGAAGGGTGCTTGCCGGCATGGTACGGTTCCCGCACTTCAAAAGATTGCTTTATAAGCCTATGACAAGTCAGAACCAAATTCACCAGGGTACGAATTCAATTTGTCCGATGTACGGATTCTAGAATAGGACAGTTACTCGTAGGTTAATACGGAATACCGGGGTAAGCTGCGGCTCAGGCGGCCCTGTCCAGCTTGCCCACCTATACAGCAAATCCAGTACAGCGCAGCAGGTCCGATCCGCTGTATGATATGAAAATGAGGCGTGCGCGCGTGCATGGTCACTGCGACCAACCACCGCGAGAGAATTTTTCCCCTGAAGCAACTGAGGCCCAAACCTCCGCCCTCCCAAATCAGGACTGGAATGAGCGGTTGACGTGGTCTCTTCGCTGCTCGTTTCGGCTAGATCGCCATGGCGATTTGACAGGCAAAGTTTTGAGGGATGAACTGACTCGACTGAGCGAACGGCTGAGGAACCTCACACCTTGAGCTAAACCATGCCTGAATTTTCAACTCCTGTCGCAACGTATCGGCTTCAATTCAATGCCGATTTCCGGCTCTCGGACGCTACCAATCTCGTTGATTATCTGGCGAAACTCGGGATCACGGATATCTACGCTTCGCCGATTCTGACGAGCCGCAAAGGGAGCACGCACGGTTATGACGTGACGGATCCTACGCAGATCGATCCCGACATCGGAACCCGCAACGAATTCGAGCAGCTGCAAAATAAACTTATCGAATGTGGAATGCGGCTGATTCTGGATATCGTGCCGAACCACATGGCCGCCAGCAGCGAGAATCGCTGGTGGATGGACGTTCTGGAAAATGGCAGCGAATCCGTTTTCGCTTCCTATTTCGATATTGACTGGCATCCTCCCTCGAGAAATCTGGAAGGAAAAGTGCTGCTGCCCGTACTCGGACGGCCTTTCGGCGAAACCCTGGACCGCGGCGAATTGCGGCTCTTTTTTCAAAACGGAAAATTCTTCGTTCAATATTTCGATTCGATATTCCCGCTCATGCCTCGATCCTACCGGCGGCTTCTGAAACACCACATGGAAGAGCTAAAAATCATTTTGTCCGAGGATTCGCCTGATTTTCAGGAGTATT
>Ga0070766_10000696_pt1 | contig 15376 bp, 11 predicted proteins | sample HubBroMetageWFT6_FD_69782 | JGI IMG/M metagenome (GOLD analysis project Ga0070766, IMG submission 69782) | Warmed and freeze-thawed soil microbial communities from the Hubbard Brook experimental Forest, New Hampshire - Hubbard Brook CCASE Soil... | ecosystem: Environmental > Terrestrial > Soil...
AAATGCGCCTCCACACCAGCCGGCGAAGCCGTTCTACTTCAATACTTCGGCTCATCTTCTGCGCATTACGGCGCTCAAAGCCACAACGCTCGCGCAATTTCTCGATGCCCTCCGCGCCTGTCCGGAAGATTCCATTTTTCAACACACCTTCCGCACGCTGCAAGAGCACCACTTCATTCGCGAAGGCTTCTCCAACGATTTCGCGCACTGGGTGCTCTCCGCCCTCAACCAACCCGGCTTAGCCGAACAATTAGCCAATGTCGACGTGCGCGAATACACCTCCCTCGGCGAGTTGCGCGACCGTTTCATTCAGATCGTCGAACAGCACCTCGAGCGCAATCCCGCCGACGCCTCGCGCGTCGCTGATGAAACATTTTATTTCTGCGCGTCTGACATCGTCATGGTACCCACCAAGTTCGTCGCCCAGAATATGCAGGCATTTGCCATCGGCCTGCGCGAGGTCAGCGTGCATTCCATCCATCATCATTTCATCGAGGCGCGCCTGCGCATCAAGCTCATGTCCAATGATTTCTCACAGTGGCTGTATGAGGATGTGGGGCTGACCGAAACCGCGCGCGCGCTGAATCGCATCGATATCTATACGGGAACCCTCGAAGATGTGCGTCGGCAAATTGTTCGGGTCGTCGAACGCGCATTAGTCTGAAATAAAGTTATGCAGCAGGAAGGCCGGAAAGAGGAAGGAAGCTAGTGAATTCACAAACGGCAACCAATCGCCCATCGTCGTCCAGCCCTTCCACCGCGGCAGTCGAGGCGCGTCCTGAGCGAGGTGACTCACATCCTGACGGAGAGAAAAAACCAGGGCAATCTGCCGCGCCCGCGAATTCGGAACGCCGCAAGGCGCCGCGGTCGTGGGAGACGCCGCCCGCACCGGTTGCCCCTCCGCCATTCGACGCTTACGAAAATATTGTCGGTCGGGCTGAGCTCGACGAATTGCGCTTCCTGGCGCGCGAACTTAAAGGCAAGACGGTAAAGATGGTCAATTCGACCGCCGTCGGCGGAGGCGTCGCCGAAATGCTGAATCGCCTTGTCCCTCTTCTCGGGGAGCTCGAGGTTCCCACCCACTGGGATGTCATCACGGGAGGAAACGATTTCTTTGAGATCACGAAGGCTTTCCATAACGCGTTGCACGGCAGCCCTTATGAGCTGACGCAAGCCGCGCGTGAGATATTTCTTTCCTACAACGAGCAGAACCGGCAGCGCATGCAATTCAACGAGGATCTCATCGTCATTCACGATCCCCAGCCCGCGGCTCTGATTGGCGCGCGCCAGGACTCTCATGCCCGCTGGGTGTGGCGCTGCCACATCGACTTGTCGAATCCGAATCCGCAGGTCTGGGGATTTCTGCGTCCCTATATCGAACAATTCGACACGGCAATTTTTTCTTCGCAGTCGTTTGCCCGCCAGCTGCCTACCCCGCAATATTTGTTTTACCCATGCATCGATCCGCTCTCAGAGAAAAATAAAGACCTCGACGAAAACTTTGTACAAAAAGTATGCGAGGAATTCGGCGTTGATCGCTCGCGCCCCATCGTCACGCAAGTCTCTCGTTTCGATCGCCTCAAGGACCCGGTGGGTGTGGTGGAAGCCTACAAGCAGGCCAAGAAATACGTGGATTGCCAGTTGGTGTTGGCCGGCGGCGGCGCCAGTGACGATCCGGAAGGCGCGGCCGTTCTCCAGGAAGTCAAGGAAGTAGCCGGCAGCGATCCCGACATTATCATTCTCGACTTGCCTCCGTGGTGCGCGCTCGAGATTAATGCCCTGCAGCGTGCCTCAACCATCATCGTGCAGAAATCGCTCAAGGAAGGTTTCGGCCTAACCGTCACCGAGGCGCTATGGAAAGGCAAGCCCACCATCGCCGGCGCCGTCGGCGGCATTCCAAACCAGATCATCCACAAGCTAACAGGCATGTTAGTGCATTCGGTAGAAGGCTGCGCCTATCAGATCCGCTATCTGTTGACTCATCCCGAATTTGCGGCACAACTGGGAAAGAATGGCCGGGAGCACGTCAAAGAAAATTTCCTGATGACCACGAACGTGGGTCGCTGGCTGTTACTGCTTCGTATTCTGCTGGTCGAGAAAAAGGTTTGAAGGAACAACCAGCGCAGTCTCACCTAGTCTCACCTAAGGTACTGCGAAACCATCGCCCGGTTGCCGTATAATAAAAAGCAGTGCTCAAATATTCCATCGTAGTTCCCCTGCACAACGAGCAGGAGAACGTCACCGACCTCTATGCGCGGCTTAAGTCCGTGATGGAGGCGAGTGGCGAGACCTTTGAGATGGTGCTGGTCGATGACGGTTCCATCGACGGCACGTTCTCCTTGCTTAAAGAAATTGCCGCTGTCGACAGCCGCGTGACCGTCGTTAAGCTCCGACGTAATTTTGGCCAGACCGCGGGCCTGGCTGCAGGATTCGATCACGCTCGCGGCGAATACATCATCGCCATGGACGGCGACCTGCAGCACGATCCCGCCGACATTCCGCTGTTTCTCGAGAAAATTGCCGAGGGCTACGACATCGTCAGCGGCTGGCGCAAGAATCGCGTCGACAATTTCTGGATGCGGCGCATTCCGTCGCGCTGCGCGAACTGGCTGATGGCCAAATTGAGCGGCGTCGATATTCACGACTTCGGCACCACGTTCAAGGCCTATCGCCGCGAAATCCTCGGCCAGGTCCCACTCTACGGCGAACTTCACCGCTTCATCCCGGCGCTCGCTTCCTGGCACGGTGCCTCGATCATCGAAGTGCCGATCAAGAACGTAAACCGCGAGCGCGGCGCTTCGCATTACGGAATCTCGCGCACCTTCCGCGTCTTCTTCGACCTCATCACCATCCGCTTCCTGCTCAAATATCTTTCCCGCCCGCTGCACTTTTTCGGCACGCTCGGGATGTTCAGCATTTTCGCCGGCAGCGGAATCTCCGGCTGGCTGATTTTCGAGAAACTGCTTCACCATTCCGACGTCATGTACCAGCATGGCCCGCTGATGATATTCTCCGCCGTGCTCTTGCTGGCGGGTTTGAACATGCTGGCCGTAGGCCTGCTCGGAGAAATGCAGGTGCGCCACTACCACGAACCCACCCAGCGCGCCCCCTACTCGATTGATCGAGTCTTGCGAGCGCAAAGCGAAGAGAGCACGATTTCGGAGTAGCCTCTTGACCACACCTAGATCTTCCTGATGGCTCAGCTATTGATCACCGCACGGATAACTTCAGGTACCACTTCGCGAATGACAATCGGAACCACAAGCCAAGCCACGTAGGCTCCGAAGGCCAAGAAGGGAGCAGCAATCGCGGCCAACAGAACGGTGCGGGTAGAGATCGAGTTCATGAACACGCCTCCATACAGCGTGAACTACGTACTTTGGGACGGGATAGTTCCCTGAACGGCCCTGGCATCGGCAAATCCAGTTGCCAACGCGCTATAATCTCAACCGCAACCATGCCCACCACAACCCAATACGAATTGCGCTTGGCCGGCCGGATGTCGCGCCTCGGCACGGAAACCGCCTTCGAAGTTCTGAATCGCGCCCGCGCCCTTGAAAAACAGGGCAAAGAGATCATTCACCTCGAAATCGGCGAGCCCGACTTCGACACCCCGGCAAATGTAATCGAAGCTGGGGTTAACGCCCTCCGCCAGGGATGGACGCACTACGGTCCTGCCGCCGGTCTCCCCGAGTTACGCCAGGCCATCGCTGACTATGTCAGCCGCACCCGCCATGTGCCGGTTTCTAGCGACGAAGTGGTCGTAGTTCCCGGCGGCAAGCCGATTATTTTCTTTACGATCCTCGCTTTAATTGAACAGGGAGATGAGGTCATTTATCCCAATCCCGGGTTCCCTATTTACGAGTCGATGATTCATTATTCGCTCGGCAAAGCGGTTCCCAGTCATCTGCGGGAGGAGCGCGACTTTTCCGTCGACGTCCAAGAACTGGCTTCCCTGATCACCGATCGCACCAAGTTGATCATCCTCAACTCGCCTCACAATCCCACCGGAGGAGTGCTCACGAAGAGAGACATTCTCGAAATTGCCGAGGCCATCGGCGACCGTAACATCATGATTCTGTCCGACGAGATCTACAGCCGGCTCATTTTCGACGGCGAGGATTTCTCCATCATGAGTGTCCCCGGCTTCAAAGAGCGCACCATTCTCCTCGACGGCTTCTCCAAGACCTACGCCATGACCGGATGGCGCATGGGTTATGGCGTAATGCGCGCCGACTTAGCCACGCACATCTCGCGCCTCTGTACGAACTCGGTTTCCTGCACGGCGAGCTTTACCCAGATAGCAGGAATCGAAGCGCTCGGTGGCGATCAATCATCGGTCGACAACATGAATGCCGAATTCAAGCGCCGCCGCGACGTCTTCGTCGCCGGACTGAACAAGATCAAGGGTTTCTCCTGCCGCCTGCCCAAGGGCGCGTTTTATGCATTCCCCAACATTAAGCAGACGGGCTGGCCCTCCAAGAAACTGGCCGATGCGCTGCTCGCACAGGCCGGCGTGGCCTGTCTCTCCGGCACCGCCTTTGGAGAATACGGAGAAGGCTATCTCCGCTTCAGCGTCGCCAATTCGCTGGAGAATTTGAACAAGGCACTGGCCAGAATTGAAGACTGGGTAGGGAAGAACTTGCATTGAAACATCAAGGTAGCGGGATCGTTCCAGCGACCTTCGTGATGGTTTCGGCAATTTGCATGGTTCTCTTCGCAATTACGTCAGTGACGTTAATTACGGAGCCCCAACCTAGTCTTGGGGTTGAATTGCGACTGATCGGCGGTGCCCTCGGGTGCGGATTCTCAGCACTGATCTCCCTTGGCTGCTTGCTTTTTCTCAACGCAAAATAAGAAAGCATGGCGCTCGAGCAGGATCGCGGCAGTTTAATACTCAGTCGTTCCTCTCCGATTGACAATCCACCGCCCAGAATTGGTGTAAACTTCTGCCGCTATGGCAAACATCGACAAGCACCCCGCCGGCTCCTTCTGCTGGATTGAACTTCACACTACCGACCAGGCCGCGGCCAAGACTTTCTACGGCTCGCTTTTCGGATGGGCGCCGCATGACAATCCGATGGGCCCGAACGACTACTATACCGAATTCAAACTCCAGAGCCGCGAAACCGCCGCTGCCTGCACGCTGCGGCCCGACGAGCGCTCCCAGGGCATCCCTCCGTATTGGATGATCTACATCAGCGTCGACAGCGCCGACGTGGCCTCGGTGAAAGCGCAGCAATTGGGCGGCAAGACTTTTGCTCCCCCCTTCGACGTGATGGATGCGGGCCGCATGGCGGTCGTCGAAGATCCGACCGGCGCGGTCTTCTGTGTCTGGCAGGCAAACAAGAATGCTGGCATCGGAATCAGCCAAGTAAACGGCACGCTCTGTTGGGCTGACCTGAGCACCCCGGATACTAAACGCGCCTCCGACTTCTACTCCGGCCTTTTCGGATGGCAGCTCGTCACCGATCCGAAAGATCCATCTGGTTACGTGCATATTAAGAACGGCGAGCATCACATCGGAGGCATTCCTCCCGCATCGTATCGCCAGCCCGGAGTACTAGCCCACTGGATGGCCTACTTCCAGGTTGATGACGTTGACGCCACGGCAAATAAGGCCAAAGAGATGGGCGCGAAGCTGCACCTGCCGCCGATGACCATGGATGGAGTCGGTCGCATGTCGGTGATTGCCGATCCGCAAGGAGCGGCGTTCTCGATCTTCAAATCGTCGCGCGGATAAAACCTCGAAAATCCCCGACGCTGCCCAGTGATAGCTGCGTAACGTTTGCCTCATCGAGGACCCGAATGGTAAAACCCTCACGAGGATCTCCGCTCGTGAAAAAGATCGCAGTTCCGCCTTCGATCATTCTTTGCATGTTATTTGTCATGTTCGCGGTCGGTCACGCTGCCGATCAATCGCGTCGTATCAATCTCCCGACCGGCAAAAGCCTCACGCTCCCTGTCCCTGGCTACCTCGCCCGCAGCAACAGCTTTCCCGCGACGATTGCCCTCAGTCCCGACGGCCGCTATGCCGCGCTGCTCAACCAAGGCTATGGCACCGAGGAGAGCGGCGGACGGCAATCGATTGGCATTCTCGATCTCAGCAATAATCAACTTCGCGATTTTCCCGATGACCGCCTGACGGACGAGTACTCGACACACCAGACTTATTTCATCGGCCTCGCGTTTTCGACGGACGGCAACCATCTCTACGCATCGATCGGATCAATCACCGACCCGACTGGCGATGATCCGAAGGGCACAGGCAATGGCGTTGCCGTGTATAAATTTGCGGCCGGCGAAATGTCGCCCGAACGCTTCATCAAGATTCCACCCCAGCCCATCGCTGAAGGAAAGGAAGTGGCGTTCGGCTTGCGCCAGACTCCCGCTGGAACGGCTTTGCCGTACCCGGCGGGGATGGCCGTTCTGCCGGGCCCGACGGGCGATCGCCTGCTCGTCGGCAATAATCTTTCGGATAACGCGATCGTCCTCGATGCCGGTGACGGCAAGATCTTGCAGTCGTTCGACCTGAGCCGCAGCCAATACGTACCGAGCTCGTACCCTTACGCGGTCGTGGCCAACAAAGCGGGCACCAAGGCCTGGGTGAGCCTGTGGAATGCGTCCGCCGTTGCTCAACTCGATCTTGAAACCGGAAAGGTTGCGGAATGGATTGACGTGTACAAGGATTACGATGAGCCCAACCATCCAAGTTCCCATCCTGGTGCGATGGTGCTGAACCAGAAAGAGGACGTGCTCTACGTCGCTCTGGCCAATGCCGACTACGTGGCTGCCCTCGATTTACACGACAACGTGAGTGCGCCGAACCGACTGTTTCGGGTTTATGGAGCGCGCGACCGCGACCCGAGGCAGTCTTTGGGTGCCGTTCCGGTGGCGGTTGCGTTATCTCCCGATGGTAAGTGTTTGTATGCAGCCTTGGCGGCGGTCGACGCCGTGGCCGTCTTTGATCTGACCGGCGAAGCGGAAGACCGCAATCCCATGGAATTGATCCCTCGCAAACCCGACCCTTTTCTGGGGATGATTCCCACGGAATGGTATCCGAGCGCACTCGCCATCGCCGGCAATGACCTGCTCATCATCACCGCGAAGGGAGAGGGCAGCGGCCCCAACAATATGCAAAACACGCTACGAGGCGAGCGCAAGAGAAAAGAACATCCCTACATTCCGACGTTGATCGGTGGCTCAATCCAGCGCCTAAGTCTCGCCGATATCGACAAGAATCTCGCGTCCTACACGCAGCAAGTCGAACAAGATAATCTGTTGCGCTCCGGCGGCGGCGTGCTCGCCTTCGCCAGCGGAACGAATTCCATCCGCCACGTGATCTACATTTTGAAAGAAAACCGGACCTACGATCAGATTTTCGGCGATCTGCCCGCCGGCGACGGCGACCCTTCGCTCACGATGTATGGCAAAGACGTCACGCCCAATGAACACAAACTCGCGCTGCAATTCGGCGTGCTTGACAACTTCTACGATAGCGGAGAAGTCTCCGGGGACGGCCACCTCTGGTCAACCGCATCGACCACCTCCGATTACAACGAAAAGAGTTGGCCCATCGCTTATCGCGGCAAAGAGCGCACCTACGATTTCGGCGGCAGCGTGGCCGATGAAATTCCGCTCGAGCAGGGAATCCCAGATGTGGACGATCCCGGCACCGGTTTCCTTTGGGACAACCTCGCCCGCAGCGGTCTCACCTATCGCATTTACGGAGAATTCATCGCCGCTGTCTGGTGCAGGAACGAAAAAGCGCAGTCGCCCGTTGAGGGCACTCCGTCGGCATCCTCGGCCGCTTGCCCAGTCGCAGTGATCAATCAAGGTGAACCTCTGCCTCCAAACATTGGCAACCCGCCAGGTGCTCAGAGTCCGTGGCCATGGGCGATTCCTCAATTCAAGCGCATGCGTCCGACCAAGGCCGCGCTCCGTGACCACTATGATCCGAAGTTTCCCGACTTCAATACCGATTATCCCGACCAACTTCGCGCCGACGAATTCCTGCGCGAGTTCGGCGAGTTCGTAAAGGGCAAGGGAACGGATAAAGAACTTCCCCAATTCAGTTTGCTCTATCTGCCCGACGACCACACCGGAGGCACGCGCCCGGCGAAGCCCACGCCGCAAGCCTCTGTGGCGGACAATGACCTGGCTGTAGGCCGCGTCGTCGATGCCGTTTCTCACAGCCCCTATTGGGACGACACGGCCATCTTCATTCTGGAGGACGACGCGCAGGACGGAGCCGATCATGTTGACGCTCATCGATCGACCGCTCTCGTGATCAGCAAATATTCGCCACGGCAGCAGCAGGCATTCGTCGACCATAATTTCTATACGACTGTCAGTGCCGTTCACACCATGGAAGCGCTGCTCGGCCTCGCGCCAATGAATCTGTTCGACGCTCACGCGCCGCTGATGGCGCCGCTATTCAGCGGTCCGGGAACGCAACCACCGTATCAGGTTGACGATAGTAATCGGCGCAGCGGCCTCATTTATCGAGTGAACGAGAAGAATGCGCCCGGAGCGAAGCAATCGTCGCAGATGAATTTTTCCCGTCCCGATGCGGTCGATGCCAAAAAGCTGAATGCAATCCTCTGGCAGGATGCGAAAGGGGATGTCTCCGTGCCGCGGAAGTAATCTGCATAAAATCGAAAACTGTAACTTGTGGTTGAAGTCTAACCAGACCGACTGCGCTAGAATGCCCTCGTGGCGGCTCCGATCGAGTGCACCAACCTGCGCAAGACGTACGATGGAAAGGTTGAAGCCGTCCGCGGTCTCAGCCTGCAAATTGAGGCTGGCCAGTGCTTCGGCCTTCTTGGCCCCAACGGGGCAGGGAAGACAACGACTATCGAAATCCTTGAGGGTCTGCTCTCGCCTACGTCGGGCGAGGTTCGCATCTTTGGGCACACTTGGAACAACAATCCGCGTCAGATTCGCGAGTGGATTGGGATCTCCTTGCAGGAAACGCGGCTGTCGGAGAAGCTCACGGTGCGCGAAACCATCGAACTCTTTGCCAGCTTCTATAGCGAACCTCGCGCAGCCGCTGAGGTGCTCGACGACCTCGAGCTCACCGAGAAATCTGACTCGTGGGTGGGCAAACTCTCGGGCGGGCAGAAGCAGCGCCTTGCGGTCGCTACGGCGCTCGTGGGCAATCCGCGGGTGCTCTTTCTCGACGAGCCGACGACCGGGCTCGATCCGCAAAGCCGGCGTCAGCTTTGGGAGATCATTCGCGCCTTCCAGAAGAAGGGCGGAACGGTTCTCCTCACGACTCACTACATGGATGAAGCGGAACGTCTGTGCGATCGGCTGGCGATCGTCGACCATGGGCAGATCATCGCCGAAGGCACGCCAGCAGACCTAATTGACCGGCTTGGTGGTCAACACGTGGTCGAATTCCAAGTGAGCGACAACCGCGCTAAGCACGCGAAAGGCAGTGCTGAAGATCTTGACCGTTGGCGCTCGCTGCCGAGCGTGGAGTCGGTGCGGCGCGAAGACTCGACTGTTTGCTTGAGCGTTCGCGAGCCGCATCTGACGATTCCGGCGCTGCTTGATGTGGTTGGCCACGACGGCCATCGACTCGAACATCTCAGCACGCGGCAAGCGAGCCTCGAAGACGTTTTCGTCCAGCTTACCGGACGACACTTGAGGGAAGACTGATTTCCGGCGACGAGCCACGAGAGGATCGAATGGCAACAACCGAAACCAAGGCGCAGACGCCGCCCGCCGACGACGGTCAAATGCCGCGAGCAGTCGTTCCTCCGCGTCGAAGCGGGCGATGGTCGGGATATCGGCATTTGCTTTGGGTGCGCCTTGTCGAACTGAAGCGCGAGCCTGAGGTGGTTTTCTGGGTGTTCGTCTTTCCGCTGCTGCTTGCGGCGGGATTGGGCATCGCCTTTCGCAACAAGCCGGCGGATATCACTTCGGTCGTGATCATCGACGGTCCTCTGGCGCAGAGAACGCTGGCGATGCTGCAGGGATCTGCTAATTACTCGGCGGGCAAGAGTGCGGCTGGCGATAAGACATCGTCGGTTCGCGCCAGCGTGCTCGATCGTGATGCTGCGCTCAAGGCATTTCACTTCGGCAAATACGATTTGGCGATCGAGGCGAATGCCGATGGCAGTTATACCTACGATTACGATCCGGCGCGACCAGAGAGCGTGCTGTCGCGCGCCGAGATCGACGCCGAGCTGCAATCGGCCGCGGGACGCAGAGATGTTGTGACCACTTCTGCGAAAGCTTCCAGCGAACCTGGCTCGCGCTACATCGATTTCCTGATTCCTGGATTGCTCGGCATGAACCTGATGAATTCCGGAATGTGGGGAGTCGGATTCGCGATTGTGGAGATGCGCCAGCGCAAGTTGCTGAAGCGCTTTGTGGCAACGCCGATGCGCAGGAGCGATTTTCTTCTGGCGCTCACGAGCAGTCGTCTCGTATTGATGGTGATCGAAGTGGGCTTGCTCTTAGGTTTCGGCGTTCTTGTCTTTCACATGCGCGTGCAAGGATCGATAGTGTCAGTCATGCTGCTCGGCGCAATCGGAGCGGTTGCTTTTGGCGGCGTTGGCTTGCTCACAGCTTGCCGCGCGCAGAAAATTGAAAGCGTCTCGGGCCTGATCAACCTGGTCATGATGCCGATGTGGATTTTTTCGGGCGTCTTTTTTTCTTATCAGAAATTTCCCGCGATCGCTCAGCCGTTTATCAAGGCGCTGCCGCTCACGGCACTCGATGACGCGTTGCGAGCGACGATCATTGAGGGCGCTTCGCTCGGCTCACAATCGGGGAGACTGCTGGTGCTCGCGGTTTGGGGAGGAGTGTCGTTCATTCTCGCGCTGCGCTGGTTTCGCTGGACCTAGGACCGCTTTCAGCCGTCAGCGATCCGCTGTCAGTGAAACCAATCTGACTGCTAGCACCCCCTCCCCCACCACCCAGTTAGGTATTTTAGAATCATCAATTTGCCGATGCGCCACGCTAAAGTATTCTAGAATAATGACTTAGCGACACGGTATTCCGGAATAAAGGCTTAGCTCCAAAATGCCGCTGAAAATGTGTTTTGGGGCAGCTTCGAGGGAAAAAGAGCTTGGAGCTGCCGCGGGTGGAAGAGCCTATTCCTGAGTGGCCCGCGCAGTGAGCGCTCGCTACGCCTTTATCTTCTTGTACTCATCGAACGCATCCAGAAAGCGGTCGATATCCTGCTTCGACAGATAATACGGCGTGGACAGGCGCAGCTTGTTTGGTTCGCCTCCGCGGATGCGAATTTTCTTTTCTTTCCACATCCAGTTTTCCAGATCGATGCGCACGATGGGCGGTACGTTTACGGTTGCCAGAGCGCAGCGTAACGCCGGGTCGGGAGATGTCCATGATTGCGCTCCTCGTTTGATCATGGCGTTCAGGATGTAGTCGCAGAGCTGGCGATGGCGGCGTTCGATGCGATCCATGCCTATGTCGTTGGCTAGTTGAAGCGAGGCGCGCAATCCCCAGAGCGCGGGAACGTTCGAGCTGCCGATGCGCTGGAAGCGTTCGGCGCGGAGCTTGGGGTCGTCCCAGCCTTCGGTGGCGATGGTGCTCCAGAGGCGGTCGATGATTTCGTCGCGGACGTAGAGAAAGCCCGAGCCTTTGGGCGCCTGGAGCCACTTGTGCGGGCTGGCGGAATACATGTCGCAGCCGAGATCGTGGAGGTTGAGGCGCATCATACCGGGGACGTGCGCTCCGTCGACAGCGGAAATAACGCCTTTGCTGCGGGCGAGGGCGCAGAGTTCCTTGGCCGGCAGGACTACCCCTGTCGCCGTAGTGATGTGGCTGAAGAACAAAACGCGGGTGCGCGACGTAATATTGGCGCTAACGAGATCTAGCACCTGCGCAGGACTGATGACTGGCTTCGGCAGAGTGAACTTCTTTACCACGACGCCGTAGCGCTTGGCGCGCAGGTCCCAGGGATGCTGGCCGCCGGGATGCTCCTGATCGCTCATCAGCACTTCGTCGCCGGCCTTGAGGTCGATGCCGTTCGCGATGTAGCTATTGGCTTCGGTGGCGTTTCGGAGGAGCGCGATCTCGTCGCGGTTGCAGCCGACGAAGGACGCCAGCGGATCGCGAAAGTCGTTGCGGGCGTCGTATCCCCAGATGGGATAGTCCTCGGGATCAGCCTGGTTCATCTGCTCCGTGGTTTCGTAGCCGTCGAACACGGCGCGCAGCACGGGCGCGGGGCTCGATCCGACGGTGCCGTTATTCAGATAGATCTCGTCGGCTGGAATCAGGTATTGCTTGCGCAGTTCGCGCCAATAGGCCTCTTCGTTCTGGTCGAAAAGGGAGCGGTCGGGGAGTTTGGACGGCAGGGACTCGAGTTGCGCCCAGAGATTGCCGCGCCACGCCAGGCTGGCGCCTACCGCGACCGACGAGGCGAAGGATTTCGATAAGAAATTCCGACGATTCAGCATGAGAAGATCCTCTTTCTGGTGCGCTATCTCAAATCGCGCCATCGTACACCGCGAGGCGGGAAAACGGAAAGTGGCTGGTTTGGGGGCGGGCGGCTCCGAGCCCACCATAACCGCTACGCAGTGCGAAAATCGCGGGTAACTTTACGGCCCAAGCCTGCGTCCAACTAGCAGGAAAACTCTGTCGATCCGGCTTGCTATCGGGGGTATAATAGCCGCAATCGACGTGGTTTCCCGCGGGGTGTCCCAATGTCCTTCCGTAGATCGCTGATCTCCCTGAGTTTACTGACGTTACTCGCTTTGCCGGGGCTGGCGCAGGATCAAACTTCCCAGAATTCGAATGCCCAGCCGCAGGCGTCCCAACCGCAGCCGAAAGATCAGACTGCGCCGACCCCAAGCACAGCAACACCAAGCACGCCGACGCCGACGACTACGCCAAGTTCGACTTCGACTGCTGACTCTTCCGGCAACACCCAGAGCGATGCTACGCCGAGCGGGCCGCAACCCGTTCAGGAGCCTCCCGACAGCAAGGTCAAGCACGACGGTGGCGAGGATGACGTCGATGCCATCGGTAACCGCAAAGTCGGCGGACGCGGCCTGGGCGATTGGTACTCGCTCGAAACCGAAATCCGGTTGGGCAAGCAATATTCGATGATGGTCGAGAATAGCGTAAAAATGGTTCAGGACCCGGTGGTGAATGAGTACGTCAATCGCATCGGACAGAATCTGGTGCGCAATTCTGACGCGCAGGTGCCGTTTACCATCAAGGTGATCGACTCCGACGAAGTCAACGCGTTCGCCTTGCCCGGCGGGTTCTTTTATGTGAACTCGGGCCTGATTCTGGCGGCGGATGAAGAGGCTGAGCTCGCCGGCGTGATGGCGCATGAGATTTCGCACGTGGCCGCGCGCCACGCGATGCGGCAGATGACGCGCGCGAATATCGCGCAGATCGCCACCATTCCGCTGATTTTCCTTGGGGGCGGCATCGGCTACGGAATCTACGAAGCCAGCGGCCTGGGCTTGCCGCTCACGTTCATGAAGTTCCAACGCAATTTCGAAGCGGAGGCGGACTATCTCGGCCTGCAATACATGTATAAGACGGGATACGATCCGCAGGCTTTTATCAGCTTCTTCGAAAAGATTCAGGCGAAGGAGAAGAAGAAGCCGGGCACGATCGCCAAGGCGTTCGCTTCGCATCCGCAGACTCCCGACCGGATTGCGGCGTCGCAAAAGGAAATCGCGACGATTCTTCCGGCGAAGGCGCAGTACATCGTTACCACGTCGGAGTTTGATGACGTGAAAGCCAGGCTAGCCACCATTGAAAATCGGCACAAGGTTCTGGAGGAGAAGGATGGAAGCCGTCCCAGCCTGCGCCGCACTTCGACCAGCGACAAGAGCGGTAACGGCACGAGCACCAGCGATGACGATCGGCCGACTCTGAAGCGGCGCGATGACAATCCGGACCAGACTCAGCAACAACAGCAGCAGTAAACGCAAGTCGCGTAGACAAGAGAAGACCGGCGGGCAGCCCGCCGGTTTCTTATTTGATATCGAATCGCTGTTGTCATTGTGAGCGAAGCTTACGAGCCCGCCGCCACCGATTTCACTGTGATCGTGTCGCCATTGATGTCGCCGCTTACCTTAGCCTTTGCGCCCGCCAGGTCGTTCAGCTTATCGAGTGCTCCCTTATCAGAAGTTTGCAAAGTATAGACTTTGTCTCCGACCACGAGCGCGTAACTTGCCCCATGCTTCACGCAGCCGCGGGTGCATTCCGCGGGCTTGTCGGGCATCTCGTCGTGTTTCGCCCCGCACATGGTATCGCTCACCACACCGGTCAAAGTCTGGCTCTTACCCGCAGCCTGCGCCGGAACTGCCGCCATACCGACCAACATCTGCATCCCCAGAACCACAGCCGCAATCTGATTCACTTTCATCTGATGATTTCTCCTCTGAAATGAGATGATCGTCGCGAGACGTCACACTCATCATCTTACTCTTATGATGTCAACAGAAAGAGCTTCGCGCAACCGTCGCAACCGTCGTCCTACTGCTGCTTGAAGCGTATCTCCACGTCGACGGTCTTGTCTTTTTCCAACGATTCATGAACCGTGACTTCCCATTGCATGCCGCGCGGCAGAAGTTTCCCGGTATCCACGCGAAATTTGTTGGGGTAATCGGCGTCATACGGTTGACCTTCGCGCAACACCCACGCGGCGCGCAGGTGAGCCGTAGTTTGGGTGTCGAGGCCCAGGATATCTAATTCGCCCATCTTATAGAGATCGCCTTCGACCACATTCAGATCGTAGTGCACCGTACTTTTGGCATCATCGAATTGCACATCCGGCTTGACTTGCGCTGTCATGTAGCCGCGGCTGCGGTAAAGTTTGCTCACGTTCTCAATGTCGCGGAGCAGTCTCACCGCGTCCGCAGGCTGACCAACTGGCAGGTGGATGAGTGGCCCGATCTCCGCTGTGCTGATCGCGGAGTTGCCCTTCCACGCGATGCCCGAGGTCGAATAGAGCTTGCCCGGCGTCACCGGAATGATGGCATCCACCTCAATCTCCGGGCGCTGTTGCGGGTCTGTGGCTGCGGCTTGGGACAACACGTGCGCATCCGACGGCGGGAATGCCGCCTTCAAATATCCTCGTTGCAGGTAGATCGGCAACAGGTCAAACTTGGCGACCGAGGCCACACTGGAGCGGCTATATTCTGCGCCCGTGAGGGAGTGGGCCGCGGTTGTAAGCAGGGCCGCCTGATCGGGCGACGCTCCCGGGAATTCGACACTGCGGATTCCTATACCGACTTCCTCGACGTGATAGTCGATGCCGTGCAGGGCGCCACCGGCCGCGTCACCTTCGCGCAGGTAATCGACGCGCCCAGGATATTGCCTGTCGCTCAGAATGGACTGCAACGCTTCGGAAACGCGGTCAGGAAGATTGCCC
>Ga0070766_10000697_pt1 | contig 15375 bp, 11 predicted proteins | sample HubBroMetageWFT6_FD_69782 | JGI IMG/M metagenome (GOLD analysis project Ga0070766, IMG submission 69782) | Warmed and freeze-thawed soil microbial communities from the Hubbard Brook experimental Forest, New Hampshire - Hubbard Brook CCASE Soil... | ecosystem: Environmental > Terrestrial > Soil...
CGCACAATTGAATCGTCAATCAGCACGACGCGCTTGCCTTCCAGAAGCGAGCGCACGGGATTCAGTTTCAGCCTCACGCCAAAGTCGCGCACGCTCTGGCTCGGCTCGATGAAAGTGCGCCCCACATAGTGATTGCGGATCAAACCAAAGCGGAATGGAATGCCGCTTTCCGCCGCATATCCAACGGCCGCGGTCACGCCCGAATCCGGCACCGGGACCACCAGATCGGCCTCCACTGGCGCCTCACGCGCCAACTGCCGCCCCAGTTCTTCACGGCTGGTCTGCACGGCACGGCCAAACACTATGCTGTCGGGCCGAGAGAAATAAACGTGCTCGAAGATGCAACTCGACTGCGGCGCATCCGTTGAATAAAAACGGGACGTGATACCTTCCGGCCCCACCACGATTAACTCGCCGGGCTTCACGTCGCGCTCATAGGTGGCGCCGATCAGATCGAATGCGCACGTTTCCGAGGCGAAGACAATCGTGTCGCGCTTCTGGCCTTCCAGCGCCGGGATGCGCCCCATCGCCAGCGGACGGAAGCCGCGCGGGTCACGCGCCGCGATAACCCGGTCGGGGCTCATCAAGACCAGCGAAAAGGCGCCTTCCACGCGGCGCAACGCATCCGCAATCGCCTCCGGCAAGGTGTGCTCTCGCGAAAGCGCGATCAGGTGCACGATCACTTCGGTATCGCTGTTGGTCTGAAAGATGGATCCCTGACGCTCCAGTTGGGCCCGAAGATCGACCGCGTTCACCAGATTGCCGTTGTGGGCGACGGCAATTGAACCTTTATTCGACTGCACAAGAATCGGTTGCGCATTCAGCAGCGCAGAATCGCCAGCGGTTGAGTAGCGCGTGTGGCCGATGGCCAGCGTGCCTCGCATTTTTGAAAGCACATCTTCGGTGAAGATGTCAGCGACCGTGCCCATCGCTTTGTGGACGCGGGAAGTCAGGCCGTCGGAGGTGACAATTCCGGCCGACTCCTGCCCGCGATGCTGCAGGGCATGCAGGCCCAGATAGGCGAGCTTCTCCGCTTCGGGGTGGGCGAAGATCGCCACCACGCCGCACTCGTCGTGAAATTTATCAGTTCTTTGCATTCAGCGCTCAGCCGTCAACATTCAACCAACGCCTCGCTCAATCTGCCGCTACGAGTTCGGGATCTGTCCGCAGCGCTGCTTCCAGAGCACTCTCATACGCGGCGTCCAAATCCGAAACAGGCACGGACACAACTACTTGTCCCTCCAGTGAAATCTCCAACTGCTCGGGGATCGTTTCTCCTAGCACATCGGCGACGATTCCATATTCCTCCGCAATCTCTTGGATTCTCGGAACGTTATCCGGGGTGCAGGAAACCACAATGCGGCTTGCATCTTCACCAAAAAGTGCAAACTCGGCGGGAAGTCCGTTCGACGCAACGTTCACCCGAGCGCCCACACCCTTTGCAAATGTCTTCTCGGCCAGCGCAACTGCCAACCCGCCATCGCTGCAATCATGCACGGATTCCACCAATCCCTGCTGAACCAATTCGATCACGGCCTTCTGCAGCGCGGCTTCTTTCTCCAGATCGAGTTCTGGAGGATATCCCCACAACGCACCGAGAATTTCCTTCGCATATTCCGACGATCCGAACTCGCTCTCTACATCGGTGATATCGGCTGCTTCGCCGGCGCGCAATAGCACAATCGTGCGCCCCACCCCGGCGAAATACACCTTCGCACTTTTATGCACGTCATCGAGAATTCCTACAACACCGAGAACCGGCGTGGGATAGATTCCCTCACCCAGCGTCTCGTTGTAAAAGCTCACGTTGCCGCCCGTGATCGGAATCTCCAGTTCCTCACAGGCTTTGGTGATGCCGTCGATGCTTTGCGAGAACTGCCACATGATGTGGGGTTTCTCGGGATTGCCGAAGTTGAGGCAATTGGTTGCGCCGACCGGAGTTGCGCCCGAACACGCCACTTTGCGCGCAGCCTCCGAGACGGCGTGCATCGCGCCCAGCCGCGGATCGAGATAGCACCAGCGGCTGTTGCCATCCAGAGCCATCGCCAGGCCACGCTGCGGTCGCTCGGGATTTGCATTTTTAATGCGAATCACGCCCGCATCACCGGCGCCGGGCGCCTCGACCGTGTTGGTCTGCACCATGTGATCGTATTGTTGCCAAACCCAGCGCTTGCTGCAGATATTCGGGCTGGCCAGAAGCTGCTTCAGGCTTTCGGTAAAATCACTGGCACCATTGAGCTGAACGCTCTCCGGCATTTCCCGCGGCACGGGCGGCTCCCACCGCTCAAGCGGACGTTTGTACACGGGTGCATCTTCGGTAAGCGCCTGATTCGGAATCTCGGCCACAACTTCACCGTGCTGCAGAACGCGCAGTTTGTTGTCGGTGGTAACCTTCCCGACTTCCACCGCATCGAGTCCCCACTTTTCAAAAACGCGAAAGACTTCCTGCTCACGGCCTTTCTGGGCGACGAGCAACATGCGCTCCTGCGACTCGCTCAGCATGATCTCGTAGGCAGTCATGCCAGTTTCTCGCTGTGGCACACGGTCGAGTTCAATCTCGATGCCGACGCCGCCCCGCCCTCCCATCTCACAGGTGGAACAGGTAAGGCCTGCCGCGCCCATATCCTGAATGCCAATGATGGCACCGGTCTTCATGGCTTCAAGACAGGCTTCGAGAAGCAGTTTCTCCAAAAACGGATCGCCGACCTGCACATTCGGCCGCTTCGCTTCGGAGGCTTCGCTGAATTCTTCGCTCGCCATGGTCGCGCCGTGGATGCCGTCGCGTCCTGTCTTGGCGCCCACGTAGATCACAGGATTACCTTCTCCGGAGGCACGCGCGTAGAAGATCTCGTCTTTGCGAACCAGGCCGAGCGCGAAAGCGTTCACTAACGGGTTGCCGGAATAGCACGGCTCGAACTTGGTTTCTCCCCCCAGATTCGGCACGCCGAAGCAGTTGCCATAAGAGGCGACGCCGCTCACCACTCCTTCGAGGATCGAATGATTGCGGTGGATGTCCTTCCGGACACTCTCGGCGGCACCCTTTTCCACATGGCTTGTGATAGGCCCGAAGCGCAGCGAATCCATCACTGCCACCGGCCTCGCTCCCATGGTGAAAATGTCGCGCAGAATCCCGCCCACACCCGTGGTTGCACCTTGAAACGGCTCGATGAATGACGGATGATTGTGCGATTCGATCTTGAAGGCGCATGCCCAGCCGTCGCCAATGTCGATGATGCCGGCGTTCTCGCCCGGCCCCTGCAAAACGCGCTTGCTGCGCGTGGGCAGGCGTTTCAAGTGAACCCGCGACGACTTGTAGGAACAGTGCTCGCTCCACATCACGCTGAAGATGCCGAGTTCCGTGAGCGTGGGCTCGCGTCGGCCAAGGAGCTGCTTGATTCTTTCGTATTCATCGAAAGTGAGGCCATGCTGCCGGAGAGTCTCCGGAGGGAAAGCAGGAGTCATGGAGGTGGTCATGGGGAACCTCTATTGTCGCATTTAGCGGGGCGGCTGGGTAGGGCCAACTTGGCCGTCTTTCCAACGGATTCCGAGGCACTGCCGCCGTTTCCGGTAATATGGCGAACCAGATGAAATCCATCATCGTAGGCACGGCCGGCCACATCGACCACGGTAAAACCGCGTTGGTGAAGGCGCTGACCGGAATCGACGCCGACCGGTTGGAGGAAGAGAAGCGGCGCGGCATCACCATTGACCTCGGGTTCGCGCACACGGATCTGTCTTCCACGAATGGCGAGATTTTGCGCCTGGGCTTTGTTGACGTTCCGGGACACGAGCGCTTTGTGCGCAATATGCTCGCGGGAGTGGGCGGCATCGACCTGGTGCTGCTGGTGATTGCAGCCGATGAGGCGATCAAGCCCCAGACGCGGGAGCATTTCGACATCCTGCAATTGCTCGGGGTGCGACGCGGCATCACTGTGCTGACCAAATCCGACGCGGTGGATGTGGAAACGCTCGAAGTAGTGCGACTGGAGGTGGAAGAGTTTCTGCGCGGGACATTTCTGGATAGACAAAACCTGGATAAACCAGGTTTGGATAAACCAAATGCGATCGTCGCCGTGAGTTCTTTGACAGGCGCGGGACTGGACGAACTGAAGCGGGCAATCGCCGCAGCCGCTGCCGAGGTGCAGCCGCGAGATTCGCAGGCGCTCGCTCGCTTGCCGATCGATCGTGTATTCACCATGAAGGGCTTCGGCACGGTGGTAACCGGAACGCTGGTGGCGGGCACGATACGCCACGAGGACGAACTGGAAGTTTTCCCAACCGGGCGGCGAGTACGCGTGCGCGGAGTCCAGGTGCACGGGCAAACAGCGGAGGCGGCAATCGCCGGGCAACGAACCGCACTGAACCTGGCGGGCGCGAGCACACAGGACTTGTCGCGTGGGATGACTCTCGCGCCTCCCGGAACGATTGAGGCCACGCGTCGGACCGACGTGAAGCTGCGATTGTTATCTTCGGCGCCGCGTCCTCTGAAAAGCCGGGCGCGAGTGCACTTTCATTCCTACGCCATGGAAATGGTGGTCGACGTAACGCTGCTTGGGGCAAAGGAACTTGCGCCGGGCGAGCAAGGACTCGCACGCCTGAAGTTGGCGGAATCCGCACTGCTGCTGCCGGGAGACCGGTTCATCATCCGGCAACTCTCGCCGGTGGTGACGACTGGGGGCGGAGTCGTACTGGATGCCGCACCGATTCCGCGCATGCCCCGGCCGGTCGACTTTCTGGAAATGCTGGTCACTGGCGGGGAGGAAGCGATTCTAAAAGCACGAATCGCACGACGCCATCGCGAAGGAATCTCGCTATCTCGACTGGTGGCCGAAACTGGTTGGACGAAAGCCGTGATCGAAGCGCGCCTGGCTCCCGCCGTGCGGAGCGGGGACGTACTCGCGGCCGGTGGGCGGTTTCTGCATTTACCCGCGCTCGAAGCGTTGAAGGCGCGCATCCTTGGCGCCGCTCTGGATTTTCATAAAAGGAATCCTCTGGTGAGTGGGATCAGCAAAGGAGAATTGCGCGAGCATGTGGACGCTACGCCAGAAGTCTTCGAGGCGGTTTCTCTTATGCTGGCGCGAGAGAAGAAACTCGAAGTGATCGGTGACCTGGCGCGGCTGCCAGGGCATGGTGTGGTGATGAAGGACGAAGAGGCCGAATCGAAAAAGAAGATCGAAGACGCGTTTTCGTCCGCAGGACTGAAGGTTCCCGCGCTGAGTGAGGTGATGGCCGGGCTTAAGGTGGACAAGGTACGGGCGCAGAAGATCGTAACTTTGCTGCTGCGCGACAAAGTGCTGATCAAGGTTTCCGATGAACTGGTTTTTCACCGCGGCGCGCTCGAAGAGTTGCGGCGACAGATGGCAATCTACAAATTGAAGTCGACGAAAATCGATGTTGCGAGGTTCAAAGAGTTGACCGAGGTAACCCGCAAGTACGCTATCCCTCTACTGGAATACCTGGATCGCGAGCGGGTCACGCGGCGAGTAGGAGACATGCGGGAGATTCTTTAGGTTTTTTCTTCCGGCGATGAATGTGAGGCCAGCGGCAGCGAAGCCGGGCGTGTGTGGCCAGCCATTCGGACATTGATCGTTTTCTGAGCGTCAGCAAATGTAAGCTGGAATCTTCTAAGGCTACTCAAGCAATTCAACCCTCTGCCGATTAACTCTAGATAGCCCTTGCGGTGGCGGTTTGCACGGAGGGTATGGTTTTCGCTATGACGTTACGCTCCGCCGTAGTTCCGCCGCATTTCTCCGCCGCCAAACCGCATCTCTCCGAGGCGAGCAGAACTCGTTTCGCGAGAGTGATAATTTGTGGATTCACGCTGCTTCTCACTGCCTCTTTGCCTGCAGTAACCCAGGACCAAGTCGACTCGGCGGCCCAGCGCTCCAGGGTTATGGTATTTGAAAGTGCGTGGGGGATGGCGGAGAAGAACAAAGATGTCAGGGCGCTCGACGCTCTGCTGGATGATTCTTTAACCTACATTGACTACGACGGTACTCTGAAGACCAAGAGCGATTTTCTCGCCGGGGTCAAGGCCCGTTCGGACAATCGCGAGCAGGAGGTCGTCGAATCCATGTCAGCGCGCGTCTATGGCGGCACCGCCATCGTCATCGGTATATATCGCGTGAAGGGCGTAGATAAGGGCAAGCCTTACCAGCGCAGTGGACGTTTTACCGATACCTGGGTGAACCGCAATGGACTTTGGGTGTGCGTGGCCAGCCAATATACGGTGTTAACCCGCTAGGGTCTCTAACCTGCCGATCCTTTCCATCCTCAGAGATGGTCAATTGGGTTCCTTATGAAAGATGAATCGCCGAATCGGCGCGATGGCTTCGCCACTACAGGAAAGAGGCTGGAGCGCCGATGTATCAGTAGAGGTCTGTCTGATGATAGTCAGAGTCTATGCGGCGCTCCTGATTTGTGCATCGCTGTTTATGGCTGCGCAGAATTATGGCGATTCAGCGGTCCGCTCGAACATTCTTGCCCTGGAATACGCCTGGGACCAGGCGCAGGAGCGCGGAGATATCAAGGCACTGAGTGCGATCTTTGACAATGCTCTGGTGTTCGTCGACTTCGACGGCAAGATATTGACCAAGACGGAGTACTTGGCGCGAGTAAAGTCGGACTCATCGTACCTGCAGCAAATCGTGACGGAATCGATGAGCGTGCAAGTATTTGGAAATACCGCAATCGTAGTTGGGACTTATCGGGCCAAAGGCGTCGAAGACGGGAGGCCATACCTCCGGCGCAGGCGTTTCGTCGATACCTGGATGCTCATGGGTGAACACTGGGTATGCGTTGCTGCCGAGGCGACACCCATCCCGCATTGAGATGAGCAGAAGAACGTTGCGCCGTGGATCGTCGACCTTTGGCGCGTGAAAGGAAGAGCCGAAGTGTGGAAGCTGATCTCTGTTTTCCTGCTGCTTTTGCTTGCGTCTCGATTCGACGCCCAGGATACGGCTCGGCCCGAGGCCGAGCAGGCGAGAATCCTCACGCTGGAAAACGCATGGAACCAGTCGGTGCAACAAAAGGACGTCTCGGCGCTTCGGATGCTGCTCGCGCCCGATCTGATTTACGTCGATTACGAAGGCACGCTGATGAATAAAGCGGAGTATTTGGCCAGCGTACAGTCGCTCGCATTACACCCCGTGCGCATTGTGAACGAATCGATGAACGTACATTTTTACGGTATGGTTGCGGTGGTCACGGGCGTGTGTCGCGAAAGTGGCGTCAAACACGGCAAGCCCTACGCCCTCCTCGAGCGTTTTACGGACACATGGGTCCGCCGGGGCGATAACTGGGTGGCCGTGGCCAGTCAATCCACATTGACCCCCCATTGAGGCCCGTCCGTGCTGCGGCGAGCCCCATCACGCCGATCCGCCACTGATGTATTCTTCCGTGATGCTCCTGATTCGTCCCGCCACCATCGATGATGTGCCGCTGCTGCGGACATTCATCCGTGAGCTGGCGGAGTTTGAGCACGAGTTGGATCTTTGTGTGATGGAAGAACCAGATCTCGCACGGGATGGGTTTGGGTCGAGTCCCAGTTTTCGCGCGCTGATTGCAGACTGGGATGGGCAGCCTGCGGGGTACGCTCTTTTTTTTGGCCACTACTCTACTTGGGCGGGGCGGAGATTGTTTCTGGAGGATCTGTTTGTGCGCGAGCCGTTTCGCGGCCGAGGGATTGGGAAAGCGTTGCTGGCTTTTGTCGCTCGCATTGCGGTGCAGGAAAATTGCAATGGAATGCAGTGGGAGGTTCTCAACTGGAATGAGAAGGCGATCGAACTTTACAAATCTCTGGGGGCAGAGTTCCTCGATCGATGGCGGCCGGTGTTGCTGAAGGACGAAGCACTGCGGCGGCTGGCAGGGAAGGCATCTTGAGCGCGAGGGTTCACATTGTCGGAGCGGGACTGGCCGGGTCGGAGGCAGCATGGCAATGCGCCCAGCGAGGCGTTGACGTGGAATTGTTCGAGATGCGGCCGGTGCGGTCGACGCCGGCTCACCAGACGGCGGATTTTGCCGAACTGGTCTGCTCAAATTCGTTGAAGTCAGACAGCGAGAATACGGCTCCGTGGCTGCTGAAAGAAGAAATGCGCCGGGCAGGTTCGCTGTTGTTGCAGATTGCGCGGGAATGCGCAGTTCCGGCGGGCCATGCCCTCGCAGTGGATCGCGTAACGTTCGCTGCAAAGGTAACGCAGGCGATTTCGCAGGAGCCGCGGATTACGGTGCGCCGCGAAGAGGTGACCTCGATTGAAGAATCGGGTCAGCAGATCACCGTGATTGCCACCGGGCCTTTGACTTCGGAGGCATTGGCCGAGGAGATTGCAAGACTCAGTAGTACCAGTCACGAAGCCGCTCCACAAAATCCTCATCTGTATTTCTACGACTCGATCAGCCCGATCGTCGAAGCGGATTCGATCGACATGTCCCGCGTGTACATGGCGGCGCGCTATGACAAAGGATCGGCGGATTACATTAACTGTCCGATGACGCCGGAAGACTACGGGCGGTTCTACGATGCGCTCCTGGCCGCGCAGTCGGTGGAAGAACGCGATTGGGAGAAACTGAATTACTTCGAGAGCTGCCTGCCGATTGAGGAGATCGCGCGCCGCGGCCGCGATACGCTGCGCTTTGGGCCCATGAAGCCGGTGGGCTTGAAGGATCCGCGCACCGGACGGATGCCTTATGCCGTTGTGCAGTTGCGGCAGGAAAATCTTCGGGCGGATTCCTACAATCTGGTGGGCTTCCAGAATCATTTGAAGTTCGGCGAGCAGGCGCGGGTGCTGCGCATTATTCCGGGACTGGAAAACGCGCGCTTCCTGCGCTACGGGCAGATACATCGCAACACGTATATAAATGGCCCGGCTTTGCTAAGGGAAACGTTGCAGATGAAGGCGCACCCGAGGGTTCTGTTCGCGGGGCAGATTTGCGGCGTCGAAGGCTATGTGGAGTCGATTGCGACCGGATTGATGGCCGGGCAGCATGCGGCGGCCCTGGCACTCAAAACTGAGTTGGTGCCGCCGCCTCGGGCTTCGGCGTTTGGATCACTCACGCATTATGTAACTCACGCAGACGCGAAAAACTTTCAACCGGTGAATATTACCTTTGATCTATTGCCCGCACTAGAAAAGAAAATTCGCGACCGGAAAGAGCGCCACCGATTGCAGTGCCAGTTGGCCCTGAAGCATTTCGATGAGTGGCTAGCGCTCACCGTGGCCACGGTCGCCAGGCGCTGAATCGCGACCGGGCAGGCAGAATTTATTTGACCCGCCAGTCTGTTTGCAGTACCTTCCTCCACATTCGACCGACGCCGAGGTGCGCGCTTGACATTCTCCGCCGTGGACGCCATCTATCCCGCCATTGAACATACCAAGAAGCAGCTCTTCCAGCCTTTTCGGTTGGGCCAATGGACCAGGCTGGCGCTGGTCGGCTTGCTGGCCGGGGAGCTTGGCTCCGGCGGCGGATGTAACACTCACAACTTCAACTTGAATCAGCACGCGGGAACCACCCGCCACTTTATGGATTCAGGTTGGCCGGGAATCGATCCCGCCTTGTTAGGCGGCCTCATCGCGGTGCTGGTCGTCGCCGGCTTGGTGCTGGGAATCATCCTGATGTACATAAGCAGCGTGATGCGCTTCATTCTGTTCGACAGCGTCATGGCGAAAGAGTGCGACATTCGCGAGGGCTGGAGCCGCAGGCAAGGGCCAGGGTTCCGATACTTCCTTTGGAAACTGGCCTACCTGGTGGTTACGCTAGGCGGCCTCACTGTGTTGGTTGGAATTCCAGCCGGACTTGCCTTTGCTGCGGGATGGTTCAAGGAGCCGAAGGCACACATGGTCCCGCTGGTGCTAGGTGGGATATTCCTGTTCTTTGCGGTGCTGATTTTCGTGTTGGTCCTGGCGGTGATTTTCGTGTTGACCAAGGATTTCGTCATCCCGCAGATGGCTCTAGAAAACATCGGCGTGATGGAGGGATGGCGGCGGCTGTGGTGGATGATCAAGTCTGAAAAGGGAGGCTACGCCGCCTACATCGGAATGAAGATCGTGATGGCCATCGGCGCGGGCATCATAGTTGGAATTGCCACCGTGATCCTAGGTTTGATCATAGCGATCCCAACGGCACTGTTCGGAATCCTTGCCATCGTTACCGGGAAAACCGCGGGGCTCACTTGGAATGCGTACACGATAACCGTAGCCGTCGTGGTGGGCTGCGTCCTGTTCGCGGGTTTTCTCTATGTAATCGCACTGATCTCAGTGCCTGTGATCGTGTTCTTTCCCGCGTATTCAATCTACTTCTTCGCGGCACGCTATCCCGCGTTGAGCAGCGTCCTTTACCCACCGCCCGCTCCGTCCACGGCTCAGGGTTTGCCGGGCGCAGCCCCTCCGCGTCCTCCAGAGCCTCCACCCTTGCCGCCCACGCCCGAGCCGATCGGATAAGTCCTCCGCTGCCGGGCCGATTTTGTGTTGTCATTCCGAGCGGTTGTGCCCGAGTCCGAAGGGCGAAGCCCCGAGCGAAGCCGAGGGGGAGGAATCCGCTGTTCGCCGGCGCGCCCAGCCCACGGCCGACTTCTCGCCCCTTCCCGCGCGATGGAACTCTCGCGCCTCCCCGGGTGTCTGATGTTGCAGACACGCGCGTGCCAAAGACGAAACAGGAGCCGGGGAGCTTTCTATATCGTTCTCAATGGCAGGCCGTGGTGCGCGCGGGCCCGAGATCAACGTAACACCGCTGATCGATGTGCTGCTGACCTTGATCATCGTGTTCATGGTCGTCGTGTCGATGGATAAAGAGCAGGGAGAGACAGCCCAGATTCCGCAACCGGATCAGAAACAGACAGCGGAAGCGTCGCAATCACGCACGGTCATTATTCAGGTGGTGTGGACGAAGGAAAATCAGCCGCCGACAGTGAAAATCAATCAGGAGGACGTGCGCTGGGAGGATCTTGAAACGCGCCTCGCGGAAATCTATTTGAGGCGCGCCGAGAAGGTCGTCTTCGTGCGCGGCGACGCCGATGTCGATTTCCAGTACGTAGCCGATGTGATCGATGTGGCACACCACGCAGGTGTCAAGACGGTGGGCTTGCTGACGATGGATCGAGAGGTGGCGGGGGAGTGAGAGTCTTGCTCTGATCCCGGCGCAAATGGGGTAGGATTTGACGGGTTCCAAAATGTTTGAATCCGTAAACAACCGAACCAGCCCGAACTGGACGTTTCGGCTCCTATCTGCGGCAGTGGTCCTCTCGTTGGTCGCTGGCCTGATTTCGACCTTGCAGATGACGCAGATGCCGCTCCGTTCCTACTCGCAACCGCTGCCCTCGCTCTCCAGTGCACAATCGGAACTCCAAGGCCGCCTTTCGGCGGAAGTGAAGTACTTGTCGGAAACACTAGGAGAGAGAAATGTTTGGCGAGCCGGATCGCTCCAACTAGCTATTAATCACCTCCGCAGCAATTTTCAGCAGTCTGGGTATGACGTCATAGAACGAACGTATCAGGTGGAAGGACAAGTGGTAAGCAACGTTGAAGTGAGCGTCGCGGGAAGCCAGAACGACAGCGGAACGCTTATTGTAGGCGCTCACTACGACACTGTCGCCGGAACGGTCGGCGCAGACGATAATGCAACGGGCGTCGCAGCCGTGCTGGAACTGGCACGCCAGCTTCGCGGGAGCAAACCTCGCAAGAACATCCGCTTTGTGATTTTTGTCAACGAGGAACCGCCATTCTTCCAGACCCGCAGGATGGGAAGCCTGGTTTACGCGCAACAACTCCGGCGTGAAAATGTTCCCGTCTCGGCGATGATTTCGCTTGAGATGCTCGGATTTTATTCCGACGCACCAGGAAGTCAGAAATATCCCGCGCTGCTCGGTCTCTTCTATCCCAATCGAGGAAATTTCCTCGGTTTTGTCGGCAATTCGGAGTCACGCGATTTGGTTCGGCGGGCCATTCGCGGATTCCGAGAATCGACCGCCTTTCCATCCGAGGGCATCGCGGCGCCAGCCGAGTGGCCTGGCATCGGATGGTCGGATCAATGGTCGTTCTGGCAAGAGCACTATCCGGCGATCATGATTACAGACACGGCGTTGTTCCGATATCCCTACTACCACACTCCTCTCGACACAGCGAATCGCCTGGACTTTGAAAGAATGGCAAGAGCCGTGGAGGGTATTCAACGAGTGGTGACGTCGCTGTCTGCAGACCGGTAGATGCCTGAGAAGAGCTAGTTCTTTCTAATTCCGCGCGCGGTTCTTAATCCATATCGGCGTCCCCAAGAATCCAAAGGCCTCCCGGATCTGGTTCTCTAGAAACCGCTGATAAGAAAAGTGCAGCTTAACGGCACGGTTGGTAAATAGCACAAACGTCGGTGGTGCGACCGAAGCCTGTGTCATGTAAAGAATTTTCACGCGCGAGCGCATAGGGACTGAGGCGCGCTCGAAATCGACAGCCTCAATGAATCGATTCATGGCGGACGTGGAAATACGCTTGCGCCGCTCGATGGCAACCTGTTCGAGCAGCGGAAATATCCTCTCCGTACCTTTGCCCGTGTTTGCGGAAACGAAAACGATGGGAGCGTAATTCAGAAACTTAAGATCATGGCGCAGCCGTTCTTCGTAGGCGTCGCGATCGCCGGGGCGCTTGCTTTCCCGCATGCGCATGGCTTTCGACGGCCTGCCCGGCTTCGGCGCGCCGCCGGTGACGAGGTCCCATTTATTGACGACGATGATCATCGAGCGTCCGCTCTCGTGGGCATAGCCGGCGATGGCCGCGTCGAGCTGGCTCACGCCTTCGGTCGCATCGATCACCAGCAGCGCAATGTCCGCCGCTTCCAGATGCTTGCGCGCCATCACCACAGAAAGTTTCTCCGCCATCAGATGAGTCTTGCCCTTGCGGCGGATGCCGGCCGTGTCGATGAAGCGAAAGCGGCGGCCATCGCGTTCAACGATTTCGTCGACCGCATCGCGCGTCGTGCCGGGAATAGGCGATACGATGGCGCGATCGCAAGCAGTCAGCCGATTCAACAGCGTGGACTTGCCTACATTGGGATGACCGATGATCGCGACCTTGGTTTCATAGACGGGCTCAGGCTCGGCCGTTGCCTGATCCGCCGGCGCGGAAGTGTCTTCCTGTGACTCCTCCGTGTTCCCTGTGTTTAGCTCTTGGGCTGGGGGCAAAATCTCCAAGACCGCATCCAGCAGATCGTCAATCCCGCGCCCATGTTCCGCGGAAATCGGGAACATCTGTTTGATCCCCAATCGATGGAACTCGTCGACGATGTGTGCCTGCTTCTCTGTGTCCGCCTTGTTGACTGCGAGAAAAAGCGGACGTCCGGTCTTACGCAGCAGCCGGACCAGTTCCAGGTCGGGCCCGGCGAGCGCCGCGCGGCCGTCGATCACCATAACGATCGCAGCGGCTTCATCAAACGCGACCCGGGCTTGACGGAAGATTTCGGCCGGAATGAAATCCTTGTCATCCGGAATAATGCCGCCGGTATCGATGATGCGGATGCGCCGCCCGCGCCATTCTGCATCGCCGTAGAGGCGATCGCGAGTGATGCCAGGCTCGTCGCCGACGATGGCGCGCCGCGATCCGACGATGCGATTGAACAGCGTGGACTTCCCTACGTTGGGCCGGCCCACGATGGCAAGCGTCGGAACTCCGGCTGCAGTGGTCGCGGCAGTGCTGGTCGAGTTGTAGGTGGGCTGGGTCAAAATAGGTCAATCGACTGCTGAAAGCCGGGAACCTTTATTATAGAGACTCCCGTGGCTTTAAGTTCCCAACCCGTGTCTCCCGTGACGCCAGGCGGCTCCGCGACCAGCGTGAAAGACGCGTCTCTCTACCAATTCTTCGCCCCGGGCGGAGTGCTGTCGCGCACCCATCCCGCGTACGAATTTCGCCGCGGGCAGTTGCGGATGGCGCAGGCGGTCGAGCAGGCACTGGAAGAAAAGCGCCACCTAATTGTGGAAGCCGGCACCGGCACAGGAAAAACCCTGGCCTATCTAATGCCGGTGATTCGCTCGGGCAAGCGCATCATCATCTCAACCGGCACCAAAAATCTGCAGGAACAGCTTTTCTACAAAGACATCCCATTTCTCGAGCACGCTCTGTTTGGAGACAACCCAGGTACACCGGCCTCAGCTGCCCAGCTTGGGCAAGCCCCAGCGCAGCTTTCCGTTTGCTACATGAAAGGCCGAAACAATTATCTATGCCGCAAGAAACTCTACGACCTCACCGATCAGCCGGTGCTCAGCGGATTGGAAGAGATTGAGCGATATCGGGCGATTGCCGCGTGGGAAAAGACAACTGCGACAGGAGATCGCGCCGAACTTGCGGAGCTTCCCGAGGCCAGCGCGCTCTGGCACAAACTGGACGCACGAGCCGATGCCTGTATCGGACAGAAGTGCAGCGAGTACGAGCGCTGCTTCGTCACCGAAATGCGCCGTCGCGGGATGGAGAGCGACATTATCATCGTCAACCACCATCTTTTCTTCGCCGATCTTGCCATCAAGCTGCAGGCCGACGGAGCGCCCGACGCGGGAATTCTGCCCGAAGCCGCCGCGGTGATTTTCGATGAAGCGCATGAGCTGGAAGATGTAGCAGGAAACTATTTCGGAATCTCGCTGAGCAACCTGCGCATAGAAGACCTCGCGCGGGACGTGGAAACATCACTGCAGCATAACCGGATGTTTTCGGCGTCGCTTTCAGGCGCGCTGGGAAGTTTGCGCGAGCGCTCGCAGTTCTTCTTTTCGCTGTTGCCGCCGGGCGAGGGACGCTTCGCTTTCGAGACGCGGCGCGAGTTTCTGGAAGAAAACGGAGACGAATTCCTTGCGCTCAATCAGGCTCTGACGCGGCTGGCGGGCGAACTCGAAGGCCTGCCACAAAAGCCAGAGGAAGTCTTCAACTTTGTGCGCCGAGTCCAGGAGATTCAAGTGCAGCTCACCTTCGCCATGGAGTCCGACGATCGTAATACCGTTTTTTGGATCGAGCGACGCGGCGGCCGGGGAAGAGCGAGTTCCCAGAGATCAAGGGACGCGGAAAAAGCTGGAAGGCAGAACGTCTTCCTGCAGGCCACTCCAATCGATGTCGGACCGATCCTGCGCGAATGCCTATGGTCGAAGCTCGAATGCGCAGTCCTCACATCCGCGACGCTCGCTGTAGGCGGAGGATTCGAATACATCCGCCAGCGCCTGGGACTGGAGCACGCTCGCGAGTCAGTCCTGCCTTCGCACTTCGACTACGAGAGTCAGGCTCTATTTTATGTCCCGCCAGATCTGCCAGACGCGCGAACCCCGCAGTTCGCCGCGCAGGCGGCGGCGCGAATCCGCAAGCTGCTGGAGATCACGCGCGGACGCGCCTTCGTGCTCTTCACCAGCTACGCGCAGATGAA